>Ga0209825_1000351_pt1 | contig 38401 bp, 31 predicted proteins | sample EN8Hudsemesocosm_FD_184631 | JGI IMG/M metagenome (GOLD analysis project Ga0209825, IMG submission 184631) | Methane-oxidizing microbial communities from mesocosms in the Hudson Canyon - EN8B Hudson Canyon (SPAdes) (version 2) | ecosystem: Environmental > Aquatic > Marine > Cold seeps | place...
TGGAAAACAAGTACGCCCTACGATGAATCAAAATACTTGGAAGCATTAAAACGAAGAGGTTCACCGTTGCTAAAATTTGCAATAACTAGCTAAATTTTACTAGTTGTCCACCTCAGGGCGTGTTGTTCTGTTTTAGTTATTAGTATCAGCTTTACTTGCATATTTACCAATAGTTTTCCCCGTTGTTGCCCAAACCATTAATGCTCCCCATGCAATAAAAGAAAAACCAGCGGGAATACAGGCAATTAATATATATTTGAAATGCTTTCTATTAAATGCAAAAGCAAGCATCGCAGGAAGAAACCAAAGGATAAATACACAAATTAAGATAAAGCCTATAAATGAGTAGTTGTCACTTGCCAAAATGTTGTTGATGTATTCCATTTTTTAATCCCCTTTAAAATTAACGACTATTTTATGAATTGACAACAAAATATGATTGTCAAAACTAGTAGTCTTCAATCTAGGCGATTTATTACAAAACCTGCTTATATAATTTAGAAACTTCGACTTGAAAACACTTGTTAGATGTTCGCTTTTATAAAATTAAGAATATCATTGTGTATTTTTAAGTTAGTTCCGTGCCCCATGTCTTCATAAGTATGAAAAACTGCATTTACATTATTTTCTTTATAAATCGATTGGCATTTAGCCCAACGCTCGGGCTGCATATTTTGACCTAGAGCAGAATATATCGTTTTTCTTTCTACATCGGAGTATGCGTCATCATATTTAACAGCATCATTAGTATCATTCTTACCCATAAATAAAAATTGAGGGATAGCTGCCCATTTTGATTTATCAAATACTTTACCAGTAACCTTTTGAAAATCATTAACACCAAGAGGATAATCTAATTTTTCTGTACCTACTTTATCTACAGGCAACATTAATATTCCATTTAGCCCTCCGGCAACAATTAACTGAAGGCTATCTGGATGTAACATTGAAAAACGGTTAGCTAAACTTCCCGAAGCGGAAAAACCAGTTAAGATAACTTTGTCTTTTATCTCCACGGAGTGATTGGCGAGTTCTTTTTTTGCTTGAGAGATCATTGCCAATAATTGAAGATCAACTCTTTTTAATTTACCTTTTTTTATCAACAACGTATCTCGGTCTAATGCGTGAGTATATATTTCCAATCAGTTTTCGTACGCGGAAAAATTGGAATAAGTATGGGAGAGTTTAGTTTTTTTGCTACCCACGGGCCTACTGCATTACCCACGATTGCTTTTTTAGCGCTTTGATAATGTACATCGAAATCATCAGAAACAGCGCCAGTATTGTTAGTTTCAACCACTAAGTAATTTGTGTCGATACTCGCAGGGATCTTTAATAAGAACGGAAAGGAAAAGCCTTTTATTGGGGCAGCCTTAACTTCAATAATTGTTTCTGCGTAGCTACTGCTGCTTATTAATATAAGAAACAAAACAGCACTTTTTTGAATTAACTTCTCAAATAACATGGTGACTCCTGTTTGAATAGTTTGTTATACGTTTAAGTACTATTCTCATTTGCGCGTCCATCTATGCCCGACAAGTCATGGATAAACAACTTAAGTTTATGGAGGTTATTTAGCCCTCTGTTGGATGATTCATACTCCGCACTCCAATAACAAAAAACAGAATAAGATGTGCCACTCTTTGGTTTAAAGCACCAAGTAGAACCATCCTTGCCTCTCGAGCTTTCTTTAGGCAATGTTATTAAAGTTTTTTGATAAATAGATTTTAACTTTTCACTCACATCTACAGTTAATTTAACTTTAGATGTGTATAGTAAATCAGGTAAATTTTGTGGTAAATGCTCAGTATATTTGGAGATTAAAAAACTACTTTCATCACCAACACAAAACTTATATTCATAACTACCTCTAAAAGAGTGCTTTATATTTAATTGAAAAAGTTTACCTGTATAGATTTCATCTTCACTGCAATTAGGAACATCTTTGGCTAAAGAAGAAAAGTTAAAGAAGATTACAATAATGAATGCTATTGATGATCTCATGCTCTCCTCCTGGGAAACGAATAATATCTCATTAATAGGTTAAAAATAGTTGGTAAAAATAAGTAATGAAGGAGCAAAAAGACCAACTGTATTTTGCCCAGATTGAATGACTTGTTATATTTTCAATCTCCACCACCACTGCAACCACCGCCACCACTACAACCCCCTGAATAATCACCACCTCCGCTACATCCTAGACCACCTCCTGCGGCTTAACCATCAAGTGAAGGCGCAAAGTCAGCAGATATACTTATATGGCCAGCGCAATAACTTTTATTATGTTCAGTGTTATCTGTTGGTTCTGAAAGTGATGCCATACAATTAAGCGCATAATTGAAACCGTCTTGAATCTTTAACCTAGAGTCTAATGCAAAAATTAGGGATAATCGTTTAGGAGAGAAATGATTAATTTGTTCTCTTCTACACGATAACTCCCAAGCCCTTTTAATTCCAATTTGTGCTTCTATTTCCGACTTCATAGCTTCAGCAGGGGTGTGATGAATAAAGCGACCAAATGCTTTTGAACAAAAATTAGCGTATTCGCGAGTAAAGAGAATAAATTCATGCCAAGCCACATCAACAACTTGAGAAGGCATAGCCACTGATTCTTTATTGGATATATGGATTAGATAAAAATAGTCCTTTAAGCCTCTCATTACCTGTTGTAATTCAGAGGAGTTTAAATGTGGGTAAACTTCATTAATTCTATTTATAATCCCTTCAGGAAATTCATAATTATCGATGAATGAAGTTTGCCTTGCTAAAACTACTTTCCTAAATATTAGATATGCAAAAATTAGAAAAGCAAAAATTATAATTACAATAAAAGTGACATCCATGCTCAAATCCTGAAGAAAATAAAACAGTTTATTAGTCTGGAAAAACCCTTTTTCTACAGGGGTTTATCGTGTTTTTTTATGTTTTTAATAAAATCTACCCTTATATTGTTATTATATCAAGTGCTCATTAGTTTCCTATCATTAGGTTTGGATAAAGCGTGTTTTTATCCCGTATTCCCTGCTGAAAGTGTGAGAAAAATAACTTTCAATAAGTAACTTTTTTTACGCTCAAATAAGTATTGTAAAATATACGGGAAAACATTTATTGCTAATGCCTTCTCAGTGCAAAAAGTTAGCATTAATAATTTGATGATGGACGATTGTTTTGCAGGCTTAGTTCTCTGTCAAGAATAAGATAGATTAGACACTATAAACAGCTAAATGATTTATTGATGTTAATTTAAGGTTTTGTATCAAAGTAGGCTATTTTGATACAGATTTAACGTATTAAAAATTGTGTTGAGTGAATGCTACCTAAGGTTGATATTACTTAATGGTTTGCGTATAAAATTCAGAAAAGTATTTACCACCCTTAATTTCAATGATCAATCTAAGCTTGTAACTTTCGTCTTTATTTTTTACTAAACTACCGAGTGGTGTTTCTCGCTTCCAGTAATAAGGGCTGTCTTTCATCCCTAATGGAAATGGCGTTGCTTCGCTGTTGTTATCAACAAGAAATAGCGTGGCTTTGTCTATAGGAAACGTAGAATTAACCGTTGTTATTCCCTTATTATCCATTACGTTTACTTCAAATTCGCCAGTTTTTAAAATACATTTTTGCTGGGTAACGTCACAATGTCCAAAGGGCACTAATTCAAAGGCTCGCGATTGACTGGCATTATTTTCTTCCCATAAGTCCGCTAATGCAAAACCGAGTATTGTTAATATAGGAGCAACAATAATGGCTGTTTTAGTGTGTTTGTTCATAATGTTATCTCTTTGATTAACTTTTGATTTTCGAGAGTAAAAAGGCTAGATGAAGTATCTAGCCTTTTATCATTCACTTATTTTATGCGCTTATCTTATTTGATAATTTGCGATAAAAATAGGCTTAGTGGTCATGTGCTGCAGATACGCCACCATGTGGAGTTCGGAAGTTTTCAACCATTTGTTGGATATGAGCTGGCGCTGGACCTGTTACTTTCAACATAGCGAAAGCTACTGCGAAGTTAACAAGTGCACCGACTGAACCAAAGGCATTTGGTGAAATTCCGAAGAACCAGTTAGGACCCATGTCACCAAGGAATGAAGTTCCAGGGATAAACATAAAACCTTTATGTTGGAATACATACAACATAGTTACACCGATACCTGAAATCATACCTGCAACCGCTGCTTTACCGCTCATTTTCTTAGCGAATATACCCATCATTAACGCTGGGAATATTGATGACGCGGCCAAACCAAAGGCGAGTGCCACCGTTCCTGCGGCAAAGCCAGGCGGATTTAAACCAAGCCAACCTGCAACCATAACCGATATTGTCATGACAATTCGACCTGCCAGTAACTCGTTTTTCTCTGATAAATCAGGTGTTAATATACCCTTCATTAAATCATGGGAAATAGAGGATGATATGGCTAATAATAAACCGGCTGCGGTAGACAATGCTGCTGCTAAACCACCCGCTGCGACTAATGCTATTACCCAGTTTGGTAAGTTAGCGATTGCAGGGTTAGCCAATACCATAATGTCGCGGTCAACTTTAACCATTTCATTGGTTGCTTTGTCTGCAGTGTACTGTATTTTACCATCGCCATTTTTGTCTTCGTATTGTAAAAGACCTGTTTTTTCCCAGTCTTTAAACCACTGCGGACGTTCAGCATATTCAAGGTTTTGACCCGCTGCTGGTTCAATAGTATTCATTAAATTTAAACGAGCCATTGCGCCAACTGCCGGAGCAACTGTGTATAACAAGGCAATGAAAACTAATGCGTAACCTGCTGATTGGCGTGCTGCTTTTACTGAAGGCACAGTGAAGAAGCGCATAATAACGTGAGGTAAACCGGCAGTACCAATCATCAATGATAGGGTATATGCGAACATATTTACTGAACCGCCCATGTTGTCAGTGGTGTATTCTTTAAAGCCTAATTCAGTTACAACAAGGTCTAACTTATCAAGTAAATAAACACCGCTACCGTCAGCTAAGGTTGAACCTAAACCTAGTTGTGGAATAGGGTTGCCAGTTAACTGTAATGAAATAAACACAGCTGGAATAGTATAAGCAAAAATCAATACAACGTACTGAGCAATTTGCGTGTAAGTAATACCTTTCATTCCACCTAATACCGCATAAACCCAAACAACGAACATACCGATGTAAAGACCTAAGTCATAATCAACTTCTAAGAAGCGAGAGAAAGCAACACCAACACCTTTCATTTGGCCGATGATGTAAGTTAATGACGCGATGATTAAACAAACTACGGCAACAACACGTGCAGTTTTTGAGTAATAACGGTCAAAAATAAATTCAGGTACGGTGAATTTCCCATGTTTACGCATGTAAGGTGCTAAAAGCATGGCGAGCAATACATAACCACCCGTCCAACCCATTAAGAAAACTGAACCACCATAACCTAAGAAAGAAATCATACCTGCCATTGAAATGAATGACGCAGCACTCATCCAATCGGCACCGATTGCCATACCATTTTGCATGGGGGTTACGCCACCACCGGCAACATAAAAATCACTGGTTGAACCTGCGCGGGCCCACCACGCTATACCGAAATAAATGGCGAAAGAACCAAATACTGCAATGTATGTATAGAGTTTTAACTCATCCATTATGATTCCTCAACGTTGTATTTTTTATCAAGATCGTTCATCTTTTTGGTATACCAAAAAACTAAACCGACAAAGGTGTAAATTGAACCTTGTTGTGCAAACCAGAAACCTAGTTTGTATCCGCCGATACGAATTTCATTTAACGGTTCCACTAATAGCAAACCGAAACCAAATGAAACTACGAACCAGATAACAAGACTTATAAATATTAGGCGCAGATTCTCTGACCAATATGATTGTTTATCTTCCATCATCCTCTCCTAGCAATTTAACTTATCTGAGCGATAACCTTTTCGAATTATGCCCAGTTATTATGTATAGCGTTTATTATTTTTTTACGCTTGAATACTCACCTGTTTAACCAATTAAGGCAGTAGTTACGTTTACTATTAATTCCAATCAGAGCTGATACAAAGATAAAAATTCATAGTGAAATTTAACTATTATTGACACTAACAATCTTTTTCGACTTGAGGTATTACACTTTAGTCTAGATCTTGTGCTTTATGGTTGACGAGATAGGGTGAAATGCACTAAAAATAGCTATCTACTAAGTTTGTTTCTCGTTAAAGGCTGAAAGAATATGGACAGTGAACTCGCCGAAATTAGTGGTTTTATTCAAGCAATTCCACCATTTGACACATTACCAGAATCGCTGATTTTACAATTAGTGAAAGAAATAAATATTTGTTATGTGAGGGCAGAGCAACCTTTACCGCCAAGTGGTATCAAAGATGAGCGACTCTACATATTACGCAAAGGCGCTTTGGTTTATACCGATCATAATGGTCAGTTAGTCGGTAAATATTCTGAAGGTGAAATTTGCAGCGTTTTTTGTCGGCCAGCACAGCGCAATGAAGTGAATGTAAATACTGAAGAAGACACTTTGTTGTATAGTCTTGATTATCAGACGTTATTGTCTTTGGTTCAGAAATATCCACAAATAGATGCGTTTTTTATGCAAACCGCTGCAGAGCGTTTAAAAGGGAAAATGAGTAAAGTTAACGAAGATGCGATTATCAACTCCTCACTTATCAATAACCCCATTAGTCAGTTTTATCACAAGCCAGTATTAACGATTAGTAGTCTTCAAAGCATCCAACAAGCAGCGATAAAAATGACAGCAGAAGGGGTTTCTTGTTTAGTTGTTATAGATGACCAAGTCATTGAAGAAAACAATCGACAAATTTTAAGAGAATTACCTGTTGGCATTATAACAGATAAAGATATTCGCCGTCGCTGTGTCGCTGAAGGCTTACCTTTTACCATGCCTGTAAGCGAAATTATGACGACGGAAATGGCAACGTTACCCGAAAAAAGTAGTGCTTATGACGCTCTCTTGTTGATGACTAGTAAGCGTATTCATCATCTTCCTATCACGGGGTTCAGTGAGTCAGGAGAATATGGGGAATTAATTGCTATGGTCACGATCACCGATTTAATGAATAACGAAGGTCACAATGCCGTTAATATCACGAGTATTATTCGTAAAGCGAGTACGATTAATGATTTGATCCGAATTAGTAAGTTACTTCCAAAATTACAAATTCGTATGGCTAAATTAGGCACGAGTGCTGATCATGTGGGGAAAAGTATAAGCGCAATAACCATGGCATTTACTATTCGTATTATTGAAATGTCAGAAAAAATCAATGGTAAATCGCCGGTTCCCTATGCTTGGTTAGCATGTGGTTCACAAGGGAGGCAAGAACAGCTCGCTCATTCTGACCAAGACAATGCCTTGATTATTTCTGATGATTTGAAACCTGAACATGAAGCTTGGTTTGAAAATCTAGCGTCGTTTGTTTGTGATGGGCTAGCAGCTTGTGGCTTTATACTTTGCCCAGGCAATATTATGGCAAGTAACCCTAAATGGCGACAACCGCAAAAACAGTGGCATAAATATTTTGAACAATGGGTGAATACTCCCAGCCCACAAGCATTACTAAACGGCAGCGTTTTTTTTGATTTAACTACAGTACATGGCGATGAATCTTTACTTAATGAAGTGCGAAGTCGGTTATTAAAAAGAACGAAAGGTAACAGCCTATTCCTCGCACACTTATCCCGTAATGCTTTAATGTTAAGACCGCCACTTGGTTTTTTTCGTGATTTTGTACTTATTTCTGATGGCGAGCATAAATCGAGTTTAGACATTAAGCATAATGGTATTGCGCCGATTGTTGACCTTGCAAGGATCTACGCATTGGCGGAAGGCATTACCTCAGTGAATACCATTGAACGCATACAAAAAGCAGCGGGTACGTCTTCTATTTCTAAAGAGTCAGCAGCAAACTTAATTGATGCTTATGAATTTTTAGGCATTTTACGTTTAGAGCATCAAGCCAATTTATTACAAGCAGGTAAAGCACCTAATAATTATTTGCCACCGCAAAACTTGTCCAAGCTCGAACGAGAACATTTAAAAGATGCCTTTAAAGTGATTAAAGCATTGCAAGACAGCAGACAGTCAACTGTTTAAGGGTAAATATGATCAGCAATCAGCCACTGTTTTATGGATTATTTGGTTATGAAGCACAGCGGAAAAGAGCTTGGGTCCGGGCGCCAGAAGGGGCTTTAAAAGATTTTCTTTCAATCTCATTTCCTCATCCATATACGCCTTTAAAGGATATTGACATTTTGTCGGTTGATTTTGAAACGACTGGCTTGAATGCGGTAAATGATAAGTTATTGAGTGTTGGGTTTATTGGCTTAAAACAACAACAAATATCATTAAAAAATAGTTATCATCAAATAATAAAAACCACAGAGGATCTTTCTGCGGATAACGTTATTATTCATCAAATAACAGATCAACAAAAAGAAAAGGGTGCGCCACTTAAAGAAGTTGTTGAATCATTACTTAACGCTCTCGCTGGAAAAGTAATGTTAGTGCACTTTGCCCGCATTGAAAGGCAATTTTTACAGCAAGCTTGCTTAGCTCTGTATGGCATAGCGCCGCCATTTCCCATAATAGATACTCTGATGCTGGCGAAGCGACAATTGGACAAAAAAGACATTGCCTATGATCCTTCAGATCTAAGATTATCCGCTTTACGTCATAAGCATGGTTTGCCTAATCATTTTGCTCATAATGCGTTAAATGATGCGATAGCAACGGCAGAGTTGTTGATGGTACAAGTGAGTAATATGGAGAATAATAATCAATTGACGTTACAAGATTTGCTGCTGTAATTTTATAGTCTAGGTATGGATACGCTGAGTATTAAAGAAATTATGACGATTTATTAAGGAGAAACATAAGAAATAGCAGTGGTATTTTTCAGCGTCAATTTTCGAACTAAAAAATACCACAGGAAAGCCTAGTCGATCTTTATTAAATAAAAAACAGGTTAACTGTCGATTTTGTCAGTTGATGGGGATTTAGCATTTTCTTTGATTATTTCAATATCAACGTTATCAATAAGTAATAATACATCAGCCAATTTTTTTCGAAGATCGGCAGAAAGTTTATTAGGAAAACTCGTCTTTTTAGTTACCGAAATTGACTCTCGACGAATAACGATGTCGAGTAAATTCTTAATAGAGTCGTGATTCGATAAAGATAATGCAGGAAGTTTCTTTTCTACTGCTTGGTTAAAAACATCGTAAGATTCTTTTAATGCTTCTTTTGCCTGTTGTAGTCTAGCCATGTAACCACCTATTTTTTTGTTGTTAGAGGCCCGTTGGTGTTTGATAAATCGAAAATTAGTTGACCAATAGGCAATACCTACAATAAATAAATTTGAAACTTTGTCTAGTGTTATTCGTGAGTAATTCAAGAATAGATAAAGCCTTAGCTTTATCACTTTGCTTGTAAGTTATGTGCCGCTTGAGTTTCATCTATATTATTGAGGTATTCGGTTAAGTTGTAGATTTTGCTTTATTTTGTTGCTGAAAGTATTTTTGCGATATTTTTTGAGTCATAAAAAAAGACGCTTGAAGCGTCTTTTTATTGTTGAATGCTGAACATGTTTTACTTTTTAGAAAACACAAATTCTTTTGGTGGAGTTGCACCCATTAAATGTTCTACGAAATAATCCCAACGTTTAAGCATCATATAAGGTTCGCGCGCAAAACCGTGATTACGATTAGGTAGCATTAACATATCAAAGTCTTTGTTTGCTTTAATTAAAGCCTCAACGACTATCAAGGTATTATAAGGAGGTACATTGGTATCGGTTGTACCGTGAGCTATTAATAACTTACCTTTTAAAGCTTCAACCGATAACTGGTTTGCTTGGCTATCGTAATTGCTGGTGCCATCTTCATTTTTTACTTCAGCGCCGTGATACTTTTCGCCCCACTCGTCAGCATAATTACGGTTGTCATGATTACCTGCCTGCGAAACAGCGACTTTATAGAAATCAGGGAAGGTTAATAAAGCGCGTGTTGACGCGAACCCACCGCCTGAATGTCCCCAAATACCGACACGCGTTGCATCAATCCAGCTATTCTTTTTAGCCAACTGCTGAATAGCTGAAACTTGATCAGGAATACCGCTGTCACCCATGTTGCCATAATAAAAATCATGGAATTCTTTTGAGCGTCCAGGTGTACCCAATGCGTCAATTTCAATAACAATGAAGCCTAATTCAGCGATCGCTTGGTTGTCTCCACGAGAAGAACGGAAATGACGACCACGAATACTGCCCACTTGTGGACCAGGATATAAATAGTTTACAACGGGGTAAGACTTGCTCGGATCAAAATTTGTTGGCTTGTACATTAAACCGTAAATATCATTTTCACCATTACGGTCTTTAACAATAAATTCAACAGGCGCTTTCCAGCCAGAATCCTTCAATTTACTAATATCCATAGTTTCTATGGTGTATTCTTTTTTATTAGTGATACCACGAACCATGCTTTTTTCAGCGGTTGTGGGTGTAGCTGTTCGGTCTAAAAAGTGTGTACCAGCTTTATTCAACGTAATGCGATGATGTTTTTTCTCTGGTGTTAATAAGGTTAAATCAGAACCGTCTTTGTTTACGCTGTAAAGGTAATGGTAATAAGGGTCACCTCCTTCTTTACCTGCGCCGGTGAAAATAAGTTTGCCTGATTCTTGGTCAACCCGAAGCAATTCAATAACTGTCCAGTCACCCTGGGTAATTTGCTTTTTAATTTTACCTGTCGCTAAATCGATAAGATATAAATGTCCCCAATTACTGCGCTGAGAAAACCAAATAACTTCATTACTTTTTTCTAAGTATTTCCAGCTAATGCCACCAACACCTGATTCAAAAAAGCTATCTTGAGTTTCTGACATAACAACTTTTACTTTGCCAGTTTTAGCATCAGCAATTTTCAGCGTAGCCTTTTTGTGATCGCGTGTTGATGAAACAAAAGCAAAGGTTTTGCTGTCATCGGCCCAATCTATATCTAATAATTCGCCGTTACGACCAGCCACATGGTCAGTAATTGTTGAGCGGTGAGCATCAGGCGCCATATCGAGAGGAGTAACTTCTTTTGTCTCAACATCAATCACTACACGGTGAATAGCAAAAATATGTTCATCACCCGGTAATGGGTATTTCCATACATCAATATTAGGGTGACCAACAGCAGTTGAAACAATACCCATTTCACCGACTTTACGTCCATCATGCTTAAAGGTCGTGAGTTTTTTTGAATCTGGTGCCCAAGTCACTACAGGAGCATCACGTCGAACCCAGCCTGCGTTGTTTGTCGCATAGCCAAAATCTTTAATACCATCGGTCGTCAGTTGGCTTTCTTTATCTGTTGATAAATCACGTAACCATAAGTTGTAGTCACGAATAAATACTGCTCGTTTACCGTCAGGCGATAAATTTTCATTACTTTTTGGCGCTAATTTATCTTCATGACATAAATAATTACTCAAATCACATTGGTAATTTTTCTTTTTTATTGAAATTTTGATGTTACTTGCTGATGTAAATTCTACTTCAGTAAAAGGAAGTTTATCGTGATTTACTTCGCTTTCGCTAATAAGAGCTAGTGAGGTAGCTAGTTTTTTATGATCAAATGCGAGTGATTTTTTTTGGCTATTTATGTCAATTTTGAAATACTGATTGCCATTTTCTGTATGGCTTCGGTAAACCAATGTGCCATTTTTTGACCATACAGGATAGTCAACAGTGCCGGTAATTAACTTGCTTGTATGGATTGATAATTGTTGCTCTGCTTTTTTATAGTCGTCAACATTCAGTTGCTTTGCTGACAAAATTGCAGGTGTTAGTGCTGTAATAATTGCAACACTACCGGCAATAATAAGAGACATCCTCATCTAAATTTACCTTTTTTAATGATTAGTTATTTGCTTGATGATACCACAAGCAATATTAGTTTAATCCTAACATTTTCAGGCGCTCAGCGTATTTTTTATCGTTAAATGTGCGGTTTAATACGGTGAAATAATGGCTGTTCACTGGAAGAAAACCTCCGCTTTAGACTTATGTCTAATTCCTAAATATTAATTATCGCTTTAAGTTATATGCATAAAATAAAAATAACACGATAGAAACAGCCAAAAGATCGCATCTGCAGTTTTCTGAGGCTAATAAACAACAAATGGGGAAAGCAAAATGTTCATTAAGAAAAAACTTTTATTAGCAACAGGATTATTAGCATTGGCTAGCACTGCAAATGCGGCATACGAAATTAAATTAAATAACGACGATAGCATTACTTTCGGCGGTTATATAAAAGCTGACGCGCGTTATATTGACGGCACTGTCGGCGCAACAGATTATTGGTACGGTGGTGGTTCAGCTTTAGATAAAAGCATTTCTAACTTTGGTATTGCTGTAAATGAATCGCGTATTAATACCAAATATAAGCATGGTGACTTAACGGGTTTTATTGAAATGGATTTTTACGGCGATGCCGTTAAAGGTGGTGGTAATGAGATCATTTCTAATTCATCTAATCCACGTATTCGTCATGCATTTATTAAATACAACAATTTATTGATCGGTGAAACTTGGTCAACATTCGTTAATACCAGTGCACTTGCAGAAGCGGCAGATTTTGGTGGCCCTTTGGTTGCCGCCGCTTTTATTCGTCAAGGGCAAGTTCGTTACACTATGGGTAACTTTCAGGTGTCAGTTGAGAATCCTGAATCTTACGGTGGTGTAAGCGGTAATGATTCAATGCCTGATATTATTGGTCGCTATAACATGAAAGGTGATTGGGGTAACGTGGCTATCGCTGTTGTCGCTAAACAGCTTCAAACTGTTGGTGGTAATGAAGAGTCAGCAGTAGGTTATGGTATTTCAGGCCGTATAAACACTTTTGGTAAAGATGATTTTCGATTTCAATTCCATGGCGGAGAAGTAGGCCGTTATGTCGGTGTTACGGCTTCAAAAGATTTAATTGGTGAAGAAGTTGAAGAAACGACTTCAATCAGTATGGCTTATCGTCATTTCTGGTCTGAAGGTTTAAGAAGTACAGTTTTTTATGGTAATACAACAACAGATGTCGCTGATTATGATCGTACACATTGGGGCGTAAATTTATTCAAAAATGTAACGAAGCAATTATCATTTGGTGTGGAAGTGGGAAATTTTGAAATGGCAGATAAAAATGTTGATTCTGACTATCTACAATTTTCAGCAAAATATGTTTTATAGCTAGTATGCCTAAGTAATAAAGACAAAAGAAATTCATACGTTCTTGCGTTAGTTGACCTCCTATATTGAGGTTGTTGGGGAAGCTTTTGCTTCCCCTTTTTTATGCTGCTAATAATTAACAAGCATAAAAAAGTACGTTAGCAAGCGTTTTTCATTATGATGATCTAGATCAAGTTTATAGTGATTTTGCTGACTTTTGGTAAGAAATTGAACAATAATATAATCAATTAATATGTAAAGGATTACTGTATGTCACGAACTGTCACCAATAATGAAGTTACTTTTTTAGCCACGGAACAACTGGTTTCTACTACCGATACTCAAGGCAATATTACTTATGCTAATGATGAGTTTTGCCGAGTTGCAGGGTACTCAGTTGAAGAATTAGTTGGTCAACCTCATAACACCGTTCGCCACCCTGATATGCCTAAAGCTGCCTTTACTGATTTATGGGAAAAATTAAATAGGGGTGATTCTTGGAGAGGAATGGTAAAAAATCGTTGTAAAAATGGCGATTATTATTGGGTAGATGCTTATGTTACTCCACTATATCAAGACGACTCTGTTATTGGTTTTCAATCGGTACGTTGTTGTCCTAGTGATAAACAAAAGCAAAAAGCGCAACAGTTATACGACAAAGTTAATCAGGGGAAGTCAGTCAATGAGTTCTCCACTAATATCAATTTAAAACGTTTATTGGCGCTAATTTTCATTGCGTGTTCTGTTATTGCATCAACGGTGCTGATTTCATTCTTAGCAGCGGCTATTCAATTATTCAGTATGATCTTTCTGCTAATTATTTTTAACGACGAACTTATTTCATTACCTAAAAAAGTGAAGCAAATTAAGCAAGCCTTTGATAGCCCATCAAGATTAATATACAGCGGCACCGGTTTATCTGCCTTATTTGATTATCCTTTCCAGTTACAGCAAGCAAAAGTACGTACTATTTTAGGCCGTAGCAGTGATTCATGCCGAATGTTATTACAATTATCGGAGGATTTAAAAACAAGATCTACTGAATCATTAGACGGGTTACTTGAAGAAAATGCGGAACTTGCTCAGCTAGCAACCGCTATAACACAGATGAGTGCAACCATTGAAGAAGTGAGCCAAAACACTACAGGTGCTCATGACAAAGTAATTTTCATTCAAGAAGAATGTAATCAAACTATGGGTGCTATTGATTTGAGTCAAAAGAAAATAAATAAGCTTTCAACGGAAGTTGAAAAGGCTGCATCAACGGCAACCCGATTAGTCGGTGACGCGACTAATATCGCTACTATTATGTCTGAAATACAAGGTATTGCTGACCAAACAAATTTACTTGCATTAAACGCAGCAATTGAAGCGGCAAGGGCGGGTGAACAAGGTCGAGGTTTTGCTGTTGTTGCCGATGAAGTACGTACCTTAGCTGGCCGAACGCAATCGGCTACTGAACAAATTCAAACATCAGTAATTGAATTACAAGCTACTTTACAGCAATGGAGTGTGGTTATGTTGTCGAGTAAAGATGATGCAGAGTCTTGTGTAGTAGATACTGACAAAGCCAAACAAAGCATGGATAGCATAAAAAACATGATGGATGAAATGGCTGATATAACCGCTCAAATAGCAACAGCCGCTGAAGAGCAAACAGTGGTTGCGAACGAAATTAATAAAAATGTGTTATCAATAGATGATATTTCTCTACAAAATACCGAGATAGCTCAACAAGTGCATGAGAGTGGAAATTATCTCAACGATAGTGCGATAGAAATTGAATCATTGAGTTCGACATTTAGATAATCGATTGCAAAAATATGAATGTAAAAATAGAAACGTTTACTTGTTAAGCGTTTCTATTTCTCTAAATTGATAAGTAACCTGAACGCTGGATAAGCCGTACTTGCTCAATATTCCCTTTTATACGACTCTCAGCATTGAAGCGTTGATAAATAATCCGTTATTCATAAACGCGTTGCTTTAACAATTATAAGCGGTTATTTTTTCAACTTAGCAAAGGCATCAGCAAAAGCATTACCCATCGCAGCATTATCATTTTTCTTCGCTTGAGGTTTTGCACTACGTTGCTGGTTTGGCTTAGCAGTTTTCACTGTTGGGTTGTGTGAGCGAACTTGAGGTTTATTTGTCTGCTGTTTTTGATCGGGTTTTGTGGTGACCGTTTCATCTAAACGCATTGATAAGCTAATACGTTTGCGAGCTGGATCAACTTCCATCACTTTCACTTTAACAATATCACCAGCTTTAACAATTTCACGAGGGTCACTAACAAACTTATCAGTGAGCGATGAAATATGTACCAAACCATCTTGATGAACACCTAAATCGACAAAAGCACCAAAGTTCGCCACGTTTGAAATAACCCCTTCAAGTATCATTCCCACGGTTAAATCATTAATTGTGTTCACACCTTCTTTAAACTGAGCAGCTTTAAATTCTGGGCGAGGGTCACGACCGGGCTTTTCTAGTTCACTGACAATATCTTTTAGTGTTAACTCACCAATACTATTATCTTTCAGTTCAGCGATGTTAATCTTATTAAGTTGTTCGCTGTTACCCATTAATTCAATAATATTGCTGTTTAGATGAGCAATGATTTTTTCAATAACAGGATAACTTTCAGGATGAACACCTGAATTATCTAGCGGGTTTTTACCGTCTGCAATGCGTAAAAATCCAGCCGCTTGTTCGAACGCTTTTGGCCCTAAACGAGCAACTTTTTTGAGTTCTTTTCTGTCATTAAAGCGACCATGTTCGTCACGGTAAGCAACAACATTATCAGCCATGGTTTTATTCAAACCTGATACACGGGTTAAGAGTGCTGCAGAAGCGCTGTTCAAATCAACACCCACTTTATTTACACAATCTTCTATAACATCGTCGAGGGTTTTACTCAGCTGACTTTGACTGACATCATGTTGATATTGGCCTACGCCAATGGCTTTAGGGTCAATTTTAACGAGCTCGGCTAATGGATCTTGTAATCGGCGAGCAATCGAAACCGCGCCGCGAATCGATACATCTAAGTCTGGAAATTCTTTTGCCGCAAATTCTGATGCAGAATATACAGAAGCACCGGCCTCACTTACCATCACTTTTTGTGGCTTATTTTTTTCTAACGCTTGAATCACTTCAGCAGCGAGTTTGTCACTTTCACGAGAGCCAGTGCCATTACCAATCGCCAGTAATTCGACTTTGTGTTGTTGACATAAATTCACCAAAGTTCGTACTGATTTTTCCCAGTGATTTTGCGGTGCATGAGGAAAAATAGTAGAGGTTTGTAATAATTTACCTGTTGCATCAACAATCGCTAACTTACAACCTGTTCGCATACCTGGATCTAAACCTAGTGTAGTTTTAGGACCAGCAGGAGCCGCCATTAATAAATCGCTTAGATTCGTCGCAAATACTTTTATTGCGCCATCTTCTGCTTGTTCGCGTAAATTGCCTAATAATTCAGTTTCTAAGCTCAGGCTTAATTTTATTTTCCATGCCCAGCGCACAACTTTCGTTATAAATTCTGCAGCAGCTTGGCCTGTTAAACGTAAATTATAGTGTTCACTAATAATTTGTTCTGCGCTTGAATAGCTATTACCTTCTTGTGACGGATCTACATTGAGGCTGAGTTGTAGTACTTTTTCATTTCGACCACGGAACATCGCTAAAGCACGATGTGAAGGGACGTTCTTTAATAACTCTGAATGTTCGAAATAATCGCGAAATTTAGCGCCTTCCTGTTGTTTCCCTTTGGCGACAACACTTGATAAATGTGCTTGTTTTAATAAATGCTTACGTAATTTTTGTAATAAATTGGCATCTTGAGCAAATCGTTCGATAAGTATATAGATTGCGCCTTCCAGCACAGACTTCTCATCACCAAACCCAGACTCAGCATTTATAAAAGGTTTTGCTTCAATTTCTGGTGTTAATGTCCAGTTGTTGTAAAGGTTATTCGCAAGCGTTTCTAAACCTGCTTCTATCGCTATTTGGCCTTTAGTACGACGTTTAGGTTTAAAGGGTAAATATAAATCTTCTAAACGTGTTTTGTTGTCAGCTAGATTTAATTCTTTTTCTAACGAAGGTGTTAATTTATCTTGTTGAGTAATGCTGGTAATAATCACTTTTCGGCGATCTTCAAGCTCGCGTAAATAACTTAAACGCTGGTCAATATGTCGCAGATGATTGTCGTCTAATCCTTGCGTTACTTCTTTACGGTAGCGAGCTATAAATGGCACTGTAGCACCATCATCAAGCAAGTTTATCGCTGAATCAATTTGATAAGTTTTAACATTAAGTTCTTTTGCGATGAGTTCAGCAATGGGAGTCATTAATTGACGAGCCTTTTTTGAAAGAAGAATTTTTATAGCGCTATTTTGCCATTGTTTTTTACTGGCATCAATTTGCTTGTTAGTATTTTATTAATGAAGATTAACATTGGAAAAAGAATGTTATTTATATGGTTTCTTGTAACGAATAAATTTAAACCAAGTTAAACTTGAGTGAATAACTTGGCTCTAAATTATGATGTTAAATTTCTTCAGATTCCATCATGTCAGTGTCTAATCCTGCAGACAACCACTGACAAATTATTCCGTTAGCTTGCTCTAGCCCAGTATATTTTAAAGATGAAAACGCTTGCACAGTAATGTCAGCATTTAATGAAGACAATGCTTTTTTCACCTGCAGTACTTCAGCGCTTCTTTTACCTTGAGAAAGCTTGTCGCATTTTGTTAATAACGCCAAAATGGGCAAGTCACTATCAGCTGCCCATTGAATAAGGTCCATATCAAGATCTTTTAACGGATGACGAATATCCATCAAAATTACCAAACCTTTTAAACATTCACGTTTTTCTAAATATTCACCTAATGCTTTTTGCCATTTTTTCTTCATTTCAATCGGCACTTTAGCAAAACCATAACCGGGTAAATCAACTAAGCGTCGGTTAGGAGCAACTTCAAAAATATTAATCAGCTGAGTACGACCAGGTGTTTTACTTACACGTGCTAAACCACGTTGATTCGTTAGGGTATTTAATGCACTCGATTTACCTGCATTAGAACGACCTGCAAACGCAACCTCGATACCGCTGTCTTCAGGCAAGCGACGAATATCTGGCGCACTTAAGGTGAAAGTGGCTTTACTTAAATGAATAACAGTTGATGACAAAATGGCGTCCAATGGCAAATAAAAAAAGCATTATATCTTTTTTTTATCGTGAAAAAGCAAAAAGTGTCATATTTTCAGCTTAATTTTTACTATGCTTATTACACAGGGCTGATATTAGTGTAAAATACTACCAGTTTTTTTATCCACCCTTTTGATCAATAAGACTTAAACAAGTTAAATTTTCTTAAAAGAAAGCAGAGAGCCATTCAATGAATAAAATTATTTTTTCGTTAATTCTTGCCTTAATTAGCATTAATGTAGCATTCGCAGCAGTTGGAAATGCGGAAGCCGGTAAAACTAAAGCAGCTATGTGTGCCGCTTGTCATGGTGCAAACGGGATCGGCACAACTGACACCTATCCTAACCTAGCAGGTCAGCATGCGGATTATATTGCGAAACAATTAGCAGCATTTAAAAGCGGAACACGTGTTGCCCCTTTAATGGCACCAATGGCCGCAGGTTTGTCTGAGCAAGACATGGCTGACTTAGGTGCTTACTTTGCAAGTTTAGATAGAACGGGTGGTTCAACAGCTTCAACTGATGCTGGCGCAACTGAGGCAGGCACTTCGGCAACTGTTCAAGCACCTGTAGCTTATGAAGCAAGTGCTATTGCAGGTAAAAGTTTGTACGAATTAGGCGATGCATCTCGTAATATTGCTTCTTGTATTGGCTGTCATGGTAAAGAAGGTAACAGTAAGGTATTAATTTATCCAAATTTATCGAAACAACATGCACCATATATTGAAAAACAATTACATGCTTTTAAAAGTAAATCACGTACCAACTATGCAATGAATCAATTTGCTGGCGCAATGACTGATGAAGATATAGCTGATATGGGCGCTTATTTTTCTGATACCAAAGCGGTTGCGAATATAAAAGTTAAACGTGTCGCTACTGTAGCCGCGATTACTGAAGAAGTGATTGCAGGTAAAGCGAAGTCAGCGGTATGTGCATCATGTCATGGTGTAGACGGTAATAGTTTAGTACCTATGTACCCTAAGTTAGCAGGACAACATGCTGAATATACGACTAAACAATTAAAAGAGTTTAAATCGGGTGTTCGTAAAAATCCTATAATGGCAGGCATGGTTGCAGCGTTAAGTGAACAAGATATGGCTGAACTTGGTGCATATTTTGCGAGTCAAAAGTCTACACCAGGAAATGGCAATGGCTCTGAATTAGGTAAAAAACTGTATTTCGGTGGTGACGCATCACGTGGTATTACTGCTTGTATCGCTTGTCATGGTATATCTGGTAAGGGCATAGCAAAAGCAGGCTTCCCTGCAGTCGCGAATCAAAGTGTGGAATATTTAACAGCACAGTTAGCTAGTTTTAAAGCCGGTGAGCGCGATAACGATCGTAATGGCATTATGCGTAATGTATCTAAGCGTTTGAAGAAAAAAGATATTGATGCTTTAGCCCAGTTTATGTCTTCAATGAAATAAAGCATGAATTAATATAATGTTTAAAAAAAGCAGCTTATTAAGCTGCTTTTTTATGCACGGAACATTTAACAAGAAGCAAATTCGTGTAAACTACTTTAAATTAAAAATTACAATGAGTAAGGTAACCACCTCACTCTTAATTTATAGCCGCAGTTAATTAGACACATATAGAGAGCTCATCGATGAAAAGAATACTACTAAGCTTAATTTTATTAGGAACAAGTGCACTAAATATCACGAATGCTGCGGAAGGAAATATTGATGCAGGTAAAACCAAATCTGCAATGTGTGCAGCATGTCATGGAGCTGATGGGAATAGCTTAGTCCCTATGTACCCAAGCCTCGCTGGACAAAGTGCTAATTATATTGCAAAGCAATTGGCTGACTTTAAAGCTGGCATGACTTCAGGTGGTAAGCAAGGTCGTGTTAATGCCATTATGGGCGGCATGTCCATGGCGTTAAGCGAGCAAGATATGAATGATTTAGGTGCTTATTATAGTGCTCAAATGCTAAAGACTGCTGGCGGAGAAACAAGTGAAGTTGGCAAGAAGTTATACTTTGGTGGCGATGTTGAACGTGGCATTACCGCTTGTATTGCTTGTCATGGTTCGGATGCAAAAGGTATGGCACAAGCTGGTTTTCCTGCTGTTGGGGGACAAAGTGCAGCTTACTTAAAATCACAACTTGAATATTTTCGTGATGGCACACGTAATAATGACAAAAATGCGATGATGAGAAATATTGCGATGAAATTAGAAGATGCTGACATCGCAGCATTAGTGAAGTACATGTCGACTATAAAGTAACAATTTATAACGGTTGGCGTGCGCTGATGCGTTAATGTCTTAGAATACAGAATGTCTGAGGAAGGCCACCCTGAACATAAAGCAGCTATTTTTAGCTGCTTTTTTATTTTCAAAATGGCGTATGTTGAGTATTTATTGGCTAATACAGTTTGTTGTCGTAGACTTAAATATTCATTACCAAGCGGTAATCTATTGATTTAAAAAGTAAGGACACTTAATCGAATGGGACATCTTTTTCGTGAGAAATAACTCAGTTGTTAATCATATGATTGCTTGTAATCAATGTGATTCATTATTACCGAAGCCAATATTGTCTGAAGGGCAAAATGCGTTATGTGGTTGCTGTGGCGCAATGTTGTTTTCAAAAAAGAAAGATGCGATTAATCGAACTATTGCTGTCGCCATAGCAGGTTTAGTCCTTTTTTTTCCTGCTACTTTATTACCGATTATTGGCATAAGTGCAGCGGGTCTTTATAATGATGCCTCTTTGTTAGACTGTATTACTATTTTGATCAATAGCAAAAATTATATTATCGCTTTTGCTGTATTCATGTTTACCATTGCAGTTCCTTCGGTTCGGTTAATCACCGCGTTATATATTTCATCGTGTATAAAGTTTAATCGTGTAAAGCCTTCGCTACTCGTGTTTTTTCGTTCTTATCATTTATTAGACACTTGGACGATGGTGCATGTATTTTTTATGGGGGTGATTGTGTCTATGTATAAACTGTCTTCGTTGGCTGATATGACCATAGATGGTGGGTTACTTAGTTTGGTTCTATTACTTGTCTGTTCAACCTTAGTGTCAGTCACCATGGACGAGCACAGTATTTGGGACGAATTGGAGAAATCACTTGAGCAATAAAGCCCTTGCAGCAGGCCTAGGCAATTGTCCTCAGTGTCACAAATTGAATGTTATGCATGCCGAAAAACAAGCCTGTTCAAGATGTTTAACGGTTTTTTCTACACGTAAACCTAAAAGCCTTGAATACACATTAGCATGGACAATTGCAGCGTTAGTGATGTTTATCCCTGCAAATCTTTACCCAATGATGGTGTTTTATACTTTAGGTAAACCTGATGCATCAACCATTTTAGAGGGGATCGCCATTTTTATTCAAATGGGTATGCTTCCTGTCGCCATTATTATCTTTATTGCGAGTTTTGTTGTGCCTTTAAGTAAGATTATGGGCTTATTTACATTGATGTATAACGCAAAAAGAAAAACAAAACTCACGCTAAAGCAACAGGGTAAGTTATATCATGTCGTTGAATTTTTAGGGCCTTGGTCGATGCTGGACGTATTTGTTGTAACCGTAATGGCAGCTGTAGTGAATTTAGGTTTTTTAACGAGTGTTGAAGTGGCATCCGGTATTACTTATTTTACTTTGATGGTGGTTTTTACTATTTTTGCTGCTGAAAGCTTTGACCCAAGGTTACTGTGGGACAATCACCAAAAACATAACCATAGAATCACAGAAACCAACCCAAAATATAACAATAAGGATGAGCTACCACATGGCAAATAAGACTATTCTTGCTGAGTCAAAAGCGATAATTAAAGATCGAAAAGGTATTTCTGCTGTTTGGTTAGTTCCCATTATTGCGCTACTTTTCGGTGCTTGGTTAATTGGCAAAGCTGTCTCCGAGAGAGGTACCTTTATTACTGTTCAGTTTGAAAGTGCTAGTGGCATTGTTATCGGTAAAACAGAAGTTCGCTATAAAGGCTTAACCGCAGGTGTTGTTAGTGATGTTGAAGTGTCCGAAGATCTACAGAGTGTTATTGTTGAAATTGAAATGATTTCTAGTTCAAAGAAAATGTTGACAGATAAAACGCGTTTTTGGTATGTAACTGCTGATGTTTCTTTTCAAGGGGTTACCGGATTAGATACTTTACTCTCAGGCAGTTACATTAATGTAATGCCTGATTTTGAAGAAGAAGGTGAAGCTCAAAGTCATTTTATTGGTTTATCTGAAGAACCTGTTTTAGATCAGGCAACTCCCGGTTTACATATTAGCCTAAAAACGAAAACACTCGGTTCATTAGGCAAAAAATCTCCCGTATTATTTAAACAAATTACAGTAGGTCATGTATCAGGTTTTAACTATGAAAAAAATTCTGACTCAATCAATATTAATCTTTTTATTGAACCTGAATATGTTGACTTAGTTAAGGAAAATTCGAGGTTTTGGAATGCAAGTGGTGTTAATATTTCTGGGTCATTGACAAGTGGGGTACAAGTTCAAACCGGCTCTTTAGCTTCTGTGATCGCAGGAGGTATTGCTTTTGGAAATTCAGAATATGAAGCTATCATGGACCCAGCTAAAAATGGTCAAAGCTTTGCTTTGTACTCTGATTTCGAAACAGCGCAGATGGGCCACGAAATTGTATTGACGCTAAATTGGGACTCAGGAATAGATCGAGGTGCAGCGATAAGGTACCAAGGCCTGACCTTAGGAAAAATAACTGACTTCATCCGTATTGATCCGCAAGCGCGGGTAATCGTTGCTAGTGCAAAAATCAATCCACGCATTATCCCTTACCTTACAAGTAAATCTCAATTTTTTGTTGTAGCACCTCAACTCGATTTAGGTGGCGTTACTAATTTAAATACCTTAATGCTCGGCGCACACATAGGTATTAGTCCTTCTGTTGATGGTGAGCCTTTAAATAAGTTTACTGTCTATAATCAAAAGCCGGCTTATCAATATAATGAACCGGGCTTACATTTAGTTTTAAAAGCTAAAGATGTTGGGTCATTAACCACAAGCTCAAGTATTTACTATAAACAACAAAAAGTGGGTGATATTCAGGCGATTGAGAATATTGGCCCAAGTGAGTTTTTAGTGCATGCTTTCATTGAGCCTAAATATGAGAGTTTTGTGTCTACCGATAGTCATTTTTGGAATGCAAGTGGCTTACATATTTCAGGAGGCCTACAAAATTTTGATATTAAAGCCCAATCAATTCAGTCAATGCTAGCAGGAGGTATTGCTTTTGATATAGGGCCTGAAAATGATAAGTCCCCCCCTAAAAATGGCGATACTTTCCAACTCTATACGAATAAAAGTGTTGCTAAGCAACGTTCAGTATTTAATCTTCATCTTACTAACGCACAAGGACTCAGCACTAAAACACGTATTATGCTTCGAGGCGAACAAATAGGCTCTATTCATCAAATTATTCGCCAACAAGACAAGGTGACTTTACAGGTTGGAATATTACCGAGTTATGAATATATCCTTCGAGAAAACAGTCAATTTTGGATGGTAAATGCTGATTTATCTTTGTCAGGCATTACGGACACTGATGCTTTATTTGGTGGAGCCTATATTAGCGTTAATGTAGGGGAAGGTAAAAAAGCGATCGACTTCATTGTAACAGCTCAACCCCCAGCAAAACATTTGTCGTCAAAAGGACTCCAGCTTTCGCTAACAGCAGAACAAGGCAATGTCGTAAATCCGGGTAGTGTAATTAGTTATAGAGGTATTGCTGTTGGACAAGTTGATAATGTTTCTCTTGATAACACAGGAAATAACGTATCAATCAATATTACAGTAGATGAAGAATATCGACATTTGATTTCGAACTTCACTCGTTTTTATAATGCCAGTGGCGTAACAGTCAGTGGCGGTTTAGGGAACTTCATTCTTAAAACAGAATCTGCTGATGCGGTATTAAAAGGAGGGATAAGTTTTTTCAGTCCAGAAATAAATACGGGTGAGAATGGTGTTGATGAGGGAGAGAAATTCACTTTATTTGATAATATTTCCCATGCAGAGTTAGCAGGAATTGCAATTAAAATTCATTTCAGTGAGGTTGCGGGCCTGACCAATAATTTGAAAATAAAATATAAAGACCAACAAGTCGGCGTGGTTTCTCGTGTTGATTTTGATGAAGAAGGCTTCGGTGCAACTGTATACGCTTTTTTAGATGATAATGGACGTAAATTTTCACTTAAAGGATCTCAGTTTTGGCTGGCTAAACCTGAAATTGGTCTTGTTGGTTCAACAAATGTAACCGCTATTCTTGATGGAGGTTTCATTGGAATTATGCCAGGAAAAGGTGAGCCAAGTGTAAGCTTTGAAGCAAAAAGTATTTCACCGGTAATGAGCTCTCTATCTTCAGGTTTAAACCTTTCGTTAAGTGCAAAAAGTTTAGGCTCAGTAAGAACAGGAAACCCTGTCCTCTACCGTCAAGTCAAAGTAGGGAGTGTTATTGGCGTTGATTTATCACCTACCGCAGATACGGTTAATATTTATATCAATATATTTGACCGTTATGCACCTTTAGTGAGCCAACAGAGTCAATTTTGGAATACTAGCGGTATGCGGATAGATGCAGGTGTTTTTTCAGGGGTTAGTATAGATTCAGAATCTATAGAAACGCTGCTTTCTGGTGGTATTGCTTTCGCAACGCCTGAAGTTGAAGCTAACAAAATCTTTCAGTCAGCAGAACAGGGGCAATCATTCAAATTAGCGGAAGATGCGAATGAAGATTGGCACACATGGCAGCCTAAAATTAATCTGTCACAATAATAGGGAGATATCTGTTAGCGCTATATTGGCCGAATAGGTTAATTTCACCTTAAAATTTGCTGAAATTGTTTGACCGCAATTTCAGCATTTTCACTTTCAGTGATCGCGGTAACAACAGCAATACTGTCAACGCCTGTTTGCCAAACTTGTTCTGCCCGTAGATGATTAATACCGCCAATAGCGACCACAGGAATATCAGTTGCTAATTCTAATATCTGCTTTAAGTTTTCTACTCCTTGAATTTGCCCGGTCATATTTTTAGTTTTTGTTGGAAATATTGCGCCAATCGCTAAATAGGACGGTTTCAATTGTTGCGCTAATAGAAACTCATAGCAGCCATGGGTACTAATGCCCAAACGTAAGCCAGTTTGTTGTATCGCCGCTAAATCTGCATTTTGTAAATCTTCTTGCCCGATATGTACTCCGTAAGCACTATGCTTTATGGCTAACTGCCAATAATCATTAATAAACAAACGTGTTTTATAGTGTTTACTCAGCGTTATAGCTTCAATGATAAGCGGCTCTATTTCTTGAGCGGTTTTATTTTTTAATCTAAGTTGAATGACTTCTAAGCCTAAAGGAAATAAACGTTTTAGCCAGTATAGTGAGTCAACTACGGGGTAAAGCCCAAGTTTATTTGCCTGCACATTGATAAGGTCAAGTGAAGGGAAAGCCCCTAATGCTGAGTACTTCTGAGTTAATTCGGTACTTATTCTAGGAAAGTATTCAGCGTTATTTGGCCAGCTTGTTTGCTCGAAGGCGCCATAATATTCTGAGTTGGTTGGTTCATTTTTTTCTGACTTTGCTAGGCCTTGATTGATAAATGCTTTTGTTAATGTAAAAGCGTCACGTACTAAATAGCCATGGGCTAAAAATCCGGCTAAGGCACTAGCAAAAGAACAACCACCGCCGTGGCTGCAATGGGTATTTATTCTTGGTGATGTTAACTGGTAACTAATGAGGACTTCTTTATTGTGATGTAAGCAATAATCTCGACTAATTTTCTGACCATTGCTATCTAAAGCATAACTATGGCCGCCTTTCACTATTACGCTATTAACACCAAGCTTATTGATCCGCTCAGCGAGTTCTGCAGGCTTAACAGATTTTAGGGTCGATAATTGTTGAGCTTCACTTAAATTTGGCGTGATCACGTCAACAAGAGCAAGTAATTCCGTTAAATTTTCGCACTGTAATTGTGAAAAGGCACCGCCAACACTGGCTTGGCCAACGGGATCAAAAATAACCATCAAGGCTGGATATTTACTTTTAACATCAGCTAATGTTGAGGTAAGCCAATTTACTTGAGCAATATTTGCTAACAAACCAATTTTAATTACACTCGGTGGTTTATCATCAATTAACACATTAACTTGTTGCTGTAGTATATCGGTATCTACAGGGTTAACCGAGAGCAATTTTTCAGAGTTTTGTACGGTATTAGCCGTGATCAAATGACAAACATTAACACCTAGGGCATGGCCAGTTTTTATATCTGCGGCAATGCCTGCACCACCTGAACAATCACTGCCTGATATAGTCCACATGATTGATTTTCTCTTAATCTTTACAGACATAAAATTATCCTTGTTGATGCCAAAATGGAGTATCTAATGTTGGCGTACTAGGGTGAGCCGTTTGTCGTTGCTGCATTACGCCAGCGATATATCCTTGTTCACCAGCAACAATAACTTGTGCGAAAGATTTTGCCATCACTACCGGATTATCAGCCAAAGCAATGGCTGAATTTAATAACACTCCGTCGAAACCCATCTCCATGGCTAAACAGGCGTCTGAAGGTTTACCAATACCGGCATCTAAAATGAGTGTTGCTTGTGGTAGTCGAAATCGAATAGTTTCTAAATTATAAGGATTCATCAAGCCTTTGCCTGTACCTATCGGCGATGCCCACGGCATGATCACCTGACAACCTAAGTCATATAAACGCTGACATATAACTAAATCATCAGTGCAATAAGGCAGTACTTTAAAACCGTCGTTTAATAACTGTTCTGTAGCATTTAACAACTCGATAGGGTCGGGCTGTAGGTTATAATCATCACCAATAACTTCTAATTTAATCCAATCAGTTTGAAATATTTCCCGGCTCATTTTTGCTAGCGTTACTGCTTCTTTAGCTGTTTTACAGCCAGCGGTATTAGGTAATAAAAAACCTCTGTTTTCTGTAACTATTTCTTGAATATATTGCCAAATTTTAGCCCCCGCCTGTTCAGCAGGATTTTGTCGCTTTAACGATAGCGTCACAATTTTTGAACCACTGGCTAAAATCGCTTGTTTCATGATTTCTGGTGACGGGTAAAGCGCACTGCCAATTAACAGTCGACTATCGACAAGCTGGCCGTAAATATTAAGCTTTGTGTTCATGGTCTTAGACATAATCACAACTAACCTCCCTGAATAGGAAACAGTACATCGACACTATCTCCTCGATTAACCGAAGTTTGTGGGTAATCAGTTTTACTTACAAAGTTACCATTAAGCGCAACCGCAAAACTTTGTTGCTGTTGATCAGGTGTCAAGTAACACTGTAATGCCACTAATAAGGTTGGTTCGTCGGTTTCAATAGAAATCGATTGTCCGTTTATAAATAATTTCATTGTACGTTTTTAACCTTTATTTATGGCTAACAAGTCACCATACGGAGAGTTTGCCATCGAACTATTCGTGAGAAATTGATCAACCGAAAACGTTAATTGCCTTAACACCACTGGCGCAATAAGGAAGCCATGACGGAATAAACCATTCACTTGAATAAGACGTTGCTGCACGGATATTTTTGGTTGGTTATCGCTAAAAGCAGGTCTTAGTTGCACAACATGCTGGCGAATATTTGCTTCTGCAAAACCAGAATGCACACTATAAGCCGAACTGAGTAATTCCATTGAAGAACGAACAGTCATCGGCCCACAATCTTCGCTTTCAATTTCAGTAGCGCCCACAACATAAAAGCCTTTAGTTTTAGGGGCAATATACAATTGATAACGCGGGTGCATTAATCTAATAGGCCGTGTGATATGTACTTCTGGTGCGAACAATTGAAATAACTCACCACGTACACCACGCAAATCTTTTAAGGGCGAGGCCTCAGGTTTACTTTCATTATTACGCGCGCCTGCACCCCGGCAATCTATCGCCAAATCGCATTCCAACACATGTTTCTCATTGTTCTTTTCATATGTCACTAAGCAATGAGAAACGTGCTGGTCAATCTCTACCACAGGCGAATTATCCAACCACGTTAAGTTACTTTTCTCTAACTGCTGTTGCAGCGCAATAAGCAATTTACGGTTACCAATTTGTCCTTCTTCTGGCAAAAATACCCCTTGATTAAAGCTACGACCTAACTCAGGTTCAAGTTCGAGTATTTGCTGACGATCAAGTTGTTGAAGCTGATGTTGCGGATAATGATTCTTTATATATCGGACGAAACGCTGATAGTCACCTTGGTCTTGCTCATGACTCACCATTAACGCGCCCGCTTGTTGGAAATAAGTGTAACCCTCAAGCTGAGCCAAAAGTTTAGGCCACAACTTTAAAGACTCAAAACCCATTTCAACGATATTTGGCTGTGCATGCATCGCTTCACCTAGTGGCGTTAATAAACCTGCCGCCGCATAAGCGGCACTTTGATAACCTTCTTTATTATCTTTATCAATCAAGGTCACTTGATGCCCCTGATTAACCAAAGACAATGCGATTAAGCGACCGACTAAACCCGCGCCAATAACAACAATATTGGCGCAGGCTTTAGTCGGTAAGATTTGTTTTTCAAAAACAGTCACGCGTCAATTACTTCGCTTGATGGTAAATTTCACTACCGGTTGCTTTAAACTCCGCAGATTTTTCAGCCATGCCTTTTTCTATATCTGTTTGTGTAGCATCTAATACGATAACTTCGTCAAGTAACTGTATTTCAATCCTATTTTTAGAAGGAGTATCTACCTCAAGAGTTGCCGCATACTCTCTTACTTCTTGAGAAATTTTCATTGAACAAAATTTTGGACCACACATAGAACAAAAATGCGCAACTTTACCTGATTCTTGCGGTAAGGTTTCATCATGATAAGCCTTCGCTCTTTCAGGGTCTAAACCGATATTGAATTGATCGTACCAACGAAATTCAAAACGCGCTTTGCTCATCGCATTATCGCGAATTTGTGCGCCGGGATGTCCTTTCGCTAAATCGCCAGCATGCGCGGCAATTTTATAGGTCATCAAACCTTCTTTTACATCTTCTTTATTGGGCAAACCTAAATGCTCTTTGGGCGTTACATAACAAAGCATGGCGCAACCGTACCAACCAATATTAGCGGCACCGATACCTGAAGTAATGTGATCGTAACCCGGTGCGATATCAGTTGTTAATGGGCCTAAAGTATAAAAAGGTGCTTCACCACAATGCTTAAGTTGTTCTTCCATATTCTCTTTGATCATATGAAGCGGTACATGACCTGGGCCTTCAATAATCGTTTGCACGTCATGTTTCCATGCTAATTTTGTTAATTCGCCTAAGGTGTGTAATTCAGCAAATTGTGCTTCATCGTTAGCATCTGCAACAGAACCTGGACGTAAGCCATCACCTAATGAAAACGATACATCGTATTGCTTTAAAATTTCACAAATATCTTCAAAGTGGGTGTATAAGAAGTTTTCTTTATGATGAGCTAAACACCATTTCGCCATAATAGAACCACCACGCGAAACAATACCCGTGACACGTTTAGCGGTCATGGGGACATAACGTAATAATACGCCGGCATGAATGGTAAAATAATCAACTCCCTGCTCGGCTTGCTCAATAAGCGTATCGCGGAAAATTTCCCACGTTAAATCTTCAGCGACACCATTCACTTTTTCTAATGCTTGATAGATGGGTACCGTACCAATTGGCACAGGTGAGTTACGCATGATCCATTCACGGGTTTCATGAATGTTACGTCCCGTTGATAAATCCATTACCGTGTCTGCGCCCCATTTAGTAGACCAAACAAGTTTCTCGACTTCTTCTTCAATGGATGATGTTACTGCTGAATTACCGATATTAGCGTTAACTTTAATTAAAAAGTTACGACCAATAATCATAGGTTCACATTCAGGATGATTGATATTTACGGGGATAATTGCACGACCACGGGCAACTTCATCACGGACAAATTCAGGCGTGATTTGTTCAGGAATGCTGGCACCAAAAGACTGGCCTTTATGCTGTAGCAGTAAAGTGGCATCTTTCACTTCTTCGCGCTTTAAGTTTTCACGAATAGCAATGTACTCCATTTCTGGGGTGATAATCCCTTGGCGAGCGTAATGCATTTGCGTAACATTTTTGCCTTTTTTAGCAATACGCATTTTAGGTAAATGTTCGAAACGAATATGATCAACACCATCGTCTGCTAAACGCTTTTGTGCATAAACAGAGCTGTTAGATGTTAAAAATTCAACATCGCCGCGGTTATCAATCCAACTTTCACGTAAACGTGGGATACCTTTATGTACGTCTACTGCTACATTTTCGTCGGTATAAAAACCTGAAGTATCATAAACACAAAGTGGCTCATTTTTTTCATAAACAGGATTTTCTTTGGTGCCTGCGCCCGCGAGTAAAGTGTCAGATAAAGTGATTTCTCGCATACCGACTTTTATATCGTGAACCTTACCTTGCACGTAAACTTTTTTAGAATTGGGGAAAGATTGGTCTGATACGTTTTTTAGAAAAGCTTCTGCTTGCTCGCGACGTTCTCTGCGAGTTAATTTATTTGCTGGTTTGGTCATGGTGTTGCCTTTTAATAATTTGCATTTTTATAAATGCAGCAAAAAAAGACGAAGTGTAGATCGAGGAAAAAATAAAACAGGAATGCATAAGTGCTTTATTTTACCTTGTTCCCATACGCAGATATTAATCTGATCAGGTTCTACGGATCCCGCTTTCGCGATCTCAGCTTTGAGTATTTCTTTTAGAAATAATCTCAGCACTCCGACAAGTAAGTGTGTGATTCTAGCGTATAAGTTTAAAAATACGCAATAATAATGTTAAGTTTCGTTATAATTAATTCACGATAAAATTTGGGAAGATGCATAACATCATGCCTAAACAGTAAGCTTCACAATATAGATATTACAATGCTAATATATTGTATACATGATGCATGAGAAGTTATTAGGACATTAAGTTCTTAGGATAAAAACAATGATAATAAAAAGCATAAAAACTTCACTTGTCGGTTTAGCTTGCACTCTGGCACTTATCGGAGAAGGTGTAGCCAGTAATTGGCAGCAAGAAAGTGGAACAGTCACCCATCAAGAAAAATTACGAGGTTCCATTACGGCAGAAAGAGAATGGTGGGACTTAACCCATTATCACCTTGATATAAAAGTTGATCCTGAAACTAAGATTTTTTCTGGTAAAAATACCATGACTTATCAGGTGTTAGCTAAAGGTGAGCGACTACAAATAGAGCTACAAGCACCTATGAAGCTTGAAAAAGTGCTACAAAATGGTAAAAAGCTTAACGTTGAACAAGATGGCTATTCTTATTTCATCACACCAACCAGTGAATACAAAGTAGGCTCAAAGCATAAACTAACTATGTACTTCTCCGGACAACCCGTTACTGCTAAACGTGCGCCGTGGGATGGGGGTATTACTTGGGAGAAAGACAGTAATGGCCTTAATTTCATCGCGACATCAAACCAAGGTATTGGTTCTAGCATTTGGTGGCCAAATAAAGATCACCCTAGCGATGAACCGAATAATGGCGTGTTAATTAGTGTTGAAGTGCCAGAACATTTAGTTGATGTTTCTAATGGTCGATTAATTAAGACCGATCATAATAAAAAGGCAAAAACAAAAACGTATCATTGGGAAGTCGTTAACCCGATTAACAACTATGGTGTAAACCTTAATATCGGTGACTATGTTCATTTTGGTGAAAAATATCAAGGTGAAAAAGGCCAACTTGATATGGACTATTATGTTTTACGTGAAAACCTAGAAAAAGCTAAAAAACAATTCAAAGAAGCTAAGCGCACGATTGAAGCCTTTGAATATTGGTTTGGCCCTTATCCTTTTTATGAAGACAGCTATAAACTCGTTGAAGCCCCTTATTTAGGTATGGAGCATCAAAGTTCTGTGACTTATGGTAATGGTTATCAAAATGGTTATTTAGGACGAGATCGTTCTAGTGCTGGACCAGGTTTGTTATTCGACTTTATTATTGTTCATGAATCAGGTCACGAATGGTTTGCTAATAGCATTACCAATAAAGATGTAGCGGATATGTGGATACACGAAAGTTTCACAAATTATTCGGAAAGCTTATTTTTGGAGTATCACTTCACTAAAGCGCAAGCCTTTGAATACATTCGTGGTCTGCGTCTGAACATTCAAAATAAGTCACCCATTATCGGTGAATACAATGCCAATCGTGGCGGCTCTGGTGATATGTACGACAAAGGTGGCAATATGCTGCACACCATTCGCCAAGTGATTAATGACGATAAAAAATGGCGTGAAATATTACGTGGCTTAGGCAAAACATTTTATCACCAAACAGTGACAACACAGGATATTGAAAATTATATCAGTGCAAACTCAGGTATAGACTTCAGTAAAGTCTTTGATCAATATCTACGTGATATTCGCATACCTAGTTTTGAATATTTTGTGAAAGGCAAAGTGATGAAAATTCGTTGGGGTAATGTGATTAAAGATTTTGATATGCCGCTTCGTGTGATTATTGCGGGTGAGGAACGTTGGTTGTCGCCAACTACAAGCTGGTCTACGGTTGAATTGAGTCAAGAAAATCCAAGCGTTGAAGTAGATGCGAACTTTTATATTTATACACTTAATGTATTGGGTAATTAAGTTTATAATTCAACAAATTAAAAGGAGAGCAATGAGCTCTCCTTTATATGATTAACGAAATATATTTCAATTAAAATGCGTATTTAAAGCCAACTGAAAGGAAATTAGTATCGTCATAATTTTCATAAGATGCTTCAACACTTAATTTTTTATTAAGGCTATAGCCAACACCAGCGCCGACTCCAAACTCCCAATTATCTTCAGATTCTGATTCACCATAGCCACTTGCTTTTATATTTAAATTTGCATAAGACGGCATAGCATAAACGTATGCACCATTACTGAATTCGTATTGGCCGCGAACCGATAAAGCAATAAAGCTTTTCACCTCAAGTTTTATACCATAAAGAGAATCGTCACCAATACCGGTACCAATGCGTAATTCAGGAACAAAAGAGAAGTCATCATATGAGCTATCTGTTTTATAAGAAACTGAACCGTATAAAATACTCAAGGACACATCATCACCGTCGCCAAGATCATCAGATAAATTAGAGAAGCCACCACCCACTTGCCAATCAGCAGAAGCAGTTAGAGAAAGAGAGAGAAGAGTGAGTGCAATAGCAGTACTTTTAAACATTATAAATCCTTTTTTTATTAGAGTTAACCTTGGGTTAAATTAAGGTTAAATTTCGGGGAAGGAGTCTAACATCAAGATATTATTAATTCAATTAAGGAGTTTGGTCATGTAGAAAAAAGAGGCAGCGCTTTAGTTTGAGTTTAATGAAAATTAATGAGATCAGCTTTACTTAGGTAAGCACGGGCAATAACTCATTTCAATAGACTGTTATTCTTGAGAATGATCCACTATCATTGTCGCTAAAGCTAACTATCAGGACAACTTACATGTCAGCAGCTATTCTAAAATCAAATACTATTAAATCAAAAGCCGCCATCGCTTGGGGTCCCAATAAGCCACTAACGATTGAAGAAATCGATGTTGAGTTACCTAAAAAAGGCGAAGTACTCGTTAAAATTATCGCTTCAGGTGTTTGTCATACGGATGCATTTACGCTTTCAGGTGAAGATCCTGAAGGCATATTTCCCGTTATTCTAGGCCATGAAGGTGGCGGCATTGTAGAACAAATCGGTGAAGGAGTAACGAGTGTTGCCGTTGGCGATCATGTTATTCCTTTATACACGCCCGAGTGTGGTGAATGTAAATTTTGTAAATCAGGTAAAACTAATCTTTGTCAAAAAATTCGTGAAACTCAAGGCAAAGGTTTGATGCCAGATGGCACATCAAGATTCTCATTAAATGGCGAACCGATTTTTCATTACATGGGCTGTTCAACTTTTTCTGAATACACCGTTTTACCTGAAATATCTTTAGCTAAAGTCAACCCAAAAGCGCCACTCGAAGAAGTGTGTTTATTAGGTTGTGGCGTAACAACGGGTATGGGTGCAGTTATGAATACTGCGAAAGTTGAAGTGGGCGACACTGTTGCTATTTTTGGTTTGGGTGGTATCGGGTTGTCAGCCGTTATTGGTGCGGCTATGGCGAAAGCGAGCCGTATTATTGCTATTGATATTAACGAAAGTAAATTTGAATTAGCGAAAAAACTAGGTGCCACTGACTGCATTAATCCAAAAGATTACGATAAACCTATTCAAGACGTTATTGTGGAATTAACCGATGGCGGAGTTGACTATTCCTTTGAATGTATTGGCAATGTAAACGTTATGCGCTCGGCTTTAGAGTGTTGTCATAAAGGTTGGGGCGAATCTATTATTATTGGTGTTGCTGGCGCAGGACAAGAAATTTCAACACGTCCATTTCAATTAGTTACTGGGCGAGTATGGCGTGGTACAGCTTTTGGTGGCGTTAAGGGCCGTAGCGAATTACCTGAATATGTTGAGCGTTATCTTGCGGGTGAGTTTGCTTTAAACGACTTTATTACGCATACCATGTCGTTAGAAAAAATTAATGAGGCTTTTGAATTGATGCACGAAGGTAAAAGTATTCGTAGTGTTATTCATTTTGACCATTCATAAAGACCTAAAGTAGCTAAAATAATATGATAGAAGAAATAAGCAGTAATAAAATGTTTGGTGGCGTTCAAAAACACTTTCAACACCATGCTGAAAGTGTGAAATGTAAGATGCGCTTCGCTATTTATTTACCTGAATGTGCAAGTGAAAGTTCACCTGTGCCGGTTTTATATTGGTTGTCAGGTCTTACATGCACGGATGAAAACTTTGTACAAAAATCTGGTGCGCAACGAATAGCTGAAGCATTAGGCATCGCAATTGTTTGTCCTGATACTAGCCCACGCGGTGATAATGTTGCAGATGATGAAAACCAATCTTATGATTTAGGTTTAGGTGCGGGATTTTATGTTAATGCGACAGAAAAACCATGGTCTGAGCATTACAAAATGTATGATTACATTGTGGATGAATTACCGAAACTCATTGAAGAAAATTTCCCCGTATCAAATAAAAAATCTATCAGTGGCCATTCAATGGGCGGGCATGGCGCATTAACTATCGCGCTTAAAAATCCTGATAAATACTGCTCAGTATCAGCTTTTAGTCCTATTGCTAATCCAGTAAATTGCCCCTGGGGACAAAAAGCGTTTAATGCTTATCTAGGCAGCGATGAACAATTATGGCAACAGCACGATGCAAGTTTATTGATGGCAGCAAGTAAAAAACATGTACCTGCGTTAGTTGACCAAGGTTTAGCTGATAATTTTCTGGAAGAACAGCTTCACCCTGAATCATTGATTTCAGCTGCATCAGAGAATAATTATCCGCTAACGCTCAATCAGCATGACGGTTATGATCACAGCTACTTTTTTATTGCGAGCTTTATTGAAAGTCACCTACGTTTTCATGCTAAATACTTAGGGAAATCTTTATGATCTCTGTTTTATCTCCAGAACTGTTCAAAACGATTCCATGGAAAAATGGACAAGGTGAAACCATTGAATTAGCCATGAATTATGGTGGTAATTTAAATGATTTTGTGTGGCGATTAAGTATGGCAAGTGTTGTTGAAGACGGCGTGTTTTCAGATTTTTCAGGTTATCAGCGTAATCTTATTCTGATTGAAGGTAATGGCATTAACTTACAGTACGATGACAGCAAAATTGACAAGTTGAGTCGCATACTTGATGTCGCCAACTTTGACGGTGGTTGTAAAACAGTTGGAAATTTAACCGCAGGAGAAATTACTGACTTTAATGTTATTACCCATAAAGAAAAGTGCTCAGTAGTGGTTGAAACTTTTACTGAACAACAAACGATTGAACTTAAAGCAGCAGATTTATGTTTTATTTACAGTTTGTCAGGGGCATTTCAGTTAACATCTTATCAAAACCATCAAATAATAAAAGCTGAACATTTGTTGAAAATAAACTCACTTAAAGTAGGGGATATGGCTGTTACTGGCCAAAAGCTGATTGTGGTTTATTTAACGTTAAATAAGTAGAACAGATCAGTTTTAACCGGAGTTTATCGCTGAAAAGAGTCATTTAAACTTTTATTTAAGCGATAACATTTTATCTGTTCTACAGTGTCGGTAACTTTACTTAATAAAAGCTCAATACCCGTTATCATTCAAGATTTAGGGTATGCACATAGGACGTTAAAATGAAAATATTCCAGTTAGTCAGCGTATTTGCATTGCTACTCATATTATCACCGTTAGCGAATGCAGATAAAATTTCAGATCATACGCTTAAATTGCCCATCGACGAAAGCTCAACAACTAAACACAGTACAAAAGTTAACGGCAAAAAATTTAGCTATACCGCAACAACAGGCACTCAGCCTGTATGGGACAGCGAAGGTAACCCTACGGCAAGTTTGTTTTACACCTATTATAAACGTAGCGGTGTTAAGGACAAAAGTACGCGTCCATTATTAATATCCTTTAATGGTGGGCCTGGTTCAGCATCTGTATGGATGCACGTTGCTTATACTGGTCCACGTGTTTTGAATGTTGATAATGAAGGTTACCCATTGCAGCCTTATGGTGTAAAAACCAATGATTACTCTATTTTAGATGTGGCGGATATTGTTTTTGTTAACCCTGTAAATACAGGCTATTCACGCGTTTTACCTGACAAAGATGGCAAAATGCCTTCGAAAGATAAACAAAAATCAATGTTCTTTGGTGTAAATGCCGATGTTAAATATTTAGCTGACTGGGTAAATACTTTTGTTACCCGAAATAACCTCTGGCGTTCACCGAAATACTTAATTGGTGAAAGCTATGGCACTACTCGCGTTTCAGGTTTAGCGCTAGAGCTGCAATCGCGCCAATGGATGTATTTAAATGGTGTGATCTTAGTTTCACCAACCGATATCGGTATTAAGCGTGACGGACCTGTTAAAGCCGCAAATCGCCTACCTTACTTTGCTGCTGCCGCTTGGTATCATAAAGCATTAAATAGCGATCTACAGCAAAAAGACTTATTGGATATTTTACCCGAAGTTGAAAAATTCACTATCGAACAATATATACCTGCACTGGCTAAAGGTGGTTTTATCAGCCAGCAAGAGAAACAAGCGATTGCAGAAAAAGTATCTTATTATTCAGGACTTTCTGTTAAAGAAGTATTACGCAGTAATTTAGATATTAGCGCTTCATACTTTTGGAAGGAATTATTAAGGGACCGTGAGCAAACCATTGGCCGTTTAGATTCACGTTACTTAGGTATCGACGAAAAAGTAACGGGTTCGCGCCCTGATTACAATGCGGAATTAACCTCATGGCTTCATAGTTTTACGCCAGCGATAAATTATTATTTACGTGAAGAATTAAATTACAAAACTGATATTAAATATAATATGTTTGGAAATGTGCATCCTTGGGATCGTACTAACAATAACACAGGTAAAAATTTGCGCTTAGCGATGGCTCAAAACCCTTATTTAAATGTCATGATCCAGTCAGGGTATTACGACGGAGCAACGAATTATTTTGATGCTAAGTATACAATGTGGCAGTTAGATCAAAGCGGAAAAATGAAAGACCGTTTGTCGTTTAAAGGTTATCGAAGTGGTCACATGATGTATCTTCGATATGAAGATTTGAAAGCAGCTAACGATGATATTCGTCAATTTATTAAAGCGTCTTTACCCAATAAGAAACAAGCTGCTAAATATGATGCGTCTTCACCTAAATAAGTAAATGAATAAATAAGTTAAGCGTTTATATAAAACCTATTGAGCCTGTAACAAAATCTGTGTAAGTACCGATTTTAAATATAGTCTGAAATACGGTCTTCGAATTCAATCATAAAACGATTCAAGGCCGACTTCCAGTTTCTTATGGGCATCGTCCATTTCTTTGAG
>Ga0209825_1000362_pt1 | contig 37010 bp, 26 predicted proteins | sample EN8Hudsemesocosm_FD_184631 | JGI IMG/M metagenome (GOLD analysis project Ga0209825, IMG submission 184631) | Methane-oxidizing microbial communities from mesocosms in the Hudson Canyon - EN8B Hudson Canyon (SPAdes) (version 2) | ecosystem: Environmental > Aquatic > Marine > Cold seeps | place...
AACTTGATGAAATTGCTAGGCAGCTGAACACTAGGCCTAGAAAAACCTTGGATTATGATACGCCGGCTGATAGGTTTAATGAGTGTGTTGCAACGATCCATTGAAATCACAAGTTAAAGCACTACCTTTAGGCGCACCGAAATACCACTAGCTATGAGCATAAAGCACTACTTTCGATTAGCTATATTTTGTTAGAAACGAGAGCGATAGAATGGTCGGCAGTTGAGTCAAAGCGGACTTTAGAGCTTCTTTTTTTCTACAGCCTGAACGCCTTGCACACTGCTCACAAAAACCAGAGCGAATAAGCCTGATTTTGATAGGCTCATTTACATTCTCTGTGAAGATAAAGCAGGCAGTCAATTGATTGACTATTCAAGAAGAGGCTCGCTTCCGACCCCATACTTCTTCATAAGCTGCTTGATGGTTATTTGATTCTCAAACAACCATTTATTAAACTCAAGAATAATTTCCTTGTGCGAGATTGTTGCTAAATGATAAGAATAATCATCGATGCTTAATGAAGGATCAAAGACTAAATAATCATTCAGGTTATTCTTGTTCAACCAGCTTCTAACAAAGTCAGAATGAGCGTAAACACTATCCACCCTATCTAGTTTTAACAGCTTCATACATTTGCTAATCTTTGGTGTAAAATATTCTGAGTAGTTAGTTAGCTTTTGAGCTGAGGTTAGTTCTGGTAGTGTATATCCTCTGATTGTCGCAACTCTTGTAACAGGTTTGCCAATAAATTCTTTCTTCCTAACAAACCCTAATCGACTATTCATAATGGCCGAAGAATAGACGATCTCTCCAGCGGTTTTGTCACTCCAAGCTGGATTTGAGGGTAGGATAAAATCTATTTGACTACTCTTAAGTAATAGCTGATATCGTTTTATCGGAAATGACTGCAAGACAAAGTCATTTCCTGAATCATTGGCAAAACGTTCCATAACTTCGGGAAGAAAGCCAAGCATTTGTCCAGTACTGCTATTGTATTGGGGCGAAAAATCTCCCTGAGGAAAAGCGACCTTATAGCTTGCTTCAACAGTTCTTATAAATATCAAGAACAACATTAGCGTAGAAATAATAGCCTTAATCATTCGTACCCCCTTCATAATATATATCGGCGTTTTATACCTGTCTTCCATGACATTGTTTTCTATACGCTAAATTAGAAAATAGACCATTACTTCCTTCCGTCTGTGGAAATGCGAGAAGAATATTGATCTAGAATAGTGTAAAAGCAACGGTTTTATATTCAGCACTTACAGCAAAAATCTAGCAAGCGTTCTCACTAGCAAACTGCAAACCTTCTCGCATATATCTAACAATTCTCTGGGGATCTAGTTTTAATTCATTTGGAATAATGGGTCGAAGGTCTTCAGGCTCCTTCCAGCTACCAGCATTTAACATTAATTTATAGCCGTTGGCATGCTGTATTTCTTTATTATTGATAACGAACCATCTTGACATTTTGAAACCCTGTAATTAAGGATAAAACCGGTGCAGTGCTTGTCGAGTCACACTTACTTTTTAATTTTGAAGATATTTCTGGTCGAAGCAATCCAACCTGAGTAGAAGCCGGCATTTTAAATTTGAATCAAAAGAGCAATAATGAGCTTGGCATGTCATTGCCCGCCTAGCTATCACTTCCGCTGTTAGACGTCGTTAAAGTTGCTAAGACTTCTATCTCTAATAGATCGTATATTGTTTGCATAAACAAACACTTGCTCTTCTTAAGTTAATCAAGCGGATTATATTTAATTAGGTATCTTCAAAACAAACGAATATAATTCACGATATTGGCGAATATTTTTCACAAGTAGTTATTTATGAATTCATATCACATGTTTATTAAAGTCGTAGAGTTAGAGAGTTTTTCTGCCGCTGCGAAAGTGCTTAACCGGACGCCATCCGCCGTTAGCAAACAAATCATTTTGTTAGAGGAAAGTTTAGGTGTTCAGCTATTTATCCGAACAACACGTGCGTTATCAATAACGAAGGCAGGCGAGCTGTATTACGAGAAATGTCTTAATATTTCTCAGCAAATGGCAAATGCAGAAACAGAGTTAAAAGATTTTTCCAATGAACCCGTCGGACAGCTAAACGTAACTTGGCCAAACGTCTTATCAAACTCAGATGTTGTTCGCTCTTTAGGTAGTTTTTGCAGAGAGTACCCGAACATAAGACTCAACGTGACTGTCACAAACGAATGTCTTGACCTACCGAGGGAAAAAATAGACTTTGCAATCAGAGTGTCTAGGGACCTCCAGTTAAAAGCCGAGAATTTCATGACGTTGATGCTTAGCCACATTCAACCCATCGTTTGTGCAACGCCGGAGCTTGTGGAACGTTATGGTATGCCAAAATCTATGGAGGAGATTGTCGCTCTGCCTCAAGTAATTCCAATGTACGCACCATTAGCCAAGGAATTAAAAAACTTCTTACCTGAGTTTAAAGGGTTTAATGAATACGATCATCACAAGGCAAGCGACATCAATGCACTATACGATCTAGTTAAGCTGGGCTTAGGTGCGGGCTTTATTAGCCGCCACTTAGTTGAAAAAGAAATCAGCGAAGGATCTTTGATTGATCTAACTGGCGAAAGATTACCAAAACGGCCGATTTACTTAGTCTTTCCTAGATTAGGCTACACTCCAAAAATTAATAGTTGCTTTATCAACCACTTTAAGAAAATGTATCCAGATTCATAAGGTAGTCAAATTTAGAAATCTTTTCGATGAAATGAGTGTTCGCTTGGCTGTCAACTTCCCATCAAAATTTCAAGATCAGGTTTATAAATAGGGTCAGACTTGAATGGCACTGACTTAAGGAATATCCTATTGAAATAATAAAGAAAAGACAGGATCGATGATAAACTGATTGCAACCAAACAAATAGCAATCACCGAGAGCCTCGCCTTAATGCTTAGTAACAACAAACTTGCCCGCCTTCAACAACAACGAATTCAAAAAACATCCAAACTATTAGCTCTGACAGTTTCTTCAATCTTTTAACCTGTGATGCATTGCTCAACAAAGTAGAGTCCTTGCTTCCAGTACATCGTGAACGCATTTATCCACCAACAGAAACAGAGTTAATTAGCTGGATAGGTTACCTGTTTCACTCTCATTTAAGTTTGGTTTGTCTCTGAGTACTAGGCCCGCTTTGAGGCAACAGCGCCTGAAACAGGAACCAATGGAAATAAGGCCCTGCAAATGTCCGCTATGTCACAACGGCTACCCAAGAAAAAGGATCGCTTTGCAGCACATAGCTAGCGCTTTTTAGCGAACCTAAAAAGGAGAGCTAATGCTCAATTTCATTAATTATCACGAATCTCAAACTGGCTGAATTATCCTAAATTACGAAAGGTCGCAAAGAGGCGGCTAAGTGGCAGAACGAGTCGCTTAGTTTCATCGCCCCGACAGGTTTAAAATAAATATTTAAAACAACACATGATGTCTCTTTTGGGTCGAAAGAGGCGTATTTACGCAGAGCAAGCTACTTACTTAACCCTCTGATCTATCAGTCCCAAGTTGGCACATTGGTCTTTCTTTGGATGAGGTATCACTCTATAAACATAGATCTCAATAACTAAAAGTCAGATGGTGTTCTGAACTTTTACATATTAAGCCTCCCCCATTAAAAAGGCCTGCATCAGCAGGCCTTTTTTCTTTTACGTTTATTTATGAGAACACTCTCACCCTAGTCATTAAGGATTGTAGTGCTCACCACTCTTACGTAGGTAGAACCAAAAGTTTATTACCATACAGACTGCATAGAATACTGCAAAACCATATAACGCAACTTCTGGTGTAGTCAGCTTAATTTGCTCCCCCAACACTTTAGGGATATAGAAAGCCCCGTAAGCAGCCACTGCAGACGTCCAACCTAGCACCGGACCTGCTTGTTCTTTATTAAACACCATTGAAATAGTACGAAACGTTGAACCGTTTCCAATACCTGTCGCAGCAAATAAAAGTAAGAACAACACAAAGAAAGACACAAAGTACTCTTCAGGCGTTGCTGACTGGTAAGCCAACTTCATGAAGTACGCTACACCTAGCGCTGCAGCAACCATAATAGCCGCACAAACTTGCGTCACTAAAGCACCACCGACCTTATCGGCAATCCAACCACCAACGGGACGAATCAAGGCACCAATAAATGGCCCCATCCACGCATACATCAAAGCACTAGGGCCATTAGCATTCACAACATCATGGTTCATGACGCCATCAACCATCATATGCTGGTAGCCAAAGATAACTTTGATAGACAATGGGAAAGAAGCAGCAAATCCAATAAATGAACCAAACGTCATGGTATAAATAACACTCATTACCCAAGTATGCTTATTTCCAAATATTTTGTATTGGCGATCAAGCGTTTGACCTATCGACCCTGGAATTCTTTTCAATAGCAGCACGGTTAACGTGATAACAATCAACAAAACAATTTCTTTTGGTACACCAAAACCTGAGCCATTTACCGTTTCAGGTAGTAACAACCAAAGCCCAAAAATTGCAGTAGCAAAAGCAACGAACAACATACCACTCATGCCTGCAAAAGCAGTTAGTGGCCCTGGAATTTCAGGCGATACATGCGGTGCTCGCAAGTTATTCATACCAAACCAACCAGCAACAGCTAGCGGTACTAACAATAACAACCATACAAAGCCAGCATTATGAATATAAGACTCTGTTCCTGCTGGAATTTTCCCGATCAAGGTACCCGAAGTGTTTTGTAGCACCATTGAATCGCCACCAAAAATACCGAAGGTCATAAATAGTGGCACCAGTATCTGCATGGTAGTGACACCAAAATTACCTAATCCAGCATTCAAGCCAAGCGCTAAACCCTGTTGCTTTTTAGGGAAAAAGAAATTGATATTTGACATGGAAGAGGCAAAGTTACCGCCACCAAAGCCAGATAGAAGCGCTAAACACTGAAACACCCAAAGCGGTGTATTCTGGTCTTGTAGCGCGATACCGGTACCAATCGCTGGGATCATTAGTAGCGCAGTCGTGAAGAAAATAACATTACGCCCACCAAACGGCCTTACAAAAAAGCTACTGGGAATTCGAAGTGTTGCCCCTGTTAACCCAGCAATGGCCATTAACGAAAAAAGCTCAGATTTTGCGTAAGGAAAACCAAGGTTCAGCATCTGAACAGTAATGATCCCCCAATAAAGCCATACTGCAAAGCCACAAAGTAAACTGGGGATTGAAATCCACAAATTACGGTTGGCTATTTTTTTACCCGTAGATTCCCAGAACTGTTCGTTCTCAGGATCCCATTTTCGAATATCTGCGCCAGAGCTATGCCCTAAGCCTTTGTTATTCGCCATAGAATTTCTCCCAATTAATTTAGTAACTCATATTCACGATCAACTATGAATCCAAATCAAAGGGCAAACAATCAACACTTAGTAGTAGTCTTAAAGCCATTTTCAAACAGTCAAAAACTACCCAAAAATAAGTATCACCACCAACAAAACCAGCAATAGGTGCACTTTAGGAAGTCCGCAAGCAACAAAACGCTCTCTTTATAGGTATTTATACTGGCCGAAAGAAATCGTTATATATTACGAATACCTTTATCACATGACTTATATCAATGGTTCATTCGCTAATACCTGCCAAAATAGATTTAGTTAATAATAATCACTCACTATATTCACCGATAAAACTACACCCAGAGTGATCAAACATAGGATTTTATACATGACCCAATCACCCGCTAGCATTTTATTAGTCGATGACCATCCCTTGCTTCGAAAAGGACTCAAGCAACTAATCGAGTTTGAAGACGAACTAGAAGTAATTGGAGAAGCCAGTAATGGCAAAACAGCACTCGAAATGGCTAAAGAAAATGAACCTGACTTGATCGTGCTTGATTTGAATATGGAAGGAATGGATGGATTGGAAACGTTGCGTGCCATGCGTAGCGCAGAAATCACCTCTCGTATTATTATGCTAACAGTCTCAGACAACGATGAAGATGTAATTTGTGCCATTACTTATGGTGCCGATGGTTACTTACTAAAAGATATGGACCCAGAACAAATTCTGGAAAAACTAAAAGAAGCCGCCGTCGGCAGAATGGTAATTAGTGAAAAGCTAACGCATGTTTTAGCTGGCGCGATACGTGGAGGTGAAACCAGTACTAAAACAAACTTACTCGCTAAGTTGACTAGCCGTGAACATGAAACACTTAAATTAATTGCTAAAGGTATGAGCAATAAACTCATTGCACGTGAACTTGATATATCAGATGGAACAGTGAAGGTTCACGTTAAGCATTTACTTAAAAAGCTTTCATTAAACTCACGAGTCGAAGCCGCTGTTTGGATGGTGAACAACGCCGCCTAACCTCCCCCCTTACATTGCGGGCGTATTGGTTTGACACGTTCTAGACTCCCAGACATACCAAGTAGGTCGGAATTTATTCCGACAACGGCTCAATCATCAATATTTGTCGGGTTGAAACCCGACCTACATTTAAATTGCAAACGTCTTTTTTATTTAGCGAATTTGCGCCGGTGATTTTTAAATAACAACGATACACCTAAAGCCTCGTACACCTACCTACTCTTAAACCTTAAATTACCCTATTAGTTGAATTGTTCAACAAGCACATTATCTATGTAATACAACTACCCCAACCAAAGACTAGAACACATTATTAACGGGGCATTGATGTACATAATTAGGGTTTATTTATGAAAAAAACTAATCTAAGTCTTTCTATTTCTATTTTAGCATTAGGGCTAAGTTCACCTTTTTCTGCTGTGGGTGCTGAGACAAGTACTGAAGCACAATCAATTGCTGATGCAATAACGAATGCTCAAACGAATTTATCCTTAAGATATCGCTATGAATATGTTGACGCTGATGATGGCTCTAGAGAGGCGAAAGCTTCTACTCTAAAAACAAGGTTAACCTTTAAAACTCAAAGCTATCACAAGACAACCGCAACACTAGAATTCGACAACAACAGTGTTATTGTCGAAGATACGTATAATGATGGAACCGGTGGAGAAGAAGCGGTTGTAAAAGACCCAACATACACCGAAATTAACCAAGCGTATCTTGATTATTCAGCCCCAGAAAACACCTTAATCCGCTATGGTCGACAAAGAGTCTTGTTAGATAATCAACGTTTTGTTGGTGGTGTTGGCTGGAGACAGAATGAGCAAACCTACGACGCACTAGCGATTGTTAATTCGAGCCTACCAGACACGACACTCTTATTCGCTAATGTTTATAACGTGAATACAATCACCGGTGGAAATATTGATGGCAACGATCATCAACTCTACAACATCAACAATAAAAGCATTAAGGGCTTATCTTTAAGTGCCTATTTTTATGATTTAAAAGATATCAGCGATACTTACGGCTTAAGAGCTGATGGCAAACTTGAAATTAACGATGATATGACTGTTATTTATACCGCTGAATTTGCCGAGCAGTCCACCGATAACGCAGCGGATTACGAGACAAGTTATATGAACCTTGAAGGAGGTTTAAGCGTAGCAAATATCACTGCCAAACTAGGTTATGAATTATTAGGGTCGGATGATGGCGCTGCAGGCTTCTCTACGCCATTGGGTACAAATCATAAATTTAATGGTTGGGCAGATAAATTCTTAAAAACACCTGAAAAAGGTCTAGAAGATAAGTATTTATCACTCTCTAGTAAAATGCTTGGCCCTAAAGTCTCATTATCTTACCATCAGTTTGATTCCGACGAAGGTAGTGTGGATTTTGGTAGCGAAATTGATATTGCAGTAACCCAAAAGTTTACTAAAAACTATTCAGGGACGTTCAAGCTAGCAGACTTTAGCCAAGGTGATAGCGAAGGCGGAAAAGCTGACACCAGCAAAGTTTGGCTTCAATTTGTTGCACAATTTTAAGTGCAACAAGAACCATAAATTAAGCAACGTTTAATACGCTTCGGCGAGGGGATATTCTTCCGACCCTCGCCTCTTTTTTTCATATACAAACCTCTTTAAATCAAGATTTCAAAACCAGACTATCTAAATCAAACATTCTAAATTAAAACTTCTTGATGCTTATCAATTCCTAGCCCCATTCCCCGACTTATAATACGGCCGCCATTGCCTATGAAGCATAAGCAATAACAAGTCTATTTCCCAACATAGTAAGTGCAGCCAAAGTATGAAAAAAACTGAATTATTATCACCCGCAGGTTCTTTAAAAAATATGGAGTATGCTTTCGCCTATGGTGCAGATGCTGTTTATGCTGGCCAACCCCGATATAGCTTACGCGTTAGAGAAAATGAATTTAACCATATCGAAAATTTGGCTAAAGGTGTTGAGCGCGCTCATTCTTTGGGAAAACAGTTTTATATTGCCTCCAATATCAGCCCACACAACGATAAAGTAAAAAGCTATTTAAAAGACATGGAACAAGTTGTAGCGATGAAACCTGATGCAATGATCATGTCTGACCCCGGTATTATCATGATGGTGCGCGAAAAATGGCCCGACCTACCTATCCACCTTTCAGTACAGGCTAATGCAGTCAACTGGGCGACCGTAAAATTTTGGCAGAAGCAAGGGCTCACTCGAGTCATCTTGTCACGCGAGCTGTCACTAAATGAAATTGAAGAAATAAAACAACGCTGCCCTGAAATGGAAATTGAGGTATTTGTACATGGCGCCCTTTGTATTGCTTATTCCGGTCGATGTTTGCTGTCAGGTTATATGACACACCGAGATTCAAACCAAGGTGCTTGCACTAACTCCTGCCGATGGAAATACCAAACTCATGAGGCGTTGCAGTCAGAGGGTGGCGAGATTACCCCTACCTCCCCTATTGAAATATATGATGGCAGCAGCCCCATTCAAACCACACAAGCCGAAGAGGATTTATCAAAGGTTTCACCGCTTTATTTGCTTCAAGAAAAAGGACGCCCTAGTGAATACATGCCGGCTTATGAAGATGAGCATGGCACTTATATTATGAATTCAAAAGACTTACGTGCAGTACAGCATGTAAAACGTCTCATTGATATTGGTGTTGAGTCACTCAAGATAGAAGGACGTACGAAGTCTTACTATTACGCAGCACGTACCGCACAAGTCTACCGACAAGCAATAGATGATGCTCACGCAGGAAGAGACTTTAGCATGAACCTCATGGATGATCTTGAAGGTATGGCAAACCGTGGCTTTACAGAAGGTTTTTACCGCAGGCACGTGCCGGATGAATACCAAAACTATGAGACAGGAAATTCGACATCAACGAAACAGATTTTCGTTGCAGAGGTAACCGATACAAACCCAGAAACCCAAACCCTTACATTAGAAGCCAAGAATAAGTTTTCAAAAGGCGATTCGGTTTCGCTACTCACACCCAAAGGAAATATAAGCTTTAAGGTTGGTGAAATGATTAATCACAAAACAAAAAAATCAGTTGAGGTGGCTCCGGGTTCAAAGCACACGGTAGAGCTCACCATTCCAGAGCTAAGCCAGCTAAAAATTTCAAAAGAAGTGCTTGAAAAAGGTCTGCTCGTAAGAGATATATAAAATCAGAAAAGTAAGTTGGAATGAGCGATAAAATATGAGCAATACCTTTTGTTTCAAGCAATCGAGTTCAATTAAATAAAATTGCCATTGAATGTTTTAAAACATTTTTCCCCGCTCGAGTAGCTCGGGAGAGAATGTGACTCCCAGTTTTTTGGACAATTTCTTATTAAGGTAAATCTGTGAGTGCCTGTTCCTTTTGATGGGGATATCTGATGGCAATTCTCCGTTAAGAATTCGCAATGCGGTCTTACCTGACCAGACCCCCTGCTCCGCAGCCACTTTAGTTGAACCAATTAGTGCATATTGGATTTCTGCATCAGTGGAAGCGCCTGTCGGGATACGTGTATTCTCTAATATAAATGATATCGCTTCTGATTCATTCCATCCTTTTATACCAATAGGATTTAGCCAGAAAAGCATATCAACCGTGCTTTGCAAAAGGATATATTCTTGTTTCCACTCGTCAAAACTGTCGACTAGTTTTCCGCTGGAGAAAGCTATGTTCTCTTTTTCTTGGATGTACTTTATGCTTTTTCGGCCCGAAAATGTATTGGCGCCAATAAAACCTATTCGGGGGCCTTTAGCGTATCGTTGAAGTAAAGATATGGTATGACGAGTGGGAGCCACCTCCACCATCCCAGTCACGTTACTCGTCGGAAACCCATACTCCGATGCACTCCAATTTACCCCGCAGAAGATGAAAGGAATCGATGATTGTTTAAAATACGGAACAATCAAAAATTTTGAAGCATTGTCATCACAAGCTACAACTATATCGGGGTGCCATTCATCTATGATAGCTTTTGCCGATAGTGCAGCCTGTTTTATAAAGGCTTCGGATTGATTGAGCTTCGTGTCCATTCTGAATATTTTAAACTTAACACTGCTGTTTGAAGTATCAAAACTACCATCGATATTTTCTGTAACCCCAAGTGTTTGCATGAGAGCTCTTTCAATATCATCACTCCACAGATAGCCTTTATGGTAGGAGTTAACGAAGAGTAACTTCTTTTTAATCTCTATATTACTACTGGTAGCTTCATTGGGCTGAAGGGGATGCGTAGCGCTTACCTGTTCGATAGCGACACAGAAAGGTGCAAGAAAAAAAACAAATAATAATGATAATACTTTCATAGTTTTACTCAAATCGAGTTTGTTATGCTATGTCGCTATTCATGGTATTACTATAGACCATGAATAGATTGCTCGTACCATATACTTTTGCTATTACTTTCTAATGAAGAAGTAATTGATAAAGGTCTGCTCGTAAGAGACATATAAATCATCGAAGAATACGGAGTCACACTCTCTTTACTCCTCCTTACAAGCTGTAACTTTCTGTAACCTTTCAACTGTGAGCTAACACTCAAATTGAAGGTTTATCTACTTGTATCGCTCTTTCATGTGCGATTCACGTACTAGATAGTAAATTAACTACGCAATCGGACTCACATAGATTAGAGCTCTTACCTCATAGTTCAAACTCCACAAAAAAATAAAAAATATGCCCTGCGATAAAAAACTATTACAGCGTCATGTTTACAACAAAAATAAGGAATAAAGCTATGCGAAGCGCTCTAAAATCATTTAAAAAACTATCCGTTCTAATCACCACAGCTGTAATATCTTTAAGTGCTAATGCTTACGATAACATTTACATTTTTGGTGACAGCTTGTCTGATACTGGCAATGCTAAAGTATTTTCTGGCAATGCTGACAACCCCTATTTCCCAGAACGATTTTCGAATGGCCCTGTGGCTATTGATGTAGCGACGGCTGCATATGGTTTGACCGCAACCCCATCGTTGTTTTTGCTAGGCCAAGAGCTTGGTAACAACTATGCGGTTGGTGGAGCTAAAGCAGTCGACAATGACGGAGACGAAACAACTCCAGATACAAACTTACCTACTCAAGTAAATTCTTACTTGGCTTTCCATGGAGGTATGGCAGATCCAGAAGCCCTTTATATGGTGATAATGGGGGGGAACGATCTTTTTGCCGCTCAAGGAATCCGAGCAGGCGTCGTTACTGCTGAAACAGGTGAAGAACGTTCTGCAATTCGTCAAGCCGCACGCAAATCAGTTAAAACAGCCGTTGAAACGTTTGAGGCGCAAGTGATGAAATTAGTTGCCGCAGGTGCACAACATATTCTAATTGGCAATGCTCCCGATATTGGCGCTGTTCCTGCGACAGATGGTCTAGTCTCAAATTTACTCGCCACAGCAGAAACTAATGCTCAAATGCGTCGCGCTAATCGGATTTTTAGTGCCTCTACAAAATTATCGGCCTTATTTAACCGTAAACTCAGCCGCGCTATCGGTCGAATCGAGAAAGAATCTGGTTTGGATATAATGGAATGGGATATGTTCACCTTTTTAACGAACCAAATTGAAGGCGGTGAGGATCTTGGTTTCACAAATACGGAAGACGCTTGTGACACTTTACCTCTTTGTGAAGGTTTCGTGTTTGTTGATGGGGTACACCCAACTACAGCCGTTCATCAGCGTGCGGGTGCGGAAGTATTAGGCATAATTCAAGGACTATAATATTTCGTCGATCCAGTGTGAACCTGAATAGATTAGTTAAAGATAATCTAGCAACTAATTACATAACTGACCCGAATTAAATTAATCATTTTTTAAGCCCCTACTTTCTCTGTAGCGGGCTTATTATAATGAAAAATAAAAAGACGAACCACAACACAAACCATTGAGGTCGCTCTCGTTTCAAGACACACCGAAGAGCTCATTATTCCCGAACTAAGCCTACTAAAAATTTCAAATGGCGTACTTTGCACGACCCTGCCGTTAAATAAAAAACACCCTAAAGAAAGTATAACCGACTAAAGTATGGGATAATCTGCGCCCTTATATTTTCTCGGTACCCACAATTCATGCCTTTACTGTCTCTTACGAATGTCTCTCTCGCTTTTGGCACCCATGTGCTTTTTGATAAAATTGAACTTACTGTTCACCGCGGACAGCGTACCGGTATCTTGGGTCGCAATGGTGCCGGTAAATCTACTTTTATGAAAATGCTCGATGGTCAACACATTCCTGACAGTGGCAAATTGTGGATTCGTCCTGGCGTGAAGGTCGGTTATTTAACCCAAGACCTGCCCGATGCCAATGAAGCCACTGTTTACGATATCGTTTCCGATGGCTTAGCTGAAGTTGGGGCACTCTTAAAAGAGTATCACCACCTCATCATGGGCGAGTTTGACGAAGCTAGCATGACAAAACTAACGCGAGTACAAGATCAACTTGAAGCTAAAGATGGTTGGAGTTTTGGCCAAAAGATCGACGCCATTATCGAAGCTCTGAACCTTCCCGCTGATACGCCTATGAAATCACTATCTGGAGGCTGGCGCCGCCGAGTCGCGATGGCACGTGTATTGGTCAGCGAACCTGATCTATTGCTATTAGACGAACCCACTAACCACCTCGACATCCCCACCATTTACTGGCTGGAAAAACAGCTTGAATCTTTCCGTGGCGCACTAATGCTTGTAACACACGATCGTGCATTTTTGCAGCGTATGTGTACCTCAATTATCGAAATAGATCGCGGCAACCTACGCTATTGGGACGGTGATTACCAAGGTTTCTTGAGGTTTCAGGCTGAGCAATTAGCCGCAGAAGAAACCGCCAACGACCTATTTGACAAGCGTTTAGCACAAGAAGAAATATGGATTCGACAAGGGGTTAAAGCCCGCCGAACTCGTAACGAAGGCCGAGTACGTGACCTAAAGAAAATGCGCGATGAACGCGGTCAACGTCGTGAGCGACAAGGAAAAGCCAATTTTGCTGTAGAGACCGCCAGTAAGTCTGGAAAAATTGTTGTCGAAGTAGAGAATTTATCGAAAACCTACGACGGCCAGAAAATTGTTAAAGACTTCTCTACCTGTATTATGCGCGGTGATCGCATCGGTTTCATCGGTGCCAACGGCATGGGTAAATCGACGCTTTTAAAGTTACTGTTAGGGCAAGTTGAGCCGGATGAAGGCAGCGTAAAAATTGGAACCAAGATGGAGCTTGCTTATTTTGACCAGTTACGTGACCAATTAGATCTAGAAAAAACAGTGATAGAAAACATGGCAGAGGGTCGTGAATTTATCACGATCAATGGCAAAGACCGCCACGTGATTAGTTATTTACAGGATTTCATGTTTACGCCTGAACGTACTCGCCAGCCAGTTAAAGCCCTATCTGGTGGTGAACAAAACCGCTTAATTTTAGCTCGTTTGTTTAGCAAACCCGCCAACATATTGGTATTAGATGAACCTACCAACGACCTTGATATGGAAACACTCGAGCTACTGGAAGAGATTCTTCTGGAATTTGACGGCACTATATTACTGGTAAGCCATGATCGAGAATTTCTCGACAATGTGGTCACTAGCTGTATAGTCTTTGAAGGTGACGGCGTTGTTAATGAGTACGTTGGTGGTTACGCTGACTTCATTCGACACGGAGGCACCCTGCCATCACTCAACAAAAAAGCGCTAGCGGATAAATAGAAAATCACCGCTGGGCTTTCGAGTTAAGAAATAACTGTAGTACGGGCAGATTACTCATAAAATATCCTGAGTAATTTGCCTAATTCTCACTTCAACTAACTCTCATAGGCATTCAAGATGTCGGATCGTGGATAGAATATCATCTTCACAAATAAACCTATTCAGTCCTTAATTTGAGCAATGATACAAAAACATTGCGAATTCAATTAACTCACTAATAATTCAGGTTTTGTACTAAAGTCAGTGCTTTAGGAACGCATGATGACTAGTTCAGTTCAGATCAGCTTCAATACTCGTACCTTAAAATGACAAATCCCATCTATCATTTAGACTTTAAATTGGATAAAAAAGTATCTACACTTTGATTTGGTGGTTTATTCAGGTGTGACCGAGTAGTTTGCAAAAGCAGCCCCCCCCTTATTATGGGTTTTTCTTACAAATTGATGAAATAAAGGTGATCGGTGAGTTTGTTTTTATATTGTAGTGAGAAAGGATTAACCTGGTTACGCGAAGGACGGTTACCTTTCTTAGAGACAGCCTCATTGATGGACCCTTTCGTGAGTAATGCCGCTATAAAGCAGTCTGAAGGTCCGGTTGAGGTTTCAGATGAAGAGCTTATGGCTGAGCTAAAGGCCAAATACGATGCTCTACCCCTATCTTTATCGAGTTTAATGACTTTCGAGTATTTTAAAGAGCAAGCACTTAAGGAGCGAGAAAGTATTGAGGCCAATATAAGGCAGCGCGCATTACCCGAATTGAATACAATCTCACCCCAGCAGCAAAAGAATCTTACTCTGCTGTGTTTGCATGAAAGAGCAGACAACACTGTTTTATGGCAATATCACGGCGTTAATCATCAAGGACTGGTTATCGAGTTGGATCAAACTCATGAATTTTTTACTGCACCCAAATATAGAGACGCGCCACAAATTTTTCTACCTGTAAAATACGGCACGGAGCGCCCTCTCAAATTGAAAGGCTCACATCCTTTTGCATCGTTATTTCACCGTAGCGATAATTTTTCTAATGAACGAGAATGGCGAGTATTACGGCCAATTTCAGTCGCTGATAAAATAATACAGGTTCGTGATAACTCCGTTCATCTTCACTCAATACAGACCAATATCATTAAATCTGTGACTTTCGGAGCAGCTATGAACGCAGAATTAAAAGACAAATTAATGAATCTGTTGAAAAATGATTTACGATACCGACATGTCGCTATTATGGAATGTCGTCTTGACCCCACTCAATATTCACTTCATCGAATCCCCGTAGATCGCATTTAAGGATCATCTCACCTCTAAAATTATTAACCCTAATAACATAAAGATAGTGAGTTTTTATTTTGTAGTTCGAATTATGAGGCCCAGAGCTTGAAGTTGGACTTCTGCTTAGGAGAGACCAAATGACGCGCATAAAAAAGCCTGCACGTTATCTGAGCTGGCTGAATTTAAAACCATCATTCTATTTAGAATAAGATGATTAAAATCACAACCCAAAGCCATCGGTTTCCTGCATTCACAACGTCAGATAATGCTTGGAATCTGAATACAATACCCTTTTAAGCATTGCCTATAAGCATTGCTTAGGTTTTAGTACCAAATAAATAGATCAATAATAAAAATGTCACAAACCAAAAACCCGAGATCATTTTCCAAAAAAGTAATTGGTTAGATTTTTTTTCTACTACAGGGTCATCTTTTAAAAAATTGGGATTTGGATGTCGTAAGTCAGACAATAAATTATTGACCGTGGGGTATCGCACTTCCAAATCAAATGCTACTGACTTTCTTAATGCACCATTGAACCACTCAGGTACGATGGGGTTATATTGAGAGGCGGGCACATAACGAAGCTGATCAAAATCAAAAGCACTCCGACAGTCCTCTATTTTTTCTCCGTATGGCAATTGCCCCGTGAATAATTCATACGTAATACAACCTAACGAATACACATCCGCTTGAAAGCTAGGTTCTTTGCCTTGCAAATATAAAGGGTCAGAATAAGAAGCGGTTCCCAGTACATCTTTTAAACCAATGGGGTTAGCGAGTTCAGCCAAGCCTGAAACAAACACGGAGCCGAAATCGATAATGACAGCGGTCATGTCATCCTTAATCATAATATTTCCGGGCTTCAGGTCCTGATGAATCGTTTCATTATCATGAAGCGCCGTTAAGCCTGCTGCGATACCTTCTACAACACCGATTGCTTGCTTTGGACTCGGCGGCTGATTCATCAACATCCATTGATCCAGACCAACGCCCTCAACATACTCCATCAGATAATAAAGGTAACTTCGGGGACGCGTTTGTGTCACGATTTTTACGATATTAGGGTGGTTAACACGGCTTCCTACCCACTCTTCACGGATGAAGCGCGCGATGTAAGGCGTATCTTCTTCAAAGTTTTTTGAAGGGGTTTTCATTGTCAAACGCCGACCAGTTTGGCTATCTCGAACCAGATAAACCTGACTACGACTAGAGGAAAACAATTCTCTTTCTACTACGTAACCATCAACTTTTACCCCTGCATACAAATCTGGCGGAAACGGAAGCTCCGTGAGCTTTAATTGATGGTCATTTACATTTTCTTCTGGTAAACCTAAGACAAAAGCAACCACTGCGCTAATGTTGTCGTCACTCTCTGATGACAGCGCCGAATCAACGAAGGCATGACTTAATGCCTCTGGCGACTCCTTACCTAGTAACATTTCTTTTAAAACATCTTGCTCTATAAAATCATGAATACCATCGGTACTCAGTAAAAAGCGGTCACCTTCTTGTAGTGCTATCGTGCCATAATCGATATTAAGCACATTATCCATACCAATCGCCCGCGCAAGGAATGTTCTCCCCTCTCCTAACGGTGCTGAATGGTCAGTGGTACATAATTTTAGAACTCCATCTCTTAAGTGGTAGATGTGGCTATCACCGACATGAAAAAAATGCGCGGTATGCCCTTTTACAATCACGGCACTAAAGGTCGTTAAGTAACCTTTGCAATCCAATTCAAATTCATGACTTTTACGATATAAGTGCAAATTAAGAGCAGATAATACATTTTGTCCGCTTTTAGCAACCGACCATGTATCAGGGGTTTTATAATATTCATTAATAAACCGCTCTATGGTTGTATGGCTTGCTTCTTTGCCCGCTTCTGCCGATGACACGCCATCGGCAATCGCAATCACAACCCCTTTATGATCGAGGAGATAGGCTTCATCAGGAACATACGTATCCGCGCAATCTTCATTGATCGGCTTTACACCAGCAATCGAATAATGCCCAGTTAATATGTTCAACTCTGATTTCAAACTCTATCTCCCATCTATAAGTACAGCCTTAAACTAACCTACTTTTATCATATGAACGGTTCCATCTGGTAGGATTTCTGTTATCTCACCTTTAGGCTCCTTCATCATTGAAGCAATAAAGAATACAATCAAAGCTGAAATACCAATCACCATAAAGAAAGTACTGTAATCAACAAAACTCAAAATTGTAAGATAAGTGACGGCACCAACATTGCCATAAGCACCTGTCATACCAGCAATTTGACCTGTCATTCTTCTTTTGATTAAAGGTACGACAGCAAAAACAGCTCCCTCACCCGCTTGGACGAAGAACGAGCAACACATAGTTGCAATCACGGCTGCGGGTATCCACCATCCCGATGTAATCTGACTCAATACGAAATAACCTACGGCTAAACCACCAATCAATATCATCAATGATTTACGTCGCCCGAAACGGTCAGAAAACCAGCCACCTGTTGGTCGAGCAACCAAATTCATAAACGCAAACCCTGATGCCAATAGACCTGCCTGAACCGCACTTAAGCCCTCAAACGTTTCTAGAAAAAATAACGGCAGCATTGATACAACCGCTAATTCAGAACCAAAAGTAACAAAGTAAGACCAGTTCAATATCGCGACTTGCTTAAAGCTGTATTTATCTAAAGGCTTAACGCCTTCTCTAAGATGCTCTTCATTCACTTTCCATATTTGATGGGTTTGAAAAACATATAATGCTAGAAGACCAACCCAAATTGCATTCATCGCAAATTCAGTGATTAAATTTACCCCTACTGGCGACAACTTCCATGCAAGCACCGCTAACGCGATGTACATAGGTATATTCATCAAAAGAAGAAGATAAAGATCTGATCGGCTTGTTACCTCTATGCCACCTGATTTCTTTGGCTTGAAGTATGTAGAACCTTTAGGTGTATTCCTAGCAAGTTTGTAATACAAAACACCATATAAACCAGCCACAATACCGGTTGTAGCGATAGCATAACGCCACCCATCATCACCACCATACAAGTAAGCTAACGTAGGTAATAACATGGCAGAAGCTGCAGAACCAAAGTTCCCCCAACCTCCATATATTCCTTCAGCAATCCCTACATTTTTATGAGGAAACCATTCTCCAACCATTCTGATACCGATAACAAAACCGGCACCTACAAATCCCATTAAGAACCTAAGTAAGGCTAACTGTTCATATGTTTGAGCAAAGGCAAAACCGATACAGAAAAATGAGGATAAAATAAGGAGACCACTATAAACCTTTCTAGGGCCTATTTTATCAACCATAATCCCGATAAATATTCGAGCGGGTATCGTTAAAGCCACGTTTAAAATCATCAAAGCCTTAACCTGCTGTGATGACATATCGAATGCTTCTTTCATAAAAACTAAAAGCGGTGCGTGATTAAACCAAACCATAAAACTTAAGAAAAATGCAAACCAAGTGATATGCAGTGTTTTTATCTTAGGGTCTTTTAAAGCAAAGATATTAATCTTATGAGCTTCAGACATATTGCCTCCTGATAGATATGTATATGAAGCCATTCTGTAAGGAATCTGATAAAGAGTGCTTGATGTACATCAAGTGATGTCGAAGATATATATACAGATACCCCCAAATATACCTACTTTAGAACTTAAGATATTAATGCATACCGCGCTCCAGCAGCGCCTCTACCCACAACTAGGTACACGCACATCAACCTCCGATGCAAAATGGTTAGCTTAAACCTATCGATACATTTATTTGTTTTAATAGATCTAAGGAAAATAGTACTTCCTTTATAAAGAAATACTGTTTGTAGCTTGTGGATGAACGAAGTGAATCCCAGCGCTGTTCATCATATCAAGCCATGTTGGGGTACGTTCTACTCATCCCAACCTACTTTTAATTGTTTGTTGATTGTATTAAGTGGAGCTCTTTTATGCACTTCTCTATTCTTGGAGCAAATACAGCCTTAACCGCAGCAACATTCGCCTTTGCCATCAACATCTCTGTATGGACGCTTTTTGCAGCGCTCGGGGTTGATTTAAAAGACAGTCTTCAACTCACAGCTACCGAGCTTGGCCTACTTTTCTCTAGCCCGGTTTTAACCGGCGCGATTAGCTGTATTATTGCAGGCGCGTGGTCAGAGAGATTAAAACCAAAATCACTTCTTATCGCACAGATGCTGATAACCGCTCCTGCTTTATTTTTACTCCCGTTAATGGAGGCATTTAGTCACTACCTATTATTAGGTTTATGGATTGGTTTAGGCGGCGCATCGTTCACGATTGGTTTACGATATATCGTTGATTGGTTTGACCGACACAGCCAAGGCACCGCCATGGGCATATATGGCGTAGGCGATATTGGCGCAGCTTTCACGCTTATTGCCACCCCCCTTATTATTCGTGAATGGGGCTGGGAAAGTGTAGGACCATTTTTCGGAATTGCGCTAATTATATCTGCATTTGTGTTTTGGCTAGTTGCACCAACAAAAACATTCAAAGCACAAAGTAAATCCCACAACCTAAGTTTATTAAGTGTCTTAAAAAACATACAAGTATGGCGGTTTGGGCTTTATTATTACTTTGTATTTGGAAGCTTTATTGCACTTATTTTTTGGCTACCACACTACTATGTAAGCGCTTATCAATTGAGTCCTTCAAGCGCGATGGCTTTTACTATTATATTTGTCGTGACATCAAGTATGGCGCGTGCATTGGGTGGGTGGTTTTCAGATCGATACGGCGGTCGCTCAGTCAATTGGATGGTATTTTGGATTTGCATCGTCTGTTTGTTTTTCTTGAGCTATCCGCCCACCACCATGACCATTCACGGCGTTGATCGCGACGTTGAAATATCCATTGAAATTAATGTTTGGGTATTCAGTCTACTCATCATCACCATCGGTATCGCTCAAGGCTTTGGTCGAGCAAGCGTATTCAAAACAATTCATGAATACTACCCCAAAAATATGGGGCAAATTGGTGGATTCGTCGCAGGTATCGGCAGCTTGGGAGGTTGTACGCTCCCCATTCTATTTGGTTTTTCTGTCGACTTGCTTGGTATTCACACAGCTTGTTTCATGACACTTTACGGTGTACTTGCATGCTGTATGGCTACGATGTTTTTTGCTAACAAATCTGCTCGCTTAAAAGAACGCGTCTCAGAAGCAAGACAACACAATTTTCTTAATTACGATTAATTTCAACGACTAACCACTTATTTTTTTTGACATAATAGAGTAACTAATATGATTTCTAATTTTTCTGAACTATTAAAAGCCGCTAACGAGCAAGACCAACCACAAAGACTATTACTACTTTTTGCAAAAGCTGAGAGCACCAGTAAAAAGAAAAAACAAACACAACATGGCACACTTTCACCCGTTATGTGTGTTGATAAGTTACCTGCAGATATCGCTTCATTTTCTGAGCTATCAAAAGAAGCGGATAGTGTTGCAAAAGACTGGGACTTTGTCTTTGCTGTGGGGCTCTCTGGTCAAAACGGTATTGCACCGACAGAAGAAGAGGCTGAACCATTTTTAAATAAAATGACAAACGATGTTACTTCAGGACAAAATATCGCTCAATACGCTATTTTTGATCGAGAAGAAAACCCGATTATGATTCAAGCAAACTAATATAGATGATTAATATTGCATAACTATTCATGATTGAAGATTAGCCGTACATAGCAACTACTGCAGATCTTCACTCTTGCTGCATGATTGAATTACGGCACAACAACCAGCACCTAACTCATAACGCTATTACTCCACGTAGCTTTATCAAAACTTCATCAAATTACTCTACAACTTAACAATATACTCACTTAAATTTACTTATAATCTACACTCAATTTATACCACTAAATTTATACTATGATATGGGTGATTTCTGAGTAGATTTTTAAGCAGTTGCTTACGCTTTTTTATAGCATTTTTTTGTTCTTTCCAAATTGCACATGCTGCACCTGGCGGTGTAAATAGCAATCTAAGAATATGGCTTGATGCTGACCAAGGCGTTACAGGCACCTCTACCATTACTCAGTGGAACGACCAAAGTGGCAATAATAAACATGTCACACAAAACACGTCAACCAACCAACCCTCTCTCAACACAGCTTCCAGCACAATGAACTTTCATCGAAGCATCGAAATGGATGGTGATAGGGACTTTCTAGAAGCCAACGGTGTCATGCCTAATCAAACTGATGATATTACATTTTTTATCGTCACCGAGGCCGACCAATCTTCGGGTACATTTAATCAGTTATTCGGCATGGGTGCCTTTTTGGCCTACCCTCATGTCGGTTTCTACTCGACCGGACAAGTGTTTTATTCAAGTGGGACCGCTTTTCCCGATTATCGCGACTTCAATGTCAGTGAGCCAATGCGCTATAACGAGCCGTTAATCTATTCTGGTGCCATTGACTACAGTACAGGCTCATCACCCTCATATAACTACCTCAATGGCTTTCAAAACTCGGACACACCAGACGTAAATGGCGAAGATGACCATGGCGGCGATACCCGCTTTACAGTGGGGGGGGACGATACTGACGAAGACCTTAATGGCCGCATTGCAGAGTTAGTCCTCTACAACACAGTGTTAACGACCACTGAGCGCCATCAAGTGGAATCGTATCTTGCGATAAAGTACGGTCAAACTCTTACAAATAACTACCTGAATTCAAGCGCTGCAACTGCATATACACTCGATGGAACGTACAACTACGGCATATTTGGTCTAGCAAAGGACCTTACCGGAGAGCTAGATCAGCGTATTTCTCGAAGTGTGAACGATAGCTCTGGCTTAATTCTTTCGACTGATACTGACTTTACTTCAGCCAATGCGACACATACTGATATCCTCTCAGATGGGGGCTATTTACTTATCGGACATGACAACGGTAGCATTTCTACCACTCAAACAACCGACTTAAGTACAGCATTCGATAAACGAACAGTCAGAGAATGGAAAGTTGAGAATACCTCTTCAGTAGGGGCCATCAATATGCAATTTGCGACTTTACCCGCTTTAGCAACAAGTCAAAGTTACGTGTTACTTAGCGATAGTGATGGTGATTTCAGTAGTGGCAGTACGACTATAGAATACTCAAATAACACCACATTTCCTGATATCACCTTTCCTGCTGGTACGAGCTACTTTACCATTGCCATTATCACCAACAAAATTGAATTCACTTTGGCTTCAAATAATGACAGTGAGAACAACGGCGCCAATTTACCAGCCATCTCCGTATTTGGTTATATTCCCTCGACCACAGCTATTACTTTAAATTTATCTGGTACAGCTATCACAGGGACAGATTACACAAACCCTTCATTAAGTATTCTTGCTGGTATTTATGATGGCCAGCCAGCCAGTAATCTATCCCTCACCAATTTTTCAATTTTGGATGATACCTCTACCGAAAATGATGAAACGGTCATCATCACCTTAGATATTGGCGCCGTCACAGACTTTGTCATCGGCGACGCCAATGATGATGCCACGACCCAAAATGCGTTTACCTACACCATTAATGATGACGATATCAGTGTTAGTGCTACAGGCAGCCTGCTCTCGACCACCGTTAATAGTGCAATCGCCAATGGCATTAATACTGGTAGTGTGACACTGCAATTAAAAGAGGAAGACGGCGATAATATCTCTTTATCCAATGTCGATCTAACCTTCACTATCTCTTCTGGCATCGCTGCATTCAGTAACAACCAGACCACGTTTACCACTACAACCAATGTATCAGGCCTTGCCTCTGCAACCATCAAAAGTACTTTAACAGGGCTTGTAAATATCACCGCAACACTTGATAGAGATAAGGATGGAGGTACGACACCTGAAGAGTCAGTAACAAATGGTTCACCAGTCTCAGTCACCTTTTTACCCGGCCCGGCCTCAGCAACCAATACCACGATTTCAGCCTCACTTACCTCAGTCACAACTGACGGCAGCACTACCTCCACGATTACCGTTCAAGCGAAAGATGCCCAAGGCAATAACCTAAGCAGCAGCGGCGGTGCGGTCACCTTGGCAACAAACAGTGCAACAGCAGTATTAAGTGTAGTGACCAATCACAACAACGGCACCTACACCGCCACTATCAGCAATACCGCTGCCGAAAGTGTAATCATTAGCGGCACAATTACGGGCAATAACATTAGCTCCGGCAATCAAACCATTCTCTTTACCTCCGGTGCCGCCTCTGTAACAAACTCTACTATCACGACCCCACTAGCCTCAGTCATTGCGGACGGCAGCTCCACCTCCACGATTACGATTCAAGCGAAAGATGCCCAAGGGAATAATCTGACCAGTAGCGGCGGTACGGTTACCCTGACAAAAAGCAGCGCGACAGCAATATTAAGCGCCGTCACAAACCACAATGACGGTACCTACACCGCCACAATAGCCAATACCATCGCTGAAACTATTACCATCAGTGGAAAAATAAACACTACAGCCATCACTAACACCACAGCTATTACATTTATACCAGGATTAGCCTCAGCCGCGACGACCACACTATCTGCATCGCCTGCTATTTTACGCGGCAACGGAACAGACACCTCAATCATCACCATTCAAACAATAGATTCCAATGGGAATTTTTTATTCACTGGCGGCGACACTCTAATATTAACTGTTGATAGCTCAGCTACTATTAGCAATACGACAGACCATAATAATGGCACCTACACCGCAACTCTTACCAACTCAAAGGTAGAGCCAACAGTCATCATAGGCTCCGTCAATGGTCTTGAGATAAGTATTAAGGTGAGCGTTGCTTTCATAGCTTACGGTTTAGCGCAGATAAACGACAGCGATGGGCAGTTTATCAATGGTACAGCCCCACCCGGTACAACAGTTACCGTATTTGATAGCGTGGGTTTAACACTCTGCACGACAACTGCAGACAACTTAACGGGGGCATATCACTGCGCTATCACCACAGCGTTAGCTGATGGAGACGTGCTAACCGTAACCACTACCGATCTTGCTGGAAATAATGAATCCTCAACCACAACAATACTATTTGAAGATTCAGACAACGATGGTATTTCAGATATCATTGAAGCCGCTTTGAAAGGTAATGGCGGTTCCCAAGATACAGCGGCTAGCACCGACACCGATGGTGATCATTTGCCCGACCATGCAGAGTTTATTTTTGGTAGTGATTATTTATCGCTTAGCAGCCCGGTGATGGATGGGCATTTGGATGATGACAGCGACGGCGTATCGAATGCAATCGAATATTTCTTAGCGGAGCTCGGTGGAGCGATAGATTCGGAGCTCACTTCCGATACTGACTTAGATGGACTGCCTGATGTGACCGAGCTGATTACAGAGCGAGCAAACATTTTCAATGCCAACAACCCCACCATTAATGGATTATCTGATGATAATTCTAATGGCTTAAGCAATGCTGTTGAAGCATATTTGCAAGCACTCTCTATCAACAACATTAACCTATTAAATGATTACGATGGTGATGGTTACGCTGATACACTTGAAGTTCGATTGGCGAGTAATCCCTTACTTGCGAATGAAGCAGATATCGATGACGACGGCGTTAACAACGCCATTGAAGCCTTCTTAACCAGTACGATCAATGACAGCGGCAACACGGTACTAAACGACAGAGATAATGACGGTTTACCTGATATCTTTGAACTATCAGTGGTCACTGACCTCTTTGACCCTAGCTCTGATATTAACCTAGCAGAAGATGGGGATGTTGATAATGACGGAATCACAGATGCAGTCGAAATATACCTCTATGGTAATACTAGTGAAGCGACAGATATTACTGACAAAGATCTTGATGGCACGCCAGACCTTATTGAAATCTCTTTAGGTAGTAATGCTTTCAAAAACTCTAAACCTTCACTATGGGTTGATCTCGAATACCTAGATAATGGTATAGTCGAGATACAAGGAAATATAGCGGGAGTACAGGCTCCTCCACCGAATCTTACTTGGGACCTATCAGGCTTAGTTACCCAACAGGCTAACCTCACAGATACCTACCCCACTGCCCGCACTGTTCGCATTAGTGGCTTGGAACTTGGCACCCATACGATACAGCTAAGTGTATCCCGCGTGTTAAATGGCAAAGAGTTAACATCACTGATAGATTATTCCTTTAACATTAAAGCGAGTCAGAGCGCTGATAACGATAAAGATGGCGTTTCGAATGCTTATGATATGTTTAATGCCCTTACCGGCAAAGAAGAGTTTCTCCATTCGGCATCAGGAGATGCAACACGCTACGCCCTCCAAACTTCGAATGGTCAATTCGCTCGACTCGGTAGAATTGCTTTTCTAAGTAATAATCAAGTCGCGAATATTACCAACACCCAAATTGAAGAAACCGTTGAGTTTGGTCAACCGATGACTCTAGGCACGCCTTCAACGCCTCCATCAATTGATGATACACATAATATTTTTGACTTCGAGATACTTAATTTACCTGAAACAGCTAGCGCAGGAAGTGTTGTCATACCATTGCATCATCCTCTTCCTACTAGCCCTGTTTTGCTTAAATTCGATACCAGCGTTTCTCTCTGGTCGCTCTTTGAAGTCGACAACAACGATAACTATTCATCTGCTCAAGGCTTGGCTGGAGTCTGCCCAGATCCTGGAGACAATCAATACATTCAAGGTCTAACGACAGGCCATCATTGCTTACAACTACAAATCACCGATGGCAGTGACAATGATGCCGATCACCTACCTAACGGTGCAATCAGGCATCTGACGGGTATTGGTTCCGGCAACATGCTTCCAATAGGAGCAATGCCTATTGAGCAGCAAGACGATAGTATCGTAGTAGATAGCCCCGGTAACATAGAAGACCAAGATACAAATTCAGAGCCTAAAGACAGCTCTAAAAGTGATGTATCACTGCCAACTGAAAATGAAACACCGAAAGAAAGTACAGGCGGTGGAAGCACCGATCACCTTACGTTAGTTTTACTTTCACTATTTGCTTTATCAGTGTTTTCGAGTGCTAGAGCCGGTCCCTCTGGTGGAAATATCATCCATGGTAGCGGAAATATTTCTACCGCTTTAGAACAAACGACCATCATTCAAAATTCAAACCGCCTCGCGATTGACTGGCAATCATTCAACATCGCCAACACAGAAGAAGTAAACTTTATACAACCTAATGGTTCGTCTATTGTACTGAATAGAGATTTTTCTGGTTTACCCAGCCAGATATTTGGGAACATCAACGCAAACGGTCAGGTACTACTACTCAATAGCGCGGGTATTTTGATTGGCAAAAGCGCCTCGATTAATGTGGGGAGTTTCTTAGCCTCAGATATGGAAACGACCATCAACGATTTTAGCCAAGGCAGCTTCACCCTGACAGACCATAATCAGACTCTGGGAGGAATCACCAATCTCGGCAATATTCAAACCAGAGGTCGTAGTGGAGTTTATATTGCGGGCCAGTTTATAGACAACAGCGGTTCCTTATTAAGCTCCAACGGCGACATTCATCTTGCTACAGCTGATGAAGTGATTATCTCAACCAGTGACGATGGTCTATTAGGAGTTCAGCTTACTCAACCTTTAAAAACGGACATATCGCCCTCTGGCAATCTAATTTACAACAAGGGTGACATTGTTTCTTTCAATGGTAATATTTACCTGGATCTCTTTTACAGCGATGCAATTAAAGCTAATACTATTAATAACCAAGGGTTAGTCAACGCTATTGGTATCAGCGAAGATAACGGACAGGTCTTTCTTACCTTAAGCCCCTCTTCTGAGTTGTCTGAGCAGATCATTGAGTTAGATAATATTATCGCAGACTCCCAAACTAGTAGCCCTGACCCCAATGCAAGTACCAGCATAGAGATTGAACTCACGCCACCCGAAAAGGTTTCAATCGATACAATTATGCCTGATTGTAAATCTGATACGAGCAACAACATAGACTGTAGTAAATATCAGGCAATTAAAAACTACTTAAGTAGGCTGTTACTCGGTGGCGAACTGCCAGAGTAATAATCAAATTAAAAAATAAAATAGGACGATCATTGAACACCTTAACGGCCCGTTGTACAAACCTCACTAACCTTCTATACGTTATATTTAGAGGTGTTTGTTTTTTTGCCTGTTTGACGCATAGCTGGTCTGTACAGGCGAAACACCCTGAACAAAACATAGCGCAACAAAAGCTCCCCATTCAACTTAATTACACGAGCCAGCCCTCGCCTAAAAAAAACCAAGCCAACTCGGGCACCTCTGATGAGAATCAAACGGCCACCTCTGCCAAACCAAATAAAATGAAAAATGGGCAGATTAAAATCAGTCGTATTCTATTAGAAGGCGATACCCTTTACCCTGAATATGGGATTACTAATAAGTTTCTTCATACTCGGGTCAATCAGGTTTATAGTCACATGAATGAGCTGCTCAGTGTCAGTGATATCAATAAAATTGCGGACGCACTGACGCTTGCATACCGGGAAAAAGGACTGACTTTTAATCAAGCTTATGTCGTCCCTCAAGAGATTGTAGATTCAACACTAACCATACATGTACTAAAGGGCACTCTGTCAGAGATAGATGTTTACAACAACGATATATACAGCACTGAACAACTTACAGCGCCCTTTGCCGAGATTCTTGGACAAGTCATTTATGAGCCTGGCATAAAAAGAGCAGTGGCATCACTTAGCGACAAACCGGGATTAAAAATATTCAGCTTTTTTTCGGTTGGCTCAAAGCAAGGCGAAGCTCGCCTAAATGTTAAAGTGATAGAAGAAACTCAGCACATATCTCAAGTTGTCATCGACAACAAAGGAGTTAACCAAACGGGTATTAACCGTTTAATGTATTCTCATACCATGAATAATCCTCTGAACTTTTCCGGCCAGCTAAAGGCGACAATCCTGACGACAAATAAACCTAACAACTATTTCGGAAGCCTTGGATATAGCCGCGCAGTTAACTCAACCAATCAACTCGGACTGTCAATTTTAAGAAGTGACTTTGCCGTAACTGGGCAGTTTTCAGATCTAGGCTTAGAAGGTGACTTAAGCGCCTTAACAGCATCTTGGACCAATACCCCTGAACATAAGAAAAACACCAAACTCATTCATAACCGACGCCTATCGTTATCAACCAAGAAATCTACAGTCACAAGCGAAGTGTTTCCAGAGTTTTTAAATGAAGAGGTAGATTACACATCACTCTCCGGCTCTTATCAATTACATTTCCTAAGGCCCTGGCAGACAAACAGCCAACATATTTTGGCACTTCAACCATCTATTAGCCGCATCACTACCACGAATAACAAAACACTACCTTCCAATTTTTGGCTGACTAAAATCTCATATGATTTTATGACGCCTCAATGGATCTCTTCACTTTCTTCAGAGCATCCTTTTAGCATTTCAGCTACTGGGCAATACACAAGTAAAAACCTACCCTCTTCCGAGCAGCTTTCGACCACTGGTTCAATGACCAACCGTGGCTTTGACCCCGGTATTTTTAGCGGTAACAACGCCTACGCGATTTCGCTTGAACAAGCGATTGACTGGTCTGTTGATTTTAACTCCCACCAGCACGCAATCTCATTACAGCCTTTTCTATTCTTTGACTATAGTTATGGTGAGCTGAAAGAAAATATAGACCTATCAGCAAAATTTCAAAGTGCTGGCCTTGGCCTTAAAGCCGGTTATGGAACCCTTATAAAAGCCAATATCACCTTTGGCCACCCGCTAGACCATAAAATAAGCGGCCAACCGAACATAGACCGAAAGCGGCCGGTCATATACGCCGACCTGAGCTTTAGTTTTTAAAGGAACAATCTGACATGCCTGTTAGCCATCATTTATTTTTACGCTTGCAGCCTTATCGTTACAAGCACCTGTTTCAGCGGCTATATAAGAATAAGCTTTCCAATATGCTTCTATTTATTGTTTTGCTATCAATCAGCTGTGAGTCTTTGAACGCAGCAACTAAAAGTAGCCCACAACAAACCAAAGAATTTCATGTAAAAGCGCTGTTTCTTTATAACTTTGCCAATTTCGTTGAATGGCCAGAAAACGCGTTTAAAAATTTGGAAAGCCCATTGAGAATGTGTTTATACGGCAGCGTGCCATTTGGTGGCTTTCTTGATGCGGTAGACGGCACTAGAATCAGAGATAGATATTTGAAAATAGTTCGTACATCTGATTCTGAAGACATCAAGCCTGGCTGTCATATTCTATTTGTCGGAACCGAACACTTAGAGGAGATCGAACAGTTATTTAAGAATATGAATCACTCATTTGTATTAAGCATTGGCAGCATAAAAGGTTTCACCGATAAAGGCGGCATTGTTAATATTTTAAGAACCCAAGATCAAAACAAATTTGAAATAAATCTTTCGAAAGCGATACAAAATGGACTATTGATTGATTCGGATTTACTTAGCCTCGCAAGAATCATCAATACTAAATAGCCTAAAGCTCTCAGTAGAGAGGCGTTTATTAAACTATCAGATTTTATGAATAAAACTGATAGTTTCCGCGTCCAGCGTCTTTTGCACGATACAGCGCAATATCGGCATTTTTCATAATCGTAATCGGTGTATCATTTCCATCAGAAATAACAATACCCAAACTTGCAGACATTGTTAAGGTTTGCCCTGCCACCTGTAGATCGGGTTCAATTTCTTTAAAAATCGCCTCTGCAGTTTTTATCACGCTACTCTCATCAACCACTTCATGTTGAATCACCGTAAATTCATCACCGCCTAACCTGAAAACTGTTGCTGTATCAGGCAATGCAGCTTGTAAACGTTTGGAAAATTTTATTAGAAAAATATCGCCGATATCATGCCCCAGCGTATCGTTAATTTGTTTAAACTTATCAACATCCATAAATATCAAAGCGACTTTATTATTTTTATTTCTCGCAGCATTATCCAGCGCTAACTGGATTTTCTCCGAGAACATACGCCGATTTGGAAGGTGCGTTAAAGGGTCGTAATAAGCTAGTTGCACTAACTCTTTTTTATCTTGCTCTATTTCATGGAGCATGTCATTGAACGCTTTAACGGTTTTCCCAAACTCATCATCATTTTCAACTGATGCACGAATGGCGTAGTTCTTATTGTTAATAACCTGAGCAGCCACCTTGCCTAATTGAATAATAGGTTTATAGATCTGTCGCTGCATTCGAGCCGTGAAGGCAAAAGCAATGCATAATGAAATAATGAGTACCACAACACTCACAATTAACTGGTTCAGTAATCGATCATCAAGTTTTTCCAACCCTGACCGAATAAATACCCGCCCGATAACCTCATTATTTCGCACAACCGATTGAAATACATCAAGGTAATCTTGTTCAAAATATTCACCATCTGCCTTCAATAAAGTCGGACACTTGTAATGTACTTCTCCTTGCCCAACTTTTACGAAAACTTTGCCTTGAACATCGTACATACAAGCAAAACGAACTGAACTACTCACCTTCAAAGTATTAAGGTTTGCTAATGCATTCTTCTGATCACTAAAGCTCAGCGCTGCAGCACTACGCAATGCCACAACCCGACTAAGAATTTGCATCTCTTCAGCCAACGTTTGCTTTTGCATAATGTGATCATAAGAAAGAGAAGCCCCACCTGCTAGCGTTAAACCAATCGCAGCAGTCAGTACCACAACGACAATTAGTTTATATTTTATCGATAGTTTTCTGAATATATCCATATTATGAGAGTAGCTCGTATTACAGGTCTGATCCAATCAAATTAGGTAATAAGTTATTACCGTCATAGCAATCTGGCTAAAGAGCTATTTTGTAGTAACGGCACGGTGAGTTTTTACAGCGATACTAGAACGGACTAGAGAGAGTGGATAATGCCGCGATGTGTGACGCCGCTATTATTCAAGCACTAGGCATTACTCTATATATCTATCAATAATTTCCTGAATTGTCCCGTCCTGTTTCATATCGTTTATCACGACATTTATAGGTGCCAAAAGTTCTGGACGAGAACGGTGAATTCTCATTTTTAATGCTGAACGATTTATGACAGGCCCGATTTCAAATTTTACATTTTTCTCTTTGAGCACCTTACTATGTTTAAGCGTATAAGCGAGCTCTACACGGTCAATAATACCCGCTTCGCAGCGTGCCAGGGCAACTTTGCGTATTTGTGAGATATTATTGATACTATCGCTTCGCTCAAAAAGCTCACTCCCCTCATAACCGTATCCCATAACCGTTGAAATTAACTTACCTTTCAAGTCTTCCAGCTCATTAAACTCGAAAGATTGCTCTGGTGGAAAAATAAGAACTTCATCAACAGTCATAACCGCATCCGTCCACAAAGATACGGCTGCTTGCTCTGGAGAGTCTCGCCAAGCTTCGCTAACGCAGCACTCTATTTGTATTTCGCCGCCTTTAAACCTGTACTGAGTTCGCCTTACAGATAATTGACTATTCGCAATAATGGAAATATCGAGACGTTGATCAAGCTCAATCATTATGTCATTTAGAATACCGCGAACCTCCCCAGGCTCAACGATCCAATAAGGGCTCCAACTCCTGTCCGTTACCGAATACTTAGCGGGTTCTGATGAAGAAATCAAAGGAACAGCGGAAAACACGATAAGTACGAGTAAACGTTTAAACATTCTAAAAATTGACATGCGACGCTACCTCTACGTTTTAGGTAGTTTTTAGTATAGTCGCAAGCAACAGAGGAAACGACTTCTAAAGGGGAATATCGCGAGTATTGCAGACATTACGGCAGACTAATCTTAACCTGAATAAAACTAGGGAATTCATATCGCTAGTGTATTAAAAATTTAAGTGGCACTACTGATCCAATCTAGCTGTGCTTCACGAACAAACGCCTTTAGCCAAACAGCCTGAAAGGGAGATTTATGCTTGTAAGGACAGCTTAAAATGCCTAACCCTGCTTTTGCATTTTCTGCGGCTTGTCGCCTAACTGATTCTGCTGAATTTCTACGAGACATAACCAACCTTAAATAAATCATTTAAATTTAGTTAAGACGGTGATTAGGAATTTATCAAAGTTCTTTTTCAATGATTTTGGATTAGATCTCTTTTAACCTTGCCTACCAATCGTGGAAGCCCTGTATGGTATTGATTACGCCAATCGTTACCTGCCCTTACTTTAGGTTGCTAAAAGGCCATCAATTAACACATCTATAATTGCAGTTTCTCGTGCAATACCTGTGATCTCATCTTGCCCTGTGCCTAAATTTTCAGATAGTCTAAGCGATACATAACCATGAATCAGTGACCACATAGCGATGCTCTGTGACTCGACATCAATATTCTGTTGTATGGCATGCTCTTGAAGGATCGATGTAAGTAGTTGATACATTTCTTCCATTACTTCATTAAGCATGTGATTGCTATTATCAACACAGTCCTTTCGCCATATTAGCTCATAGCGATTAGGGAATTTGATGCCGAAATCAAAAATTGTTTTTGCAAAGTGATGAACTGAATCTCTAAAATTATCAGTTTGGCCTTCGCCCGTGGGTTGTATGGTTAAGGTCAGGTCCCGGAAAATTTCAATAGCCAACGCAGTAAACAATGCCTTTTTGTTTTTAAAGTGATTGGCGGGGGCGGAATGTGCAACACCTACTTTTCGCGCGATTTGTCGAATACCAACCGCATCTATTCCTTCATCGTCGAGTAACTCTAAGGCCGCATCTGTCAAAGCAGCACGCAAATTCCCGTGGTGATAGCTTGTAACCTTACTCATGTTGACACTGTCCATATTTGATAGTAAATTGACACTGTCAATATACTATCAAGGCACGCTAAGCGATAGCCCTTAATTAAAAAACGAGACCATTCTATGAACCAAAATCTTATTTTTATCCCAATGCTAACGCATATATTATTGATATTCTCACTTTATATTCGTTTAGGAATCGTAAAGTCTAGAGCAGTTAAGGCAGGCTCTGTAGACCGAAATAAAGCAGCCTTAAATACAAAAGCATGGCCTGATAGCGTTGTGAAAGTTTCCAATAATATTGGCAACCAGTTTGAGTCGCCGATGCTGTTTTATGGTCTTACGGTAATATTTTATCTCACCAATAACGTTAATGACGTAGTGATAATCCTGATGGGTATTTATGCAGCAAGTCGATATGTACACGCCTACGTTCATGTGACCAGTAATTACGTACCTTTTCGATATAAAGCCTTTTTGGTCGGTATGTTGATTTTGTTAGGCCTCAGCATTTGGCAGTTATTAAATTTAATTCTCTCGATTTAAAAAAGTAGTGGAACTAAGAACTCTCGACAACAACTAAATACTCTCAATGAGATTGAGGATTTTTTATATGATTCAAAAAATACTAGTGACGTTTTGCATAGTACTCTATGCAGTGGGAGTGCCCTATTTAGAAATAAGTAGCACGCATGTATTTAACCCTGATTGGACGCCACACGTCCGTATTCACGAAGTTTGGCAACTGACGACAAATGTTTGCATAGGTATACTTTGTTTATGGTTAATCTGGGCTAAAGACCGTGTAATCCATAGTGCATTACTTAGCATGTTCATCACAGGAGGGTTTTTGTTTGCTTTTGCACTAAAAGGTTTTTATGGAGGGTCAATGATATATCTTGATGGCAGTGAGAAAACAATTTTGGGGCTCAATATAGGCCTTGTCGGCTTTGGTTTTGCATTTACATTATTAGTGTTATCAGTATTCCTTGAGCTTAAAAGACAAAAATTTTTAACACTAAAAAATTAAACTCTTAAAACTACAAAACCAAATTCGAATAGGTATAACTAACGCGCAACGCAAGAAGCTATTAGTCTTCGAACCTTGCGCGAGTTTTTGCTTTCGTCTCAACTAGGCGGCGCTTTTATCTTGCTGATATGTTTCGCTACCACGATCATGTTTTGCCTGATAGTATTTTCGCTTCCACATATCTACTAAAGCTTGATTCTGATTATCCCACGGGTGGAAATCTTTTCTAAAAAAGTCTTTGTACGGTTTACGTAAATTCCGCATCAACCCCCCTTTGCCGAACATATATTTAAGATATCCTTTTACATCTCCCCACCTAGGCATGGTGCGAGACCACCACATGAGTAACACCATATATTTTGCGACGCGAGCCGAGAACATAATTGTCGCAATGCGCTGCGCACGGCGAAGCAATTCTCGATCTCCTACTGCACTCATATATACGTCGAAGGCAACACCTTTATGCTCAATTTCTTCAATTGCATGCCAGCGCATTAAATCTGCAATGGTGTCATCCATCCCTTCGAGCACTTTAGGGTTAGTTAAAAACTCATCAGCCAAGATCGCCGTTTGATGCTCAAAGCAAACGGTAAAAGCTAAACGAGTCTTATCGTTTTTACCCTTTAAAACGCGTTTTAAGTCCTTTTCAAATACTTTTTCCAGACGAACAGCATCAAAACCTAAGTCTTTAAGCGCCATGTTGAATTGTTTGTGCTGATAGCTATGATGGCCTTCTTGCCCGATAAATCCTTTAATCTGTTGTTTCAACTCAGGGTCGTCTATTTTATCTCTAAATAAGCGCACAGAATCGATAAACTCCCCCTCTCCTGCTGGAAAAGTTGCCGATAGAGATGCCATGTAAGCTGATTTTAGTAAATTATTATCATAAAAATACCTGCTAGATACTTCTGTAAAAGGAAAATTCATCCTTCTTGGCTTTACGTCTATAGGTGCGTAATTTACCGCTGGTCGATTATCAACTGTGGTCGTATTCATTATCGTTACCCTCTCTAACCATTGTCATTATTATATTGTGAACTACCGCCTCAAACTGATAGACACATAATGACCAATTGCAGTATTTGAAGACAGGTGCTACGGTATCAATATTATGGTGATTTGGGCTCAACATGAATATTAATAATATTGCACCTGAACTTCAGCTCGCATCCGGCGATTACTTAGCCGTAGTACGCGACTTCGCACTAAGTAAGGGGATCAACTTAAGCACCCTACTTAAAGACAGCGAAATAGAACTTCAAGATTTGATCAACCCTCCCCCTTTGGTCACCAATCTTATTGTTAGCCATGTGGGTATTAATTTATTCAATGAATTAGAAGACCCCATCACAGGCGCTATTGAATTTGGTTTAAAAATGACAGCCTCCACCCATGGCTCGCTAGGCATTGCTGTACAGTGTGCAGCTGATTTGCACGAAGGTTATGAAATACTACGCGAGTTCTATAATACGCGTCTGGCGGCTCAAGATATTTTTATCACGGAAGAGAGAGATAAAATAAGCGTTAAATTAGCCTGCAAAGATGAGATGATTTTAGATGATGAGGTCCAGCATTTCTTTGATATTTCGACCTTAGTCACAATTGCGACAAATACCTATCAAGCCTTAAACAAAAGTAATCTCCACGGAACAATACAAATTAATGTTGACTCAAAAGAGCCTGCTAATTTTGCGCACAATACACTTGTCGGCGTTACGATATGCTTTGAACAAGCCTGCCTGGAAATGCTTATACCAATTGAATGGAAGCACGAACCTTTAAATATTGCTAATCAGGAAATGGCTAGAATTGCCGTCGAGAAATGTGAATCTGAACTCAAACAAGTCAACCCTAGTGATTTGGTCCAACGCATAAAACAGCACGTAAAAGACAACATCAATAGCTTGCCCAAACTATTAGAACTAGCCTCAGTATTTAATATGTCGCCTGCAACATTCAAACGCAAACTCAAGGAAAAAAACACTACCTATCAGGATATTAAAAATGAGATTCGCCTACAGCACGCAAGTGTGCTGATTCACCAGCTAGACTCTATCGAAAACGTTGCCGAGCGCTTGGGCTTTAGCGATGCATCCAACTTTACCAAAGCATTTAAAACCTGGACAGGGCTGACGCCAAAAGAATTTCGGGAAAATAATAACTGACTTGAAAGATGAAAGTCCCACTAATTACGTCGCTTCGGCCAAGTGTTGTTTGGCACTCATGGAACGACCATATAAGCCCTTGTTTGATTATGACAGAAGGTCCCTTCTTGGTGCATGAAGGCTTCACCAATGGTGCACTCAAGCCTCATTTAGGTGCATAACACCAGAAAAATCAATACAAACCCTTAAAAATCAATGCGTATATTTTGGTGCGTTTTTTGCATTCAAAAACTGACTTTATTTTATTTTTCTGGAATTGCAAAAATGACTGATACAAGCTTGAAAGCGAATTTCCTCGCCTTTACGGGAAGGGCAAAAATATTACATATGACCTGGTTTGCCTTTTTTGTGACTTTCTTGGTCTGGTTTAGTCATGCCCCACTCTTACTTGCCATTCAAGAGTCTATGGGCTTAACCGATCAGCAGATCAAAACATTGCTGATACTCAATGTAGCGCTGACAATTCCAGCACGAATTATCACTGGTATGGTAGTTGACGTGTACGGTCCACGAAAAACCTACTCTGCGATGCTACTCTTAACAGCAGGCCTTTGCTTCTTCTTTGCCACGGCTCAAACTTTTGAAGTGTTGGCACTCGCCCGCTTCTTAATGGGTTTTGTTGGCGCGGGGTTTGTTATCGGTATCCGCATGATCAGTGAATGGTACCCTGCCCGACAACTAGGT
>Ga0209825_1000363_pt1 | contig 36932 bp, 25 predicted proteins | sample EN8Hudsemesocosm_FD_184631 | JGI IMG/M metagenome (GOLD analysis project Ga0209825, IMG submission 184631) | Methane-oxidizing microbial communities from mesocosms in the Hudson Canyon - EN8B Hudson Canyon (SPAdes) (version 2) | ecosystem: Environmental > Aquatic > Marine > Cold seeps | place...
CCGTTTGCAGTTGTGAGGTTAAATTTACGGTGGTTTCACTCATACTGTTGGTGGTTTTATTTAACATATCTTCCATACGCTGGGAATAAGATTGCAGGCTATCGGCCAGGCCGGAGGTTAAAAACAACATGCGTTCTTCCAGTTTAGGCAACCCCTCCCCTGCATCATTTACCAATTTGGCCAACCCAGATAAGTGTTGGTCCAATACATCACGCTGAGTATTCAGCCCTTGCAACATACTGCCCAGACTTTCGCTAATACCATTAAACGATTGGGCATGGACCACCATGTTTTCAAAGGCACTGCTGGCATCCTGCATGGCCGAACCGATGCTTTGTTGGTTTTCTGCCAGCTCTACTAATTGTTGTTTGTATTGTTGCTGCCACTGCAACATCTGCCCCACACTTTCATTAAGACGCTTAAAGTTATCGCCATATTGCTCATCTATCTTGGTATTAAAGTCTCGCATCACCACCGCCAACGCATCGATTAATGCTTGAGTATTGGCTTCTACCATTTCCTTTTGGTAGTGCTGCATGGCAATAATTAAATCCTCGCTTTGACGCTTTTGCTCCAAGCGCATGAGGGCAAACTCTTGCAATAAGGTTTGATCGTTTTCACCGGACAAGGCAACATGAATTTTTGCCAACACATTATTTAAGTCATCGATACTGGCCGTATGGGCCTGATTGTCATCGGCATGAGTGATGTCCATCACCGCCCGAAATTTAATGGTTAGTGCCCCCAACAATCCGGCGATGGAAGACCAGAAAGCGGTTTTTAAGCCGCTTAATAATTGCGGCACACTGTCTTGCAAGTGCAGGGTATCAAAGTCACTTAAACCCAGCGCCACCCCTAAAAAAGTACCAAATATACCAATGCTAGTAAGTATGGTGGGGGCCGCCTCGGCGGTACGAGCGTTGTAGCGAAAGACTTGAAAATACACAGTTAACACTAGGATGATCACGATCAATCCCAGGGTCCAGGGTGAAAATTGTGCGTTGATTAAGGACATATCCATGCATCCGTAAGGCCAAAGCCAGGCAAAAAACCCATGACCGCGTTAGGGCACCGCTATTTTTATACGTATTTTTGAAATAACAGTTGCTGACCTATAGAGCTTAGACCACCGCCCCCAATTGCGCTGTGATGGAATATAATGGGGCGAGTATGGTCTAGACCTAATCCTCTAAAATGTTAACACAGGTGCCTGATCCCAAATTTCTTCGTCTATATCCGGCACTAACAACCATTGAATGGCTTTGTTAAAAGTGCTGAAGGTTTTCACCTGTACCCCATGCTCCTGGATTACTTGTTCCAACATGACACGGCCCTCGCTGCTGGAACGGCGACTTATAAAAGCAAACTTCTGCAAAAACCGGTTACTGAGATTTTTATCGAATTTTCTCAGAGCCGTTTTAGATGCTTTCTCTAACGCCCCTTCTATGAGGCTAATGTCACATATCCAGCAACGTAATTTTTTACGTTGTATTTCATCGAAGCTGTAATCCATGACCGACTCAATATATTTGGGGGCAACATAGTCACCACTCCAAACATTCATGATCATGCCCTGATTACTTTCACGGTAAATACTGGCCAGCGCTTGGCCCTGCTGATTTTTAAATTGTTTAACTGCTACCATGACAACCTCCTGTGTGACAGAAATCACATCGTTAGTGTTAATTTAGTCAAGGAATGAAAGATACACAGTTAAGCTGGGTGGGATAAATGTAGTGACTGGGTGGCGGTGTGTAAGGGCTTGTAAAAGGGTTAGTGAAAGGGCCACTCATAGCAACGTTTGACGCTTGGCCCTTCACTTGTTTATGCGGGATTTAAAAGAACTTCAAATCCCCCTCTACTCCTTGCACATACCAGTTCATACGGCGTAAATCATCATCAGAGAGCTTACGCCCCGCTTTAATACGTACTCGCCCCTTATGGTTTTTAATGGGCCCGGCAAAGATATTCAGGGTGCCATCTTTTATATTTTGCTGGGCACCATTTACTCTTTGAATCACTTGGCGAGGTACCTTGCTGCTCATCCCAGAGAGTTTTGAGGCATTGGCTTGTAGGCCCAGCCAAAGGTCTTGCGCTCCCCAGTTTTTATCCATGAGCGCCTGAATGCTTTGCTCATACACATTGCCCCAATCGTGCACCACGGACGCTAAATGAGAGTCGGCACCAAAGGCGCTCATGTCACTGTGATAGCCAATTGCATACACACCACGGGCCTGAGCCACCTCAACCGGAGCCGGAGTGTCCGTATGCTGAGCCAATACATCCGCTCCTTTATTGATTAATTTGTGACTTAGCTTCTTGGCTTTAGCGGGGGCGTACCAGGCCATGGTCCATTCCACCATCACCTTAATATCAGGTTTTACCGCTTGCGCACCCAGAGTGAAGGCATTGAGGCCACGAATCACCTCGCTAATGGGAAACGCCGCCACGTAGCCAATTTGGTTGGACTTGCTCATGGCCGCCGCCACCATACCTGATAAATACCTGGCCTCGTATACCCGAGTGGCATAGGTGGAAAGGTTATCACCGCGGCGCAGGCCAGTGGCATGTTCGAATTTCACATTGGGAAACTCTGCCGCCACCCGCTCCATGGGCACCATGTACCCCCACGAGGTGCCAAAGATGATGTCGTTTTCCTCGGCCAGCTGCGCCAGTACTTTTCTGGCTTTCCTGCCTTCCGGCACCGAGTCCACGAAGCTGGTAATCACATCATCCCCAAATTTTTGCTCAAGGTGCTGGCGCCCAAGATCGTGACTGTAGCTCCAGCCCGCATCTCCCACCGGACTCACGTATACAAAGGCCACTCTTAAAGGCTCTGCTGCTGCACTGAACGAGAGCAAAAACAACCAAATAGGGAGGATTAATTTCATGTTACATCCGCTTACAAATAATGTGGCGCGATGGCAACAGAAAAACCTGACCGATTGGTCAACACATATTATAACTACTGCGGGCTAGCACACATATTTCAACTATTAGACAAGCTGGAATGGTTACATCCGGTTTACCACCATCACTTTATTGCGGGCACAAAAAAACCGCGTATCGAAGAATACGCGGTTTTTTATTTTACTAGGTGTTAGCTTGCGTGTTTTATCCCAAGTAGGACAGCATCACACCGGCTGCTACCGCAGAACCAATTACACCGGCCACGTTAGGGCCCATGGCGTGCATCAACAAGAAGTTGTGTGGGTTGTATTCCAAACCAACTTTGTTTGATACTCGCGCCGCCATTGGTACCGCCGATACACCGGCCGAACCAATCAACGGATTGATCTTGGTCTTTAAAAACAGGTTCATCAGCTTGGCCATCAACACACCACACGCAGTACCTACACAGAAGGCTGCAAGACCTAATAGCAATATGCCCAGAGTCTTAAGGTTCAGGAACTCTTCCGCCGAAAGCTTGGAGCCTACACCTAAACCTAGCATGATGGTTACGATGTTAATCAAAGAGTTTTGTACGGTATCGCTTAAACGATCTACCACACCACACTCTTTCATTAGGTTACCAAAACAGAACATGCCCAGTAGCGGTGCCGCCGATGGAAGCGCTAATGCCACTAATACCAACACAACAATTGGGAATAAGATTTTTTCGGTTTGGCTCACGTGACGTGACTGCACCATTTGAATCTTACGTTCGGTATCGTTGGTTAATGCACGCATGATAGGTGGCTGAATCATAGGCACTAAGGCCATGTATGAATAAGCCGCTACTGCGATGGCACCAAGAAGTTCAGGGGCCAAGCGAGACGCTACAAAGATAGAGGTTGGGCCGTCGGCACCACCAATGATACCTATGGCCGCCGCTTCATTTAAGCTGAAGTCCATGATGCCGTAGTGATTCATCACCACCGCACCGATCACCGTACCAAAAATACCAAACTGTGCCGCCGCGCCTAAAAGCAAGGTTTTAGGGTTAGCCAGTAGTGGACCAAAATCGGTCATGGCGCCCACACCCATAAAGATAAGCAGTGGGAACATGCCGGTTGCAATACCCGCATTGTAAATGTAATACAACAAACCCGCTGGAGTGGTTAGGTGACCCACAGCATCGTAAACAGGTGCATCATAAAAACCCGCACCCGGAATGTTTACAAAGATGGTACCAATACCAATGGGCAACAATAGCAAAGGCTCGAAGCCTTTCTTGATGGCTAAAAATAATAGCAGCAGACCGATGGCAATCATCAGTGCCTGACCCAATTGCATCTGGTAGATGCCCGAGTCCATCAATAATTGAGTAAGTTTATCCACGAGTCAGCCCCTTACGCGATGGTCAGCAGAGTTTGGCCAACAGTCACAGAGTCGCCTTCTTTCACGCTGATGCTGCCGATAGTACCGGCTTTAGCTGCGCGAATTTCAGTTTCCATCTTCATGGCTTCAAGAATGATTACCACGTCGCCTTCTGCAACTTGCTCACCAACGCCTACCTGAACTTTCCAGATGTTACCGGCTAGAGGGGCGTCCAAAGGATCGCCACCACCAACGGCTGCAGGTGCTGCGCCCGCGGCAGGAGCTGCTGCGCCGCCAAAGCTTAGTGCTGCGCCATTTACCGGTGCTAGGTTCGTCACGTCGCCGCCGTCGTCTACTTTCACTACGTATTCGTTGCCGTCTACGTTTACAGTGAAGGTGTCTTCTGCGTCACCCTTAGGTGCGGCTTCGAATGCGTCCGGGTTGCCACGGTTCTCTAGGAACTTAGGGGCTACCTGTGGGAACAAGGCATAAGTTAATGCGTCGTCAATCTTATCGGCACAAAGCTTAATGCCCTTGTCAGCAGCTAGCGCATCAACGTCGGCAATGATTTTATCCATCTCGTTGTCTAGCAAATCAGCTGGACGACAAGTGATTTCTTCGGCGCCGTCTAGTACACGATCCTGCAATTCTTTGTTGTAAGGTGCTGGCGCTGCGCCGTATTCACCTTTAAGAATGCCCTGAGTCTCTTTAGAGATAGACTTGTAACGCTCGCCTGTTAATACGTTAAGTACCGCTTGAGTACCTACAATTTGAGACGTTGGGGTTACCAATGGGATGTGACCCAGGTCTTCACGTACACGTGGGATCTCGGCTAGTACTTCGTCAAACTTGTCGGAAGCACCTTGCTCGCGCAATTGGTTTTCCATGTTGGTCAACATGCCACCAGGCACTTGTGCCACAAGAATACGAGAATCGGTGCCACGTAGGGCCCCTTCAAACTTGCTGTACTTCTTACGAACGTCACGGAAGTAAGCGGCAATTTCTTCTAGCTTAAGAAGGTCCAAACCAGTATCACGTTCAGTACCCTTAGTAGCAGCAACAACCGTTTCAGTGGCTGAGTGGCCGTAAGTACCAGACATAGATGAAATAGCGGAGTCAACGCGGTCAACACCGGCTTCGATGGCTTTAAGTATAGCCATGTCGCTCATGCCGGCTGTTGCGTGGCAATGAAGCTGAACTTCAAGGTCAGTTTCTTTCTTAAGGCGGCTTACTAGTTCGTAAACTTCATAAGGGTTGATGATACCGGCCATGTCTTTAATGGCGATAGAGTCTACGCCTAAATCTTCAACCTGCTTGGCAAGAGACATCCAAGCATCCATGTTGTGCACAGGGGAAGTAGTATAAGAAAGCGTACCCTGGGCGTGTTTACCTTGTTTCTTAACGGCTTTAACCGCTGTTTCAAGGTTGCGTGGATCGTTCATGGCGTCGAATACACGGAAAACGTCGATGCCGTTAAAAGCAGCGCGTTCTACAAATTTTTCTACAACGTCATCTGCATAGTGACGGTAACCTAATAGGTTCTGGCCACGTAATAACATCTGATGAGGTGTGTTTGGCATGGCTTTCTTGAATTCGCGAATACGATCCCAAGGATCTTCGCCCAAGAAACGGATGCAAGAATCGAAGGTTGCTCCACCCCAGGATTCCAAAGACCAGTAACCAATTTGGTCTAGTTTTTCAGCAATTGGCAGCATATCGTCGATACGCATGCGGGTTGCAAATAATGATTGATGAGCGTCGCGTAATACGACCTCGGTGATGCCTAATTTCTTCGTTGCGGTCATTTGTAATGGCCTTTTAATAATTATCGTTTGTACGGTTATTAAGCCACTATTCTCACTTTTGGCGAGAACGGTGCTCTTTCACGGCCGCAGCTAGTACTTTTAATAGCTGTGGGTCGACGCCCTGTGTTGGTACAGCAGCTGCTTTCGCTGGAGCGGCGGGCGCTTCAGGTAAGAACTTTGTTACCAATTTTGACATTATCGTGGTGGCGAATATCAGTACGATTAAAAATATAAATACCGTACCCATGCCAAATGCCGATAAGCCTAGGCCGTCAGCTACAATAGGGGACATATTATCCTCTCCTTTTAAAACTGGACGGTCCTGCCAAGAGATCTTTTAAAACAGCCTCTTTTATTGCAGGATTTTGTTTAACTTTCACTCAACAGTTAACCAAAAACGTAATTTGTCTATACCTTGTACAGCATAGAGAAAATTATCGCGCCAATTTACTGTAAATAGGGCGTTTAGGCAACTTTAAGCACCTTTTTCGGGCATATTTTGAGCAAGTAAATAGGTTGCTTTCTCTGTTAGAATGCGCCGACTTTTTATCCCAGCAGCAGTAGGTAGTAATAGTGAAACTGGCCCTAGCCCCCATGGAGGGCTTAATTGACGAACACATGCGTACCTTCCTCACTCGGGACGGCGCTTTTGATCACTGCGTCACCGAGTTTTTACGCATCAGTGACCAACTACTGCCAAGCCGAGTATTCCACCGTATTTGCCCGGAATCTCGTAACGATTGGAAAACCCCATCGGGTACGCCAGTACATTTACAGTTGCTGGGCAGCGACCCGGAACTCATGGCACAAAATGCCCGGCGCGGCGCGTTATTAGGCGCGCCGGTGATCGACGTTAACTTTGGTTGCCCCTCCAAGACCGTGAACCACAACCGCGGTGGCAGTGTATTGCTGCAAGACCCACAAGAAATTTACGGCATATTAAAAGCCATGCGTGAAGCAATTCCTGCTCATATCCCGTTAACCGCCAAGATGCGCCTGGGGTATGAAGACAAGTCACAGGCGGTGGACAACGCGCTGGCCATGGAAGCCGCCGGTATTGATTCGTTATGCATACACGCACGCACTAAGGTGGAAGGGTACAAGCCCCCCGCCCACTGGCAGTGGATTGCTAAAATTAAAGAACAGGTGAGCGTGCCCATCACCGCCAACGGCGAAATATGGACCATCGAGGATTATAAAAAGTGCCAACAGGTCAGTGAGTGTGACGATATTATGCTGGGCCGTGGGGCCGTGGCGAGCCCGGACCTGGCCTTGCAAATAAAAAGCCTAGCGGCAGGCAAAGAAATAACCATAGGGGATTGGCCCACAAGATTGCACGACATGTTGTGGATGATTCAAGAGACCATTGATTGTGGCAATAACAAGTTTGCTGCTGGGCGCATCAAGCAGTGGTTAGTGTATTTTCAAAAGAGTTACCCACAGGCCATAGAGTTCTTCCAACAGGCCAAGCGCATTAAAACCTCTTTACAGATGATTGATCTTTTGGAGCAGGAAATTTCCAATCAGGTTAGCGGGTAAGCGTCGGCTTAAAAAACCTTATTGCTGTGCCAATAATTCATGAACGGTGGCCACTAAAACTTTATTTTCAAAGGGTTTGGATAAACACTCGTGGGCGCCAATGGCTTTCGCTTGCGCTAACTTTTCATCCTCCATGGCTGAGACCACTAATACTTTAACATCCTGGTACATTTTCTCTTTTGCCAGGAAGGCCAACACCTCAAATCCATTCATATTGGGCATGCTTAAATCCAGCGTCAGGAGCGCAGGTTTAAAACTGGCTAGGCGACTGCCGGCACTAAAGCCGTCGTGGGCGATCAGGGTTTCAAAGCCCGCTCGCTTTAACACCCTTTGGATGGCCATGGCCATGGCGTCATCATCATCACAGATTAATATACGACTGTTATTACTCAAAAATTCTTGGGGAATCGGTAAATCATTACTCTTCAGGAAGTCGATAAAGTCCTGTTCTTCTATGCGGTTATTGCCTCGGCCAGGCAGTTTATGGGCTTTAAGACTGCCCTTTTCTATCCAGCGAATCACCGTTCTAAAATGCACCCCACAGAAACGGGCCACGTCGCCGCTGCTTAGTACTCGCCTGCTGTTATTAGTTGGTTGGTGCACAAGCATACAGGACTCGTTTTAGGTGACATTTGTGATAATGGTGACATACCAAGTGTAGTCCAATCACAAAATATGGCATTCATAAACACACAAGTTTTAGAGAGTAATTACCAGTGAATATAAAAACGAATTTAGATATTTTAGTATTGATTAAACTGCCGATTTTAAGTCCATTTATCACTAAGCTAGCGGCCTAAACTGGCATTAAAGACATTAAAATAGAATATAAGCTAACGGGCTAAATATCATTTTTTCTATAAAGTTTAAGTCTACCTACTACCCGTGACATTAGTGACAATGGTGACTAGTCTTGTATCAACGGATCATTATTTAACCAGGTGACCCATGCAGGACTCCCTACTATTAGTGGATGATGAACCCAGTGTTTCTACGTCATTGTCCCGCTTATTAAGAAAAGAAAACTACCAGGTTTTCACTGCCGATTCAGGGGCGCAAGCCCTAAAAATCTTGCAGGAAAATACAATTAAAGTCATCGTATCTGATCAGCGCATGCCCAAGATGACAGGCTCTGAATTGTTTGCCCAGGTGAAAGAAAAATACCCGGACACCATTCGCATCATACTGAGCGGCTATACCGATTTTGATTCGGTGAGTGACGCCATCAACAAAGGGGCGATTTACAAATTTTTGGAAAAACCCTGGAACAACGAGGTATTGCGCGCAGAAATCCGCCAAGCCTTCAGCACACAAGGTTTAATACAGCGCAATCAACAATTAAACCATTTGTTTGAAAGCACCATAGAAGCCATTACCATCTGCAACGACAAGGGCTGTATCGAAAGCACTAATCCGGCCTTTCGAAAGCTAACGCAGTTTTCCAGTGAAGAGGTTGTGGATAGCACATTCATGAGTTTATTTGAAAACTGCCCGGATGAACTCACCGATAATAACCTTGCGAACTTTCCCCTCAATGAAGAGTGGCATGGGGAACTAATTTGTAAAAAAAGCGATGGTAAGTCTCTGCCCGTTTGGCTCAGCTTCATGTCCATAAAAGGCTGTTATAAGGAACCGTATTTTGTTGCCCTGTTTATAGATATATCGGAACAAAAAAAGAAAGAGGCCCACATTGAATTTCAAGCCTATCATGACGCGCTCACCGGCTTGGCCAATCGGCGCCTCTTTAACGATCACCTTGAATTGGCTTTTTATCAAAGCAAACGAGACAACCGGGAACTGGCGGTGCTGTTTTTGGATTTGGATCGCTTTAAAATAATCAATGACACCCTGGGCCACACCATTGGCGATGCCTTACTCATAGAGGTATCGAAGCGCTTAAGTACCGTGGTGCGTAAGGGGGAAACCCTAGCTCGTTTTGGTGGCGATGAATTTGTTATTATTTTGCCCAGTTTACATATCCATAAAGATGCCGAAACCGTTGCGCACAAAATCTTAGCGCAATTTAAAGACCCTTTTAAGATTGGCAGTCACTGCATTTATACAACCCCCAGCATAGGGATCAATACCACCCGTACTGGCGGCGAGAACCCAGACATATTAGTTTGCCATGCCGACAGCGCCATGTACCGAGCTAAGTCCATGGGCGGTAACTGTTTTCATTATTACGACAGCATGAAAAACACCCTGCCCAATAATCTTTTACAAACCGAGACGGCTCTGCATGAAGCCTTGAAAAATGATGAGTTTATTCTTCACTATCAGCCTCAAACCAACCCCGTCACTGGTGTCATTACCGCTTGCGAAGCCCTGGTACGCTGGCAACATCCAGATAAGGGCATACAGTCACCTGCCAGCTTTATTCACATAGCCGAGCAAAATGGCCTGATCCTACCCATTGGCCAACGAATAATGCATCAAGCTTGTAAACAATTGGCCAAATGGTGGAAGCATGAACACAGCCAATGCAGGTTGTCGGTTAATTTATCGGCCAGGCAATTTAATGACTCCCAATTGCTCCAGAGTATTTGCGAACTCATTGGCCAATACCAACTGGATCCCGCTTGGCTTGAAATTGAGGTGACCGAAAGCATCTTAATAAATGATTTGAGCGACAGCATCAAAACCCTTAAAGCCTTGCGGGAAATAGGTGTGGGCATAGCCCTGGATGACTTTGGCACAGGGTATTCATCGTTAAGTTATTTAAAACAACTGCCTATTACCACCTTAAAAATTGACCAATCCTTCATTAAAGAACTGCCCAGTGACGGTAAAAGTTGCGCCATCACTCATCTATTACTGGGCCTTTCAAAAAAATTAGGCATGCAGGTGGTGGCAGAAGGGGTTGAAACCATTGAGCAATATGAGTTCTTAACAAATGAAGGCTGCGACCTCATACAGGGTTACTATATTAGCCCTGCGGTGAGTAGTCGAAAATTTGAGACACTGCTACGGCAAAGCTACATCAAGCCGTCGGGCTTAGTGCAGGGCATTAACTCAAGTTGTTAACAGACAAGAGATTGCCTGACTATCGTGATTTGGGAATTACCGACTAGGCTTGTAGTAGGGCAGCATATTACCAACCGCGATCCCATAGGCATAATTATGAGATATCTAGTCTTTAATGGCATCCTAACAGCCTGTTTATTGGCGTTAAGCCTTAATGCAACAGCCACGGATTATATCCACTTGTATCTGGATGCCGATCAAACCGGTGCCAAAGCGTCGGGCATTGCCATCGAACGGGGCATACGCACCGCCTTGCACGAAGTCGATAACAAGCTGGCAGGCAAGGAAGTGCGCCTAATCATTCGCGATCATCACGGCAGCTCAGTGCGCAGTAAAAAACATTTGGAGGAGTACCTTAAGGATGATAGAGCCATCGCTGTATTCAGTGGATTGCACTCCCCTCCACTGCTTGAAAATTTAGCCTACATTAACGAAAACAAAATTCTCATACTAGACCCCTGGGCTGCCGCCGGGCCCATTACCCGGTATACCAAGGGAGAAAACTGGGTCTACCGTTTATCTGTGGATGATTCCAAAGCAGGGGGCGTAATTGTTGAAAGCACCCTAAAAGAAGGGTTCAACAAACCCTATTTGTTGCTGGAAGATACTGGTTGGGGAAAATCTAATTTTAAGACCATGGTAAAGGCGCTTAAAAAAAATGGCCTTAAACCCGCGGGAACACAATGGTTTAACTGGAACCTTGGGAAGAACCATGCAAAGACAATATTACGCAAGATTGCCGCATCCGGGGCCGATTCCATATTGTTGGTGGCTAACGCCCATGAAGGAAAAATCATTGCACAGGCATTATTGGATCTAAACGACGAAATAAAATTACCCATTCGCAGTCACTGGGGCATCACGGGAGGGGATTTTCCGGCCGTTATTCATCATGATCTTCGAAAAAAAATCGATTTGAAATTCCTGCAAACCCGCTTTTCTTTTGTAAGTTCAAAACCCACTGCATTTAGTAACGGTGTGTTTGATACCGCCCAAGGCATTTGGCCAGAAGCCCTTAACAGCAAAGAGGATTTAAATGCCCCCACCGGGTTTATTCACGCCTACGACTTAACCCGCATTATGATTTCTGCACTGAAGGGTAAGTTGTTAACGGGTAATACAGCCCAAAACAGAGCCTTATTAAAAACCGCGCTTGAGAACATTAATACCCCAGTAAGAGGGCTCATTAAAACATATCACAAACCCTTCCAAGCATACGATATAAATACCCCAGATGCCCATGAAGCGCTTAGTGTTGATGATCTGGTAATGGCATTTTATGGCAATAAAAATCAAATCATCATCGACAGAAAGTAACCTTTCAAATCGCAATAGAAATCGGCATCTGTCTTTTTCTACTGGCTTAAGTGTATTTCTATTCATCATCACTATGATGTTTGGGTTGGCCATTTGTGCGGTGGTATTTATTCAGGTTGATGCCCTGGTAAAAGAAAACCGCCAGGACTTCATACAACAAGAGATGCAGGGCATCGCTCGAGAGCTGGAAAATTATCTATCGTTAAGAAGCAGTGCATTAAAAGAATATGCAAGTTTTCCCCTTGTCACTCAAACCGTCATGCAACCCAATGCCAACCAAGGAAATATTGAAGATTTAATGACGGAATTAACCTTGCTGGGAAGTCGAGTCCCACTAACTTTGTTCGACTATGCAGGGGCCATCATTCACACCACCCACCCAAATCGCCATCACGCCTCTATTACACCCAAGACATCCACATCCCTGACAGACGCATTTCATTATGCATTTGACGCAAGCACCGATCAGTTTATTGTTTTAATTATTACGCCGATTTTTTATCAAAATAACATTGAAGGATACCTGCAGGCCAACATTCCTATCGCCACCCTGGTTGAGGATTTGGCCATTCGACAACACATCAAACAACACAGAATACAAATACAGAATGGCCAACAAATATTAGTTGATATAGGCCTTATGGAGCACCCGGTCACCGACACCATTCACGTGGGTAATTTGGATATTGAACTGGCCTATAACACGGATGAAAAAACCTTACAGAATACCCGCCTTAAGCTGTTACTTTCAATCATGTTCTGGTTATTCATCGTATCCATCATCATTGTCATTGCATCCAATAAACTAGGTTACATTTTCCTTATTAGTCCTCTGCAAAGATTACAGGATTTTGCCAATGAATTGGCCGATGGGAAAAAGATAAAGATGAGCCCGTCCATTAATAAGTTTGACGAAATAAATGAATTGGAAAATCATTTTAAGACCATGGTAGACAAGGTAATGCGACGAGAGCAGTCTCTTAGTAACGCCAAAGACACCCTACAGGAACTCAATGACAAACTGGTTGAACATCAACAGCAACTATTGCACAGTGAAAAACTGGCATCTGTGGGGCAACTTGCCGCCGGTGTTGCCCATGAAATCAACAACCCCACCGGATTTGTCATGGGAAATCTGGAGGTACTTGCAGAATATAAAGACGATATATTGCAACTCTTGGCCAAATACAACGAGCTTGAACAGCAGCTAAGTAATAAGAATGACCCGCAAGTTAACGCGACATTGCAGTCCATTCAAGACTATAAAAAAGACACCAATATGGAATACACACTTAAAGACATGCATAACCTTATTGCCGATTCTATTGACGGTAGCCGTCGCATTAAAAATATTGTTAAAGACCTGAAAAATTTTTCCCGTGTGGATAATATTGAGAAAACGCCCGTTGATATAAACAGTGAAGTTATTGAAATAGCCTTACGCTTGGTGTGGAACGAATTGAAATACAAGTGCACCCTTAACAAATCATTATCACCCTTGCCTATTTACAAGTGCAACCCTGGGGAGTTAAGCCAGGTGATACTAAATCTATTGGTAAATGCCAGCGATGCCATTAAGGACAATGGCGAGATATCCATTAGCAGTACATTTATGGAAAACTATATTCAAATACAAGTGAGTGACAACGGATCTGGTATTGAAAACAAGGACTTAATTAAACTGTTTGACCCTTTTTTCACCACCAAAGACGTGGGCAAAGGTACTGGACTGGGATTGTCTATATCCCACAGAATTATCGAGAAGCATGGCGGCGTATTAAGTGTCGCCAGTCAGGTGGGGCATGGCACGGTATTTACCATTATGCTACCCATTGAAGAAGAGCAACAGGATGAAAAATGAAAAATTCTGGTATCACTATTAACTGATACACGCTGCTTACTTCTGCCAGGACTGTTGCTTTCGATAGATGGTCGACGGGCTAATTTCCAATAATTCAGCCGCCTTACTCACATTACCACCACATTTATTTATGGCACTTTCTATGAATATTTTTTCCATCATCCACAGGGGTTTAATCTCAAACACCTCAGCCTGCGGCTTTGAGTCGAGTACCGGATCATCCTCATGGATTAGGGTACTACTTTCCTTCAAATCGTTATTATGACGCCGGTTAAAATTAGCGGCGGAGTTTTTATTTAATTTGATACCACTACTGAGCATGTTCGCAGTTAATTCCGGCCCATCATTGAGAATAACGGAGCTGTGAATGAGGTTTTCCAATTGCCTAATATTGCCAGGCCAGTGATATTCATGCATGAGCTTTTTAGCATCGTCTGAAAACTTAAGAATGCTTTTGTTGGCGTCCTTATTAAATTTTTTAAGGTAAAAATTACTAATAAGTTCGATATCAGTGCCCCGCTCTCGCAATGCTGGCAATCGTATATAAATAACATTTAAACGATAAAACAAGTCTTCTCTGAAGTCGCCACTCTCCACTGCGTCTTCCAGTGCTACAGAACTGGCAGTGACAATTTGTGCATCAAACTTCTCAACCTTGTGGCTGCCAATGGGTGAATATTCCCTTTCTTGAATGACCCGTAATAATTTTGCCTGTAATGTAATAGGAATGGTGGTCACCTCATCCAAAAAAAGCGTGCCCCCCTGAGCCGTGCTGAACAAACCAGCCTGATCATTAACAGCGCCAGTAAAGGCGCCTTTTTTATGGCCAAATAGCTGGGACTCCATAAGTGTTTCACTGAAGTTTGCACAGTTTACTGCGATAAAATCTTGGTCTTTACGAAAACTTTCCAAATGACAGGCCTTGGCAATCAGTTCCTTGCCGGTCCCAGTCTCACCATGAATAAATATGGGCACATTACTGCTGGCCGCACGGCGTACATAATTAAACACTTCATACATGGTATCGCTTTGTGCAATGATATTATGAAACTGTTTGTCCCGCTGACTAATGGACTCCTCGCCACTTTTTTTTAATACCTCGTCTACATGATACCTAATCTCTTTGATATCCCAGGGTTTAGCTATATAGCGGTCTATAATCCCCTGATTAAAGGCCAGAGTGATATCGTCAAAATCAGGGTAAGCGGAAAGTAAAAAACACTGACAATCTTTATCCAGTTGCTTAATTTCTTTAAACAGCTCCGACCCTTGTAATAGCGGCATGCGCTGATCGGAGATCACCAGAGTGGGAACATTAGCCTTACAGTATTCAAGGGCGGCTATGGGGGAACTAAAGGCTTCTATATGGGCATCAACTGCCCGTAGGCATCGCCTTAGGGACTCAAGTATGTTTTCTTCATCGTCCACCAGCACCAAGGTCGGCTTCATTTTATATTATCTTCCATGTCCATCCCTTAAGACTAGCCAAGATTGACAACTTAGATAGCTATCCCATACTTAGAACAGCTCTTTGATAGGACATAATAAGGAAAAAATATGCCTTGGATTGTGCTATTGATATGGCTATTGGCCAGCGCCCCAGTACAAGCACAGACCCCCTCCCCCTATGGCGATACAGGGGTGATTGAAGCACTGGTGAGCGAGATCATTGTGAACTCCAAAAAGGGCCCGGTACTGAGTCTGAAAAATGTAAAAATTAATGGCCAAAGTAATCAATTAGTTACTCACACGGGTGGGGTGTTTGAATTGAGTTTTGATTACAAGGTTCATTGCAAACACTGCCAGTGGGGCAAACATCAATTGCTGTTAGGGCTTCACTTTCAACACAGTGCACAAGCGTGTGTAAAACTTCACAGGCGTCAGTCAAAGTGGAAGTCTGCCAGAGTGAAAATTATCATGCCCCACTACCTGGGCAATTATTACATCCGGGCGCGTCACAGCGCGGCCTTTAATTGTACCGATGCCCTTGATTGGTGGCGGTTTGATCAACCGATGGGCCCAACCAGCCAAGCCAACATTGGCATAGTACAAATCATCAGGCCACAAAATATAACGCACACAAGCCCTGCTGCGTCACTCCCTTAAGGAGCGCTCGACACCGGCCAGCACCGGCGTTAATAAATAATTCATTAAGCTGCGCTCTTTACCTAGTATTAAGGCTTGTACCGGCATGCCTGGATACAATTTTATATCTGGCTGACGGGCTAACGCTTGGGCATCTACTTCCAGTAATAACCGGTACACATCCGCCCCTTGTTTGTCCTGAAATCGATCTGCCGATACCTGGGTAACCCGAGCATCAAGGGGGTTTAGATGGCGTTGATTATAACTGGTTAGGCGCACCCTAGCACCATTACCTGCTTGCACGAGGTCAATATCTTCGGCCGCCAGTTCGGCTTCGATCACTAAGGGTGCCTGACGGGGAACAATATCCATGAGATAGGCGCCACTTGAAATGGCCTCTCCTTGTGTATGCACCTGCAAGTTAATGATACTGCCTTCCTCCGGTGCTAACACTCTGGTGCGTGTGACTTTTAAGTTCAAGCTATTCACCCTTTGCTCCAGTTGCCATTTTTTCGAGTTAAGAGCATTTATTTGCTCAAGGTTGGCATTATAAAATGCGGTACTCTGTGCCTCTTTGTTTAACTCTAACGCCACTAACGCCAATTGCTGATTAGCAATGCCTGCCTCCTTGGTGATCATCTCGGTGAGCACATTGGTAATTTTAATATGCAGGGTATTTAGCTCCTGTTGAGACGCAAAACTTTTAAGCACCAACTGTTTAATATTTAAGTATTGGGTTTGCAATACTTGCAGCTTTTTTCTCAATTGATCAACCACTGTGGTATCCCACTGCATGGCGGTTTTCAACTGTTTCACTTCTTGATCCATCACTCGCTGCTTTTGTAAGTGGTTCTTTAACTGTGAGCGCTGTAATTGTTTGCTAAACGCCAATTGGGATTTAATGCCCTCCTGTTGTATGGATGCGAGCTGTGCATATCCTTTCTCCATATCTTTTTGTTTTGCCAGGGCTTCAAAACGGGCAATATCCAGATTGACTCTTAATAACTGTTTATGGGTTTCCAATAATTTTTGCTGACTTTCTTCACTGTTAAACTGCAGCAAAATTTGCCCTTTCCTTACCCGCTGATTTTCTTTGACAAATATATGCTGGATGATTCCCGCCTCTAAGGGCACCACCTTCTTTCTATGCCCCTCAACTGCCACGTGCCCCTGCGCCATAGTGGCAGAAGATAAGGGTGCCAAACTGGACCAGGCTCCTAAAAAACCCGCCAGCATTAGAAAAAACACGCTCACCTCCAAGGTGAGTTTTCTCATGGGAAATTTATTCATGACTGCCCCCTGATTAGCGATAAGTTCAAACCCTGTGCATCCCCCGTGTAAAAAACCTTGCCTTTATCTAATAGCAGTACTCTTTGGGCCATATCCACCAATGATCGCTTTTGAGTCACATAAACCAGGGTGGTGCCGCTATTGTGCATAGTTTCAATGAGTTGCTTATAGACTTGCTGACCCGCTTGATCCAAAAATGAATCCGCTTCATCAAAAAATAGGTATTTAGGCTTGGGATATATGGCACTGGCAATTAACAGCCGTTGCATCACCCCCGGTGGAATACTCTCTCCATACATGCCTACCTGGGTTTCATAGCCCTGGGGCAATGACACTATAAAGTCATGCACCGCTAATTGCTTAGCCACATCTACAATCCGCCCATTGTCCCGCTGTTGATTTCGGCAAATAGCTAGCGCAATGCTAGTGGTGGCGACAAGTAAGTTTTGGGGCACATAACCTACCTGCTCGCCAAGCCAAGAATCATCCACATGGCATTTTGTATATTCATCTAAATAGACATGGCCGGTATAATTTGGCCCAACCCCTAATAGGCTATCGACAAGCAAACTCTTGCCACTGCCGTTGGCACCAATAATGGCAAGACTTTCTCCTGGCTCCATAGAAAAACTCACTGAATTTAACAAGCAGGCATCGGTATTTTTGGCATGGATAGTGAGGTCTTCTACCCGTAGTTTTCCACTCAATTGAGTTATGGGCAGTACTTTTTTTGGCTGGTTTGAAAGTGCCGCTAATTGCTGCTGCCATTTTTTATAAAGGCCAACTAGCTTTCCTGATAACTGCCATTGATTAAATATAACTTCAAAGGGAATGAGCCCTCGATAACCGATAATAAGCGCGGCCAGTAACGCGCCACTGGTAATCTGATTATTTAGTAACAAAGTAGCGCCCATAGTGGGCAACGCTAATTGCAAACACCACTTATTTAATAGGAACAGTCCCTTGAACCTGTTTTCCATTACTTTTAGTTTAAATGCCGATTGATTCAACTCGTCAGCTTTAGTGTTGCTAAGCCAGCCTATAATGCGATTATCGGCTAACAGGTTTTTTGAAGCCCTCACCAATTCTTCTATATTTTTACCTTGTCCCTGTTGATTGGCCATGAGCTCGCTTTGATGCCTGCCCAACGCTTGGTATTGAAAATAAAAAATCAATACACAGACAATATTAGTGAACGTGACTAACATGGCAAAATTAATATGCAGTAAAAACAACACTCCAATAAATATCGGGCAGAAACAGGCATCGATGGCCGCCAATAACAAACCACTCACATTGCCATTTAGTAGTTTGCTAAATTCGCCATAGAGGCTTGAGTCTGATTCATGACAGCAATTCAGCGCCGCTTTTTGATGATTTTGTGCAAAATAATATTGCAGCAATATAGCCGGCATATATTGCCGGCGATATTCAAAGTAGCAATGAAACAAACCAATGATGATGGCCGCAACCAACAACATATAGAGCGTTTCAAAGCTGCCACTGCCCAACACTCGGTCAAAGATTTGCAAGCTAAATAGTGGCACCACTAGCATGGAAACATTGGTAACCAGGCTCATGGCCATTAACAAGATAAAACTTTGCCAAATGTTGCGTTTCATAGGAACACCTACTTAATAAAGGACTAGATCACACCAATACACTCATGTCTTCTAGCGTGAGACCCGTGACGTTACTCAGCTCCACAAAGGAGTCGAATACGCTGTCGCCATCCAGATCAATAGACAAGGTAGTGTGGGTTCCGTTGTCACTTAAACTTAACCAATCAGAAATATTGTCTGTTTCCTGGTCACCGTTTAAATTAAACAAAAATGAATCATCGTTACTATCAAAATCCGTGATCACGTCATTTGCGTTAAAGTCACTTTCCTTAAAGAAAAAGGTATCGGATCCCTCCCCGCCCGTTAGGGTGTCACTGCCTTTACCTCCACGCACTACATCGTCGCCATCCCCGCCAGAAATAACGTTACTCACACCATTGCCATACAGGTTATCGTCATAGGCAGAGCCCACTACATTTTCAATGGAGCTTAGCGAGTCGGAATCCCCCTTAGTGGTTTTATTGTTTAATAAATCTACCTGCACCATGCTACCCGTTTGTGAATAGTTCACCGTATCACTACCCGAGCCGCCATCAATGTCATCTCTGCCGGTACCAGAATAAAAAGTATCATCACCACTGCCACCGGCCAAATCATCATTACCAGAATCACCGTGCAAGGTATCATTGCCAGAGCCACCGGCTAGTGTGTCACCGCCGGTTCCCCCATGCAGAGTGTCACTTCCCGAACCACCCGATAAGGTATCAACGCCACTGTCACCGTTTAGGACATCGTCCCCACTGCCACCCGTTAAAGTATCTTGACTGGTGCCACCATTAAGGATGTCGTTGCCCGAGCCCCCATGCAGGGTATCCTGACCTGAGCCGCCATTGATAAGGTCGTCACCCGAACCACCATCCAGGTTGTCCTGTCCGCTACCACCACTGATGTCATCATTATTAGAGCCGCCATTAATTTCATCATTACCGGCATTGCCCATTAATATGTCATCCCCTTTTCCACCGTTAAGAATATCGTTGCCGGTATTACCTTGCAGAGTGTCGGCATCGTTGCCGCCGTTTAAGGTGTCGGCTCCCTTACCACCATTCAGCACGTCCTCACCGCTGCTGCCGTTTAAGATATCGTGGCCATCCCCACCATTAAGTTCATCGTTGCCTGAACCACCATCCAGAGTATCGCTGCCAGTATTACCATTGAGAACATCGTCACCGCTGCCACCGGATAATGTGTCGCCGCCCTTACCGCCAGATAAGGTGTCGGCTCCTGAGCCACCACTTAAACTATCAAAACCATTACCACCACTTAGAATATCGCTGCCGGAACCACCATTAAGGGTATCGTGGCCACTGTCTCCATTGAGGGTATCGTTGCCTTTGCCACCATTAATAATGTCTGCCCCTTTACCGCCATGAGCCACATCATCACCCGAATCCCCTTCGATGGTGTCGTTACCGTCATCCCCATATAAAAGATCGTCTCCGGCGCGGCCATAAATATGATCATCACTTTTTCCGCCGTGAATTTCATCATCTTCATTGGGAGTGCCGCTGGTTGAATTACTGCTGCCCGATGAGCTACTGCCGTTTAGTACCTGGGCGTTGCTGGTACCAATATCCACTGTAAAAACACAATCATCAAAGTCCAGGTCGCCGCCGTTATATAAGTCTTCGAAACCTAATGTGATGTGCCCTTCAAATGGGTTTAAAATCCCTACAGTATGATCCAGGCTGTCCGGGTTCAAACTGTAATCTACCCCGTCGGAGCCGGCGGCCGAATGATACAGGTTGGTATTGATTTGAGTGCTGGTGCCATTGCTGGCGGTAAAATACAGGGTAGGATTGCTGTCTGTGATGGTGGCATCGTTACCATCTCCATCCACAAAACTTAAAGTACCGGACGAAAAATCGATACCTGAGTAACCGCCGTTTACGCTATAGCCATTAGAGACAATAAAAAATCCAATTTGATCGCCGGCATTTAAATCAAGGGCACTGGAAGATACGCCGCTTATTAAGTCGCCTCCGGAGCCTTGCAAACTGGCATTGGGAAAATGTATTTCAATGTCGGTAATAGTGCCATCTTCGCTCACCTTATAACTGCCCAAAGTATTACGGTAACCGGCACTTTCAAATTCGAATGTCACCGAACCTGTGTAGTCCTCACCAATGGAAAGCTGGCTCATATTCAGTACCTTGGGGCCTCCCCCCCCATACAAGATATCTTCACCAAACTGGCCATATATAAGGTCACCACCGGACCCGCCCCACACAGTGTCACCGCCCCCTTGGCCATACAAGGAGTCTTCTCCACCTAAGCCAGAGATGACTTCGTGATCGGCGCCACCGGTTATGGTGTCTGCTTCATTAGTACCTATTAACGTTTTAACTGCCTGTGACATAACAATGTCTCCTGTTGCAGCCTTCCCTGAAATCTGTGCCCGCTCCTAGTGTGGGCACATTATTAAAAACTAATTTTTAACGGGCTTACTCATATGGTGAAGTAGGCCATTAAATTCTGATAAGACGGCACGTGAAGGATGTCGCAGTACAAGCATACAAACATCACTAACGCGCCCACCCATACGGCCGTCACCCAGGAGGCAATGCCGTTTCTAATTTTTTCATCCAAACCGTCCCCCATGCCCGCCGATTGATTACCACGATTGGTCCAACGCTGTTTGGATAATCTAAAAATGCAGTACACTTTCACCGATGCATTAAGCAGTTGATTGGCGTACAAAATAATGGGGAAGCTAATATAAATTTGATCGGTGTAGCGGTACAAAAATAATGACAAAGCCATGCGCGAACATAAAATCCATACAAAGTACGATAAAATATAAGCGGGTTGAATCACCACACTGGCAGTGAGGGCCACCACCGGACTCACTAACATGGTCCACATGGCGATGCGCTGATCCAGTACACACCACCATATAAAAAAACCCACTTTTTTAGGCCCCAAGGCTAACGCACGAGACCCATTACGTAACATGTTTCCCGACCAACGACGAAAATTTTGTGTCATGCGATCTAAACCTGAACCCTCCACCTCTTCTACCGTGTACACCATGGCATCGGGAATGTAGAGCATCTTGGCATCCTGGGTAAGCATATAATACCAAGTGCTTTTATCGTCACCTGATAAAAACCGAAACTCACCCCACAACCAGTGCTTTAAATGATCGGCTTCCAATTTACGAATAAATTCATAACGAGTGAGATGATTAGCGCGAAATACAGACATGCGCCCAGTAAGGGTTAATACCTTGTTAGACATGGCATGAGATTGCATGGCCACACGCCGTTGTGCAAAGCGCATGGTGAGCCAGATACCCACCCACTTAGGGCCAAAACACAATACTTCTTCGTTGGTGGTAATGGCTTGTAACTCTGGGTCCATGGCAAATACTGAGGTACATTTTTGCACGATACCTGGTGCCAGAATGGCATCACCATCCATGAAACACACCATGTCGTCACGGCCTATGCCGCGACGACTCATGGCACGCAGTACCAAACCAATTGCCATACGTTTACCCGACACATTTTGCCGAATAAATACTAATTCCACGGGTAAGTCCCGTCCATACTGACGAAGGTATTGCATCATGATGTCTTCGTCGTATCGATCACCCGATCCTAACCAGATGGTGGTGGGCAATTTGGTTTCTCTGATTTCTCTTAAGATGCTGTTCAACACTAACTCTGTGGTATCACGGCGCTCCATAAAAGTGGTCATCATGAAATGCATATGAGGAGGACGCCAGCCGTCATTCCAAACCTTGTCGGCTTCATAACGAATCCTAGGGTAACGAACCCGGGCGTAAATCTCGGCACGCACCACGTGCACAAACCACCACGAATAACGCCAAATACCTATGCTACCCACTACTAAACTCACCTGCATTAATACCGGGTCCCAAATAATATTGGGCACGTTAATCACCAATATGTAACACAGGCTCATATATACAAATAGTTTGTAATAGGCAGAAAACACCCATTTTTTAGGGGTATCACTAATAAATGAGCCGCTTTTTAAGCAACGGCTATCTTTAGATAGTTGGGCCATAAGCATTACCATTGTTAGAAGGGGGTTTACTTTGAACTTTAAAAGAACGAATAAAATCCCCTAAAGTTCCCATACTCACGTTGGGGAAATTTACCACCGCAGGTAAGCCCGGTGTGATTCTATTTAAGTGGTGGTGATCCTCTAGACCTACAAAACTTAAAGTGACTTTTGAATTTCGTTCCTGGTTATCGTGCCAAGTAAATTTGGTGTCTAATGAATCGATGGAGTTATAAGCGCGGTCAATCTTAGTGACAATGGCATCCACTGCCACATCAATGGAGGTAAAATACACCCGGGCCATTTGATTGAGTTTAATGGCCAATATTTCTTGCTGAGTAAGAAACACTTCTAGTTTACGTTGTTCATCCCGTTCAAAAATAGCAATAGTTTCACCTCGCTTGGTGGCACTGCCAGGGTGTTTTAATAACTCCACCAAGCGCCCGCTAGTGGGTGCATATAGATTTAGATCTTCCTTATGTTCATAAAGAGCCAACAATTCCTGAGTATCCATAGTGATGTTATTTTTAACCTGATCAATCCTAGCATTAAGGTTATTCATATCAATTTCAAAACGGTTACCTGAAAAATAGCGGCCGTGTTCAAGGCTACGTAACGCACGGCCTTGCTCGTTTAATTCATTTACCGCCGACAATACCTCCCGCTTGATACTGGCATGTTCGCTCGCGGCCACATCGGAATCCCGTTTGGAGGCAAACCCCTGATAGAAAAGCTCCAACATACGATCGTCCTGCAAGTGCGCCATGCGTTCCTCTTTTCTAAGGGTATCCACATGTAATTCCAGCTTTTCGTATTTCAAATTGGAATAACCCTTTAAATCTTTCATCTGAGCCAGGGCCACTTCCCGCTCTTGGCGCAGGCGCTCCAGCAATAGTTTATTGCGGCTTATTTTAATGCGCGCTCGCTCCAAATTTTCTTCAATGGCAGGGCTTTCAATAACAATAAGGGGGGCACCCTGGGGAATCATTTGATCTATGCTGGCCGATACTTTTCTGATTTTGCCATCGGTTGACGACACTACGGCTTCGATGGGAGCAGTGACCACACCGGTTTCAACTTCCAGAGATAAAAAATTGGCCCATAGAGTGAATAAAATATAGGTAAATAACAGTACCCCTACGCAGGTATATATGGAGGTCATGATGAGCAGTTTGGCAGGCCAGCGTTTTATGGGGACTTCGCCCTTGGGATTTGGGTCGGGCTCAGTGGAAACTGGGGTTACTGGGGAGTCGATACGTAAAATTGTATCTCCTACTGAAGTCATGTTGCCCCGTAATAGCTCTTCTACAAAATGCTCTAACAATTCGGTTTGTCGATCACTTAAATCAACAAACTTGGCGGCCAACACACCACTGTCGGCACGAATGGCTACCAGGTTAATATTAAAGGCCACAAAAAAACCCTGAAAAGGCAGGGAGAAATTACACTCAAACTCATCCCCCGGAGTGAGACCGTTATCAATCCAGGTATCAATTTTAAAGCCGCCCAAACTCCAATCGGACACATTATAGAGCTGATCATCAATAACGATATCTATGGGGGTACTTACCCGGTGATGACGTCTTTGTGAGGGTCTTTCCCTGGAGATCTTCATATTACTCTGCCAGTACAAACTACTAATACCCAGCTATTGCAACAGCGATACCAGTCTCTAAATTTAGGCATATGTCTTTGTTTTTATTACGTAAATAAGCCAACTAACAAGAGTTGAAAAGATCAAGGTGAAAAAAACCATGCAGAATGAAAAAGCTTTTTTCGCAATTTGCGAAACATTAGGCATTTTGCAATGAAGACGTTACCTGTCCCAACCTGAACGGTCACAGGCCCCCCAGCCAAACACTTGATTTTAAAGCGTTTTTAAGATAATTAAATTCAATGGCATGCAATTTGAGTCACTCTGGGTACAGCAACCAACCACAGAGTAATTAACATGACTGAACAAAACCAACACATCATCAATCCATGCAGCACAGCTAAAAGTGTATTGCAAAACGTATACGAGCTGGATGAATACGTTAAGCCTGACCATCATAAACCCACCATTAGCGTCATAGGGCTAGGTTATGTGGGCGCCGTCACCTGTGCCTGTTTTTCCAAAATGGGGTATTCGGTAATAGGGGTTGATAGCGATAAAAAGAAAGTGAGCAACATTAACTCAGGCATATCCCCTATCTTTGAGGAAGGCCTAGAAAAAGATATTCAATTAGGCCTCATCAACAACAAACTCTCTGCCACCCACGACATCATTGACGCCGTTTTTAAAAGTGACGTTACGATTATTAGTGTGGGCACCCCCAGCGACAATCAGGGCGGATGCAGCCTCAAATATTTAGAAGCGGTTTGCCGAGAAATTGGTATGGCGTTACGCCAGAAAAAAGAATTCCATACCATTATGTTTAAAAGCACTGTGCCCCCCAGCACCACTGAAGAAAAGCTACTGCCTATTATTGAACTGTATTCGGGTAAAGAACGGGGGCGTCATTTTGGCGTGTGCTTTAACCCTGAGTTTTTGCGAGAAAGCACCGCTATTCATGATTTTTATCATCCGCCCATCACCTTGATTGGCACCATAGATACCCATAGCGCCGCCATCGCGTCAAAACTATTTGCCGATATTGATGCTGAAATTCACATCACCACCATTGCCGCCGCCGAATTTGTTAAATACATAGACAATACCTGGCATGCCACTAAGGTGTGTTTTGCAAATGAAATTGGCCGCCTATGTCATGCCCTGCATGTGGACAGCCAAGAGGTGATGGACATATTTGTCAAAGATACCAAGCTCAATATTTCTCCCTATTACCTAAAACCAGGCTTCGCTTATGGAGGGTCTTGCCTGCCCAAAGACACTCGCGGCATAAAACAACTGGCGAAATCCTTAGACATAGACACTCCGCTTATCAACGGCATAGTAGAGTCGAACGATGCCCACATCGAACACGTGTTAACCATGGTGAAAGAGTCCGGTGAGAAAAATATCGGTATTTGTGGCCTAACCTTTAAAGCCGGCACCGATGATATGCGCGAAAGCCCCAATGAAAGACTCCTGCATAAATTAGCAGACAGCGGGTTTAATGTGACTTTCTTTGATCCTTTGGTGAGCTGCCAATACCAATTTGATGAAAACAAGGAAAACAGTGCCGCCATTCATAAAAAGCGCAGTCTGCACATAAACGATTTTATTAAGCACAGCGACATCATCATTCTTGCCCACGACGATGAATACAGTGAGCTGGCCTGTCGGTTAGCGAACAAAGACCAAAAAATCATCGACCTGGTGGGCGTTGAACGCGCTGTGGAGTCTAACGCTCAATACCAGGGAATTTGCTGGTAACAGGGCATTTTTCGGATAACAGGAGAAGTATCATGAATAATTTAGTTCCGGTAGTGTTATGTGGTGGCAGCGGTACACGCATGTGGCCCCTATCAAGATCCAACTACCCTAAACAGTTTTTAAATTTAATTGGTGAGGGTCATTCAACGTTTCAAACTACGCTCACGCGTATGCCTGATCAATGCCAACCCTCTATTTTGGTGTGCAATGAAAATCATCGTTTTATTCTTGCCGAGCAAATGAGCGAGATAGGCCAGGTGGCTCAGAGCATCATACTGGAACCGGAATGTAAAAATACCGCCGCGGCTATTACGCTGGCGGCACTGACCGCCAGTCAACACGGTGACAACCCTATCTTATTTGTCACCCCGGCAGATCACCTTATTAAGGGAGAGGCTAACTTTCATCACATACTGCAAAAGGCCATGAAGCTGGCAGAAAACAATAAGCTAGTCACCATAGGGGTTAAACCCGACCATGTGGAAACAGGTTACGGCTATATCCAGCAGGGTAATGAGATTTCCAAAGATTGTTATGAAGTTGATTACTTTATTGAGAAACCCGACCACCAAACCGCCGAGAGCTTTATTGAAGCAGGTAACTACCTGTGGAACAGTGGCATGTTCTTGTTTAAAGCCTCAGTATTTCTTGAAGAGATCTCCAAGTTCGCACCCGACATCATCGATTGCTGTGCTAAATCCTTAGTAGAAAACAAGGATGGAACCGTCTTCACTCGTTTAAATGAAGAAGAATTCAATCAATGTCCGTCTGACTCCATCGATTACGCGGTGATGGAAAAAACCCAGAAAGCAGCCGTGGTCACCCTGGACTCACAATGGTCGGATATTGGTTCTTGGTCAGCCGTTTGGGAATTAGCGCAAAAAGATGGCGAAGGTAATCATTGCCAGGGAGATGTGATCTGCCAGCAAAGTCATAATAATTTTGTACATAGCAGCAACCGACTGGTATCCCTAGTTGGGGTTGATGATGTAGTGGTGATCGAAACGCCGGATGCCATATTAGTGGCCAACCGTAATCAGGTGCAGAGCATCAAAGAGGTGGTGAGTGAATTAAAACTTAGACATCGCAAAGAGCATGAGAGCCATAGAAAAGTATCAAGACCTTGGGGGAAGTTTGATTCCATTGATAACGGTAATCGTTTTCAAGTTAAACACATCACCGTAGACCCCGGAAAAAAACTGTCGGTACAAAAACATCATCACCGTGCAGAGCACTGGATCGTAGTATCGGGTACCGCCAAGGTCACCATTAACGAAGAAACTTGGTTTTTAACTGAAAATCAATCCTCCTATATTCCCATTGAAGCGGTTCATTGCCTGGAAAACCCCGGCAGTATTCCATTGGAATTAATTGAGGTGCAGTCCGGGGCTTACCTGGGAGAAGACGACATAGAGCGCTTCTCTGATGATTACGGACGAGTCAGCCAGCAGTCTTAAGACGGCTACAGCTTAACTTAAATAGGTTGAGCTGCGCCCTTAGGCAGTTGCTTTATTCACCACACATACATTAGTTATGTCGCGTTCAGAGAATGAAACCCGGTCTCAATATGAAGACCCTTTTTTCATATTTTTAGAATGCTGACTAGATCTCTTTTTATTATAGCCTTACATCAAAGCGAGGCCACTTGATGCACCAGTCTCCTAACATCAGCGTGGGCAAGGCGACCGCCACCCACGAAAATCCGCCTGAGTCACGAAGTTCCTACCTTGGGCTAACGATCATCTTCGCTATTGGTCTCATTATTTCAATACAGCTTTTTTCAAGCGTTAAAAACATTGAACAGGAGCGTGTTAATAGCCGCTTCTTAGAGGCAGCAAAAAATCGCGTCGCTTTACTGCAACAAGAAGTTAAAGCCAGTCTTTATGAGGTGGAAACCCTAGGGGCATTTTACTCTGCCAGCGAGCATATTTCTCGCCACCAATTTCATAATTTTGTGAAACCGTTTTTGGCTCACAACCCTGCTATTCAAGCACTGGAGTGGGTACCTCGAGTATCAAATAAAAACCGATTGAGTCACGAATTGGCAGCGCGTAAAAATGGCTTTGGTCAGTATCAAATCACTCAACGACTGCCGGAAGGAGGGCTAATTCGGGCAGAAGCTAGGGCTGAGTATTTTCCGGTGTACTATGTGGAACCCCTGGCAGGAAACGAGACTGCCATGGGATTTGACCTCGCCTCCAACGACACTCGATTAGCGACCCTTAAGCAGGCCAGTGAACAAGGCCTAATGCTGGCCAGCGCACGCATTACCCTAGTACAGGAAGTGGCAAAGCAGCAAGGGTTCCTGGTATTTTCCCCCGTATATAAGCAAGATACATCCGACAAAAGCGATAATGCGTTAGCGGGTTTTGCTCTAGGCGTCTTTCGAATAGGCGACACGATCAGCCGCGCTGTAAACCAACTGGACCCCTTGGTAGTGAACATGAGTCTGTTTGATGATTCAGCCCCTACCGAGAAAAGCTTCTTGGGGCACTTCCCTCCTAAGGGATTTGATCATAGCCAAAATAGCCATTGGTTAAGCCAGCAACCTATGCAATATAGTGAGAGCTTTACCGTCGCCGGACGTCAATGGCGAGTCATCTGTACACCCACCCAACAATACATTGAAAGAGGCCAAAGTTTTGACCCTTGGCTAGTGTTTAGCATTAGCCTCTTATTAACCCTACTGTTGAGCTGTTACATATATTTTAATATTCAAAGGGCACATCAAGGGAAAGAGTATACTCGCCATCTCTTGCACTCAAAAGAAAGTCTACAACAGCAGGTAGAGGTTCGTTTGCAAACGGAGCAGGAGTTAAAATACAGTACATCAAGGCTGGAGACGGCCCATGAAAAGCTAATAAGTCAGCAGCAACAATTGGTGCATTCTGAAAAATTGGCATCCCTGGGTCAGTTAGCCGCCGGGGTGGCTCATGAGATTAATAATCCTACGGGCTATGTAATGGGTAACCTTAGAGTACTTGGAGAATACAAACATAGCATTATAAAAATATTTAAGGCCTATACCCACCTAGAGGCACTCATACTAGAGTCGGATGACCAATCCATGAAGCTAGCTCTTTTAGAAGTGAATGATGTAAAGACAAGTCAAGACCTTGGATTCATTTTAAGTGATATGGAAAAACTATTACTGGACTCCATTAGTGGCACAGTTAGAATTCAGGAATTTGTAGAAGACTTAAAGGATTTTTCTCGGGTTGATAACACCGACAAAAAGATGACCGATATAAACCAAGAGGTGATAGAAACCACATTACGCTTAGTGTGGAATGAACTAAAGTATAAATGCTGCATTGATAAAAATCTGGCCCCACTGCCTAAGATTAATTGCCATTCCGGTGAATTAAGTCAAGTTGTTATGAATTTATTAATAAACGCCTGTGATGCTATCCCCGAAAAAGGAACAATCACCCTGACCAGTGAACATATTGGCAATAATATAAAAATTACAGTTTCTGATAACGGTAGCGGTATTAGTGATACCGACATTGCAAAATTGTTTAACCCTTTTTTCACCACTAAGGGACTTGGAAAAGGCACCGGGTTGGGCTTACCTATATCACAAGGTATTGTTAAGAATCACGGCGGCAGCCTTACGGTACACAGTCAATTGGGTAAGGGCAGTAGCTTTATTGTACAGCTACCAATATCAACTAACTGCAAGACAAACATATAATACAGAACACCTGAAAACTGCGTACTCTGTTTAAGTAATAACAGCAATACATTAGCCTGCTAGGGTTTAGTGTATCTCTAAGAAATTAAAATGACGCCATAGGCTGTCCATACAAAAACTAGTCACACCAATAGGGATAAAGCCAATATTCTATAGATTGAAAACACAGGTTTGAATCAGAGATTTCCTAGTAAAACGAGGCTTAGCATGAACAACTACACTGTATTATTCGTAGATGATGAATTGAGCAATCTCAATACTTTCAAGCGGTTATTTAGAAAAGAGCAGCTTGATATTTTTACAGCAGACAGTGGCCAGCAAGGCCTGGAACTACTAGCTAAAAATCCCATAGACCTTGTCATTTCCGACATGCGAATGCCTTATATGAACGGAGCCATTTTTTTACAGGAAGTAAAAAAACTCTATCCACACACCAAGCGAATCATCATGTCTGGATATTCTGACATCGAAGCAATAGAAGATACTATTAATAAAGGAGGGATATGCAAATTCATTAAAAAACCCTGGAATAATGACGAATTAAAAACGGCCATACGCAACCTAATAAACCTGAACGATTACGAAGCCCCATGCAACATTAGACAATTAGAGAATATAATTGACCGCCAACAAATGGAGATTGACTCCCTTATCATGAATCGACTTTATGAGGAGGAGGCTAAAAACTAGAAAATAATAGGCAGGCAAATACTAAAACAGGTTCCTTTTTTTTCTATGGATTCCACGTTAATACTGCCACCGTGCTGGTCTATTATTCCGTATGATATGGATAAACCCAAACCTGTACCTTCACTGACCCCTTTTGTTGTAAAAAAAGGATCAAATATTTTCTCCTTAACCTGGGCACTCATACCCTTACCATTATCCTTAATATCAATAATAACTTGGTCGGCGGATTGCCGGGTATGAATTTGAATATCCCCTTCGCCCTCAATAGATTGGGCGGCGTTCACCAGTATATTCATAATGACTTGACCAATTTGCCCTTCATGGCCATTTATTTTGGGTAAATCATCTGCTAAATGTTTATGCAGGGTTACATGATATTTTAATTCGTTCCAGACCACTTTAACCACATTAGTTACACATTCGTTTATTTCAAAGGTATCGGTTTCCTCGTCATCGGAGCGTGCAAATGACTTCAGGTTGGCCACAATATCCTTAACCCGCTTTAAGCCTCCTTCTGATTCTCCAATAAGCTCATGAATGTCCTTTAAAATAAATTCAAAGTCCTGTTTCTCATCCAGCTTCATAATCTTTTCTTCAAGACACTGCTGAGGCTCACTCATATATTGCTGACTTAATTCAAAGTATTCACGCAGGGATTGAGAATAATCTTTCAACGTGTCCACATTGCTCATGATAAACCCTATGGGATTGTTTATTTCATGGGCCACACCAGCAGCCAACTGCCCTAAAGAGGCCATTTTTTCAGAATGAACCAACTGCGATTGCGCCTGCTTTAACTTTTCATGGCTGGCTTTTATTTCCTGGTAACTTTCTTCTATTTTCTTTTTATTGGCCACCCGCTCAATTATCGCGCCTATATGGAAGCTAGCCACCAGACATTGATCTAGTTTCCTGTTATTGATTTTTTCATCATTTTCGAAATAGAATTCACAGATAGTAGCCACCTTGCCAAATCGCTTTATGGGCAAAAATGCCACACTATCGACCTGAATCTTATCTAGTACCCGTGCTATTTTTTCACCTCCAAGATCATTAAGGGTTAAAATAAAACGATCTTTTTTGGCGTAAATCCTCTTATACAAACCACTGCTTAAATACGGTACCTCCTGCTCGGTGCCAAACATGTCACCGGCCACCAGTTTTTTGTCCTGAAGAAAGCTATAACGGGACATCTTGGCCCCCATATAAGCCATACTTTCTTTGAGGAAAATTTTTACCATTTTAGACAGGCTCTTATCGTCCTGGGCTAACCTGGCAACAGATAATAAATAGTCACTTTCTTTTTTTTGCTCAATAAGGTTATCAAATTGATGCTGCATCATGGCAATGCTATTTTCTACTTCCCGAGATTTCTCATCCAACAGTTTTTCGCTTGCGCGCCGCTTCTCCTGCTCCTCATTAAGTGCCGCTTTATACTGCTCTATATCCATCTCCCCTCCCCAAGGCAATGACGAGTACTCCATAAGCCCACCAGCTTGTTTCTCAAGGGTTTTAGGTATCTGTCCAACCCAAACCAACACAATGCATGCACACCACAATTTGCCAGTGCTGCGAGCCCCAGCCAGGGCCAGCTGGCTAGTTTATTGAGCCGGCCTGCGTAAAGTAACCCCTGCTTATCATGCATCCCAGTAAATATGGTCAATACTCATATAAAGCGTTGCCCATTTATCAGGCAACACACCGCCATAAGTTGAATATTAGACAGGTTTTAGATTATTTCATTCTTAGGCAGCTAAGACCGGCTGGAATATAGTCAACCAGATAAGGAGTACCGCCATGATCCAGGCCAGCAAGATACTGTTTGTGGATGACGAGGCCCAAATGTTAACCGCCTTGGCACGGGTATTTCGCGGTCAGCAATTTGAAGTCACCACGGCCAATAGTGCCAAAGAAGGCTTGAGTCTACTGGCCGACAACCAGTTTGATGTGATTATCTCGGATATGCGCATGCCTGAGATGGACGGCGCTCACTTCCTGGCTGAAACCTGCATCCTGGCCCCTAAGAGCCGCCGCGTCTTGCTCACCGGCTACAGCGACCAGGAGAGCACCATCCGGGCCATTAACGAAGGCCAGGTTCATCAATACCTGTGCAAACCCTGGGACAACCAGCAATTGCGCGACACCATAGAGGCAGAAGTGGCCGAAAAGCTGCGCATTCAGGCCGCAACCCCAGACTTAAAAGAGTACCAAACCCTTAAAGATCAGGTGTTAACGGTAAGTGATGAACTGGCCAGTGCCAACTCCTTTGCCGATATGGCCAAAGAAGAGCTGCTGGACCAATACAACACCACCATTAAAATTATCAGCAACTTGATTAACATGCGCATGCCCAGCTCATACACTGCCAACTGCAATGTGGTGAGCCACAGCGTAGCCCTTGGCAAACTGGTGAAACTGGACAGTAAGGTCATAGGCGAAATTCGCAATGCCGCCCACCTGTATCAAGTGGGCAAACTGGCCTTTGATGATCAACTGCTTCTGACTCAACAAAATGAGTTAACACCAGAACAACTTAAACAGTACCATTTGCACTCGGTAATGGGGGCTGATTTACTCACCCCGCTCAATAGCCTGGACTACACCGCCAAATTAATTCGCCATCAAAACGAAAACTATGATGGCACTGGTTCACCGCAAAAATTAACCGCCAATAGCATTCCTCTGGGCTCGCGTATTTTGCGGCTGGCCATAGATTATCAGACATTGATACACGGCCACTTTTTTAAAGAGGCCCTAAGCAGCCATGACGCGCTAAGTTATATGGAGGGTTTTACCCATAAAAAATACGACCCTGACTTGTTTGGCCTTTATAAAAAACTTATCCTGGAGTTGGAAAAAACCCTGCCTCATCACCATAACTCGGATCACATGGTGACCATCAGTGAACTGCGAGCCCAACACATAGTGAATCGCGACCTGCTTAACCATGACGGCATGTTATTAATTGCCAAGGGCACCCAGCTAAATGACAACATGATTGATAAGCTGGCCAACTATTGTCGCCGTGATGGCCGCGAACTGAGTGTCTTTATTAAACTGGAAACAGATAAGACATAAAACCTGGATGGTTAAGTCTGCCAATCAAAACTTGTTCGTTTAAGCACTTTCATTACAATGACCGGCATACATGCTAACGGGTCATTACATTGTCTTCTTTATCCCCTTTTTCATCCAATAGTACCCTCATGGTGCAAGGTACCACCTCAGATGCTGGCAAGAGTATTTTGGTAACGGCCATCTGCCGTATTCTTTATCGACACGGTATTAAGGTAGCGCCCTTTAAGCCTCAAAACATGGCGCTTAACAGTGCCGTTACCAAAGATGGTGGAGAAATTGGCCGTGCCCAAGCAGTACAGGCACAGGCCTGTTGCATCGACCCCACCACCGACATGAACCCGGTATTATTAAAACCCAATTCAGATACCGGGGCGCAGGTGATTGTGCACGGTAAAGCCATTGCCAATATGGATGCTAACTTCTACCACAACCATAAACCCAAATTATTAAACTCTGTGATGCAATCCCATGAAAGGCTGAGCCAAGCGTATCAAGCCGTCATAGTGGAAGGGGCTGGCAGCCCGGCGGAAATAAATTTACGTGACCGCGATATTGCCAACATGGGTTTTGCCGAAAAAGCAGATTGCCCGGTGATTATTGTTGCTGACATTGATCGCGGTGGGGTGTTTGCACATTTAACCGGCACCCTGGATTGTTTAAGTGAATCGGAAAAAAAACGCGTTAAAGGTTTTGTGATCAACCGTTTTCGAGGTGATATTAAATTGCTGGAACCGGGCCTTGATTGGCTGGAAGAGAAAACGGGAAAACCTGTACTGGCGGTGATTCCTTATATAGAAAATCTGCACATAGAAGCAGAGGATGCCATCTCTATTAAAGTGCAGGCCACAGGTGATAAAACCCTAAAGGTGTGTGTGCCTGTATTGCCGCGCATTAGTAATCATACTGATTTTGACGCCCTGGCTTTGCACCCGCAGGTGGACTTTGAATTTATCAAAGACCCTAAAAAGTTCAGTGGCTGCGACTTATTAATTTTACCAGGCAGCAAGAGTGTGATTAGCGACTACAAGTGGCTGCGTGACAGTGGATGGAAAACCATTGTAGATAAACACCTAAGGTACGGTGGCAAGCTCATGGGGATTTGTGGCGGCTTGCAAATGCTGGGCAAAGACATTCATGACCCTCTGGGCATTGAAGGGGCTAAGGAGAGCTTACAGGCGCTTTCATACCTAGATTTTAAAACCACGCTTGAAGATCAGAAGCAGTTGTTGAATGTGGCGGGCAAGGTCATTGGTTCACAGGTAACCCTGCAAGGTTATGAAATTCATGCCGGTGTGAGTACTGGGCCTGCCTTTGATCAATGTCTATTCGATTTAGGAGACCATCAGGATGGTGTCATGAGTGATGATAAGCAGGTACTGGGTAGCTACGTGCACGGCATTTTTGATTCAGCAGATATGCTCAATTATTTGTTAGGCTGGGCGGGATTAAATAAAGCTGAGGCATTTAATTATCAGCAGCATCAGGATAAAGAGATTGAGCGTTTAGCGGATGTTGTAGAGAGTGTGTTGTCGGTTGAAAAATTGAAGGGCTTGTTGGGGCTTTAGTTTTTTTGTCGCACACAAAAACGTTGGGGAGCAATCACATGGCTGAAATGCAATTGCCAAATACGGGAGACTACAAAGAATAAGTACGAGGCTGCTTGCAGGCGATCTTTTTAGCTCAGTTTTAATGCCTCCCAAAGTGGGTCGCCTGCAAGCAGCCTCGTACAAATTTAACTCTAACGCTGAATGGTTAAAAATTTAGTTACTAACTATTCATACATCAAAAAAAGAGCTTTCGCCCCCAATTACTTTGATTATAGTTACACGGTTGTCTAAAGATATTCCTTGGCCTTAACCTTTAGGCGCCTATGGCGGTCTTATTTGCTCTAGGGAAAGAATAGAACCACGTGAAAGCGGTCCTAATGTCGTGAGTGCATGGGTGCACAGGAGCGCCTAGGAGGCTCAGCCCCACTGCGAGCGATTTCTCAACTACTAATTTTTAGTCATAGCTGCACGTCCCCGACGCAAGCCCAGGGCCTATTTCCTACAGGCACCGCTTGCACGTTCCCGACGCAAGTTCAGTACCTGTTTCCTACAGGCAAAAAAAAACCCAGTTCGCTAGAACTAGGTTTTTTAATAATGGTGCGCTTGGGAGGATTCGAACCTCCGACCCTCTGGTTCGTAGCCAGATACTCTATCCAGCTGAGCTACAAGCGCAAATCTGGTAAAACTTCACTACTATCAACAACTCTTTAATGAGCCACTCTTTTTAGCTAAGTAAGATAAACTTAACAAGCTAATAAAAATGGTGCGCTTGGGAGGATTCGAACCTCCGACCCTCTGGTTCGTAGCCAGATACTCTATCCAGCTGAGCTACAAGCGCATCGTTGGGGTGGCGCATTATAGGGAGACTTTTAAACTAGTCAACCTACGCCATGCTTTTATTTTTAGTTTGTTTAACTTCTTATTGAAAAGAGTAATTAAACAAAGGTCAAAATAAATGGCGGAGAGGGAGGGATTCGAACCCTCGATAAGATTACTCCTATACACCCTTAGCAGGGGTGCGCCTTCAGCCACTCGGCCACCTCTCCACACGCGGCGCATAATAGCAGTTCGTAGAAAAAATAAAAGAGAAATCTCAATTAAATTAACACTTTAGCGATTATTTTATTTATCGCGTCATTCTTCGCCTGGTTGCTCTTTTTCTTTTTGAATACGCTGATAAATTTCTTCACGGTGTACGGCAATTTCTTTTGGTGCATTCACACCAATACGTACCTGATTACCTTTAACACCTAATACAGTAACGGTTACTTCGTCACCAACCATAAGAGTTTCGCCTACACGGCGTGTTAAAATTAGCATTCTGTTCTCCTGAACACTGCAACTCATACATCATTAATGAGTTATTAAATCCCTACATGGTTAAAATGTAGGCATCCTTTAGATTTATTATTGACCAGCTTTGCAAAATTAACAGCGCAACAAGACATCTTTCCATACTATTTTGTTATGGAAAAATCCCTTGTTGGTCAAAACTGGCCTGCTACCTAGGGTGCGATGGAATTCCAACGCATTTTACTGCTTGAAGGTGCCATTCCTTGACGTTCTTCATGAGATTGCCCCTAAGAATTAGGGGCAGCCTTTTACTTAAGCATCAACATCTAGATCAAATGCTGTGTGCAGGGCGCGCACAGCCAGTTCCAGATACTTCTCGTCGATAACTACAGAAATCTTAATCTCAGATGTAGAGATCACCTGAATGTTTA
>Ga0209825_1000374_pt1 | contig 36022 bp, 27 predicted proteins | sample EN8Hudsemesocosm_FD_184631 | JGI IMG/M metagenome (GOLD analysis project Ga0209825, IMG submission 184631) | Methane-oxidizing microbial communities from mesocosms in the Hudson Canyon - EN8B Hudson Canyon (SPAdes) (version 2) | ecosystem: Environmental > Aquatic > Marine > Cold seeps | place...
CCACCACAAAGGTGAAAAACAAGGCAAAAACATCCAAAGGCTGGATTAGCTTAAAAGCTGTCGCAAATCCAACCCCGGTTAAAATCATCTTCCACATGCCCCCTTGATAAAACGATATCAAGACCGCATCGGCTTGTCGGGCTCCGGTGTGCAAAAACGCTTTGTAAACAAAATAAGCGTTGGGGATTGCACATATTAATCCGCCGGCCAATGCAGATATGCCCGCATCTTGCCCTCGCAGTAGAAAAAGCAGCGCCATCAGCGCGCTCAAGCCCAGTTGTACTAGGCTAATTCTGTATACCGGAGGGCGTGAAATAGTCTGCCGCACAACATCTCCGGGTGGCTTAAAGCCCTAAACTGCGATTAAACACTAACAAATTGCCCAAATTGAGCGGGCCGAATTATATTGGCTATGGGCGGTAGCTTCAACCAAACCTTCACACTTATTCATATTTAATTTGTAACGAATATGTAGATAGATGAATAAACATCATAGATGTGTGTTTTTTAATCAGGCTGGCAGTGTAGTGAGCTAGGGGATATATGGATACGAGCAGATGTGCCAATGTGGCTTAAAACGGTAGGAGTCGCACTGGGTGCGACTCCCGCAAGTCATTTAATATGGCCCAGGATACCGTCCAGCTCATCCAGGCTGGAATAGCTGATAACCAGCTTCCCTTTGCCCTTAGCATTGTGTTTAAGCTCTACCTTGGCCCCCAAGCGATCACCCAGGCTGATTTGCAGGCGCTCTACATCAGGATTGGGGGCAGGCTTTTGACTGGATTCTTTTTGCTCATGCCAGCCACGTACCAAGGCTTCGGTTTGACGCACGGTGAGGGATTTGGCCGCCACCTGGCGGGCCGCTTCTGACTGGTGCTGGTCGTGCAGCCCCAGCAAGGCTCTGGCATGGCCCATTTCAATGTCGCCATGTTCCAGCAGCGTCTTCACGTCTGGGTTGAGGTTCATTAGACGCAATAAATTGGTCACCGTCACACGGCTTTTGCCCACCGCCTCAGCCACTTGCTGCTGGGTCAGTTCAAATTCTTCCTGTAAGCGATGCAGGGCCACCGCCTCTTCCATGGGGTTTAAGTTTTCACGCTGGATGTTTTCAATCAGTGCGATGGCAATAGCGGCTTCATCTGGCACATCACGCACTAAGGCCGGTACTTCTTGTAGCTCAGCTAACTGGGCAGCTCGCCAACGACGCTCGCCAGCAATGATTTCATAGCTGTCTTTAGTAAGAAGCGGGCGCACAATAATGGGCTGCATGATGCCCTGACTGCGAATAGAGGCAGCCAGTTCTTCTAGCTGCTCCGGGTGCATGTCTTTTCTGGGCTGGTATTGGCCTGGCTGTAAAAATTCAATGGGAAGGTGTTTTAACTCTCCCTCTAAGTTTGATAGTGCAGTCTCATCAGAGCTGGAGTCACCATCAACGGGCGATTTTTTGGAAGTTGCACCTGCCAGCAGGGCATCCAACCCCATGTTGCCCAGTCCACGTTTTTTTGCCATGTGTTTTTTAAGCCGTATCTGTCCGGACGGTGATCACCGCCCGGTATTGGTAATAATTAGTTAGGAAACTGCAGCTGCTTTTTTCTGCAGGATTTTACATTTTCTGTTCACTTCGCCGGCCAATGCTAAATACGCCACTGCGCCGCGCGAGGTTTTATCATAACACAGCACAGGCAAGCCATAGCTGGGCGCTTCTGCCAAACGAATATTTCTAGGGATGACCGTGCCGTATACTTTGTCGCCAAAGTGATTAATTAGCTGGGACGACACGTCTGTGGTGAGGCTGGAGCGCGGGTCGTACATAGTACGCAACAGCCCATCTATTTGTAATTCGGGGTTAATTTGCTGAATACGCTCGATGGTATTCATTAAAGCCGACAGTCCTTCCAGGGCATAATATTCGCACTGCATGGGAATAATGATGCCATCAGCGGCCACAAAGGCGTTAATGGTGAGCATGTTCAGTGAAGGTGGACAGTCGATAATGATGTAATCGTATTGGTCTTTGATTGCATCCAGGGCATCTTTAAGGCGGCGCTCTTTGCCATCTACCTCAATTAGCTCGACTTCGGCAGCGGTTAAATCACCGTTGGCAGGCACAATATCAAAGCCGGCCGGGTCGGTTTTTACTTTAATGTCAGCCACCGACATTTTATCCACAAGCAGGTCATAAACCGAGGTTTCCAGCTCGTGTTTGTTCACACCGCTGCCCATGGTGGTATTGCCCTGTGGATCTAGGTCGACAACCAGCACCTTGCGCTTGGTGGCCACCAAAGATGCAGACAAGTTGACAGTGGTGGTGGTTTTACCCACTCCGCCTTTTTGGTTAGCTACCGCAATAATTCGACCCACAACACACCTACTTATTATTGGTTTTTCCCAGAGAATTGCTCCTGCATTCTCTGGATACAATACATCCTACCTAATTCTTTTGGATTTTTACCAAGTGACGCTCGCCTTCTTCCCCTGGAACAGACAAGGCAAAGCAGTCTAGCACATTGACTCGGCTATCCAATTGGGCAATTTCATCCGTGGGATAGATGCCCTTCATGGCGTAAAACAAGCCCCCCTCTTTTAACAGGTGAATGCTGCCATCCACCATATCTTTAAGGGTCGCGAAGGCACGGCTGGTGATGGCATCAAACAAAGGCGCTTCAAAGCTCTCAATACGTGCCTGCACTGGGGTAATGTTGTTTAACTTAAGCTCTATCTTGGCCTGGGTTAAGAAGCGGGTCTTTTTACCATTGCTATCTAACAGGGTTAACTCACGATCGGGAAAACAAATGGCCAAAGGAATGCCAGGTAAACCCGGACCCGTGCCCACGTCTAAAATACGCTGCCCATCTATATAGGGAAGAATACTCAGGCTGTCGATAAGGTGACGCGAGATCATCAGCTCGGGATCGCGCACAGCCGTTAGGTTGTAAGCTTTATTCCACTTTACCAACAAAGCATGATAAGCCAGCAATAAATCTATCTTGTCGGCGCTTAACTCTATGTCTAAGCGCGACAGACCTTTTTCTAATAACGTTTGGTACATGGTATTCCTAATCTGTACGAGTCCACTGGGCAAGTGCTCCTGCTTTGCCCTACTACCTACATCCTTGCAGGCACCTGTGGAGAATTCTTTTTCGGGCAGGGGCTGCCCTCTTACACGGCTTTTTTAGTGATGGCGTGGTGCTTCTTAAGGTAGATAAGCAACTGACTTAACGCAGCCGGCGTTACCCCTTGAATACGACTAGCACTGCCCAGAGTTTCTGGACGCATTTCGCTAAGTTTCTGTACGATTTCGTTGCTTAGGCCACCCACTTTTTCATAGGCCACATCTTGTGGCAGCAGGGTGTTTTCGTAACGACGCATCTGCTCTATTTCATCTAGCTGACGGTTGATGTAGCCCTCGTACTTGGCAGCAATTTCTACTTGCTCTTGCACACGTTGATCCGCAGGGGGAGTGCCTTTCAAGTTGCCGATGTTCTGGTATTTTACTTCCGGGCGTTTAAGTAAATCCATCAAGCTGTATTCACGGTTTAACGGGGATTTCACCGTTTCTTCTAATTGTTTGGCTTCTTCACTTGTGGGTTGAATCCAGGTGCTCTTAAGGCGCTGGGTTTCCAACTCGATGGCTTCGCGTTTTTCACTGAAGGCGGCCCAGCGTTCGTCACCCACTAAACCTAATTCACGGCCAATTTGGGTAAGGCGTAAATCGGCGTTGTCTTCACGCAAAATTAAGCGGTATTCGGCGCGGCTGGTGAACATGCGATAGGGCTCATTGGTGCCCATGGTAATCAAGTCATCTACCAATACACCTAAATAGGCTTCGTCTCTTCTTGGGTACCAAGCATCTTTTTCCAAACTTCTTAAACCGGCGTTCATGCCCGCCAATAAACCTTGCGCGCCGGCTTCTTCATAACCTGTGGTGCCATTAATTTGCCCAGCGAAAAACAAGCCGTTGATAAATTTGGTTTCCAGGGAGTGTTTTAAGTCCTGTGGATTAAAATAGTCGTATTCAATGGCGTAACCAGGCTGAGTAATATGGGCGTTTTCAAAACCCTTCATGGAGTGAATCATCTCCACCTGTACATCAAACGGCAGGCTAGTGCTGATGCCATTGGGGTAAAGCTCGTGGGTAGATAATCCCTCGGGCTCTACAAAAATTTGGTGGCTGTTTTTATCAGCAAACCGCATCACCTTATCTTCGATGGATGGGCAGTATCTTGGCCCTACACCTTCGATCACGCCTGTGTACATGGGGCTGCGATCCAGACCTTTGCGAATAATGTCGTGAGTGCGCTCGTTAGTATGAGTGATGTAACAATTAATTTGCTCAGGGTGATCATCTTGGCTGCCCATAAACGACATAACAGGCGTCACCTCATCACCGGCCTGGGCCTGCATCACCGAGAAATCCACGCTGCGGGCATCGATACGTGCCGGGGTACCGGTTTTTAAACGGCCCACGTTAAAAGGCAATTCACGTAAACGTGCTGCCAAAGCATTGGACGGGGGAGAGCCGGCGCGGCCTCCCTGATGGTTTTTCAAGCCAATGTGCAAAACACCACCTAAAAAGGTACCTGTAGTGAGCACCACAGAGTCGGCGTAAATTTTAATGCCCGCCTGAGTCACGACACCCTTAATGGTGTCCCCTTCGATGATGAAGTCATCACAGGCCTGCTGGAAAAATTCTAGGTTGGGCTGGTTTTCCACAATTTCACGAATGGCGGCTTTGTATAAGGCACGGTCGGCTTGAGCGCGAGTGGCACGAACGGCTGGGCCTTTACGGCTATTAAGGGTGCGAAATTGAATGCCGCCTTTATCGGTGGCACGCCCCATTGCGCCATCGAGTGCGTCAATTTCTTTAACCAGGTGAGATTTACCAATGCCACCAATGGCCGGATTACACGACATAACCCCCACGGTTTCGATGCTGTGAGTTATCAACAGCGTCTTACAGCCCATGCGCGCAGCCGCTAAACTGGCCTCGGTACCGGCATGGCCGCCACCCACAACAATTACGTCATAACGCTTGGTAAAATCCACTTAACACACCTCGAAAAAACTCGATCTAAATCTCAAACCTGCCAGTGAACACTCTTAACGACTGTACACTTATTGTTCAAAAAATCACCAGGGCGGGCATTATATAGATAAATAGCGCGGGATACAGGCTTAAAGGGCGAGATTAGCGGCTTTTTTATATGGATTTGTAATGAATTGGCGCTAGTATCAAATTTGGCATATTTGCCAACAACAATAATAAACAATGGACGCTACAGAATGAAAAAACTCATGACCGCCACCCTGGCCATTGCCTTACTTTCCGGCTGTTCAGGCATGCGCACCACAGACACCACATTTAGCACACACGCAGAAAACCTTAATATTCTATATTTGCAATTTCCCGGTGGCGATACTCAGGAGCGGGCCCTGGCCTTAATGCCTGAAGGAGCCAAAATTGACACGTTATACAGTACCCCCCATGACAACACCTCTTTCTTTGGTGTATTCAGTCGCATCATCGGTGTAGAGCACACCACAATAAATGGTCAAATCAGTAAATAGCCACACTTTTTAGTCTTTTACCCACAGCTGGTCAGGGTCTTTATTTTAAAGGCTTTGACTAGACTATCCCCAGCTTGATTTCACCTTTTCCACACCTGCTAACAGGTTATTAACAGCGCGGGATAATTTCCGTCCTGTTGATAATTCTGTCTATTTTCGCCCTTAAACTTGTTAATTAAAAATTCACTATTCTGTTAATACCCCCAATTTAAGTACAGGTAAGCCGCAGGATAATGACAAGTTACCCACACGTTTTACATGAATATCGTGACCCACTCATAAAATTTGAAATTAAAATGAGCCTTTCTAAATACTTATTTATTGCTAATAATGCTAGCTTTAGAACTGGTCACTAATTGGACAGGCATGATAATCGCGCTAACCATGGAGGGTCGCAGATAAAAGCTAGTGAAAGGCGCTGCTCGGCTTTCAATGAAGGGGGGCTAATTTTTTATAAAAAAAGCTTTTCAGTGGTTTAAAACTTAAGCCCAAGTCCAAGCCAGCTTTTTTTATACTGATACTTGAAACTCATGCTTAATCGCTGAGATATTTGAGCAAGATAATGGAAGCTTAAATCTTTCGCATATCTATCCGCTAAATAACTTAATTGAAGATCATGAGTGCCATGACTATAAATAACACTGGCAAGTACACCGCAACCCCGTTTTATATTGCAACCTATACTTGTAGCGGCTCCTAGACCATTAGAATAGAGACCATATCCCGCGTAATAGTATGCGTTTAATGAATTACGGTAATCTACCCTCAAAAAACTACTTATGCCGTCAGTCTTATAGTTTTGAATCGTACTTTGTTCTAATAGTGTTAAACCGCCTTTGCTTTGTTCCTGCTCATAGAATATGCCGCCCATTCGTGATACCTCAAATTTTTCTTGGTAACCGTTCCAGGGGCGATTTTTCTGATAGAGAAAGAATGACAGATTGGTATATTTTGTGTCATTAAAAGCCTCTAGGTGAGAGGGGTATATATTGCTATTTTTCAAGTGATTTTGATCATAGTAGTTTAATTTAATATCCTCAAAGCTGTGGAGTATTGTGGATTCATATTCAATGTGCCCTAATTCAATTAATTTAGTTAAATGTTTTGCCGGTGGTTCAAAACTATCAACTTTAATTTTTTCTTCTTTGGCCTCTAGAAGCATGTTAAATAGTTCGGTAGAGCAGTTTGCAGAGAAGAAATTATAATTCTTTTTCACTCCGATACTTTTAATTATGAGCTCATCAAATCTAATAAGTAAATTTTGTTTATTGTCTATGATTTTATATTTTTCCAGGTATCTACCATCCTGCTTGACTAGATCCCAATAATGGTCAAAGAAATAATTGATGCGCACCTCCCCTTCTAGGTGACTAAATCCTCCCTTAAAATAATACTCGATAGAAGAGAGAGAGCCTTCAGTTTCATGAATGCCGTCGGCTGAAAATGAAACTGTTGGACTGAAGAATAGGTTTTCTGGTTCTAGATACAAAATAGCTATATGGCCTAAAGATGACTCCATCCGTAATGTTGATTCACTTGCAAAAACTATGTATCTATTCTCGGTAAAATTACTTAAGTGCTGCTTGAGTGCGACTAGGGATTCAAGGTTGTTAAGGTTATCTTGACCATGCAGGCATTGATTTGCTCGTGCTTGAAAGAGGCTGTTAACTCTTCGAACTAATTTGTTTGGTGTGTTTTCAAATTTGGATAAACTAATTGGAGCTTCACTGGGGCATACCAAGTTTAATTCTTGATTAAGCCGTTTAATGTAAGCACTTTGGAATTCTGGGAGGGCTAACTCTGAGTGGAGTTTGTAGGTAAACCTAACTAGGGCATTCGATGATGCAAATACTTCTGATGTGAAGATAGAGATTAAAAGTAGCGTTGCGGAATAGAAAACTATTCCGCACTTTTTAGCTTGCATGCTTAGCTTTTTGGCGTCATTTCAATAAAGTAGCTATTTTCTTCGTATTTAAAAACTGCACCAGTGATTGCATCTGTTGTGCTTAAATCCCAAAAGATATTGATCATAGCAACACCATCAAATTTCTTGTTAAGGTCGCGATTAATACTTACAAAACCTTTTTTCTCGATACGCATAGTATCGTATTTGTTTTTTTGTGCAGCGAAGGTAAATGGTGTTACGCCAACTACTTTACCGTCCAAATAAACTTTAGCTCCTTCAGGATTAGAGTTAAATGTAAGGTCCTGGCTTGTACCGCTGATAATTGAAGCGCAACCGGAAAGAAGCAGGCCTACAAGCCCAATTATAGTTAGAAGTCTGAGTTTCATACGTTCCTCGTTTTTACTCATTTAAAAATAGGTGGAGATACTAATTAAAATAACCAGAATCAGAAGAATGACATTTTAATTTTTTATAAAACCCGCCATTCAAGCAGTTATTTTAAACAAAAAGGGACTTTTGTTCCATTAAAAGATGTGTAAATTTATTGATCATTATTTATTTCCTAAAAATTTTAAGGACGCCTATTATTCAATAATTTAGGGGTTAAGCTACACCTGCCACCATACACAGCACCCACACTTTAATTTAGAGGGGATTATATATCCCCCTCTAAATTGCGAGGTGCCCATGATAATTCCACCATAAAGGGCCTAATATATCGCGCCCGTAGGTACTTGCTGGTAATTCGGGTTGTTGGGTATTGCCTATTTTTTAAGCGCCCCTTTACAGATAGCGACAGATAAAAACTTTTAATGGGCTGATAGTCATTTAGAAGGCCCAATTGATAAGCCACAGGCTTAATGGCTAATTTATGTAATTAAAAATGTTTTGGCTGTCGGCAGATAAAGGGATATACGCAGGGAATTCATCTAGCTGCTTTTTATTTTCTGAGCGGCTTGCGGGTTAAGGGCAATAGGTAAGTCAATACGCGTAGAGCCCTTGAATTTTTATCTGGCCACTAGCCTTTCTAGGCCCTACTGCATGGTTCGCCGTGTGACTTGAGGATATTGAGCCTATAACTCAGCTAACGCCAAGCCTTGTGCTTTGCTTAATTTCGTTGATATGACTCATAGTGGCACCGTTTAAGTGTTTACTGACATCATATAAAAATGAAAGTGGCGCGATTATGGGGCTGTTTATGATATTCACGCCACTTTATCGTGATCTTTACTTACCAATACAAAAACTGCCAAAAATTTTGCCTAGTAAATCATCGCTGGAGAATTCACCGGTGATTTCATTAAGCGCTTGCTGAGCCACACGTAAATCCTCAGCCAACAGCTCTCCGGCGCTGGCCTCCACCAATTGCACTAAACCATTATCTAACGCCACAGAGGCACTCTGTAGCGCCTCCACGTGACGCCTGCGCGCTATAAAGCCTCCTTCGCTAGTGGAGTTATACCCCATGATGGTTTTTAAATGCTCACGCAGCTGTTGCATGCCTGTGCCGTCTTTGGCTGTGAGCCGCACCACGGGGCTGGGCTGATTGACGGCTGGTACGGCATCACAGAAGCCAGAAGTTTCACCGGTTAAATCCACCTTGTTGCGAATTACAGTGATGCGTTCCGGATGGGGCAATTTATCCACAAACTCGGCCCAAATATCGTGGGGGTCTAGGGCGGCGGTTTCAGTACTGTCCACCACCAGCAATACACGATCGGCTTGTTCAATTTCATCCCAGGCGCGTTGAATACCAATACGCTCCACTTCACCAGGCGCATCACGCAAGCCAGCGGTGTCAATTATGTGCAAAGGCATACCATCGATGTGAATATGTTCACGTAACACGTCGCGAGTGGTGCCTGCAATGTGGGTAACAATGGCGGTTTCACGACCGGCTAAAGCATTTAGCAAACTGGATTTACCGGCATTGGGTCGCCCGGCAATGACCACATTCATGCCTTCACGCAGCAAAGTGCCCTGATTGGCTTCAATCATCACTTGCGCCAGATTGGCCATAACAGAGCGCAGATCTTTTTCTACCTTGCCGTCACTTAAAAAATCGATTTCTTCTTCCGGGAAATCGATGGCGGCTTCCACATAAATGCGCAATTGAATGAGGCTATCCACCAGTTCGTGAACACGTTTGCTGAAAGCGCCTTGTAACGAGCGCACCGCGCATCGGGCCGCCTGTTCGCTGGCAGAATCAATTAAGTCGGCAATGGCTTCGGCCTGAGTTAAGTCCATCTTGTCGTTTAAGAAGGCACGCTCGCTGAATTCACCGGGACGGGCGGTGCGAGCACCCAGCTCAATTACCCGCTTTAAAATAAAATCCAACACCACAGGCCCGCCGTGCCCCTGTAATTCAAATACGTCTTCTCCCGTGAACGAATTAGGAGCAGCGAAGTACAAAGCCAGGCCTTCATCCAGGGTCTCACCGTTACCGTCTTTAAAGGGACAGTAATGGGCGTAGCGCACCTTAGGCTCAAAACCTAACATGGTGAGCGCAATCTCTTTTGCCTTGGGGCCAGAGACACGCACGATGCCCACACCGCCGCGACCGGGTGCAGTGGCAATGGCGGCGATGGTATCTGTGTGAAGTTGGGAAAGATCCATGAGTACGCCTAGCCTACTAAGACAATTAACTAACCAAAAATTTGAAAGGGGTGACGAGTTTAATTTATGGGTGTTTAAGGCATGGATGCCGATGCAAGCCTCCATGGATGGAAGACCGGCGCCCCATAAATTACTCTTGCCACTCCTGAAAGCTCTTCTATCAAAATTATACTTTAGAGCAAAAGTAAAAAAGGCTGCAAAAGCAGCCTTTAGTTTTCTAAATATAAAAGCAACTAGGCTTTTGTATCTTCATTCTCAATTTGCTTAGTAATTATATACTGCTGCGTAATCGAAAGAATGTTGTTCACTACCCAGTAAAGTACAAGACCTGCTGGGAAGAACAAGAAGAATACGGTAAAGATAATGGGCATAAGCTTCATTACTTTGGCTTGCATGGGATCTTGTGGTGCCGGGTTCAAAGACATCTGAATGAACATGGAAATCCCCATGATAATCGGCAAGATAAAGAATGGATCCTTAATGGACAAATCTTCAATCCACAACATGAATGGCGCCTGACGCAATTCAACCGATTCCATCAGCACCCAATACAAGGCAATAAATACCGGCATCTGTACCAGGATAGGCAAACAACCACCCAGTGGATTAATTTTTTCTTTCTTGTACAAACCCATCATTTCCTGGCTTAACTTCTGGCGATCATCACCAAACTGTTCACGTAGGGCGGTTAGCTTAGGCGCCACACGACGCATATTCGCCATGGAGCGATAGCTCTTAGCCGATAGCGGCAAGAAAATTGATTTAACAATAATGGTTAGGAAAATAATTGACCAACCCCAGTTACCCAGTAATGAATGGATAAAGGTTAACAACCAGAATAATGGCTGTGCCACCCACCATAACCAACCGTAGTCGATGGTTAAATCTAGGTTCTCAGAAATCTGTGCCAATTTGTCTTGGTCTTTTGGACCTAAGTACAAACCGGTAAAGGTTTCACCGGTTGAACCAGCCGGTACCACTAACGCTTCATCGTAATAACCTACTAGATAGTTTTCACCGGCTTTGCGGGTATTGTAGGTGTGAGCAGTTTCGCTATTTGGCACCCAGGCGCCAATGAAGTAATGCTGTAAGAATGCGATCCAGCCGCCTAAAACTTTCTCTTTAAAAGCGCCTTCGTCCATGTCGGAAAAATCGATTTTAAAATAACGTTCTGCTGGACGTGTTACCGCGGCACCCAAGTACGAATTCATGCCCATGGATTCCATTTGAGAAGGGTCGGCACTTTGATCACGCTTAAACTGTGCGTAGAAATTCGCCTGCCAAGTGTTAGTGCTTTGGTTAGCTACTTCATAGCCCACCTGTACTAGGTAGTCGTTACGCTTGAATTTAAATACCTTGTTGATCATTACGCCGGGCTGTTGATAAGTCAGCACCACTTGTAATTCGTCTTCGCCGTCGGACAAGCTGTAGTTGTTTTGCTGTACGGAAAATAAAGCACGGCCCGATTTATCGATACCGTCTTTACCTACTAAACCAGACTGCGCCACATAGGTGCGACGACCACTTTGCTCAAGCAATACAAAGGGAATGTCCTGGTTTTCCATGGAATGTGGGTAGGCTCTAAAGGCTGCATAAACAATGTCACCACCTTGAGGGTCGATGCGAATGTCCAGTACGTCGGTTTGCACCTCTATCCATTGAGTGCTCACAGCGGCTTTGGTTATCAGTGGTGCGTCTTCCATCATCACCGGCGCATCGGCGTTTACATCAGCCTCTATGTTAGGCTGATTTGAAAGTTCGTTGTCTGCCACAGGCACATCTGTGCTGGCAAATTGTTGTACAGGCTGGCTTTTGCTAGCAACCACTTGTTGGCCGTAATCGTCATTCCATTTCAAGATCAACATATACGAGATAATCGCAATGCCGACTAGAATGATTCCTCTTCTTGGATCCATTATCGTTAGCTCTTTAAAGGTAATTTTTTATCAGGAACTGGATCGTATCCATGGGTACCCCAGGGATGACAACGACCAATACGTTTCACACTTAACCACAGGCCATCAATAGGGCCATGCTTTTGCAATGCTTCGAGGGTGTATTCTGAACAAGTAGGAAGGTGACGGCAACGACTAGGTATCATTGGGCTGATACCAAAACGATAAAATCGAACCGGTAACGCAATAATATGAGCTGCTAGAGTGAACTCAGGCTTTACGCTGTTTTGATCTGGAACGGTTGCCATTCGATTTTTGCCCTAGCCGGGTCCAAAGTTGGTCAACCATGTGTCGTAACTTGAGTTTATCCAAGTTTTTAGCACCACCGCGGGACAGTACAACACAATCAAAGTTTTCTAACTCGGACTGGTGATGACGAAAACTTTCACGAACAATGCGTTTGATCTGATTGCGATCAACCGCACGTTTCGCGTGTTTCTTCGCCACAACTAAACCCATTCGTGCAAAACCAAGATCATTGCGTCGAGCAAGAATCAGGAGTTGCGATGTTTGGGCTTTGGCGTCTGCTCGTTCAAATACCCGACTGAAGTCCCCAGCGGTCAGTAGCCTAACCTGGCGAGGGAAGTTCGTGTCGGACATATTCTTAGGCAGAAAGCTTGCTACGGCCTTTGGCACGACGACGAGCTAGAATTTGGCGACCTGCTTTGGTGGCCATACGAGCACGGAAACCGTGGCTGCGTTTACGTTTTAAGTTGCTTGGTTGAAAAGTACGTTTCATAACCGTATCTCGAAATGAAGAATCAATAAAATTTAAGGGAGCGGATTGTATTGAAAATAGCCAACAGATTCAATGAATCTTTCAGTCTGAACCCATATTTATTTTAATTCATTTTTCTGACTAACCGCTCTTAAGATCTTTATAGAATATTAAGTATATGTATATATATATTATTCTTATTTATTATTGTTATTATTATTAAGCAGCCAGTTTTCTGTGGATAAGCCCCTTTATCCCTTTGATATCAAGGCATTGGCGGTTTTATAAGGCCTGTATTAGACGTCAGTAAGCTTGGTAAAACACGAGGACAAGGTGCGGATAAATAGGTGGGTTATACACATGCCTCTGCCTGCCTTGAGTTATTAACAATTCTATCCTTGTTTTGCCCATAGGTAATTCACAGGCCTCGCGACCACATATCTGTGGATAACTTATGCAATCTAGGTACAATAGCCAACCGAAATTAATGGAGTTGTACCGCCGTGCTGGCATTGTGGGAAGAATGTGTAAAGTGTTTGCAAGACGAGTTGCCGGCACAACAGTTTAATACCTGGATAAGACCGCTACGGGCGAATCAGTCTGAGCAGGGCCTAGTGGTATCTGCTCCTAATCGATTTGTAAAAGACTGGGTAAAAGATAAGTTTTTAACGCGTATCGAGTCGTTGTTAAGTGAGCTTAATGGTGGCCAACTGTTGCCACTGGAGCTGGATATTGGTCAAACCAGTAAACCCGCCTTTTTAGCACCAGCCTCTCGACCTGCTCCTCGTACCGAGGCGGTGGTTCAAAAAGTAGCCCAACGGCCAACCCCTAATAAAGCCAAGGTCAATACGCCTGCGGTTGCTCCTGCTACTATAGAGAAACGTCGCGAAGTTCAGGTGGAAGGCAGTATTCAACACCAGAGCGGCTTAAACAAGCGCTTCACCTTTGATACGTTTGTGGCGGGTAAATCCAACCAGCTGGCCCACGCGGCGGCTCAGCAGGTATCCCAAAACCCTGGAGGTTCTTACAACCCGCTATTTATATACGGTGGCGTAGGACTGGGTAAAACTCACCTTATGTTGGCGGTGGGTAATCATATTCAAAAGCAAAACCCCAATGCTAAAGTTGTGTATTTGCACTCCGAGCGCTTTGTGGCCGATATGGTAAAAGCCTTACAGTTAAATGCCATTACCGAATTTAAACGTTATTACCGCTCTATTGATGTTCTATTAATAGATGACATCCAGTTTTTTGCCGGTAAAGAGCGTTCCCAGGAAGAATTTTTCCACACCTTTAATGCCTTATTAGAAGGGGGTCAGCAGATGATCCTCACCTGTGACCGTTTCCCCAAAGAGATCGTAGGTTTGGAAGACAGACTCAAGAGTCGTTTTGGCTGGGGACTAACAGTGGCAGTAGAGCCTCCCGAGTTAGAAACCCGAGTGGCCATATTAATGAAGAAGGCCGATGAGGAAGGCATAGACCTTCCCCATGAAGCGGCTTTTTTCGTGGCACAAAAAATTCGCTCCAATGTGCGAGAGCTGGAAGGGGCCTTAAAACGGGTGATTGCCAATGCGGCCTTCACAGGATCCAAAATTACCCTGCCGTTTATCAAAGAAAGTCTAAAAGACCTATTGGCTTTGCAGGACAAGCAGGTCAGTATTGATAACATTCAGCGCATGGTGGCCGAGTACTACAAGATCAAGATGTCCGACTTGTTATCCAAACGCCGTTCACGCTCTATTGCGCGGCCCAGACAAGTGGCTATGGCTCTTAGTAAAGAATTAACCAATCACAGTTTGCCAGAAATAGGCGCTGCGTTTGGTGGCCGTGACCACACCACCATATTGCATGGTGTGCGAAAAATTAAAGAGTTACGCGAAAGCAACGCAGACATTCGCGAAGATTATAAAAACCTGTTGAGATCGTTAACCAGCTAATGGTTAGGTTTGATCAAAAGATTATAAAAATTACAGCGGTCCCAGACCAATTAAGAGTAAAAAAGGCATGAAATTCACAATCACCAGGGAAGCCCTGTTAAAGCCACTTCAATTGGTTGCAGGCGTTGTTGAGCGTCGTCAAACCTTGCCAGTACTGTCTAACGTACTGCTGGAAGTTCAGGGTGAAAACCTTTCATTAACGGGCACCGACCTGGAAGTGGAAATGATTGGCCGGGCACCGCTATTGGAAGCGGGCGTAGATGGCGCTGTGACCGTGCCTGCTAAAAAGCTAATGGATATCTGTAAGTCGTTGCCAGACCAATCTACGATCGAAATTAGCCAGGACGAGCACCGTGTTCAATTGCAAGCGGGGCGCAGTAAGTTTGTATTATCGAGCCTGCCTGCCAACGAATTCCCTAATGTAGAAGACATTGAGGCCAATGCCAGCTTCACCTTGCCACAAGCCAAGCTACGTCGTGTTATTGATAACACTGCATTTGCCATGGCTCAGCAGGATGTACGTTACTACTTAAACGGTTTATTGCTGGAAGTAACGGCCAGTGAATTACGCGCCGTGGCCACCGACGGTCACCGTCTGGCTACTTGTGGTGTGGCCACCGAGCTGAGTGTTGAAGGCAAGACCCAAGTAATCGTTCCTCGTAAAGCCGTGTTGGAACTGGCCAAATTAATGACCAGCCAGGAAGAGAGCGTAGAACTTAGCCTGAGCAATAACCATGTACGTGCCCAGGTTGGTGAATATACGTTCACCTCCAAGTTAGTAGACGGTAAATTCCCGGATTACGAACGTGTTATCCCCCGTAACGGCAACCGAACCTTGCTAGCCGATCGTCAGGCGTTACGTCAGGTATTTGCCCGTACCGCCATCCTTTCTAACGAAAAATACCGTGGTGTGCGTTTGTTGTTAGACGACAACAACTTGCAGGTAGTGGCCAATAACCCAGAACAAGAACAAGCTGAAGAGAGCATCGGCGTTGAGTTTCAAGGTGAAGCTCTGGAAATTGGCTTTAACGTCAGTTACTTACAAGATGTATTGTCTGTATTGAACGGTGACGACATGAAAATGACACTGGGTGATGCAAACTCCAGTGCCATCATGGAAGAAGTGGAAGGCGGTGACAGCTTGTATGTTGTTATGCCCATGCGTCTATAAGGGCGGCTCTTGTAGTATACATAAGGGTAGTCTGTGGCTATTGAACGCTTAGCACTTCAAGGGATGCGTAACTTCGCATCCCTTTCTATTTCTCCCTCTGCACAAATTAACCTGATTCACGGCAGTAATGGCAGTGGCAAGACCAGCTTGCTGGAAAGCATCCATTACCTGGCCTATTGCAAATCGTTTCGCACCCACAAACAAAAATTCCTTATTCAGCATGGCCAGGCCGCCCTTACCGCATTTTGTAAAATAAACGGTAAGCAACTGGGCATAGAGCGCTCGGCAAAAGGGGATCGCCGCATTAAGCTAAACGGCGAGTGGCTTCATAGCGCGGCTGAGCTGGCCAGTTTATTACCGGTACAATTGCTCGACCCTACGATGTTTAAGCTGCTGGAAGGCAGTCCTCAGTACCGCAGAGAATACCTTGATTGGGGTGTGTTCCACGTGGAACAAGAGTTTATCTCTGTGTGGCGTCAATTTAAGACTGCCCATAAAACTCGTAATGCCTTACTGCGACAAGGAGGTTGTGGAGAGAGTGAGCGGGAAATTTGGCATCAAAGTCTGGCTGGTTTTGCGAAACAAATTACAGAGATGCGAACAGCCTACCTAACCAGGTTAAAGCCGGTATTCGATGAATACATGGCACGCCTTAATCCTGATATAGACGTGACCATGAGTTTTTACCAGGGGTGGGGAAAAGACAAAGCGTACCTGCAAGTGTTAAATGACGGGTGGTCTAGCGACCTTAAAATGGGGTTTACACAGCTTGGCCCCCAGCGAGCTGATTTACGTCTTAAAGCCAGTGGATTGCCTGCCGTGGAAGTTTTATCCCGTGGACAGCAGAAAATGGTGGTGTGTGCCCTTAAGTTAGCCCAGGCAAAACTGTTCCAAGTGGCAACGAAAAGCCCCTGTATCTTCCTAGTAGACGATTTAGCCGCAGAGTTGGATATTACCCACAGAAAAGCTTTATGTACCCTGCTAGAAGAATTAGAATGTCAGGTCTTTGTTACTGCAGTTGAGGCCGCTCAAATTGCAGATTGCTGGTCACCATTAAGCAATGTAAAAAAGTTCCACGTGGAACACGGAAGCCTAAAAGAACAATAGATAGGCAAGAATAAAAGAACTGTGTGGGCTGTAATTTTCACCGCGCATTTAAGCCCATACCGTATCGAATAAAAATACCCGCTAGGAGCTAGTGATTCATGAGTACTGAAGAAACCGCATATGACTCTTCCAGCATCAAGGTTCTTAAAGGCCTGGATGCGGTAAGAAAACGCCCAGGAATGTACATCGGTGATACAGATGATGGTTCCGGTCTGCACCACATGGTATTCGAAGTGCTGGATAACAGCATAGATGAAGCCTTAGCTGGCCACTGTTCTGAAATGAAAGTAACCATTCACCCTGACGAATCCATCAGCGTGAGCGATAACGGCCGTGGTATCCCTACCGATATTCACGAAGAAGAGGGTGTTTCGGCTGCCGAAGTTATCATGACGGTGCTGCACGCCGGCGGCAAGTTTGACGATAACAGCTATAAGGTCTCGGGCGGTTTGCACGGGGTAGGCATCTCTGTGGTAAATGCCCTGTCAGACAAACTTAAGATGACGATCCGACGCGCCGGCAAAATCTGGGAGCAGACCTATACCATGGGTGAGCCGGACGCCCCCATGGCCACAGTTGGCGATACCGAGACCACGGGTACCATTATTACTTTTCACCCGTCGCCAAAAACCTTTACCAATATTCAGTTTAACTACGACCAGTTGGCCAAGCGCATTAGAGAGTTGAGCTTTTTGAATTCGGGTGTGCGCATCGTCTTAAAAGACGAGCGTAGCGATCGTGAAGACATCTTCGAATTTGAAGGGGGCTTAAAAGCCTTTGTTGATTATCTAAACGTTAATAAAACACCGGTTAACGACGTGTTTTATTTCCGTTTAGATGGCGATAAACGTGAAGACGGCATTGGCGTTGAAGTGGCCATGCAGTGGAACGACAGCTTCAGCGAAAACATATTCTGTTTCACCAACAACATTCCTCAGCGTGACGGTGGTACTCACTTAGCGGGTTTCCGTGGTGCGTTAACTCGTACGCTGAATAACTACATCGAGCGTGAAGGCATTGGTAAAAAGGATAAGTCCAAGGTCAACACCACAGGTGATGACGCCCGTGAAGGCCTTACCGCCATCGTATCGGTTAAGGTGCCGGATCCTAAGTTTAGTTCTCAGACCAAAGACAAGCTGGTATCCAGTGAAGTGAAAAGCGCAGTAGAGCAGGAAATGGCGCGCAGCTTCAATGACTTTTTACTTGAGCAACCAGCACAGGCTAAAGAGATTATCGGCAAGATGATGGACGCCGCCCGTGCCCGTGAAGCGGCCCGTAAGGCCCGTGACATGACTCGTCGTAAGGGCGCGTTAGATATTGCAGGCTTGCCCGGTAAACTGGCTGATTGCCAGGAGAAAGACCCAGCTTTATCTGAAATCTACTTAGTGGAAGGGGACTCGGCCGGCGGTAGCGCCAAACAAGGCCGAGACCGTCGCACCCAGGCTATCTTGCCGCTTAAAGGTAAAATCCTTAACGTAGAAAAAGCACGCTTCGACAAGATGATCTCATCTCAAGAAGTGGGCACGCTGATTACAGCGTTAGGTTGCGGCATTGGCCGTGAAGAATTTAACGTTGAGAAACTGCGTTATCACAGCATCATCATCATGACCGATGCCGACGTGGATGGATCGCACATCCGAACTTTGTTGCTGACCTTCTTCTTCCGTCAAATGCCGGAAATTGTAGAGCGTGGCCACATCTTCATTGCTCAGCCACCGCTATACAAAATTAAGCGTGGTAAACACGAGCAATACATCAAAGATGATGAAGCGCTAAGTGAGTACCTAACCTACACCGCATTAGACGGCGCGGCGCTGCATGTGAACCCTGAAGCGCCTGGCATAGGCGGTGAGAACCTGGCTAACCTGGTTGCTGAATACCGCAGTGTGATGGATGGGGTTTCTCGTTTATCTCGTGTATACCCTGAAGTGGTGTTAAAGCAGCTTATTTATGTGCCTGTATTAAGTTCGGATGACCTTAAAGACAAAGCCAAGGTTGATGCCTGGTGTGAGCAATTACAAACGCGTTTCCCTAACCCTAAGGGCAATGAGAGCCACGTATTAATTGAAGCGATTGAAGATACCGAACGCCACATTTACGTGCCAGACGTGAAAGTGATTAATCACAGTATTCCTACTGATTACATACTGAACCATGACTTCTTTGAATCGGCGCTTTATAAGAGCATTTGTGATTTAGGCGCTCATTTGGAAGGGTTACTGGAAGAAGGTGCCTACATTCAACGCGGTGAGCGTAAGTCGGAAGTAAGCACCTTTGAAAGTGCCTTGGCCTGGTTAATGAACGAAGCCAAACGTGGTTACAGTATCCAGCGCTATAAAGGACTGGGTGAGATGAACCCAGAACAGCTATGGGAAACCACCATGGACCCAGAGGCTCGTCGCATGCTGCGTGTGACCATCGAAGACGCGGTTGCCGCTGATAAGATGTTTACTACCCTAATGGGCGATGAGGTTGAGCCAAGGCGTGAGTTTATTGAAACTAATGCGTTGTTGGTAGATAACTTGGATTTCTAATCCGACTTAAACACAAAATAAAAAAAGCCCGTTTAGATTAAATCTAAGCGGGCTTTTTTATTATGAGCAGTTAAATCCCCATACTTATTTCAACCTATTGCGTAGCAAGTGATCTACAAAATGCCTTAGGTCAGTAAATATACCCACATTGTCTAAACCCAATTTCTTAGCTTGTGTTCGTTCGCCTTTGCCTGTTAACACCAGCGCAGGTTTCAAGCCAGCAGCGCTGCCTGCTTGCAAATCCCTTAGTGAATCCCCCACCATATAACAGCCCTTGGCATTCATGTTTAATGCCTTTTCAATTTGATGAATCAAGCCAGGTAAGGGTTTGCGGCAATCGCAGTTATCATCCGGCCCATGAGGGCAGTAGGCGATGTAATCTATTTTAGCGCCAGCCTTAGAGGCTAGAGTGAGCATCTTCTGGTGCATAGCATCCAGGGTAGCGACCGTAAAATAGCCGCGACTAATGCCCGACTGATTGGTAGCGATGGCAATTTTAAACCCCGCCTGAGTCAGCTTAGCCAAGGCTTCAATGGAGCCGGGTAGGGGAATCCATTCGTCGACACTTTTAACATAGTCATCCGAGTCGTAATTAATAACACCGTCGCGATCTAAAACGATAAGTTTGCTAGGCATTTTTCAGGTTGCTCCTATTAGAGTTACCTGTAGGGGGCTGCTTGCAGCTGGATTTTTATCCCGCTAAAAATCGCCTGCAAGCAGCCTCCTACAAAATTTAGACAAAATAAAAGGGAGCGTTTGCTCCCTTTTATTTATAAAGCTGTTTCTTAAAGAAGTGAAATATCAGCCACTTTCAAAAACATATTACGCAATTGGTTTAACAGGGCTAAACGGTTTTGCTTAACGGCTTCGTCATCGGCCATCACCATCACGTTGTCGAAGAAGTTATCGATCACGTCACGTAAGCTTGCCAGTGATGCCAGGTACTCTTCATAAGCACCGGTTTCAAACAAAGGAGCCGCTTGCTGGGCTTTCTCGTCCAACGCTTTTGCCAATACTTTTTCGGCATCTTCTTGCAGCAAGGATTCATCCACTACAGGCGCGTCCAGGTAGGCATCGTTCTTGGCAAGAATATTCGATACACGCTTGTTGGCGGCAGCCAATGCCTGGGCACTGTCCAGTTTGTAAAAAGCGTTTACCGCTTGCACTCGCTGGTTGATGTCTTTTGGTTGAGTAATGCCTTTGGCTCTAACAGCCTGGAAAACCACAACAGGAATATTTTCATCCTGATACCAGGCACTGAAACGGTCCAGCATGTATTCGGTTAGCTTTGCCTTGGTTTCATCTTTTAATTCAATAGGCCAGTTGTTGTCCATGGCCATATCGATGAGTTCACTCAAATCCAGGTTTAAGTCTTTCTCTACCAATAAACGTAAAACCCCCACAGAGGCACGACGTAGAGCAAATGGATCTTTACCACCCGTAGGTATTTGGCCAATGCCAAACAAACCTACCAGGCTGTCTAAACGGTCCGCCAAGGCTAGAGATAAACCGGTCATGGTTGCGGGTAATACATCACCCGAGAAAGACGGTTTGTATTGCTCAACCATGGCCGCACACACATCGCTGTGCTCGCCATCTTGCTTGGCATAATAAGAACCGGCGATGCCTTGCAGGTCAGAAAATTCATTCACCATGTCGGACAGTAAATCGGTTTTACATAAAAGTGCTGCACGCTCGGCAAGCTTAGCATCTCCGCCAATAGCGGCAGCAATTTTTCCGGCCAGTGACTGCAAGCGCAATGACTTGTCTTTTAAGGTACCTAGTTTCTGTACCCACACTACAGTGGATAATTTTTCTACGCGGCTCTCAAGGGTTTGCTTAAGGTCGGTATCCCAGAAAAATTTAGCATCGGCCAAACGAGGGCGAATTACTTTTTCGTTGCCGTGAATCACCTGCTGCGGATCTTTTGATTCGATATTACAAATGGTAATGAAGTTAGGCATTAACTTGCCGTTTTTATCTTCCACGTGAAAATATTTCTGGTGTTCTTTCATGGAGCTAATTAACGCTTCACTGGGCACATCCAAAAATAATTTATCAAAGTTACCGGCCAATGCGGTGGGCCATTCATTTAACGAAGCCACCTCATCCAGTAAGTCTTCATCAATTACAGCTACGCCACCCAGTTTCTCGCCTGCGGCAATGACTTGGCTGCGAACTAGTTCTTTACGCTCATCATAGTCGGCCAGTACTTTACCCTGTTCTTTCAAGGTGCCTTCGTAGGCCGCAGGACTAGTAATTACAATCTCACGGTTGGCGTGGAATCTGTGACCCTTAGTGAAATAGTTGGATTTAATGCCCAAAATATTGGCTTCAATAACTTTGCTGTCCAGCAACATTAAAATCCAGTGCACCGGACGTACAAATTCAATGCGGCTGCTGCCCCAACGCATGCGTTTGGCGATAGGTAGCTTGGCTAAAGCATCGGTGACCGCTACGGGTAATTCAGCGGCGGCGTTTGCACCCTCAACATCTTGCGCGTAATACAGGCGTTCACCTTTTTCATCGGTTACGCGGCCAACCTGGTCAAACTCGATGCCATTTGCGCGGGCAAAACCCTGAGCAGCCTTAGTAGGGTTGCCACTTTCATCAAACGCTACATTGGCGTAAGGGCCCAATTTCTCAACCTTGGTTGATTGGCCTTGGGTTTGTAAACCGTGAATGCGTAATGCCAAACGGCGTGGTGCGGCAAATAACTTACTGCTTTCAAAAGAGAGTTCTTTTGATTTTAAATGAGCTTCAATGCCTGCCTGAAAAGCGTTGGCTAACGTCTTAAGGGCTTTAGGTGGCAGCTCTTCGGTACCAATTTCAACTAAAAAATCTTGTGTGCTCATTATTTGGCTCCCTTCTTGGCGGCCTTGGCAGCTTTTTTGGCAGCGGCTTTAGCAGCAGCCTTATCTTCGGCATCGGCCAAAGCCAATACTTCATCGCGTAACGCGGCAGGCGCTAACGGGAATTTTAAATTACGGCGGCTTTGGAAATAAGACATGGCCACCTGACGAGACAAGGTACGTACTCGTAAAATGTAACCCTGACGCTCGGTCACCGAAATGGCGTGGCGGGCATCCAACATGTTAAATGCGTGGGAAGCTTTCAACACTTTTTCGTAAGCTGGCAAAGGCAAACCCGCTTTAATTAAACGAGCACAGTCTTTCTCGTGCTGATCAAATGCCTGGAATAAAAAGTCCACATCGGCGTGTTCAAAGTTGTAGGCCGACATCTCCACTTCGTTTTGATGGAATACATCGCCGTAGGTTACTTTTGAGCCGTCCGGGCCGTAGCTCCAAACCAGGTCAAAGATGCTGTCTACTTCCTGCAGGTACATGGCGATACGCTCAAGACCATATGTGATCTCGCCGGTAACCGGGTAACACTCCAGGCCACCCACTTGTTGGAAGTAGGTAAACTGAGTTACTTCCATGCCGTTTAACCAAACTTCCCAACCCAAACCCCAGGCGCCCAAGGTTGGGCTTTCCCAGTTATCTTCCACAAAACGCACGTCGTGCACGTCGGTATCGATACCAATGAGCTTTAGGCTTTGCAGATATTTATCTTGAATATCAATAGGGGCCGGCTTCATGGCCACCTGGAACTGGTAGTAATGCTGCAAGCGGTTAGGGTTTTCACCGTAACGGCCATCGGTGGGGCGACGACAAGGCTGAACGTAGGCGGCATTCCAGGTTTCCGGGCCAATGGCGCGCAAAAAAGTAGAGGTGTGAAAGGTGCCTGCGCCCACTTCCATGTCCACCGGCTGGTTAATCACACAGCCTTGTTTTGCCCAGTAATCTTGTAGGGTCGCAATGAGCCCCTGAAATGTTTTTACGTCGTACGCTGGTTCTGACAATGTGGCCTGCCTTGGATTCTAATGGCCCTGTGGTTTAACAGCGGCCCATTACAAAGTATTTGGATGGAAAAACGCCCGATTATACTGGGCCAGCGGCGGTTAAGCCAGTTTGGGAAGGTGTCAGTTAACTTAGTATAGGGATGAATCCGTTTGAGGAGGCACCTGAAGTAATTTGAGTACGAGGGTACCCCGTGCCCGATCTTGCGGTTAATCGCTCACGGGGTGAGTTTGTACATAATTACCATTTTTGTCTGGCAGAGTTGACCATTAATTATTCTGGGCCGCTAGGGAAAAATAAGCTGCACACAGGCCCCTTGTTTGGGGTTGTTTTGAATGGTGATGCTGCCGGTCTTATTATTACGTTTATGGGCTTTAATAGCTTGTTCTATGAGGTACAGGCCCAGCCCACTCTTTGTCCCATGCAAACTAAACGCGCCCTTCCTAAGCTGTTCTTCATTGAAGCCTGGGCCGTTATCTTCAATTTTAATCAGCCAGCCGCCATCATCAAACTCTTCAACTTGCAACTTGAATATCTGGGCGCCGGCCTGGTTGGCATTCATGAAGGCATTGTGCAGAGCAATTTCCAACAGTTGCTCGTCGTAAAAGGCGTTAAACTCCTGATCGAAGTCCAACTCAAACTTCATGTCGTGCAGGCTCGAAAACTCATGAATGATGGGTTTAAGGGTATCAATGAGCCAATGTTCGTCTTCGCTGGGTTCAAAAGACTGGTGCTGAATCTTCAATATAGACAGCATCTCGATGAGTTTATAATTTAATACTTGGCTGTGCTGCTGAATTTTATCAAGGGACAATTGGTACTGGTCGTGGCCCACCAGCTCATCGGCCAGGTCTTCTTGTACACTTAACAAGGCCTGCATCTGATTTTTAATATCGTGTAGTTCGGCGCTTAATAACGTGTCGAAGTCGAAGGCCATGTTTACCTCTAGGCTTGTATTGGATGGCCACAGTGTGACCTCAAATGAAGGCAGCCCTCTGCCCGGTCGCTATATGGCACGCTTTAATCGCGTTTGAGTTTTCTTAAGTTGTATCCAACGGTCATAACGTTCGTCATGGGCGGGCAGGTCCCCCATGCGCACAAATAGCTCATCTACTTCTTGTAGCATAGTGCGAGTAGGTTCGCGCTGATCCATAAAGGTAACCTTGGCCTGAATGGCGTTCACCATAACCGTGTAGCCGGCTTCTTTATAGGCGGTGGCCTGGTCAAATAAGTCAATGGCCTGCTGCAACTGGCCTCGTTCAAAAAAGGCGATGGCTTTATCGTTAATTTCGGTGGTGTATTCGCGTACCACTTGTTCGCTAATTTCATTGCGAGTACGGGTTAATTCGCGGGTCTCGGCTCGGCTTAAATCTTTGCGCCTGCCCAGGTCTGCCAACATATCCTGGGCCTTGGCATGCTGGTTGGTTTCTAAAAACACATTCACCATGCTCAATTGCATGGCACCAGTGGGCTCGTTCACATGGGTGAGCAGCTCTTCGGCTTTTGTGGCAATGGCTTTGGCGTCAGCTTCCTTGCCTAGGTTGGTATAGGTGGTGCTTTCGATGATAGTCGCTTCAAAGATGTAATCGGTATTTTCCTTATAGAGGGTTTTGGCTTCCTCTACCGCTTTAAAGGCTTCGGTGCTGCCTGCACGGCTGTCGCGGTTATTAGAGGGGGTAATCTTGTGTTGCAGGCTCTTGGCAAAAAACAGGTAGTTTTTAACCGAGCGATAACAGCTGTGGCGCGCCAGTTTCACCGACATCTTGAAGGCGCTTTCGGCCACGGCGAAGTCCTTGTTGGCATAGGCCAGGCGCCCCAATTCCATTTGCCTTAATACCTGCTTGGGAGACACGTTGGTAGCACTAATGAGCGTATTCTGGGCGGATTTAAGGTCTTTGTTTTTAAGGTGAATCTTGCTCAGTAAGTCATAACACTGCACATATTTAGGGTGCTCTCTAAGGGTGCGCGCCAGTACTTTTTCGGCCTGGGGATATTTTTCCAGTTTAAAGAGGCAGGTGGCCTTACCCAGCAAGGCCCAGTTGATTTCCCGATCCTCCAGAATACTTTCGTACAGTGCCAAAGCGTCTTCGAATTTCTTAAGCTTAAGCAGAGTGCGGCCCTGAATGCGTTCCACACGACGTTTAAGTCTGGGTTGGGCCAGTATCAGTTGATCACACAGGGCCAAAATGGTTTTTTTGTCTTGTTTGTCCATGGCCTCGTTGATGGGCCTAAGCATTTCCTTAATGGCTAAAATTCGGGTGAGACGTTGGCGCATCACATCGATGGTGAAGGGCTTGGTAATGTAGTCGTCGGGCTCATATTCAATGGCCCCCATGACCATGTCCATGGCGTTTTCGCCGGTGAGCATCACAAAGGTACAGGTAGCTTTAATTTGGTGGGTAAACCTGGCTTCTTCTAGTATCTGCTGGCCGTCGCGGCCGCGGCCCAGATTGTAGTCACTGATGATGAGGTCGTAATCGTTATTGAGGATGTATTCGGTAGCTTCGTCTCCATCCATGGCTACGTCTACCTTGTCGGCCCCTAGAATGGTGAGCATCTTTTTCATGGCACTACGGGACTCTACCAAGTCATCAACGGCAAGAACGCGTTTATTGGCGAGCATCGTGCTCAAATCGGCCATAACAATTCCTTCTTTACTTAACTGAGCATAGCAAGGACTGCTGGCTTCGCTGGGTAGTGGCGAAAATTAGTGAAATAAGGCAAAGTGCCCGTCATTTTCAAGCTACAGTAAATCTCCATGGACATTAAATCTGCGATCGCCCTGTTTGTCATTCGTGCATTAGGGCTCATGAGCCTTAGCCTGGCCCGCCTTTTTGGGCGTTTTTTGGGTGCCCTTATGCGCCTAACCAATAGCCGCATGGTAAAAGTAACCCAGAAAAACCTGGCCCTGTGTTTCCCCGAAAAAAGCGAACAGGAGCGGACCGAGCTGGCCCGCGCCAGCGTTAATGAAACCTGCAAAACCATGTGTGAGGCTGGCCTTGCCTGGGCGGGCACCGAGCAAAAATTTCGCCGTAACGAAAATCAAATTGTGGCGGTGAGAAACGGCCATCTGTTTGAGAAGGCCGTGAGCGACGGCAAGGGGTTGTTGCTGCTCACTATGCACTTGGGCAACTGGGAGTGGGTCACCAGCTACCTGCCGCAGCGCTGTGATTTGATGGCCCTGTACAAGATGGCCAAGATGCCAGGCCTAGAAAAAGCCATGTTAGAGGCCAGAGCCAGCAGTGGTATAAAGTTAGTGGCGGGTAACCGAGAGGGTGTGGAAAAATTTGTAAAACACTATGGGAATCAAGGTGCCTGCATCATCGTGCCCGACCAGGAGCCTTCGGAAAAATCAGGAGTGTGGTCGGAATTTTTTGGCATACCGGCCCTCACCCCCAGGTTTATCCATGTATTGATTCGTAAAAACCCGGCAGGTTGTGTGTTGAATGTGTACGTAAAACGGGTGAGTGGTGGTTTTGAGATTGTCTTTAGTGAAGTGGAGCCAGATATCTACAGCGAAGATTTGGAAACCTCGGCCAAGGCCATGAATGTGGGGTTTGAGAAGTGTGTGTTGGACGCCCCCGAGCAATACCAGTGGGAATACAAACGCTTTAAACGTAACCCTGAAGGGCATTACAAGGGGCTTTAATCGGCCCGTTTAATGATCGTTTTGCCCTCTGATGAGGCGTCCGTCAACGGTTTCTACCGCTTGGGGAGTGTCTTCCTTGTTTTTCTGGTAAGGGTCTATCATCACGGTATTGAGCAACTCTCTGCTTTGCAGCGTGTTTTCTTGTTGCGCCAGTTCGGTGAATTCTACTATTTGCGAATATCCCGAAAACTCACTGTCTTCGTCTACTAACTTTCCTTCGCGATATTCCTGAGTGGTTTTATTGAACTCCCCTTGTTCGGTGCTCATGGCCAATATGAGTTGATTGTCCTTGGTGACCAGTTGGGTAATTTTTTCGCTCACTCGATCCAGTTCTGTGTACCTGTAATTTTGTTTCGAAAAGTCCGGCTCATCAGCCCCTTCTAAAGGGGTGTAATAGGCCCCCGTTAAATGGAATTTCTGTTTCTGGCTAATGGTTTCGGTGCGATTTTCAACGTACTTATAGGAATGAGTCTTAAGGGACAGGTTTAGCTTAAAGCCTTCATATTCATTGGGCTGCACATCCGAATTTGGGCGTTTTACCAAGGAGTCAAACGAGAACTTAAAGTCTGGTAAACCGACTAGGGCGTTTTCTACTTTTTTATTAAGCGCTTGCGTCTCTATGGGAGTATTTTTTTGCGAGTTATGGCGAGCCGCGTCTTCAGCTTCTGTGGTGAGCTGAGTAAAACCCAATTCAAAGGTCTCCATCATTAGGTTCTGGGTGGTTTGTTCAGCATGGACCTCGTCAGCACTGTCCTCTAACAAGGTTAAGTATTCTTGCAGGGCCTGCTTTTGCTGCTGTGCATTTGCCCCTATACCCAATGAGGTTTTATCTATGGTGATTTGTGCCTGGTCGCCGTTTAGGTTTACGTCAATGGAACGGCTCTGTGCATCGTCCTGGTAGCTAAGTTTAAAATTTCTCACGCCGCTGCCATCGGCATCATTTAAGAATGACAGGTCAACATCACTAAATTGAGAAAAAGTGGATAACTCTAGGTCGCCAATATCGACCTTGCCGTTGCTAAAGTATCCTTCGCTTGCCTGGTTAATTTTTTGTGCAAAGGCCTCCACCTGCTTTAGCTCGTCCGGGGATAAATCCCCTTCCACCTCAAATGCCACACGAGTGCCGGTAAAGCTGGCGGGACGTTCGTCATCGCCGCTGCCGTATCCCTTGTAGCTAGTGAGGGAGAAATTAATCACATCCCCGTCACGGGTTTTGATTTGCAAATTAATGCTGGCCAGGTCCTCACTTTTTTTGTCGGTGAAGCCGGTTAAATCCAGGGCTTTGTATCTGCCATTGTCATCCGGGAAGTTAAGTTGTGCATATTGACGAATATCTTGTTCATAGCTCTCACCAAGGGTGGCCAGCTCGGGTAGGCGTATCATGCCGCCATTTAGCCTTTGTCCCGGGTTTAGTGCGGGTATGGGAGCACCATATTGCTGGCCTAGTTGGGGCTTTATAGGGGGAATGGCGTGGTTCTTGGCCAGTAACTGGCTTACCTGGCTAGTATTATCCGGGTTGGAGAAGGTAATTTCGCTGGACAGTTTTGGCAGTCCGTAGCTGCTGCCGGTATTGGCAGAGGTTATTTTTATGCCGGCTGAATAGCGGCTGCCATCTGTCTGTACCACGGGGTTCGTGGCCTGAGTAGCAACGGCTTCTCGATCTTTGTTAATCAACTGCCCGCCAACCAGTAGCGAGCCAAAGGATAGATTATTCAGAATGTTCATGATTCATCTGGATAAAAATAGGCTTACAGCTTTAACGGCCGATGACAGGAATGATTAAGAAAAATATTTAAAGGTGTGCAGAAACTGAATTAAGCTTAGTTAGAAAAAGATTCAGCCGGCTTTGCAGCAGAGACGCTGCGTGGCGGCTGAATCTTTTTCTGGCGGGGCGTGCCAGGTGTTGGACTTTCGAGGGTGACGAGCCGTTTTATTACTGGCGCCAAAAAGTGGGAGTAAACAACACTAACAAGGTAAAGATTTCCAAACGCCCCAGTATCATGGCGAAGCTTAATACCCATTTTGCAAAGTCAGTAATCTCGCCATAGTGAGCCGCCACCGCACCAAGGCCTGGGCCTAGGTTGTTCATGCAGGCGCCCACTGCCGAGAATGCACTTACAAAGTCCATGCCCGTGGCCAGCAGTAAGATACACATGATCAAATACAGCATGAGGTACACACTGAAAAATCCCCATACCGCCTCTACGATGCGATCGTCCACCGGGCGCCCGCCAATGCGAATGGGGATAATAGCGTTGGGGTGAATGAGGCGCTTCAGTTCACGGCTACCTTGTTTGTAAATTAACAATACCCGAATAACTTTTAGGCCACCGCCGGTGCTGCCGGCACAGCCTCCCATGAAGGCCAGGAAAAATAACATAAAGGGTAAAAACACCGGCCATAGTGAAAAATCAGCGGTGGCAAATCCGGTGGTGGTGGCAATGCTCACCAACTCAAACAGGCCAAAGCGCAGGGCATCGGTGGTGTCGTAAACTTGATTATTAATCAGTGTCATGACCGTAACAGCGGCCACTATGGCCAACACGATAAGCAGAGTACGCACCTCGGCATCAACAAAATAATGTTTGATAGAGCGGTAACGCCAGGCATAAAAATGCAGGGCAAAATTAAAGGCGCTGATGATCATGAAAAACATCGCCACGCTTTCAATTAGGCCGCTGTCAAAGTAGCCCATGCTGGCATCGTGGGTGCTAAAGCCACCAATGGCCACGGTACTAAAGGCGTGGCAGATGGCATCAAACAAGCTCATACCCGCGATCCAAAATCCCAAAGCACAGCTGATAGTAAGCGTTAAATAGATGTACCACAGGGCCTTGGCGGTTTCGGTAATACGTGGGGTGAGCTTGCTGTCTTTCATGGGCCCGGGTGTTTCGGTGCGGTACAACTGCATGCCCCCGATGCCCAACATCGGCAGGATGGCCACGGCTAAAACGATAATTCCCATACCGCCTAACCATTGCAAAAACTGGCGATAAAACAATATGGATTGGGGCAGGTTATCAAGACCGGTAAGCACTGTGGCTCCAGTGGTGGTCCAGCCCGACATGGACTCAAAAAAAGCATCGGTAAAACTTAGGCCCGGGTTGTCAGCCAGCATCAAGGGCAAGGAGCCCGACACCGCCAATACCAGCCAGAACATAACAGTCACTACAAAACCGTCTCGGGTGCGTAATTCCTGGCGTCGATGGCGTACAGGTAACCAAAGAATGGCCCCCACGGCGAAGGTAATGGCCAGGGCCGTGATGAAGGCTTGCAGGGCGGAGTCCTGATAAATCAGGCTCACAAAAATAGGCGGTAACAGGGCGATACTGAATACCATCAGTAATAGCCCTAAGATGCGAAAAATAATAGCCGTATGCATAGTGAGTGCGTCGTTTCCCTAATTGATGCTGTATACATAAGTTTATGTTGCCAACTTATGGGGTGATGCCCTTTTCCGATAGCTAAAAATCGGGCAGGGGCTGCTCTCGTACGAGGCCACCCCGCGGCCGACCCAGATAAATAATCTTAGAAAAACCCCAGTTCCACCTGAAACAGGCGCTCAACTTCGGGTATGCGTTTTTTGTCCAGCACAAACAGAATCACGTGGTCGTCACTCTCTATGACCACATCTCCGTGAGCGATGAGTACCTGGTCCTGACGCACAATGGCCCCTATGGTGGCCCCCTCTGGCAGGTTCACCTGATCCAGACGGCGGCCCACTACTTTAGAAGTATTTTTATCCCCGTGAGCGATGGCTTCGATAGCCTCGGCAGCTCCGCGGCGCAGGCTGTGCACGTTGGCCACATCGCCACGGCGCACGTGGCGCAGTAAACTGCCCAATGTGGTTTGTGAAGGGCTAATGGCGATGTCGATGCCTTCCCCTTGTACTAAGTCCACATACTGGGCCTTGTTGATGAGGGTCATGACCTTACGTGCGCCTAGCTGTTTGGCCAGCATGGACGACATGACGTTCACTTCATCGTCGTTGGTGAGGGCCAGGAATACATCGGTATTCTCGATGTTGGCTTCCAGCAATAACTCTTTGTCGGTGGCGCTGCCGTTGATGATGATGGTTTTGCTGTTTACCTTTTCACTTAAACGCTCACAACTGTCACGGTTATGGTCCATGAGTTTAACGTTGTAGTAGGGCTCCAAAGCGATAGCCAATCGGGCACCAATGTTGCCGCCGCCGGCGATGATTACCCGTTTATAAGGGTCTTCGGTGCGGCGCAACTCCGCCATAACGATGCGAATGTCTTTTTTGGCGGCGATGAAAAACACTTCATCGTCTACTTCTATGACCGTGTTGGCTTTGGGTAGGATGGCTTCCCCGCGGCGGTAAATAGCCGCCACTCGGGTATCCACATTACTCTTGAGGTGTTCACGTAAAAACTTAAGCTCTTGCCCCACTAACGGGCCTCCGTGGTAGGCCTTGGAGCCTACCAGCATGACTTTGTTGTCTGCAAAATCCAAAACCTGCAGGGCGCCTGGGTATTGCAACAATCGCTTAATATAGTTGGTCACCACTTGTTCAGGGCTGATGAACACATCCACGTGCACCCCCTGATTGCCAAACAGCTTCTTGTGCGAGATATATTCCTGGGAGCGGATACGGCTAATCTTAGTGGGGGTTTTAAAGAGAGAGTGGGCCACCTGACAGGCCACCATGTTCACCTCATCGCTGTTGGTGACGGCCACTAGCATGTCGGCGTCGTCGCCACCGGCCTGGCGCAGCACATCCGGATAAGATGCCTTGCCGGTTACGGTGCGAATATCCAGGCGGTTTTGCAATTCCTTGAGGCGCTCACCGTCGGTGTCCACCACAGTGATGTCGTTGCCCTCAATGGCCAGGTGCTCTGCCAGGGTGGCGCCTACTTGGCCTGCGCCAAGGATGATTATTTTCATGCCGACTCTCTTACCTTGTCACGCAATCTTTAAATGTTCTTTTTAAGCAGGGCGTAAAAAAAACCGTCATGGCTGTTGGCGTTGGGAAACAACTGCCAGCCAAAGCCGGTGTCGTGGCCACTGGATAATTCTATTTTTTGTAAATCTGCATCTGTTTGCTCACCCAAAAACGCCTCGATGTTGTTGGCATTTTCCAAGGGCAAGATGGAGCAGGTGGCATACAGTAAACTGCCGCCAGGTTTAAGCATCTGCCAGGCTTGTTGCAAGATGGACAGCTGCAATTGCGCAAGGTTATCAATATCTTGTTTTTGGCGCAGCAACTTAATGTCTGGGTGGCGTCGAATCACGCCGGTGGCGCTGCAAGGCACATCCAAAAGAATGCGATCAAAAGCATCCCCATCCCACCATTGGTCAGGGTGCTGCGCTTCACCGACTAGAGTTTTGGCTTCAAAGCCCAAGCGCTCTAGGTTTTCATGCACCCGGCCCAATCTAAGTTCGTCGGCATCCATGGCAGTGAGCTCAATTTGCCCGCCAGCATGTTCCAACAAGTGGCAGGTTTTGCCGCCCGGGGCGCTGCAGGCATCCAGTATTTTTTCACCCTTTTGCGGGTCTAAAAGCTGAGCCGCCATCTGGGCTGCCTCGTCCTGTACGCTGCATGAGCCTTGGCTAAAACCAGGCAAGGCAAAGACATCCATGGGTTTGTCCAAATAAATGGAAGTGAGTGATAGCTCACCTGGACTGGCCTTTATTTCTGCATCTTCCAGTTGCTGTAAATACTCACTTACAGGGCTTTTGTTAGTATTTACTCGCAGGCACATGGGGGCTTGAATATTGGCTTGTTCACAAATGGCCTGCCATTGGTTTGGCCAACTTTTCTTAAGCAGTTTAATGAGCCACTTGGGGTGCTGATAGTGGGGTACATCACTGCTTTTGAGGCCTTCTAGCAGCTCGGTTTTTTCACGCTGAAAACGACGTAATATGGCGTTTAGCAGGCCGCGGTATTTATCCTGTTTCAGTTGGCCACAGGCTTCCACTGTTTCGTGGATGGCGGCGTGTTCGGAAATATCACTGTAGGCCAGCTGATATAAACCTACCCACATAAGCGCCTGCACTGGGCGGGCGTCTTCGGGTAACGGGTGCTCTAACAGCATCTTGCTTAAGGCATTGAGGCTGAAAAAATGGCGGCAGGTGCCATAACAAATATGCTGTAACAGGCCCTTGTCGTTGGCGGGGATTTTCTCCGCGTAACGCACTAATAAGGGGGTGAGGCTCTTTTGTTTGTCTACGACATCCAAAAGGGCTAGGGCGGCGCCGGCTCGGCAATTAATGCTCATTAATGCTCTCTATAGCTCGCTGGCTAATACGTAATTTTCTTGGAACGGATGTTTTCCGTTGAGTAAATCGCTTACTAACATGGGCTTTTTACCGGGTAATTGAACCTGCTTTAAAGTCACTGCCTGTTCTTTGCAGGCAATGATCACGCCTGTTTCATTAACGGCCAAAATGGTACCGGGCAGGCTTTGGTGTGCCATGGGATTTACCTGAGCGCTCAAAACTTTAATGCGCTCGTTGCCAGAAAAGGTATAACAGGTAGGGAATGGATTAAAAGCGCGAACTTTTTGCACCACCTGTTGGGCAGGAATGTGCCAATCAATGAGGGCTTCTTGTTTGCTGAGCTTTTTGGCATAACAACTTAAGCTGTCGTCTTGCACCTCACCAAATACTGGGCCTGATTGATATTTTTCAATCACTTCTAAGATGGCTTGGCTGCCTATAATGGCTAAGCGGTCATGCAAGCTGCCGCCGGTATCTTCATTGTTAATGGGGGTTTCCAGCTTGTGTAGCATGGGGCCGGTATCTAGGCCCAACTCCATTTGCATCACAGTGACACCACTGGCGGCATCGCCTGCTTCGATGGCGCGCTGAATAGGGGCGGCCCCACGCCAGCGAGGCAACAAGGAAGCATGACTGTTAATGCAGGCCTTGCTGGGAATATCCAGCACCACTTGGGGCAACAACAAACCATAGGCCACCACAATAAACAGGTCGGGTTTTAAATCCTTAAGCCGTTGCACATCTTCATCTTGCTTGAAGTTAAGTGGCTGCAAAACCTCGATGTTGTGTTCCAGCGCCAGTTGTTTCACTGGGCTGGCCATTAACTTTTTACCACGTCCAGCGGGGCGGTCGGGCTGAGTATAAACCGCCACTATGTCGTGTTTGGCTTTTAACAAGGCGGCCAAATGGCTCTTGGCAAAATCTGGTGTGCCAGCAAATACAATTCTCAAGCTCGGCTCCTAAGCCTGGCCTTCACTATGAAGGCCGGTAAAACAAGGGTGTTACAAAAACGATTTAAGCTTGCTTGGCTTGTAATCTGTGGGCTTTTTCTAGTTTTTTACGAATACGGTCACGTTTGGTATTGGAGATGTAATCCACAAACAATTTGCCGTTTAGATGATCCAGTTCGTGTTGGATGCAAACCGCCAATAACCCCTTGGCTTCCAACTCAAAGGCTTCGCCGTTTTTATTGAGCGCCTCAACCTTGCAATGCTCAACCCGCTCCACATCTTCGTAGAAACCAGGAACCGACAGGCAACCTTCTTGTAAAAGCTCAGGTTCGCCATCTAGTACGGTAACCTTGGGGTTGATGAATACCAAGGGCTCGGACTTGTCTTCGCTCACATCGATCACCACAATTTGTTGGTGAACATTGACCTGGGTGGCGGCTAAACCAATGCCCGGGGCTTCGTACATGGTTTCAAACATGTCATCGATTATTTGACGGGTTTTATCCGTCACGTCCAATACCGGTTTGGCTTTGGTGCGCAGGCGAGTATCGGGAAATTCCAATATATCTAATATAGCCATAAAACTTGTGATGCCTTTAGTAGTCATCAGGGCATAGGCCCTGCTAATATTATATGCATCTATTATATCTAATGATGGTGTTGTTTCTATCCCTAGAAGCGATACGAATAAAAATAAGGGATTACCCATGTTCAAACCCTTGCTTAGGCAACTTTCACTGGCACTAATGTTGGTGGCCAGCGTAGTGAGCGCTGAAGTGATTGATTTAAAACCCGGTCACCCGGTGGATTATGTGGTGAAAGAGGGGGACACCCTGTGGGGCATCTCTCAAAAATTTCTGGACGATGCTTGGTTGTGGCCGGAAATTTGGCAAATTAATGAGCAAATTGGTAACCCTCACCTGATTTACCCTGGCGACGTGATTGGTTTGGTGTACATGGGCGACCAGGTAAAAATCACCATTAAAGAGCGCGCGGTTGAAGTGCCTAAAGAATTGGGGCCCATTAAATTGATGCCCTCGGCGCGCATCACTGCCATTACCTCGGCCATTCCCCCTATTCCCATGTCGGCTATCTCCAGTTTCATGACCAACAGCCGCATTGTGAAATCCAAAGTGCTTAAAAACTCTCCTTATGTGGTGGCCGGTGACGATAATCGCCTGTTGGCCGGTGGCGGCGGCAGAGTCTATGCCCGAGGATTTTTGGTAGATGAGCCACAAAACAGCTATGGCTTGTTTCGCAAAGGGCAAATTTTTGTAGATCCGGATACCAGTGAGGTACTGGGTATGGAAGCCAGAGAAGTGGCAGCCGCAAAGGTCTCTAGCTGGGATGGGGATGTGGCCACATTAAAATTGGCCAGTTCTCGTGAAGAAGTCATGGTCGGTGATCGTCTGTTGTCCACAGATGAACGTTTGGTAATCGCGAACTTTATGCCCAGTGCCCCTAAAGAAGATATATCCGGTCGCATGATCGCGGTGTTGGGCGGCGTGACTCAAATTGGTCAATACAATGTGGTGGTGCTTAACCAAGGCAAGCGTGATGGCCTAGAAGAGGGCAACGTTTTGGCCATTTATAAAGAAGGTAAAATCATCATTGATAGAGTGACCCGTTCAAAAGTGAAATTGCCAGCGGAGCGCGCCGGTTTGTTAATGGTGTTTAGATCCTTTGAAAAAGTGAGTTATGGATTGATTTTACGCGCCAAACGTCCGCTCACCGTTGGAGACGCAGTTAGAAACCCATAACCTTCTTTAGTATATTCAGCCATTTTTCCTATGGCAGCCGTAAGG
>Ga0209825_1000375_pt1 | contig 35924 bp, 32 predicted proteins | sample EN8Hudsemesocosm_FD_184631 | JGI IMG/M metagenome (GOLD analysis project Ga0209825, IMG submission 184631) | Methane-oxidizing microbial communities from mesocosms in the Hudson Canyon - EN8B Hudson Canyon (SPAdes) (version 2) | ecosystem: Environmental > Aquatic > Marine > Cold seeps | place...
GACATTTTTGTATCAATCAGATCCGCTTATTGTTGATTCTTTGTAAATATTGGTTTTCCTACTATACTTTGAAAGTTATCGATAAAAGCAAAGCAGAACCTGTAGTTTATTAAATTATGCTTTCTACATATCATATAAAAAATAAAGGTAACCGTGGTTTTATTGAACGCATATTACACTTTCCTAACCTACAAAATGGAGAAGATATTATGTCATTTAAAGTTAAAGCTCAGACTTCAATACTAAAGCCAGTATTAGCATTGCTAGCTGTATCACTAAGCTTTACTTCTAATGTTTTAAGTGATGATTACAAATCAAAACCATCAACTTTTGCTAAAGACTATAAATATATAAATATTGAACCAATATGGACTGGGGAAAATAAGCTCAGCCTGGAGCTTCCAAAAGATTTTCGACGATGGGTTTACCTTGGTGCCCCTTTAACGCCTAATGGTTTGAATAGCGGAAAATCAAACTTTCCAGAATTCCATAACGTTTATGTTCAGCCCGAGGCTTTTCAGCATTATCGCGACCATGGTGAATGGCCGGAAGGCACCATTCTTTTGAAAGAACTACAATTAACTGGCGGTAAGGCTGCCGAGAAGGATGGTTCTCGTTATGAGACCTCTGGTCGAGGGTACTTTCCTGGCCCAGTCAATGGCGTTGATGCGTCGGTAAAAGATTCAACACGTTTTTCCGAGTCAAAAAACTGGGGATATTTTAACTTTGGACATCACGCTCCACCTTACTCAGCGTATGCAAAGGCTGCTCCAATTGCATCCTGTGCGGGATGTCATATAGCCAACGCAGATGAAGATATGGTCTACATGGAAATGTATCGTCCAATAGTAACGCCTTTAAAACGTCAATAAATATGATCAATCATATCCTTGGTTGGAATAGTATCCCAACCAAGGATGCTAAACATCAACGTGCTAAAACTATAATTATAGGAGTCTGTGATGAATCAAATAAAAGGTACATTTATTATCACACTATTATTAATCTTCAGCCATTACTCTTATGCTAGCCAAAAACCTAGTTTTACAAACACCTATCAGATGTTAATTGATGATAAAGGTAATATCTCATTACCAGAAAATTTCAATAAAAACTGGGTGTTCCTTGGAGCATGGTCAGTAGCTCAACAAGATAAAGGCGATAAAGGTGCAGCAGCATTACATAACGTATATACCCAACCTGATACCGTTGAATATTTTCAGAAAAACAAGAAATTTCCCGATGGTGCTATTTTGATAAAAGAATTGTTTAAAAACACCACTAAAACAATGACAACGGGCATGGTTAGTTTTGCTAATGAAGTTGAAGGCTGGTTTGTTATGGTAAAAGATTCAAAATCGCGTTTTAAAAACAATCCCTTATGGGGGGATGGTTGGGGTTGGGTGTTGTTTAATGCGACAGATAAAACCAAAACAGTCACAACAAACTATAAAATTGATTGCATTGGTTGCCATATTCCAGCAAAAAACAATGATTGGATATACACCGAGGGTTATCCGATTTTGTTCGAAAATAAAATGCACTAAATAATTCAAAAAAAGGTGTTAGTTTTATCTTTCGTCATACTGGCGATGTTCTTTTTGGTCAATATCTTATTCAGACTTTTGCCCGAAAGCTCTGTTTATTCAAACGGAAAGAAAGCGGTATCGTCAAATAATTCTAAATGTATTGAATGCCATACAGCTCCTATACTTTCAAAAAGTGATATAGCCAGTGGTAATAATGCAGCAAATTGCCCTTCAAAACATAACCGTAAAATCCACCCAACTTACCTAGGTGATTGCAATGATATATTGGCCTTTTTTAAGGTAATTAAGCTTCGAAACTCTTTTCCTACTCGGTCTAATATAACGTACTCTAACCCTCTAATAGATGGAGAGCGATTAGCTCGTCAGTATTATTGCTTTCAATGTCATGGTGAACTAGGTCAAGGGGGATATCCAAACAACGGTTCATTGAAAGGGTATATTCCTGGTTACTTTGGTAACGATTTTCGTCAATTAACGAATAACGGTAATTTATTATCCATAAAAAAATGGATTTTTTATGGGGTCGAACATGAGTTACTTGATCGACCGATTGAAGGCCGTATAGCTAAATTCTTTTTGACCAATCAATCCATTCATATGCCTCAATTTAGCAGTCTGACAGAGCAAGAGCTTACAACCCTCGTTCACTACGTTTCTTTATTGCAATTATTTGGTCCGTTAGACAATAAGTCTATCGAAAAATACAGTGAATTAAGTAAGACAAAACTAAACTATCACCAAATAAAAGAAATTTTGTCTAGCTATAACTAACTATAAAGTTGTGAATTAATACGTACCTAACTGAAAAATATAGAATGTTGAAAGTATAAAATCAAAAAGGCGCAATATCAGACGCTCATTTCATCGAATGCGCAGCTATAGAACGGAGTTCAAGCGTTCCATATTTGAGTGTCGATTAACCCCTGGCTCTAGTACAAAAACGTTCCTTATTCACAGGCATGTAAATAGCTAGCTTTCGACCTAAACCGTGCATTTTTAATTCGGCTGAAAGAGCAAAACCATTCTTTTTATATTGACTAATGTTCTTTTTTTAAAGTCTGTAGTTGCCACTATGTAGCCGAACCAGAAGATGAAGCTGTTCGGGGTTTATCCCGTGCACGTGAAGTGGCCATGCGCGATTTAAATGATGCAAAGCGTCAACTCAAAGCCTTGTTGCTACGTAATAACATTCAATACAAAGGCTCTTTGTTAAAGAAGAGCAACTCACGAATACCAGCATGATAACCGTCGAAATTACCTGCCTCATCTGATGCGCCCGCGTTTCCTTTTTAGTGAAAAGGAAGTTAGCAATAAAAGAAAAGAGACTCTGGCCGTGCTATCGGCAGGATTTTGTGAACCTTTCTTGACGTGGGGTTGTCATACTAACGTCTTGGCCATTTTCGAACGAATCTGGTCCGGACTTCTATTCCACCAAGAGAAGATGCGATATTCAACGGTGAGGCCAGTAGATGACGCAACCGGAATTTAATGGAAATCAAAACGCACGAAAGAATGCTGTGGAAAAAATAACGGCATTATGGCCGGAGAAATTATTCTGAACTTGCGGTACAACACTATCAGAAAATTCTCGGTGATACGATGCATTCAAGGGATTTAACACGCCAGAACACAATGTGAGCCGATTTATGGGAAACTTAACTAGCACATGCCAAGAAGGCATTTTTCAACCGATGACACACCAAGGGTATGAATTTATTAGCACTCTACCACAAGAAAAAGCAATAACGCTTCTTGATGCAATTCTCCAGAAAACCTATACCGTTAATAAAATATACAAAGATGATAGACACAGTTTTGTCTCAAATATTGCAACTAAAGCTCACTCAAATATAATGTTCAAAATTCCTAAGGAACGTAATAATCGTTCTTGGGAACGGTTTTTAACTCTTTTTAGACCTAACGAATCATTTAGAGTGTATGACAGTATGACGACCTTGCAATCTCTAGGGATCAAAGGAACTGTACCTTTACTTGCTGCTCATAGAAAAAGAAGAGGAATGAGTGTAGAGAGTTTTCTTGTTTATGATTTTGTCGAAGGAACGCCTGCAACAATAGAAAATTTAGAAAGTATTGTTGAAACGTTAGGGCAGTTGCACCAGGCAGAATTTGTGCGTAATGACCCAAAACTTATTAACTTTATTGTAAACGGACCTGATGTTTATCTGATCGATTTTAGACTTAAGAGAGTAAAGGTTTGTATTAAACTTCAATGTATGATGAATCTTTGTGGGCTTTTCCGTACAATTTCGTCTAATAAAAGCGACTTTCATGCACATGTTAAAGAAGATGCACTTTATCATTTTGCTTGGGTGTTGAAAAAAGTTCGTCATCAGATACGAACTTATCGTAAAAAAATTAAAAAGAAGCTTCTCAGGCGAAAAAAAGAGCACATCGCGGTTTGTTAATTTGTAAGTAAAACTGACCCACTATTTGCATCTAGTATTGACCCATGTCATCACCACCCTAATAGCCAAATTATGGCCCTTTCTTTAAATTAAACTCCAGTGATTTTTCTTATTTCTTCTATTTTATACTTGAGTGTTTAAAACGATAACTGTCATTACCACTTTCAATAATATTACAGTGATGCGTTAGCCTGTTGAGTAATACCGTTGTTAATTTTTGGTCAATAAAGACTGAAGCCCATTCAGAGAAGCTTAGATTAGTGGTAATTGGACTTACCAGATTTTGCTACACACCAAATAGAGTTAAAATCTACAACTGCAAAAGGTATCGCTTTCGGGTTCTTACTAGTGGTTTTCGACGTCCTAAAATGTATCGCTAATAACTCAGACTGTGTGAAAACTCAAACATCTGCTGCTAGCACTCTATTTTAGTTAATATAATGAGCCTTAGGTTAAAATCTGAGTATGTTTTTGACTGCAAACTAATAAAGATTTCGCGTAGTGTAATGTTTTGATTTTGGTACTTAGAGTTTTAACACAGCCTGTAGCCAAAGCTCTACCTTTTGAGTTCGTGGGAAGATTATGTCGAAAGATGAAAGCGATACCCTTAAAAAACTGCATTAAATACAATCAAAAAGCACCTATAAAGATAAACCAAATTTTAGATATACGTATTCATACGATCAAATGTAGATAAACAAAGCATGAGTCGGAAAGCGAATTAATATGGCAAGGACTGAATTTAAGTTCAAAGCGCTTATATTTAAACTTATACACAAGATTCGTTAATATCAACTATACTGTTTATATTATATGGATAAAGAGATAAAAGTTATGCTCAACTTATTTACTCTCTTAGTCGTTACAACATTACTATCAATGACTGTGCAGGGCGATGAAACCTATCCTAAAAACCTAGAAATCATAACTAATAATATTCATTTCCAATCTAAAGTGAATTCAAATCGAAACAGTTATGTAACTGATATACTTAGGGCAGTTTTCAATGGTCTGTCAATAAAAATCAACTCACACCCAGCCCCATATATCCGTGCAGAACTCATGATTGAGGAGGATAACTCAGAGTGTTTTGGGCTTTTCCCTCCGATATACCCTGAGCTTATATACAGTGATAGGCCATGGGCTGCTCATGCGTTTGATTTGTACACGCTTAAAGAAAACCAGATAATACTTAGGAAAACAGATTCCCTGCAAGAATTGCATTTACTCGCCAGAGAAAATCACTGGATGGTTGGGGTTATCGCGGGTGTGAAATATTCTGGCGAAGCAGATACCTTTATCAGTTCATTGGAGAGCTCAAAACTAATACATAAAAGCTATGGTTCAAATGCGCTAGAAAGTTCGTTGAAGATGCTGGAAAAAGGTCGATTAGATATGGTGCTTTCATGTCCCTTATGGGTGAGAAGCATCATGGGCGATACCGTTGGCCCTATGTCAGACTTTCATAAATCTTATACGTTTAAAAATACAAAACTTGATCTCCATTTTGCTTGTAAAAAATCATATCCTTATGCCAAAAAAATAATTGATAAGGTCAATGCAGAAATGAACAATCTTCACTCCAGGGGTGTACTTCAAAACATACAGGAAAAGTACAACCAAAATATGTGGTAAAGGTAAAGTTGTCACATATTTATGAGTATTGAAAGGTACCGCTTTCGGGATCACACTCGAGGTTTTGTAGCGGACTGATAGGTATAGCTAATAACTTAAACTGTGTGAAAACTATGGCCTATTTATCGACATAAAAAAGTTATCAATATTAATAAATGATCTAGTAAGTATCATTTCAAAATAAGTAGATTTGATATAATTACGACAGCTTGAAAACAAGGAAGTGTAGCTGTCATGTCCCATCATATTAAAGGTAAAAACCGATCTCAGGCGACCTTCTATCCAGAAGTGTTAGATGACTTCGTTAGTACAGAAAACCCTGTCAGAGTGATTTACTTTTTTATTGATGAACTCGATTTAGGTAAATTAGGTTTTATAGGTGTGGTACCAAAATATACGGGGCGACCTAATTATCATCCAGCGATGCTGCTCAAGTTATACCTCTACGGTTACCTTAACCGCATTCAATCTTCACGACGATTAGAGCGGGAGGCGAACCGTAATATCGAGTTGATGTGGTTAACAGAACGACTTGCGCCAGACTTTAAAACCATTGCCGACTTCAGAAAGAATAATAGTGAAGGAATTAAACAAACTTGCCGAACCTTCGTTGGTTTATCTCGTCAGCTTAATATGTTTAGTGATGCTTTTGTTGCCATTGATGGTAGTAAATTTAGGGCGTCGAATAACAACATCAATCATTATACGCCTAAGAAGTTACAGGTTGAGATTGAACGAGTTGAAAGGCATATAAACAAATATCTTACTCAACTTGATAATGAAATTTCTCATCACTGTTAAGTCTTGCTTTTCGGATCTATAGCCCGACAACGAAAGTGATATTCCATTTCCTCAGTTATTTTACGTCTCTACTAAGCAATAAGGCAATGTTGCCCAAATGCACTATAATGTAGGTGTTCCGTTTAGCACGGTGCACGTTCTGCATTTATATTTGCAAGTCGAAAATATAGCGGGGTATATAAAGTGTTGAATACTAAGAGTGCTTATTGCATTGAACGACTAGTAACGAGAATTACACTGTTTTTACTCGGTATTTCTCTTACAGCTACAGCGCTTGCGGACTCTTATGATTACCCATTCAGCAACCCATATATCGCAACTATTGTCGGGACGCCTAAGGAGTTTCAGGCCGAATTACCTCTCAACATCCCGCTCGAGCGTCATTCATTGGTTAAAGAAGTGGGTCCGGAGCTGCCGGATGTATTTTGGTATCAAGAGGGCTTGAGTTATTCATTGGCTGTTCAGGAATTCAACGCGCCACTGATATTTGTAATTGCTGGAACCGGTGCTGATTATAAGTCGGAAAAAAATATGGTTCTATTGAAGAGCTTTTACCAAGCTGGGTTCCACGTAGTTGGCTTGACATCGCCGAGTCATCAAAATTTTATTACCACAGCTTCACGGTCTGCAATCCCGGGTCACATGGAAGAGGATGCGTTTGACCTTTATCGCGTGATGCAGCGGATCAATAATAATCTAGCTCCTGATATAGAGGTCAGCAAGTATCTACTGACTGGATACAGTCTAGGTGGGGCGCATGCCGCTTATGTAAGCCAACTCGATCAAGAGGAACAGTTGTTTGATTTCGATCGGGTGTTATTACTCAATCCGCCTCTTTCATTGTATGCATCTATATCCAAACTGGATCGTATGCTCGAGAACATCCCTGGGGGTGTCGATCACTTCAGCGCATTCTTCGATACAATAGTCCAGAGAATTTCTGAAGCGTATAAGCGCTCATCGAAAGCTGAGTTCAATGAAGCACTGGTATTTGAGGCGTTTAAGCATAACCCGCCTAGTCATGAGCAGCTCGCTGCAATTATCGGCACGGCATTTCGGTTCTCGGCCTCCGGTTTAATGTTTACGTCAGACACGATGATCAATGCTGGTTTCATTAAACCGAGGGAGCTGAATCTTGGCGTGAATGACTCACTACAGAACTACTTACGCCTATCAATGCGTATTGGTTTCACGGATTACTTTCACGAACTGTTTTTTCCTTATTTTTTGAGTAAACATCCGTCATTAACCCGTGAGTCACTTGTTGGGCAGTTAAGCCTGCTCTATATAGAAGATTATTTGCGAGGCGCGGCTAAAATCGGTTTAGTCCATAATCGTGATGACGTCATTCTGGTCGACGGCGACATTGAAGCATTTGAATATATGTTCGGGGCGCGCGCGAAAATATTTCCTTCAGGTGGTCACTTAGGCAATTTACAACAACGTGATGTCCTTAACTATATCGTTGATTTCTTCAAATGAAAGGTTCGCTGTAATGAATAAACGCTCAGCGATTTTCTTCTCCTCAAGAATTGTTTTGTTGATTTTTATTGGCATGCTTACCTCAGCCTGTAGTTCGACGAAAGTGAAATCACAGCAGGACAGCGAAACTACCTTTCGTTACGATAGATTGGTAAAAGAGGATGTGGCCACCCCGCTTGATGTCTGGGATCCATTTGAGTCGATGAATAGAGCCAGTTATAGGTTTAATGCCCGATTTGACAAGTATGTTTATCTGCCCGCCTTGAATGGCTATCAATATATTACGCCTGATTTTGTCGAACAAGGTATCTCAAATGTTTTCGGTAACCTGGATGACATAAGAACGCTAGTAAATCAGGTTTTGCAGTTTAAACCGCTAGAAGCAATGCAAACGAGTATGCGCTTTGTTACAAATACTACGCTTGGTCTGCTCGGATTATTTGATGTTGCCAGTGAATTTGATATCCCTAAATATGATGAAGATTTTGGCCAGACCCTGAGTGTTTATGGCGTTAGTGCCGGACCTTATTTAGTTATACCAATCATGGGGCCATCAAACTTACGAGATGGTATTGGAGACTTTGCTGACACACTTCCCATCTCACCCTTATTGTTAGACGGTCACCCGGACCGAAAGCTCGTTGCCTACCCCTTAAGATTCTTGGATGAGCGAGCAAAAACATCGTTTAGATATTACGAGACGGGTTCGCCTTTCGAGTATGAATTGGTACGTTTGCTGTACAACACTAAACGAAATATAGAAGCCTCAAAATAATGGCACAAAAATATAATCTGGAAGAATCATGATAGGTAAATTTCTTGTTATACAGCTCATGACATTTGTTCTTATGAGCTCCTGTGTTTTGTCTGACCCCGTGAATGCGAGCGAGAGCATTAAAGTTGGGCTTACAGCTTCACTTAGTGGCAAATATAAAGAGGCGGGGATGCAGCAACTACAGGGTGTCCAAATGTGGCGGGACGACATAAACGAACGCGGTTCATTGCTTGGTAGACGTATTGATCTTGTTGTTAAAGACGACCAATCTAGGTCAGGAAATATTGAAAGGCTTTACGAGCGACTTATTGTTGATGATAAAGTCGACTTATTATTAGGACCTTATTCCTCGGACCTGACCGTCGGTGCTGCAAATGTTGCAGATAAATACCAGTTTCCTCTTTTGGCAATCGCGGCCTCGGCTTCATCTATTTGGTCTGATAGAGGAGATAGCTATGTGTTTGGTACCTACGTTCAATCGGATCAGTTAATGAGCGGTGCGATCGAGTTGGCAGTTGAAAAGAAACTGAAAAGTGTCGCTATAATTTATGCCGACTCACTGTATACCGCGTCTATTGCTCAGGGGGCAAGGCGAGTTGCCGCTGACCATAAGCTAGAAATTCTTGCTTACGAGTTGTTTGATGATCAAAAAGACAGTCTTCGAGCTTCGGTAGAAAAGATAGCCAGAACTAAAGCGGAGCTCATTATTGTCGGCGCATATTTGGATGACTCTATAACGGTAGTTCAGCAGCTAAAACGACAGAAAGTAAAACCAAACATGCTGGTATTTAGTGGCAGTATTGACACAGAAGAATTTAAGGAAGTTTTAGGTAGGGATGTCGAAGGTATTATGTCTACCGTTCAATGGAGCCGCTCGCAACATCTACCGGGGGCTTATGATTTCTCGTTCCGTTATCGTCAAAAATACGGGGAGTTACCAAGTTACCAGTCAGCGGGTGGTTATGCCGCCGGTCAAGTTCTAGAAGCAGCGGTACGGCTATCTCAGTCTTTATCGCGTAAAGTCTTGCAGCAACAATTACTATTGTTAAAATTCAGGTCTCTTTTTGGCCATTATCGGGTTGATGGCGCCGGTCGACAGATTGGGAAAAAAGCGTATCTGATGCAATGGCAGGACGGGCATCGTCAGCTGGTAATGCCTAGAGAGTTGTCAAAACACGCGATTCGTTAAATGGATTGACGCGAGGCCTTAAGAAAACCGGTTTGTTTGGTTATATATGGCTCCGATATTAATAAGGCCAAACAAACTTTTCTCGTTTAGAGAAATTGGCGGTGGGGTTTGATTCGCAAGAATCAGTTATTAGTCGTTTGCTTGATGGAGCAGAAGGTAAAACTGAGGCCAAGCCAATACTTACGTTTGATCCAAGTGATGAAAATGAATTTAAGTTTAGGTTGATAGAATCAAAAGAGGCAGAGGTTGTTATTTATAAAAATGATTCACGAGAGAAATTACACACTGGTAAGCTAATCGGCTTGGGGAAACATCTAACCTAAGGGTAATCTATGGTCAGGTTTACTTCGAGGCTGGAAGGGTAAATATATCCATAAGGTTGATCTTTCTATTTTGTCACAAGATTCAAGCTCACCTGGGGACGAAACGCAGCAAATAAAATCTCTAGCACTTGACTTTCAGCTAACATTCGATGAAATGAGTCAGCTATCTTATGAGATTAGTCAAAATGAGAGTAACGATGGGCTTGTTTATAATCACATTGTGCAATTTGATGATGGCAACGATGAAGAAATTTTATCTAAAATAGATGGTTTGCATGAACATCTTTGGATAAATGTTAATAACTCCATTTTCAACTGATAACGATAAAGTATCACGCGAATCTACGTGTGGTTTAATTTACTGAAGTGGGTAGAGAATTAGTAAGGGTTGATTATTTATGTGCGGTGATTTGAATGATTACCCACAAGATTTCTTTGTATTCACCTTAAACAAGATGATTAGAGTTGCGTTAATGATTATGTGAGGAGGGTGATTAAAAGGATTCAAGCCCGCTTAAATCGCAGACAAGAAAAAACCCGAACATCGTGAGATGATCGGATTTTCGAATAATGGTGCCCAGTTTCGGAATCGAACCAAGGGCGCGAGGAATTCAAATCAGACTAACCGCATATTTAATAGCATTGTACTCTACAGAATACGCGTGTCTCACGCTTAGATGATAACCCTCCCAAATAATTTCCGATTATTACACTTAGAGTGTGTGGGCTTATTATCACTGAAGTTGCCTGTAGGTGGCTGGGCTCAACCATTAAGACTGATCTTTTTTGGCAGCCTTCAATACTGAAATCACTATACTAAACAGCATTTACTTGATTTCGCCAAAATTATTGAGACTTTACTTCACTACTTTCAAGCAAAAGTGGTTAATCAAAACATATTTTTAATGTCAGAAGAAAATGTTGGGTATGCGAACATATCGTCCCTTAATTGACTGGCTAAAATGCCATAACGCATTGCCATAGCAAACACATGAATTAAATCCTCTCCTCTATGACCAACAATGTGCGCACCCAAAATTTTATCAGAATCCTTATCGACAATTACTTTAGCCCATGCCACTGTTTCTGCGTAGCTTTTGCCTGAAAACCAATCTTTCATATCATTAACGGTAACTGAAATATTTAATTTTTGTTCGTTTGCCTGAGCTTCGGTTAGGCCCACAGTCGCTAGCGCAGGAATGGTGTATACGCAGCTCGGTAACACACTAAAATCAGGCTTTATGCTGGGGCCATTTATAATGTTCTGACCGACAGCTCGACCCTCTAAAGTTGCAATGGGCGATAGCTGAGGTGACGTCACAATGGCATCCCCACAAGCCCAAACAATTGGGTTTGAGGTAGATCGCAAATATTTATCAGTTTTTATGGCAAATCGATCATGTTCAATGTTGCCCGCTTCTAGGTCCAGTGTATCGACATTAGCCACGCGCCCAGCTCCGTTAATAATTCTATCGGCTTCGATAACGTGTTCCTTTCCATCTATTTCGGCTTTTACCGCAATTCTGGAGTCCGTTTGATAGACGGACTTCACTTGCACACCTGTATGCACCGTAATTCCTATTCGTTCGCTTTCCGATTGAATAGCGGCGACAGCATCACTTTCGACCCTAGGCAATAAACTCGGCATGACTTCTAAAATGGTGACTTTTGTACCCGCTCTGGCGTATACATGGCTGAACTCCATCGCAACCACACCGCCACCAATAAATATGACTTCATTAGGCTGCTGCTCTTCTGACAGCACGTCATCGGAAGTAATCATGAGTTCAGCACCAGGGATTGGCAATGGTCGAGTTTTTGAGCCCGTTGCGATAACGATATTGTTTGCTTGCAAAACAGTGTTATTCACTTGGACTGAATTTGGCGCAACAAACTTAGCAGCGCCCCGATAAATATCTCCACGTTTTTCAGCCACGCCTGTCATCGCATCAGGAATAAAGCTGATCATATCCTTTTCGCGCTGAATCAACTTCTGCCAATTTAGCTTTGCAGGGGGAACGTCAATACAATGTACTTTTGCTTGGGCGATATCATGTAATGATTGAGCCGCTCCAACTAATACCTTTTTTGGAGTACAGCCTCGATTAGGGCAGGTACCACCAAAATCACGTTCTTCAATAAAGGCAATCTTTTTACCCTCTGGTGCTGCAATGGCTGAAACACCTAAGCCAGCATTTCCGCCTCCAATAATGATAATATCGTACTGATTAGTCATGAGAATTTCCTTTTTTTGTAAAGTCACACGCTGCAATTGATATATTAATCATAGTTGGTAATTCTCATTTGAACACACAATAGTCGTTACTTTTTAGGCATGATATGAGTAATTAATCAGGAAAAGATTTAGGGAATCGAAAATGGAAAAGCATAAGTATTGATGCTAACTTTATGTCTGGTCATTAAGTGTTATTCGGCTAATAGTCGGATTTAATAACCAGAAACAGATTTCATGACGGTGAGTGAAAGTTTTTGTTGAGGAGATTATAGGGGGGGGCATCGCCATGTCGTCGTAGGGATGTATTTTCAGGGGACCATTTAAGCTTTAGTTTTCTGGCTATAATTTGACTTAAAATTTCATTACAAGCCAGTTTGATAAGTTTTTGTTGCTCTATACTAAGACTAAGCACCATTATGATTAATTTCACGACTAATTTATGATTGAGAACGATTTAATAGATCGGCGATAGACCTGACAGGTTGATTAGCCACTATGCCTCTAGACATTTCTTCTCGTTCTGTAAGTATCAGTACATTACTTGAACATACTCGACTTGGAAGGCGAATGCCTCCAGTCTTAGATAGTGTGCGAGAAATCGGGGAAGCAGATTTATCAAATAAGCTTGCTATTGAGCGTATAGAACCTCCCTTTTGCCAACGTTCCAAAATTACGGCTTTCTGTTCTTCTGTGTATACGATTCGAGTTTTATAGTTCATTATCAACACTCCTTCTTTTATTTAAGAATAAAGTGTTGCGTAGATCAGTTGAATCACCGTGGTTAGCGTTTTCTTCTCCAAGCCTGCTATTATGATGAAACGGTCTGTATTCAAACTACCGAAGGTCAGCTGCCTTCAACAAATCTGCCATAACGAGTCATCGATTTCATAGATAAAGCGGGCCAAATACTGAGCAGGGAATTCCTTCTGCGACCTAATTAAAAAGATGTTAAATATCACTGGCCATACCGACACAATAGTAATGTGAAAAAGGGCTACATTACCAAAAGACTATACCACCAATAAAGGATCAATCAGGCCCTTCCACTCCTCCAAACTGGAGTTGTGATCAACAGGTACTCTATCAGCATTGTTCACAAAGAAAGTAGGCGTCGCCCAAACAGCTTTTGTTGCTGCATACCGAATTGGGGTACGGGCATCAATATAGGTATCGTTGTCACTCATTCTTTTTAAGAATGTAGCTCGTTCTTTGTCGGAATGCTTATGCGCTAGGTCAGCCACAAACTGGCGTAAATCTTCGTGTGTTTTATATAGAAATGGCGCGTTGTAAAATTGGTCTTGACGCTCATACACAAAACTCGTGAAGCTGTAGAATTTACTCGCATCTCCTTCTGCCAGGGCAAACAGACCTAAACTTACATCCCATGCTTGTCGATGATTACTAAGCGTTATCATATGTACCTTAAGACTAACCGGCTTCTCTTGATAATGCTCTAAGACAGCCAATAAGTTTGGCCAGGCAGCGCGAGAATGAGGGCATTGAATATCAATAAATGCATCGATCGTCACCAAAGCAGCTGGGTTACCTAAAAGAAAACCACTTGGTCGATAAGGAATGGGGATAGCCATGGTAATTAATTCTCCTGCTGTGTTTCTTATGTAAGCTTCAATTAGCGTTTAATTTTGTGTTTACGATTAAGTGGCTATGCAAGGTCTTGTGCACAGGGCACTTGTCAGCAATATCAAGCAATTTATTACGCTGCTCATCGCTTAACTCTCCCTCCAAAGTAATTTCTCGATGTAAATAGTCTATTTGCTGGGGGGCTTCATCACAGTGCTGACAGTCCTTGTTATAGCTACGCTCATGATACAAGTTAATTCCAATATTATTCAGCGGCCATTTTTTTCTATCAGCGTACATACGAATAGTCATAGAGGTGCATGTACCCAATGCCGCGAGCAAATGCTCATAGGGATCTGGCCCTGCATTCGCTCCGCCAACCGAGCTTGGCTCATCGGCGAGCCAGTGATGGCTATCGCTAAAGACATTCTGTGAAAATTTATGGTCCTTTTCTTCTACAAAAACACGACCCTTCTGTACCGTTTTCGAAGGGGTTTCATCTATGGTGGGTTCGACATATCTACTAGCCCAGGCTGCAATGGTAGCGGCGATATATTCCGCATCATGTTTATTGGATACCAAATGATCGGTACCATCCAAACTAACAAAGCTCTTAGGGTGTTTGGCCTCTTTATAGATCTTTTCAGCCTCCGAAATATTCACCGTATTATCCAAGGGTGAATGCATCACCAGAAGCGCTTTTTTTAAGCTTCCTATCTTGGATTCAGTTTGTTGCACATCATCAATAAACTGCTTTTTGATAATGAACTTACGATGACCCAATGTAACTTCTGCAGCACCTTGCCGATTAATTGTGTCTAAATTGGTTCCAAAGTTATGTACGACATGCTGCGCTTCATGCGGCGCACCAATGGTAGCAATGGCTTTCACTTCGGGTAAACGGTGAGCGACCGACAAGACTGCAGCACCTCCCAGGCTATGACCGATCAATAAGCTCGGAGCCTGGTAATTCTGTTTAAGAAAATCCGCAGCCGCTTTTAAATCATCCACGTTGGAAGAGTAATTGGTATTCGAAAAGTCCCCATCACTATTCCCCAAACCGGTAAAATCAAACCTTAATACAGCGATACCTTTCGCAGTTAAGGCTCTGGAAATTCGAGAGGCAGCAGCAATATCCTTTCCACAAGTAAAACAATGAGCAAATAAGGCATAACTGGAAATGTTTTCATCGGGGGATTCCAGCATACCTCTCAGGGTGACGCCATTGCTGACGAATTCAACTTTGTTCTTCATGTTTGCCTCGTAATTGGTTTAAGTAACTGTCTATTTAGAATGAATAACTTATTTCTCTTAAGGTCACAAACTCTTCTGCCATCGTAGGGTGAATACCTATGGTCACGTCAAATTGGTCTTTAGTGAGTTCTCCTCTAACAGCGACTGCAAAACCTTGAATGAACTCACCCGCATCTGGACCTACCATGTGCATACCGACCACTTTTTGACTGTTTTTCTCGACAAGCATATGCATCAATACACGTTCTTCGCTACCCGATAAGGTATGTTTTAGGTGTTTGAACTCTGATTGATAAACATCTATAGGTACGCCTTTAGCTTTAAGTGCTTCTTCAGATAAGCCTGCTGTTCCAATATTCGGTTGACAAAAAATCACTAGCAGTGATTGTAACCTTTCTGGTCAACATCAATTTGAGCCTTTTGGTACAACATAAGAATTATACAATATTGATTAATAGCATCCTGTTGCTTTTGTTTCAGCACCTTTATCATGGCTTAATATAGGGTAGTATTGAGTAAAAACAAACTCACCTTGAAAATAGCTTTTACCACGAATCGCCGATTTTGAGCCAACGCTGACTAACTCTTTTACCAAAATGGTGCCCCCACTAAACTCACCTTCTTCTTTTCAGTGAGCCCAATTTTTCGGACCAATGTAAACGTTGTGGCGTTCAGGAAATGATGCTTTTCCCCGTTCATATCGTTGGGGTTACATGCGTGCTGACATATACCCATTCTCTTGATCACGAAGTGTTTCCGCTTATAGTGATAAACCATAAGCTTCAAAGATTTGTTTATAGCGCCCCTTTTTTTTCAGCGTTGCCATAGCTGTTTTAAGTTTATCAAAATGTTGAAAAGGCTGCTTTTTATTGCTTGCTAGAAAGGTGTTGAACTTTTGAATTATTTTACTTGTAGTAGTCTTTAATTCTGGGTGTTGAGCGAATGCGTAATTGATTACGTGCTGCTCTGCGAGCCACGTATCAATACGCTTTAGTTTGAGTAACTTGATAAATATGTCACCTTCTCTAACATCCCTGTGAATTTCTGGATATTTATGTTCAGTAAGCCAATTATCCCAGCTGGACTTCATTTGTACACCAATTACACGACCATAGGCTAAATCTGCTGTTAAACGCTCGCCGTTAATGGTGACAAACCTTGTACCCGTATTAAATATTTTCAGTCCCCAATTGTAATTTTCCGCACGTGTTTTTGTATAGGTGAGGGGGAATATGAGTGAATGTGGGGTTTGTTTTACCATAACTTGAGCGCGACCCCAAGGGACTTTGACGACCTCATATGATAGCTCGGCTTCGTCGAACAGGGACTTTACAATTTCATGTGCATAACCTATTTTTTTATGATCAGTATTGACCATAGGCGAAAAATTGGAAGTGTAGATCAGCGTTTTTTCTTCGGCGTGTATCGAAATGGGTAACAATACAAAAAAAGTTATTAATATATGGGATAACCAGTGAAGCCGGGTTATTTTATTATGCATGGTTATGTATCCTTTCAATCTAGTTATAAAGCCATATTGCCGTTGGAGCGGCTAGAGCTTTTTTATTCTTATATAAACCATTGTACGCACGTTATTATGAATAATAATAATGTCACATACTAATGACATAATCACTAGCTCTATTGTTCAATAATTAAATGACTTAAGTTGAGATAACACTGAAAAATTTGCTGACTATCTAAGAAATAGAATTGATACTAAATTAATAGAACTGTTGGATTTCCCCAAGGCTCGAAAAACGAACACGGCTTTGCTTTAGTTGGGGACCAGAAGCAAACTAACCAATAAAAATCAGGTAAACCTAGCCCAAAGTTAAGTGGCTATTCATGGCACAATCAACTGTAAGTTTCGCATATCAAAATCATGCGTTATAGAACAACCTTAAGTGCCTACTTTGTGAGAGATTGAAACGCTTAATTGATGGCTTACCACTGGGGACACTTTTGCCACCGATGAGGTGATGTCTACTGTTGGTTGCTAACCAGAAGCTATTTAATAGTAAAATTCAGTTCGCTATACTGCCTTTGAAACGTCAGAAATCTAATCGACTGATGTCAGCTATTGGCACTCTGTAGTCAGTAGGGAAAAACATTATTCTTAGGAACTAGAGACTGTCTAGACCTTGCCACATTTGAATACATTGTTAGCTGTATAAGAGGTACTGAATGAGTTGTTATATTATTTATCATTACAATATTATTAATAAAGAAAAAATTGAGCTGTTAGGTCCATTATCATTACCTATTGTAAAAAAGTTTAGTGGGCAATTAGTAATAGGAAATTCTGTGTCATGCTTAGAAGGTTCTTCGCATACTCATATGGTTGCATACAAATTTAAAAGTAAAGAAATTGCAAAGAGTTTCTATGAGTCTGAAGAAAGTCGAGAGTTGTCTAAGTTAAGAAATGAAGTTACAGAAGGGTTTGTGGTTTTCGTACCAGAGTACGAAGCTTCCTAAATTAAGTCTAGGTATTAGGTCGTCGTACAATCAAGCATTTACAGCTAACAAGCTAAGTGGATCTGGCAGATAAATTTTAATATCGTCAATTGGCTGTTTATATACACAGTATTTTGTTGTACCTTAGTAACGCTAATAATTTAACTATATTAAGGAGTAAAAAAATGATTGGATATGTGACTTTAGGTACTAACAATTTACAACGGGGTGCTAAATTTTATGATGCGTTACTACTGGAAATAGGTGCTAAAAGGTTTATGGAAGACGACAACTTTATCGCATGGGTAGTGGCCCCAGATCAGCCTAGTTTAGCTATTACAAAACCATCTAATGGTGATTCAGCAACAATTGGCAACGGTGTTATGGTTGCGCTTGCTGTAGAGAATCCTCAACAAGTTGATGCATTGTATGCAAAGGCGATTGAACTGGGTGCAACGGATGAAGGGCCTTCTGGGCCAAGAGGCGACGGGTTTTATGCAGGCTATTTTCGTGACTTTGATGGTAATAAGCTTAACTTTTTCTGTTTGACGTAGAATGGATATCTCTCCAGCGTAACGAAGCTGTCAACCGGGTAGTTTACTTCTTCGGTTTATTGCGAATTTTGCTTCGTTGCAATTTGCGCAAAAACCTTTCGCAATAAGCTGCCGGTTACATGGGCGGTAGCTTCAAAATGAATTAGAGGAATTGTATGAATTTTTATGATCTCAGTGATGAGGAAATTCTTGATATAGTAAAACCACTAGCTGAGCATACCGAAAATTCATGGAATCAAAAAAACTATGCTGGATTTTGTCGCTATTTTCTTGAAGAGAATCCAGAGCAAAAATTTCCTGAAGACGAATTCAACCGACAAATAGAAGAGAGTTACGATACATATGGCGCTCACACAATAGCTGATCTGGTGGATATACATCGAAATCCAGATCACGTGATTGTTATCTGGAAAGTAGGTTTAGAAAAACGGAATGAGCCTGGCCTGCTCATTTATGGCTTTAGGGAACATGAGGGTTCAATGTTCATTGAAGGCTGTTCATATCATGCATAGCGCTAACAGGACCATCAAAGACCGCCGAAGGGCTTGCATCGCTCGCTCTTTATGGCTAAGCGACTAATTAAAAATGATAAATACATTAGCAATTGGCAACTATAGATCTTTACGTAATATAGTAATTCCATTCGGGAGACTGAATGTTATTACCGGAGAGAATGCCAGTGGAAAATCAAATTTGTACAATGCACTTAGACTGTTGTCGGAAACCGCACAGGGAGGAGTGGTCAATTCATTAGCAAGAGAAGGAGGGCTCAGTTCAACTTTCTGGGCTGGACCTGAGAACATTTCTGCTCGGATGCGCAGTGGCGAAGTAGAGGTCCAAGGAGGTCCGAAACAAAAAGCTGCAAGGTTACGATTAGGATTCTCTGGTGATAATTTTGGTTATTCAATTTCACTCGGACTTCCACCTCCCGGATACTTGGGGCCAACAGCTTTTGCACTGGATCCTGAAATAAAACGAGAGTGTATCTGGGCTGGGAATTCTTATCGCCCAGCAAGTTTACTAGTAGATAGGGTTGGGGCTGTAACAAAGGTACGTTCAAATCGCAATTGGGAGGTTATTGAGCAACATACAAGCAATTTTGAAAGTATTTTCGGGCAAGTAGCCGACCCTGAGAAAGCACCTGAAATAATTACGTTGCGAGAAGAGATAAAAGGCTGGAGGTTTTATGATCACTTTAGATCTGACACCGAAGCGCCGGCACGCTTACCCCAATTAGGTACTCGCACCCCCGTACTACATAATGATGGTCGAGATTTAGCCGCCGCACTGCAAACAATTATAGAAATAGGCGACGTGGAAGCACTCAATGAGGCCGTATCCGATGCATTTCCAGGAGCAAGCTTAAGCATTGCCGTGCAAGAAGATGGTCGCTTCAATGTGAATCTGCATCAGGAAGGATTACTGAGACCTTTATCCGCCTCAGAATTGTCGGATGGTACTTTGCGTTATTTACTCTGGGTAGCTGCTCTTCTGACACCTAGGCCACCCCCACTTATGGTACTAAATGAACCTGAAACGAGTTTGCACCCTGATCTCCTTCCAGCACTTGGTAGACTAATTATCCAAGCTGCGACGACTACTCAGGTTTGGGTGGTATCACATGCAAGTAAGCTAATAGCTACGCTCGAGCACTCAGATGAATGTAATTCGGTGCATTTAAGTAAAAGTCTTGGTCAAACTGAAGTTCTGGAACAGGGAATACTGGATCAACCTACGTGGCATTGGCCAGATAAAAACAAATAAAAAGTTAACATAAGGTACTTCATTAGACTCCTGGGGGCGCAGGAGTTATTTTTTAACCAGTCCTAGATAACTAACTGTGACAGGTTTGCTTGAAACCAATATAAGTAAATAATTAGAGCAAACTAATATTCCACCTCATACTTTATGTCCGTTATAAGCAGCTAAACATACGTTAAATTTTAAGCCTTATCAGGCTGGTAGTTGGTTTTTAAGGCACCACAAATATAAACACCTGATGTCAGATATTGGCACACTCGTGCAATACCTTGCTGCTGAAGCTCTTCGGTATTACGCAGAACTAAAACAATGAATCAGTGTGACTGCATTGGTTTGCGTAGTGGTGTTGGTAAACCAACTTATTGATCAGATTAGTGGACATGGCAACTCGTTATGTTCTCAGAAGCTATTGTGAAATATGCTTCTGGCCGCGTCGTATTGCGGCTCACAAATTTTGTAAATATGCCTCTAAAGCCATATTTTATCCAACTGAGTTGGTATGAAAGCTCGTTATGCTGCAACCTTATCATTGCTGATCGCTAGTTAGTGATACTTTTCACGTCAACACCATCACGAGAAACCGCTTCGCCACGCTGCAGTTTACTTTCGATACCCGGACCTATTTTGGGTATTATGTCTCTCGCATTGATATCCTCTTCACACTGATCACAAACATATTTGGGCTGAGTATCATGACCACAAAGTTTATGTTCGAATACCACCGGCGAGCCATCGCCATCACAGACCCATTTGTCGCCCCATTGCACCACGGTCATCAATACCGGATATAACTCGATGCCTTTTTGCGTTAAACGATATTCATAACGTGCACGCTTTTCGTCATAGAGTACCTTATTCAAAATACCGACCTCCACCAATCTATTTAGTCGGTCAGACAGTCGGTGTTTGGTAATACCTAAAGACTTTTGAAAATCACTAAAGCGTCGAATACGTCTAAAGGCATCTCGTACAATTAATAAGGTCCATTTATCTCCAAAAATAGCTAAACCTCTAGCAATAGAGCAAACCTGTGTATCTATTTCTTCCCAGCGCATAACAACCTCACATATTAAAAAGCGGTTTAGTTTGGTTTCAAATAAAAGGTATTTATTTGAATTGATAAAATTATATATTGACAAGTTCCAAAATGGAACCCTATAATAATCCCAAGGTTCCAAAACAGAACCTTAAAAGCAAAAGCCAACTCGTTACCGACTTAACTTTTGCAACTTAACTTAATAAGAGGGCTTTATGATGAACTTAATCAAAACACTTTTGAATTGGATCGACCACGAAATTGGATTAGATAACTTCGATGGCAGCATCGATTTTGAACTCGAGGCCGGCGATTTGGGCTAGGCCATTTTGAACGGACCACGACTCTACTGACGAGGGTACAAATATGAACATCTTAATAGCGCTAGGAATCTTAACTGCAACTGTCATCGTTGGAGAACTACGCCACCGTTATCTTGTTTCAATCAGAGGTAAGTAGGCAAGCCGGCAAAAGGACAATTGAGAACAAAACATTCAAGTAATAATTTGCTAAAAAACAACCAACTTTATAAGGTTAAAATTATGTCAAGCTTCCCATTTATTATCAGCATCTTCATTGTGCTGTCAGTCTTAATCACTTCATCAGTCATTACAAATAGCGGATTTACCGCTAAAGCGAGTAATTACAAAGCCAAGCGCACCCTAAATAATTGCATGAGAAATGCTGGCTGTTATGCTTGAGGCCTTTATAGCAACTCGACCTCAGGTTATGCTTAGTCAGCTTGAAGTCGAGTCACCATAACAGCCATTATTTACGCACAGGTTTACAATAAACAAAGCGAGTCATTTCGTAGCATAGTATTATCATATAAAATCCAGAATTCTTCTTTAACCTCATCTAGCAGTTTTTCTAACTCATCTTGAATCAAGTATAAGAAGGAAAAATGTCCTTTCTTCGTGAACCAAGAGTTATGATCAACTTATGTGAAATCACATTCAAAATGATCATTTTAATTCAGTCCTAGCTGTTTTTCGTTACTTGAAAATTGAACGCTAATACTCACTTCCATTAGTTATCACAAATATCAAACTGTCTGAAATGTTCTGAGTTTCGCAAGGTCAATCAGAGGCTACTTTGCCTACACTTATGCTTTCGATAAAATGATGTCTGCTACTAGTTGCTAACCAAAAATTATTCTTTAGGAGGATTTAGTACACTTAATTGTCTTTGACGCGTCAGAAATCTAATCGATCGATGTCTACTAATGGCACTTTTGTGCAATCAACTGTCGCTTGTTTAGTTGGAACTAAAAGGCAGGCTCTGCCACCAGTTAAAAGCGATACTTTTGAAATTTATCAAGTGGCTACAAACCTAAGGTTTGATATTTGATCAAGGAAAATACTAAAGCGACAGCTCTGCCTCTTTAATCACTTTGGTTTTCCTCATCAGCTACATTCTAGAAATTAACACTTACTGCTAAACCATTTAGAGTTGGTTGCAAATTCCAACTCCAACTGTTGTTATTTTTTAAGCTTTGATAATCTTGCCAGTCTTGGATTCCTTGGTAAGGCTGAGTCCATATATTTATTTCGCTTGATAAGATTCCGCCAATAGCTGAAGCGATGGCGTCTTTGTCATTACCAAAAGCTGACACAATACCGGCCGTGGCGAGATTAAATAAAATAGCAGTACCGTGTCTAGTCCAAGTATGGATGTTTTTTGCGCGTTCAGAGTGTCGTTTGAACAAAGTTTCTGCCCTTTTAAGTCTTTCAATTTTATGCGCACGCGTTTGAGCTTGAACGTTTGAATCGCCATGAGTAGGTGAATATAAAGAATCAGCTCCGTCAATTGCAGGTAGTGGGTCCATCAACATAGCGCTAAAAGCTACCGCTGATTTAAACGCACCCACTCCAAAGCGTATTTCATCGTCAGAATTATCTGCCGTTGTAGCGAGACTTAATTGAACCAATGAAGAAATACCATAATATCCTTCCCAGACATGCTGCCACAAATAACTATGGTTACTCTGATTGTCTAATCTATTTTTAATATACAAAAAACGGTTATCTAACTCTTTAACAGTTAAATGGTCTGGGCTGTAGTCTTGTGAATATACATTACATGAAACTAGTACTAAAAAAGAGATAAGCAATTTGTTCATGTAATATTTCTCCACAACTTATTTATTGAAAGGGGATTGATGTTCTTATTGTGCTTGAATAGGAAGGCAAGCTGAAGCTAAGTAGTTTAAAGTTATAGAATTGTGAGGTTTGGTGTGAACTACCCCTGTTTTGGTAAAAAAAAGGGGACGCACTATTTTAGTTATCATAAAAAAGTTGTCTGCTAGTTACTGCAAAGCAGTCTTCAGAAATCGGCGTTTGATGTCTCCTAATTTAAGAAATAGTTTTAGCCATTAAATGACTGCTATTGGCTGAGGTTCTAAATTCGAGTGCAAACTAGGTTCGATCATGATCTGGCATTGCTGTGACGTGCAACTTTCCAAAGAGCAAAAGCCTTCCTGGCAGAAGATTGGCAAAGTTGTCTGTGTTCACGATACTTACTTGAACTTAAAGCTTCTCTGCCGGAGACAGAATTTTATTGATCCAGCTATACTTGTTTTAGAAGGTAATTTTGTTCCCCGATTTTGTGTGATTAAGAAAAGGATCATCAACTCTTATGGCTAATAGACAAATTAACGATATCGCTACATCCGTAACTAGGCTCGATGATCTCGCCAAGTTAACCGACTATTCGCTGATGGATGGTCTTAATTGCGATCCCCAAGCGACAGTAAGCGGTGAAGATTACGCGCCTCGGCAAGTTTTTTCGGGGCATTATGTACCTGTTAAACCCACTCCTATTCTCGAGCCTGAATATGTTGTTCACAGCCAACTATTTTTCAGCGAATTAGGTTTCGACGACAGCCTGGCACAAACGGATGATTTCCGTCGTTTGTTCTCTGGTGATATCTCTCACGTCCCAATGCCAATGCGACAAATAGGTTGGTCCACGGGCTATGCGCTTTCTATTTTTGGTACGGAGTACATACAGCAGTGTCCGTTCCAAACAGGCAATGGTTATGGAGATGGTCGTGCAGTGTCGGTGCTTGAGGCAGTCATCAATGGTCAGCGTTGGGAGATGCAATTGAAAGGTGGTGGGCGAACTCCTTATTGTCGAGGTGCGGATGGGCGAGCGGTATTACGCTCAAGTGTCAGGGAATTTTTGGCACAAGAGCATATGCATGAACTGGGAGTGCCAACATCTAGATCGTTATGTCTTTACGTCTCAAAATCCGAGACAGTTAATCGTCCTTGGTACTCTGAAGGATCATACTCCGCCGATCCCGATATTATGGTATCGAACCCGGTCGCGATTTCAACACGTGTCGCCCCGTCTTTCTTGCGCGTGGGCCAACTCGAATTATTTGGTCGTCGAGCGCGCAGCAACTCGCATCCGAAAGCACTGGAAGAGTTAGAGATGATCGCCTTACATTTGATTGATCGTGAATACAAAAGTGAGATCAACGAGGATCTATCAACAGCAAATAAATTGGTACTCTTGGCGAGCCAGTTTCGCGAACGATTAACGTCTCTTGTAGCGAATTGGCTCCGCGTAGGTTATTGCCAAGGCAACTTTAATAGCGACAACTGCGCTGGTGGCGGATATACACTTGACTATGGCCCATTCGGGTTTTGCGAACTTTTCGAACCATTTTATCAGCCATGGAGCGGTGGTGGGCGACACTTTTCTTTTTTCAATCAACACGCTGCTGCTGAAGCAAATTTTGAGATGTTTTGTAAGGCATTGCGGCCCTTACTCTCATCGCATCCTGACGCATTGGAAAGGATCGATGAAATACGTTTAGGCTTTTCTTCTGTGATGCAAGAAAAAATGGAAACGATGTGGGCATCTAAGCTGGGGCTTGATGTGTTTGATTCTGAACTATTCAATCAACTCCTAAAGTTAATGGTGGAAACTTCCGTCGACTACACCATACTTTTCCGCGAACTTTCAAATGTTCCCGAGGATATCTCGGCTCTCAAGAAAAGCTTCTATAATGCCCAGACAGATGCTATGACTGAGGAATGGTCACAGTGGCTACAGAAGTGGAGAGGTCTTATAAATAATGAACACAGTACAGAATCGCTTTCGCTACAGATGAAGCGAGCCAATCCAAAATACACTTGGCGGGAATGGCTCGTCGTGCCAGCGTATCAACAAGCGATGGAAGGTGACTATACGCTTGTTCGGGAGTTACAGGAGGTGTTGAACAAACCTTACGATGAACAGTCAATCGAGGTGGAAGATAAATACTACCGCTTGAGGCCTCAAGAGTTTATTGGTGCAGGCGGGGTGTCGCACTACAGCTGCTCCTCTTAATGGAAAAAGCGCCGTTTCTCGAACTAATTTCAAATACTTTTACTGTACCTGTGGCATGCGAATTCTGACCAAATGCCAGTCTTTTCTCTTCTTCTTATTAAATGGAAAAACGATTGAAAACAAGCGGAGGAACGACTGCGTTAAATAAGCCTGTGATCATAATTGTCTGCTTTGTCATCATTTGTAATGACTTGGTTCAGGCTGAAGATGCCTGAATGTCCAAGCTTAATATCCATAATCATCAGCGGCTACTTTGCAGACACTTTCGCCTCAGATAGAATTTTGTGGGCTATTGACAGTTAACCAGACAATTCTGTTTGGAGAAATTTAACTCGTTAAGTCGTCTTTAATGGGTCAAAAAGTTGGTTTACTGATGTCAACTAATGGCACGTTCGAGCATGCTTTTGCCTGCAATAGTCATTCTATGCTTGTCCAATTTTTTGCTATTAATAATGTTTTTGTGGTATCGCCCTTGAAGCTATGGTGATCACTTTTATAGAGCCAACTATATGGCAAACATTTGTTTTTTCTTCTGGCTACTGAGATCGACCGGTAAGAGTATTGATATTGATATTGATAGCAAGAATCGGGTGGGTTTCATTTTTATACGCTGTTAGATTTGTTCAATAACAGGAAAAACTCATGAGGAATACTCTAAATACTTCAATGGGCGCTTGCGAGTGGGCAATGCTGATAATCTTATCCGTACTTTGGGGAGGGTCGTTTTTCTTCGTAGGCATTGCGGTTACAGACCTTTCACCACTGACTATAGTTGCTCTAAGAGTTGGGGTTGCTGCTGTAGCATTGTGTTGTGTTGTGTTGTGTTGTGTTGTGTTGTGTTGTGTTGTGCTAATTATGGGGCTTCGCCCGCCACAAAAAATGGGAACTTGGGCTGCTTTTTTAGGTATGGGGTTGCTGAATAACGTGATTCCATTTGTTCTTATTGTTTGGGGGCAAACTCAAATATCATCTGGGTTAGCCGCGATCCTAAATGCGACAACACCTTTATTCACTGTAATCGTTGCAGGGGTGCTGCTTTCTGATGAGCGCGCTACACCGCTAAAAATTGTCGGTGTAGCGGTGGGTTTTATAGGTGTTGTTGTGATGATTGGGCTTCCGGCTTTGGGTGAGTCAGACAAAACACTTGCGCAGTTCGCGATAATTGTGGCGGCCTTATTTTATGCCTTTGCCGGAGTGTATGGACGCCGATTTAAAACAATGTCAGTAAATCCGATAGTAACAGCGGCAGGCCAAGTTACTGCTTCGTCAATCGCGATGATCCCTATAGCATTAGTGGTAGATGAGCCGGTGGATATTGAAGGAACTAGTCTTAGTACGTGGGCAACGATCTTTTGGCTTGCTGCACTGTCTACGGCAGCGGCTTACGTTCTTTATTTCAAGCTACTTGAATCCGCCGGAGCAACTAACTTACTTTTGGTTACGCTATTAATTCCTGTCTCGGCGATTGTACTTGGGTCTATGTTCCAAACGAAACTTTGGCGCTCATTCATTTTGTGGGGATGGCTCTAATTGCTCTGGGTTTGTCTGCAATAGATGGGCGTCTTTGGCAGGTCATAAACTACAGTAAGGTTTGATATTGTTAGTTCAGATTAACGTAATAAAAGTTGAACCGTGAGTAGACCTCATAGCCTTTAGCAATGGCTTATAAGAATCGGGAGAAATCCAATTGACGTGATGTTTTATTCTAATCAAGGTAGTCATTGTACGAGCAGAAAGTTTAGACAACTACTTTGGCTATTTCAGAAAAAGCAAAAAGTAAGTCGTCGTTAAATTGCTGGGATAATAGCCTAATGCAGGGCCTTTTTTGGACGCCCGAACTCCGATAGACTATCGAAACTTTACTGAAGCACGGCACTCAATAAGGCGTTACCTTATTGGTTATTGCGGGCAGACTATGCCGCAATAACCATAACGAGGGATTGGATCCAAAGAAAGTAGAGAAAGAGTAATGAAAATCTATAAAACCGTGGCCAGATTTAGGTGACCACTACAAAGCGAACATGCCTTGGTAATAATAACCACAGACTATGTTGTGGATTAGTATTGTCGTGTGCCAGTAAAGTTTCTGAAAGTCGATTGTAGATGCACCGAAGGGACGGCCTCCTCACGTTATTATGAACACAAAACAATGAAGAGCTTGATTGATATGAATCAAATCAATATTCAGTATTACAAAACTAAAGTAGGGGAATTTATTCTGGGCTCTTTTGATAGCAAACTTTGTATGCTTGATTGGAGATATAGAAGAATGAGAACAACTATCGATAATAGGATAAGAAATGGACTTAAAGCAGAGTATGTAGAAAATGGCGATGAATTAATAGACAAAGCGATTGAACAGCTTGATGAGTATCTCCATGGAGATAGAAGGAGGTTTGATATTCCTTTATTGATGGTAGGGACTGAATTTCAAAAAAGTGTCTGGAATGCTCTGATCAAAGTACCGTATGGACACACGTCAACATATTTACAATTAGCAGAAAATGTAAATAACAAGAAAGCTGTTCGGGCAGTCGCTAGTGCAAATGGAGCAAATGCCATTAGTTTAATAATTCCTTGTCATCGCATAATTGGAAGTAATGGGGACCTTGTTGGTTATGCAGGTGGACTGCCTGTAAAAAAACGTCTGTTAGAACTGGAGAAAAGTGGTAATGAGCAATATAACTTCAATTGGTAATTAGGGCAGGGGATGTGAAAGTTTCAATATAAAAACTAATAACAATACTGGTACTCGGACTAAAAATACGCCGTTCGTTATGCTTCTTTCACCTGAAAATATGAGGCATAAATGTAATCAGATAGGTGCCTACGAAGGGCTGCTAAACGGACGCTTTTATCACCTGATACCAATTAAATAATGTCAGTTCTGCAGGATAAAGCTGCCATCAAAAAATGCATCTCGAAGCTATCAAAGAAAATGTACACTTTTAATATCATTATGTCCGCTTCAGGCACACTATTACCTTCAGTTATTATCCAGATTTAAAACCATTGGATTGAATCCAGTGGTGCGTAAGCACACCCTATAAACATGCCATTAAGTGGTTAATTTTGACACGCTTAAGCTTACTTACGTTTAGTAGGGTTAATAGCATAACGCCCTAGTTTTCTAAGTTTGGGGGTGGGCTATGAATTATATCTATCTGAATTTAAATGATTTTATATAATGTTATAAATAAAACTTGAAAACTGACATACATGTAAGTAAGATTAATTTCATGAGAGAAGCAATATTAGAAAAAGCAGAACAGCAGTTAATGCAAGGCGGTTATGACAAGCTTAATTTCGCGACTATCGCGAAAGAGCTCGATACCACCCGAGCTAACCTGCATTATCACTTCAAGAATAAAGAAACCCTGGCTATTGAAGTGACTCGTCAGTATGCGAATCGCTACATTGAAGAGTTCAGTCTCTTAAGAGAAACCTTTAATGGTAATTTTATAGGTTTTTTTGAGACGGTTGAAAACATGATCTGGATGCACTCTGGTGGCTCAGATGATGACAAGATGGCGTCATGTTCGACATTGGTTTCTGATCCTGAACTGCCTGAATCTATTGCTAAATTATCGCGGGAAAATTACGGTAAAATAGAGGTCACCATTGCGGGAGTGCTTCAAGATGCCATCAATAACAATGAAATACGTCAGGATATCGATGTTAAAAGAGAAGCGGCTCGCAGTCATGTCATTATGATGGGCATAGGGACTTGTGGGGAGTATTTATTGAACGTTAAGCAAGCCAAGGAACGCTTCGGCGGCATGCTTGAAGAATGGGCCCATAACCTTAAATAGGCTATTTTTTTGAAGACTTTTGCTTACTTCCATGTAAGTAAGCAAAAGAGTAATTAAACGCAAACAGGACAAATAATTAACTCGGTATACGAAAGTAGTTGAGGGTTCTTATTTTAAATAGCCATAAATGGGCTATTTTTTTGAATTAACTTACTGACTTGCATGTAAGTAAGGTGTGAAAGTTTCATGAGTATTCAGCTGAAGTATTAAAAGTCTTCAACTAGAGAACATAGAAATATCAAGTCGGTGCTTGCATCGAATTATTAACTAAAAACTATGACAATTTGTCTTAGGAGGAACCGTGAGAGATAAGTTTATTGGCTTGATAGTCAAACACCCTATGTTGGTGATTCTGGCTTTTCTAAGTTTTACTTTTTTAGCTGCATCAGGTGCACAAAACCTAGTATTCAAGAGTGATTACCGGATATTTTTTGACGAAGATAACCCTGAATTGCTTGCCTATGACTCGATTCAAAAAATTTACAACAAAAGTGATAATGTCACGTTTATTGTGGTGCCCAAAGATGGCGATGTCTTTACGGTAGAGCACCTGGTAGCCCTTAAAGCATTAACCAAGCAAAGTTGGCAGGTGCCTTACTCTACTCGGGTAGACTCCCTGACTAATTTCCAATACACCTATGCAGAAGAAGATGACATGATCGTTGAGGACCTGGTGATGAATGCCCAGTCACTATCAGCAGAGGATGTGACTCAGATTAAATATATAGCCCTAAATGAGCCGCAACTGGTTAATAAAATAGTCTCTCAATTAGGTCATGTCTCTGTGGTGGATGTGGCAGTTAAGTTGCCAGGTATAGATCCGGCTGGCGAAGTGCCGGAAGTGGTCTCTTATGTTCGAAAACTTAAAGATGACTTCTTAAAAGCTAACCCAGGCACGCAAATTCATTTGTCCGGCATGGTGATGATGAATAATGCCTTTGCCGAGTCGGCCATGACCGACGGCACGACTCTGATACCGTTGATGTTTTTAACGGTGATTGTCATCATCGGTTTGTTGCTGCGCACGATCTCGGGCACCTTTGCTACCGTGTTAATTATTTTTATGAGCATAGCCGGTGCTATGGGACTCGCCGGTTGGATGGGCTTTTATTTATCAGGTCCTTCATCTTCTGCCCCCACCATCATCTTAACGGTTGCCGTCGCTGACTGTATTCACATTCTCGCTTCCATGTTTTATGAAATGCGTCATGGTGCGGACAAAAAAACCGCCATCATCAAGAGCTTGCAGGTTAATTTACAACCGATCTTCTTAACCAGTATTACTACGGCGATTGGTTTCTTAAGCATGAATTTCTCAGATATTCATCCTTATAGAGATCTGGGTAATATCGTGGCCATGGGCGGCATGTTGGCCTTTGTATTTTCGGTGACTATTTTTCCTGCCTTGTTATCGGTATTGCCTATGCGCGTGAAAGTTCAGGATGATGTGACACAAGACAAAATGTCACGACTAGCCGACTTCGTGATTAACAAGCGTAAGATGTTGTTATCTTTGGTTGGTGTAGTGGTGATCGCTTCAACCATTTTTATTCCAAAAAATGAAATTAATGATGATTTCGTCAAATACTTTGATGAAACCGTGCCTTTCAGAACGGCCACTGATTTTATGCAAGAAAACCTGTCGGGTATGACCTTGTTAGAGTTGTCGGTTAAATCAGGTGAGAGCAATGGTGTGAATAACCCGTATTACTTGAAAAAGGTAGCTCAGTTCAGTGACTGGTTAAGAGCACAGCCCGAAACCGATCATGTGAACACGTTAACCGATACGCTAAAACGCTTGAACAAAAATATGCACGGTGATGACCCTGCCTGGTACAAACTGCCAGACAGTCGAGAGATGTCAGCTCAGTATTTGTTGTTATATGAAATGTCTTTACCTTATGGCTTGGACTTAAATACCCAGCTGAATGTAGATAAATCTTCTACCAAGGTTATCGCTACATTTGAAAACCTAAGCAGTAATCAACAAATTGAGCTCGGTCAACGGATTAATACTTGGTTTGCATCAAATGCAGCACCCTTCGAACTGGATTTCGCAAGCCCTAGTTTCATGTTTGCTAACATTGGCCAAAAAAGTATTAAAAGCATGTTGTTGGGAACGGTAGTTGCCTTACTCCTGATCTCAATACTATTGGGTTTTGCCCTCAAGAGCTGGCGTTTTGGTTTGATCAGCCTGTTACCTAATCTGTTACCAGCAGCTGTGGCGTTTGGAGTATGGGGCATGATCAATGGCCAAATTGGTATGAGCATGTCGATGGTTATCGGTATGACACTGGGTATTGTAGTAGACGATACCGTGCACTTTTTAAGTAAGTATTTACATGCGCGCAGAAATAATAACAGCGATGCTAAAGCCGCGGTTCATTATGCCTTTGGCAATGTGGGCAGTGCTTTATGGATCACTACTTTAGTGTTGGTAGCAGGCTTTACTGTATTGGCTCAATCGACCTTTAAACTAAACGGTGATATGGGCCTGTTAACGGCTATCACCATCTTGATTGCACTTCTTATCGATTTCTTATTCTTGCCGCCCTTGTTGATAGCGCTAGATAGCAAGAAAGCCAATATAGGCGCAGCAGAAACGAACGACATTGAAACTGACGGTGGTACGGAATTACCTGCAGCCTAGTCAACAGTGAATACGAAAATAACAAATTTGGAGAATAGTATGTTAAATCGAATGAAAGTCTTGAGTGCGACATTGGCGCTCACCTTGATAAGCCAGACAAGCTTTGCTTCATCGACTGTTTCAACTACGTCTGAAATAGCTCTTGAACAAGTAGCTCAGGAAAAAGGGATGGAAATCTCGCTTGAAACCAAAAGTCGTGATACCGGTTGGATGGATTTCACCGCTGATATGCTCATGACCTTGCGCAATGAGCAGGGGCAGGAAAGCGTGCGGGAAGTGAAGATGAAATCGCTTGAAGTAGAAACCGATGGCGATAAAAGTCTGACCGTGTTCAATCAGCCCAGAGATGTTAAAGGCACGGCCTTTTTAAGCTACTCCCACTCAGTAGGCGCAGATGATCAATGGTTATTCTTGCCTGCATTAAAACGCGTTAAGCGAATCTCTTCGCGTAATAAATCAGGCCCGTTCATGGGCTCAGAATTCTCTTTTGAGGATTTAAGCTCGTTTGAAATTGAAAAGTATACTTATCAGTATTTAGGGGATGAACTTGTTGACGGTATGGATAGCTTCAAAGTGGCGCAGTTTCCGACAGATGAAAACTCCGGTTATACCAAGCGTATTGTTTGGGTAGATAAACAGGAATACCGTATTATAAAAGTAGAATTTTATGATCGAAAAAAATCACTGTTGAAAACCTTATCTTATAATGATTTTAAGTTATATCTAGATAAATACTGGCGCGCTAATACCTCAAATATGGTGAATCACCAAAGTGGTAAAAGTACGGAACTAAAGTGGAATAATTATGAGTTTAAAACCGGCCTAAATGATGCGGACTTCAGTCGCAATTCATTAAAGCGGGTACGTTAACTTAAGATGCTAATGAATCGCTTAACGATTCATTTAACAACATAGTAAAAGCGTTATAAATTAGAAGTTCAGAAAACCTCTAGCTTTGGGGTAGGGAGCGATACCTTTATTATTCATTAAAGTTTGAGTTAATTTGGGTTTTCGCAAATATGGCAAATGCTGGCTCTTATGCAAAAGCAAAACTTAAAGTTATAATATTTATTTTGTATTATCCTTCTTTCAAGTGCGTTTTTTGCTACGATACTTTCGCATAATTTGATGCTCTATGGGACGGGAGTCAATCTCATTACTTAAGAACAAAAGGAAAAATAACAGTGAAGGAAGTAGGCATAATTATTCTCGGCGCTGGAATGTCTGGGATCTGCATGGCAATTAAGTTGCGAGATGCCGAGATTTTCGATTTTGAAATACTTGAGAAAAGCGATGATGTTGGAGGTACCTGGCACGACAATATTTACCCTGGCGCTTGCTGCGATGTTCCCGCAGCGCTTTATAGCTTTTCATTTGAGCCGAATCCAGATTGGAGTTGTATTTACCCACCACAAGTTGAGATTCAACGTTATTTCGTTCACTGCGTAGACAAGTATCAGCTCCGCAAGCATATTCGTTTTAATAGCGAAGTCGTAAGTGCAGAATATCAAGAGGATGGTCACTGGGTTGTTACCCTAGCAAACGGCGAACAAATATGCAGTCGCATCTTAATTTCAGGTCTTGGGCAGTTGAACCTTCCTTATAAACCTAAAATTGATGGTGTTGAGTATTTTGACGGCGATGTATTTCACTCTGCACGCTGGAATAGCAGTCTAGATTTAAACGGTAAGCGCATAGCTGTTATTGGTAATGCAGCTAGCGCTATACAGTTGATACCGCCTCTATCTAAACAAGCCTCTAAATTGTATATATATCAGCGAACAGCAAACTTTATTATTGCTCGCAATGATCGCGATTACGGTAAAATGGCCAGAAGTGCTTTTCGTACGTTACCGATTACGCAAAAAACATTGCGCTTGTTTTACTATTTGCGACAAGAACTTCTTTTCTTTGGTGCTATGTTTCCAGGAACACTACGTGGTCGGTTAATAACGTGGATGGCAAATCAGTACCTACAAACAGAGGTTAAAGACTCCAGTTTATGGCAAACATTAACTCCTGACTATCCGCTCGGCTGTAAGCGTGTATTGGTTAGTGATGATTATTATCAGGCATTAAATAAAGATTGTGTAGAAATCGTCACATCGCCCATTAATGGTCTCGACAAGTCAGGGGTTTGTACAGGTGATGCAGTTCAGCGATCAGTAGATGTGATTGTTTATGCCACGGGCTTTCGTGCAACCGAGCTCTTGGCACCACTGACAATTAAAGGTGAAAACGGCATAGACCTCAATAAATCTTGGCGTGATGGTGCAGAAGCACATCGTGGAGTGGCGCAATCAGGGTTCCCAAATTTCTATATGTTATACGGGCCTAATACTAACCTGGGACATAGCTCTATTATCTATATGGTAGAAAAACAGGTTGGGTATATTATTCAATGCATTAAAAAGATATTGGATGATAAATTGCAAAGCTTACAGCCTAAACAAAATGCACAGGCCGAGTTTAATCATCATATACAAAAGGCATTAAAGAAAACCATATGGAGTGGAGAATGTGGCAGTTGGTATAAAAATGACTCCGGTAAAATAACAAATAACTGGCCACACAGTTCGACACGCTTCGCAATAATGATGCGTAATGTGAATTTTAATGAATATGAGCAGAAGTAATTTCTAGAGATCTTAAATACAATAGAATCACTGCTTCACAAGTCAATCAGTGGACTTATTTTACTTGGAAGAATATCCCGTTTTTGAGGTTGAACATCACCCGCTTTGACGGACACTAAAAATTCCTTATGCAAAAAAATTGATACCTAAACATAGTGGTTTCGTTAAATAAAAAGATATCACTTTTGGGTTCTTACTCGTGGTTTTCTAGCGATCTAATAATTAGTGCTAATAACTCATAGCTAGGGTTTTAGAACCTGAGGAAAGGTAGTGCTTTTGTTCAAGAGCCAGTATTCACTTAAATCTGATAATGACTGAATTATCCTGAACAAAATAGGGCACTTTAGTGCCTTAAATGTGGACGTTTTTGTTGCTTGATCAGGATTAATTATTGTCAGGCATTCACCTCTAAGCTGCCATCAAAAAACGCTGTTTGATACCGTTTAAATCTATTGAATTGAAGATATAACCTTAAACGCCTGATGTCAGCTAATGGCGCAGAAGAGACTTACGTCCTCATCTATTTAAACTGAAAAAATGGAATTAAAAAAATCATTATACGTTTAGTAATGGCTACTTTGTTGAGTTACTTACTTGCAGGGTGTACCAGCCAGACTAACAAGCAGTCGCCGTTACAGAACCATCTTCTGATGGTTGCCATAAACTAAAGTATGGACACACACTCTTTAAGAGTGATTTTTATACGGGTCTATATAGCACTAAACAATAGGGGGAGTGATCCAACAATAGCCCTGCGCTTATTTGGGTACAGAATTCACCCCGAGTAATCAATCAGTTCAAGGTAATCTTTTAAGCTAAAAATTGAAGAGTGTGTGCCCTTAAGATATGTTGAGATGTGTTTGGTTGACGTTTTTAGGTGACCCGCGTATGCATGTTTTGAAATCAGCTATTTTTGTTAGCCGTCTTCGTATAGAATCCCCCCATATAATTTACTGATCAAATAAGCCAAAATGCTAATATTTTTCACTAGCGGCATCTTCTATCCCTTTCTAAAACGACACCCAACAAATGAATGAAATAACGATAGCAACTCACAACGGTAATTTTCACGCAGATGATGTTTTCAGTGTTGCGGCACTTAAGTGTATTTACCCTTCTTTTAAGCTCATACGTACGCGTGATTTAGAGCTTATCGGTAAGGCAGATATTGTACTTGATGTAGGGGGAGAATATGATCCTGACGCAGGCCGTTTTGATCATCATCAGCGTGGTGGTGCAGGTGAGCGCGAAAATGGAATTCCATACTCCTCATTTGGTTTGATTTGGAAAAAATATGGCTTAGAAATATGCCAAGGTAATCAAGACGTCGCAAATTCTGTTGATTCTGGTCTAGTATCAACGATTGACGCCGTCGATTGTGGTCATGTCGAAGGGGTTTCTAAAGGTATTAGCCTTAGCCATACT
>Ga0209825_1000379_pt1 | contig 35839 bp, 42 predicted proteins | sample EN8Hudsemesocosm_FD_184631 | JGI IMG/M metagenome (GOLD analysis project Ga0209825, IMG submission 184631) | Methane-oxidizing microbial communities from mesocosms in the Hudson Canyon - EN8B Hudson Canyon (SPAdes) (version 2) | ecosystem: Environmental > Aquatic > Marine > Cold seeps | place...
TTATTTATCTACCGCCTTACTCACCTGACCTTAACCCAATTGAATTGGCATGGAATAAAATTAAACAGTACTTACGTAAAAAAAGACCACGGACTGTTGATGCGTTATATCAAGCTTATGCTGAAGGATTGAAATGCATCAGTAAAGGTAATGCTCAGAGCTTTGTTAATCACTCAATGACGTTCGCTACTTAAGTGGGATATGTAATAGGTCTTGGTTTGTGTTCTTGGGAATATAAAGCAGTGTACCGCCAAAATTTCTTTTTATCCTATCTGTAATAATTAAAGCTGCCTTTTCTGGATGATCGTTTTTACAATCATTCAATCCAGTGCTGATTAATTCAAAAAATTCATTTAACAGTCCTGCTTGTACGCTCATAAAGTAATCAGCTATAGAGTTAGTTAAGGATGATGGGATGATGGGATGATGGAATCATGGTTATTTTATCAAGTTAAATAGTAATCAATACCCTGTTTTACCAAGTTTATAAAACCCTGTGTAAACCTTAACTATCCTTAACAGTTACGATATTTTTATCCCTGCTTTTTTAGTGCTTCCTGCTCTGTTATTTGAAACTTTCTTTTTTATACAGGTCGTTTATATTTCTTCAACCCTTGGCATAACCTTGGCACAATCTGACCTGTGTTTTTCAATATGACAGGTTGTTGGCATTAATTAACTATAAATAATCTCGCTCTAATCTCATCCTTTTTACTGGTACTGCCATTGATTTACCCTTGTATAAACCTTGCTGGTTTCTTTTGTATGTCAACTTTTGTCAACAATTTACATTTTTTATATAGCCTTATTTGTTAAGTAACGGTGTTATGGATTATCTATTAACCATTGGCAGATAAATAGCCGATCTTCATCAGAATAAAGCCGCCCATGTTTAGTGTGTCGTATTCCTGATGTCTCATAAGCCCGTTTTAAATTATCGGCAAACCTTGAACGATTAGCCTCTGATATGCCAGTTATCCGCTCCACCTCGTTTCTAAAGCCCTGTGCGTTTCCATTATAAAAAGAGCCATTACTTAATTGTTTTATAGGTTTCTTAGGCTGGTTTCTCATACTATTACCTTGTAACATGCATTCAATATAAGCCGCTTTGCTTAACCCACTATTTTTAGCATTGAGGTGTAGTGTGTTGAATACTTTTACAGGTAACAACAAATCAAGCCGTTTAAACTTACCTTTACTCTTTGCCCTAAATTCCGCTTGTCGCTCTGCTGCTGACTTAGCCATAACCTTTCCTTTTTCGTTACCGTGTAGCAGTATTGTTTTATTATTTATTAATGTAAAAATGCGCTCGCACTTACAACCCTTAATTTATCGATACTAATCAGTGAATATATTTAAAGCTACATAATGTAATCTCTAATTAACACCTATACCCTATGGTAATATTATAAAGCTCCCCTAATAGCGGGAACATAACAGGCTAAAAGTGGACTGACTTACCCTAATAGCGTGAAGTCATAAATTTAATTAGTCGGTTATTTTGCTGACTACCCCTAATAGCGGGAAGCGTTCCCCTAATAGCGTGAAGTCTTTTTAATTTGAGCGCCTCCTTTTTTGGTATCGGTCAATATAAAGTTGTTCTATTTTATGTAGGTTCTCATGCTTCCATAAATTAGATGCTACGCTTGTTTCCTTAACGTCCAACTTCCCGCCACACTCATCAATAGCCAGCCATGAAACGCCATACAGAGAGCATTTATTACGCCCGCCTTGTCGTGTCATCTCAATAAAGCCATAGGCTAATAATTCATTTAGTGCATTACATACGCTGCTGTTTGAATTCCAGCCGAACAGCTTCATAATTGCTGGAGCTGCTGAAAAATCACCATTATTTTTCCCGTTAAACTGAGCTATCAGGTTATCTAATAAATGGGATGCGCTATGGCTCAATATTGCAGCGGGGCAGGTTGCACCTGATTTAAAGTTCGGTCTAAAAATATGGTGCGGCTTAGCTGCATGTGTACCTAATTCTTTGCGGCTTTTAAATTTTTGCCGTTCGCTCATGACTACTCACTTTTACTTATCAAGCTATACTCAGCAAAATTGATTTTTCCAAACTTGCCTTGTTTAGTAATGCGCTTAGTAGCGATCTGATAACCTTTTTTCTTTAGATTATGTATGCGAGCTGAAAGCCTAAAGCATCCGATCTCTTTTAATGCTTCCAGTGGGTTTATAGTGCCGTTTTCTTTTAGAATCATTAGAACGGCAAAATCTTGTGTTAATTTCTTCATTTTTTATTAAACCTTAAACAAGGCATACAACCCATAAAAATGCTATGCTTTCATTGCCGTGTAGATAGCTGTTTAATGGATTGATAAGCCTCTATTATTTTATTTAGTAGGGGCTTTTTTATGCCTGTTGTTTGCTTTGGTGGTCTTGATAATGCGCCAAAGATTCAACCATATCTTTTATATCCATTCGAACCGTTTCCAGTGCTGCGAACATGACGCGATTATCTAATTCTTGGTCGTTATCTATGAATTGCTGTTGTAGCAGGTGTATGACTGCCTCTGCTCTTTCTGAGGTGCAAACTGTTGAATCATACAAACTTGTTAAACATGGCTTTTGTGGGTTGTAGTCTGACATTCTGTAATTCATAAAACTGCCTTTGCATCACGATCAGCAATGCGATCATCCAGCCATTGATTAACCTCTGATTCAATCCAGCCACTTGAACGGCTGGTTAATTTAATCTGTTTTGGGAATTTTCCCTGTGAGATAAGGTCGTATATTGCCGAACGGCTTAGACCTGTTATTTTTCTTATTGCTGGTAAGCGTAGGATTGAAGCACCCATTTTGAAACCCCTGCCATTGCTGGCGGTTGTTGAAAGATGCTATTTATTATTCCCTTATTTTTTCAATAAAAAAAACAGAGAAAATTAAAAAACTCTCTGCCTTAATTTAAGCCTCTTTATTTTCTACGTATAGCTTTATGTATTTTTGATAGACCACGGCCTATATGTGAATTGTTTTTAATGTCCATATACATTAAACGAACTTTTTCCCTGTTTGTATTATATTTCTTAGCAATTCTTTCAAACGTATAGTTGTCAATCGTTTCACTAGCAATTACATCCAGAAAAACATTACCCGCTTTATCTATAAACTCTTTTTGCTTATGAAAATGATAGCCTTTTGGTTTTGTTACTTCAAAAGCCTGATCTAATGTTTTAACTTCTAGTTTCCGCCACTTTCTATGTGACATAGTGAATTCATAAACCACCCATTCAGGCATAATCAGCTTGTACATACCACACAGCTCAACCGCCTCAAGCAATTTAGCCTTATCACCCACCTCATATTCATGTTTTAAGTAATTCAGGTTTGCTAAAAGTAATTCCTCTCTTTGATTATTCATTAATACTCCATTCAAAGCACAATCATTCCTGAAAGGTAACCAGTCAAACGGGGAATGAGTCCGCCTTTCAGCCGCTAAGCCTAGACTGGTTAAATTGATTATAACTAATAACCCTATAGCTATCCTGCTTTCTTAAAATCACCTAGAACCACATTATTTCCATTTGTCATACTCTCAATGAGGTTTGACCAGTCCTGCATAATAATCGTCCGCTCTGGCAAGTATTCAGCCCTGTTATAAGCCGCTCTGACCTTGTTACTTTCAGCATGAGCAAGTTGTCTTTCAATTGCATCATGGTTGTAACCCATTTCATTCAAAATAGTTGAAGCCGTGGCCCTGAATCCATGCACAGTTGTTCTATTGTGGTACCCCATACGATAAACAGCATAGAGCAGAGTATTATTGCTGATTGTCTTTTTCGGGTTATTAATTCCAGCAAGTACAAACTCATATCTTCCATTTAATTGCTTTAATAATTCTAGTATTTCAATTGCCTGCTTTGATAATGGGACAATATGCTCTGCTTTCATTTTCATCCGATCTGCTGGAATTACCCACTGTTTAGCATCAAGGTCGAACTCACTCCAAACAGCCCCTATTAACTCCTTTGTCCTAACGAACGTATGAACCATTAATTGCAAACCGAGCTTTACAGTAATTTCACCATCATATTTTTCTAAATCAGATAAGAAAACGGGCAACTCCTTTCTGTTAAGTGCTTTGTAATTCTCTTTTTTAGGTGTCGTCAAAGCCCCTTTTAGGTCATTGGCTGGGTTACGCTCACATATTCCAGTTGAGATACCATAAGCAAATACAGCTCCACATCTTTGCAAGGCGCGTTGTGCAACTTCTAAAGCACCCCTGCTTTCAATTTTCCTTAATGCCAATAATAGAATTGGTGGTGTAATTTCATTAATTGGCTTTCTGCCTAACGGTGGAAATATATCTTGTTCAAATGACCTAAGCACTTTATCGGAATGTACTTTGCTCCATTGAGTACGCTTTTTTTCAATCCATTCACGCGCCACGACTTCATAAGAATTATTTGAAAGTTCCAACCGCTTTAACTTCTGTTCTTGCTTATCTTGTACAGGGTCAATATTTGCCTGAATAAGTTTTTTTGCCTCATCCCTTTCTAACCTAGCCTGTTTAAGTGAAACATCAGGGTAAACCCCAATTGCTAAGTTTTTTTCTTTGCCTGCAAAGCGATACTTTAAACGCCAATATTTCCCAGCATTAGGTTTTACCAGCAAATAAAGCCCCTTTTCATCAGAAACCTTATATTGCTTTTCTTTCGGCTTGAGTGCTTTTACTTTCTGATCTGTGAGCATTTTGGGGGTACCTCATAGGGGTATCAAAATAAGTACCCCCAAATATACCCCCATTTAGTACAGGATTGCAACGGATGAACTAGGACGTATAAAAACGATAGGCACAAAAAAACCAGCATTTACGCTGGCTTCAAGTACGTCCTAGGACGTTGTCGAACTAATCTATGGTACCGAGGGCCGGAATCGAACCGGCACTTCCGAAGAAATCGGATTTTGAATCCGACGTGTCTACCAGTTTCACCACCCCGGCACAGAACGGGTATTATAATTGAGTTTTAATTTTGTTGCTAGCTTATTTTTATCTTAAGCTTCTAAAACAACAGCTGCTTTCAATTTTTTCATCGCATTACTTTCTAGCTGCCTAATTCTCTCAGCAGAAACACCGTAACGTGCAGCTAAATCATGCAATGTTGATTTTTTCTCTGATAACCAGCGGCTCTTTAAAATATCTTGGCTACGCTCATCTAACTCAGACAAGGCTTCTGACAACAAACCCTCTTCATGCCCTTTCCAATCAGCATTTTCTAACAATAATGCAGGATCAGCTTCTTGCTGTTCTAAGTAATTAACAGGTGCTGAGATTGTTTCTTCTGAAGATTCATTTGCTGGTAAATCAAATGCCATATCACGACCATCTAGGCGCTCTTCCATTTCATAAACTATTTTAAGGTCGACATCTAAATTTTCTGCCATTGCTTCAGCATCATCTTTTGATAACCAGCCCAAACCTTTCTTAGACTTTCTTAAATTGAAAAACAGTTTACGTTGCGCTTTTGTTGTTGCAACTTTGACAATTCGCCAGTTTTTTATCACATATTCATGTATTTCAGCTCTAATCCAATGAACGGCAAATGAGACTAATCTCACGCCCACATCAGGATCAAAACGTTTTACTGCTTTCATCAATCCAACATTACCTTCTTGCATAATATCGGCTAAAGGTAGGCCATAACCACTATAACCTCTAGCAACATGAGCAACAAATCGAAGGTTTGACATGACTAATTCACGGGCAGCTTCTAAGTCTCCATTTTCTCTGTAACGAACAGCTAATTCTTTTTCATATTCAGCAGTCAGCTTTGGCATTTGACTGACTTTACTTAAATATGAATCAAAAGTACCTACTTCTAGACTTGATGGTAAAGCTACTGTGTTATTCATTGAAGCCCCTTGAATTATAAAGTTATTTTATTTTAGCACTCAAACGATCAGAGTGCTAATAATTTTATAAGTTCAATTATATTTGATAAGCAAAAATTTACTTAGGCTTTATTTTTTGCAATTGATAATGCAAAACTACCCATGCTCCAACAACGCTAAGTATTGATGACAGGATCAATAAGGATAAGACTTCTACAAAACTAAAATAACTTAAATCAAAACTAGCATCATAAAGAATGGAAAGTTTTTCTATCGGGCTTTGTAAAATAAGCAAGATGAAACTGACTAAAACCCAGGCAACTAGTCCTGAAATAAACCCTAGCCAAAATCCTGTATATAAAAAAGGTCTCTGGATAAAAGCATGAGTCGCCCCAACCAATTTAGCAACCAGCACCTCATCTTGTCTATTTTGTAATTCTAGCCTTATGGTGTTACCTGTAATAACTACAACGGCAAAACCCAATAAGATAGTTAATACAAAAACTGCTTTTTGCATAATATCCATCATTGACTGCAATCGCTGCACCCATTTCATATCCAGTTGTACAAAATCAACTTTTGCCAGTTGATTAAACTGCTTCATTAGATTTTCGATGCCCTGCATATCATTTAGGGTATTACTGGGTAAAACTTGTATAACTGTGGGCAATGGGTTGTTTTCTAGTATATCTAAAACATCTCCAAACCCACTATATTGTTTAAATTCGGTTAACGCTTGTTCTTTGGTAATTAAAACAACTTTATCGATCGCATTATTTTTTCTGATTTCTTCTGCTAATTTTTCACCAGCATTATCACTTACATTTGTTTTTAAAAACAATGATATTTGATTGGTCGCTTCAAGTTCACCCGTTAATTGCTGCATATTAACAACTAACAGATAAAAACCTGAGGCAAGTGAAATAGCAATGGCCATAACAATAATGGTCATTATTGAAGTAAATGAATTTCTTACCATTCTCCCAAGACTGGAAAATAAGGCATGAGCATGCAATAACAGATAAGCTTTTAACTGTTCTGAAAAACCGTTGTTATCCTTATTTTTTATCTGTCGAGAATTATGTTTCATCATTAACTAGCTTTTAGCTGACCATGGTCCAAAGTTAATATTCTATGCCCCATTTGACTTAATAAATCGACATCATGGCTTGCTATTAATACAGTAACTCCAACTTTCTGAAACTGTTCAAATAAATGCATAACTTCTGCTGATAATTCTGGGTCTAAATTTCCAGTAGGTTCATCAGCTAAAATCAATCGAGGCTTATTAATGACTGCCCGTGCGATACCTACTCGCTGTTGTTCACCACCTGATAAGGCTAAGGGATATTTTTTTTCTTTGCCTAGCAAGCCAACTTTATCTAATGATGCCCTTACTCTGCGACCAATTTCTTGGTAACTATATCCTGATACTACAAGAGGTAAAGCTACATTATCAAAAATAGTTCTATCCTGTAATAGCTTATTATCCTGAAAAATTAAACCTAACTTTCGTCTTATAAAGGGGATTTGTTTTTCTGTTATTTTATTTAAATTTTGACCGTCTAATAAAATATTTCCGCGCGTACTGAGTTCCATCATTGCTATTAATTTAAGCAATGTACTTTTCCCCGCGCCTGAATGCCCTGTTAAAAAAGCCATTTCACCTGCTTTTAGGTGAAAACTCACATCTAATAGTGCATCACCAGCATCTGCATATCGTTTACTTACATGATCAAATTTAAGCATTTGTTTTAAACATTACCACTGTTAAGCGTTGTTTTACTAGTGTTTTTGCTTTATCTCTTAATCCATAGAGAATCATTGAAAAAGAGATCTATTTACTTTCTCCTCACCCAACCCTCTCCATCAAGAGAGGGCTTTAGAGCAACTTTATATCCTTTTCTACCCTATCATTATAGCTCTTAAGCCCTTCCCTACAAGAAAGAGCATTAAAATAAGATTAATTAATCTTTTACAAATAAAGCTTCAATAAAGGATTTTGCATCAAAGTCTTGCAAGTCATCAATTCCTTCACCAACTCCAATAAACCGAATAGGTAGTTTAAACTGATTGGCCAGAGAAAATATAACACCACCTTTTGCAGTTCCATCTAATTTTGTTATTGCCAGCCCTGACAGCTCAACAACTTCATTAAAGGTTTTTGTTTGTGATAAAGCATTTTGACCTGTACCAGCATCCAATACTAATAAAACCTCATGCGGCGCAGTTTCATCCACTTTTTTCATGATGCGTTTAATCTTACTTAATTCTTCCATTAAGTTAGATTTAGTATGTAACCTTCCTGCTGTATCAGCAATAAGTACATCAATACCTTTAGCTTGGGCAGATTGAACTGCATCAAAAATTACCGAGGCTGAATCTGCTCCTGTATGTTGAGCGACAACATGAATTTCATTGCGTTCGCCCCATACTTGAAGCTGTTCAACAGCCGCTGCTCTAAAAGTATCCCCAGCAGCCAACATGACACTATGCCCTTGCATTTTTAGACGTTTAGCTAATTTACCTATAGTTGTCGTTTTACCAACACCATTAATACCTACGACTAAAATAACAAAAGGAATATCCTGTTTGGGGATTTCCAGTGCTTTATCACACGGTTCCAATATATCTAATAAGGTTTGTTTTAACGCTTCCTCTAAAGCTTCCCCATCATTTAATTGTTTACGCTCTAAACGTTCTGTTAATTCAGCAATAATTACACTTGTAGTTTCTATTCCAAGGTCAGCCATTATCAAGCTTGATTCAATTTCTTCTAAAAGATCTTGGTTTATTGCTTTTTGGCCAACAGGAATTGCTGATAAAACACCGCCTATACCTGTTCGTGTTTTCTTTAATTGAGATTTTAAACGTAAATATAAAGAATCAGCTGTTGCTACTTCATCAATTTCTTTTACTTCATCGGCCGTAGCAACAACATCAGGCTCTACGACAACATCAATAGCTCCTTCAATTTCTGATTCAATAAAACCATATTTACTATAAAAACTAATGGCTATTAACGGAAACATTAATAGCACTGCAAATAGATTATGAACAACTACAAAGAATACTGGCAACTCTAGTTTGACACTAAAGATGCCTAACATAAGTTCTATTAATAACAGCAGACTTAGCAACAACCCTGACTTTCTTACAGGCCTTGCATAGTTTTCTGATGTTGCTGATAAAGTAATAGCAGTCAACAGAACAAAACTGAGGATAGCCCCAATACGATGAGCCCAATGTATTGCTACCTGCCCATCAAACGACAGGATTCCTGTATATCCACTTTGCAGTGCTGAAAATAAATTCAGGCTTGATAAATAATCAACCGCGGGTAACCATTCACCACTACAGTTAGGGAAACCGGCACAAGCTAAACCTGCTTGGTTGGTACTCACCCAAAACCCCAGAGTAATTTGTAGAAACAAAGCTACAAAACCAACTCTTGCTAACAACTTAGGCCCTGTACGTCCCTGTTCGTTAGGTTTTATTTCTGAGTTTGATCGTAAATACATCCAAAATAAAAGCCAAACTGAAATACAAGCTAATAATAATTGCCCTGTTACTACAGCAGGCATCAATTTAGCTTTAACAGCCCACATTCCTAGTACTAGCTGCATTCCCATCACAACCAGCAGTACATTACTAGAAATAACAGCAGCCAGACGATACCCCGCCTGCATCCAAGCCGAAACAGTTAATAACAGTACTAAAACACCTAAAAATACAATGACAGACTGGTAAGTAACCCATTCTTTAAATGCTTTTTTAACTTCAGCAGGTATTATTGAGGGGGGAGTAAAAGCATTATCTACAGTAGATACTTCGCCATAACATCCTGGCCAACCAGTCCATTCAGGACAACCCGCTGCTACATCTGACAATCTAACAGTGGAACTAAAAACAATAACAATTAACGCTAAAACTAAGGTAAATAACGTAGTTTTTCTAAACATTTCTTTAACCAATCTGTGATATTTTTAATAATTTACGTAAGTCATCCTTAACTTTATACGGATCGAACTCTGGCTCGTACTGCATCATAACATTGCCTAATGGGTCCATTAAGAAAAGCATCCCTTCAGGTATACCTGATGATCTAACTTTGTTTAATTTATCCAGTAATGCAGGTAGTAGTTTTACTCTTAACAACCTTTTGTCTTCTTGCACAGTTTTGCCAGTCTTACTCTCTTCTTTCCAAAATAATTGCTCAACTGTTTGTTCAAATTCAGCAGCGACAAGTACTAGACGACGACTTCTAGTAAGGTCTTTGCCCATCATTACTCTTAATTGCTTGGTTTTAAATATTGCAAATTGACACACTTCATTACATTGTTTATTAGGTACTATATTCATTAATACCCAGTGCCCCTTTATCTCGTGTAAATTCTTTGTAGAAAATTCATCATACCCAACAAATTGATTAAATTCTGTTGTAATAGGTGGCGTTATTAATTTACCATTATTTGTTCCACCACCCATCCAGGTTGCACTGCTTGATAAATACCAGGCAATACAAAAAGGAATAATCGACATGGTAAAAATAATAATTACCGTGCGATTGTTTTTCTTTTGTTGTTCGTTCAATTCGTTCATTTACGTCTTCTACTAAATCCAAAAAATAATACTGTTAACGTTATAGCTAAACCGAACCATTGTACGGCATAAGCAATATGTTTTTCAGGTGGCATGATGGTTTTATTTTTCCAGTTACGACTGTAACCATCACTCATTGTTTTATCCAGTTCAATTTGGAAAGGAAATAATGAATATCCTAATTTTTCTGCAAGCACTTTAACATCGACAACTTGTACGACCGATGGCCAGTTTTCAGTTGGAATCTCTGCACCCTCTAAATGAAAACCAACAGCAGGAAAATGATTTATTCTTCCGATGATTGTTCGTTTTGTATCTTCAATCGCTATTTCAGGTAACACTCTGCGATCTTTATTTAATCTAACCCAACCTCTATTAACTAATACCGAACGATCTAACTCCAAAATTTTAAACGGTGTTATAACAAAGTAACCCACCACTCCATTTACAATTTGATTATCTATAAGAAATTGCTTGCTAGATTCAAAGTAGCCAGTTAATTTTGTTGTTCTATATCTGCTTTTATTTAAATCAATAGTATCTGTTAATTTTAAAGCCTCTTTATCTGCAGATAACAATTGTTTATTTATAAAAACTTGCTTTTGTTCTGATCGGCCTAACTGCCAAAAACCTAGAGATACTAACAAAATGATCAGAACCACATATAATGATATTGAAAAAACACTAAATTGGAATTCTGTTTTAGCAATAGTTAATTTCATGTTTTTATATTACTCTATTCATAACTTTCACAAAATTACTGCAAAACATGTCTATCAAAATTATTTTTATTATCATATTTCTGTTTATTCTATTTAGTTTAGGTTCTGCCTTATACCATTTAGTTATCCGCAAAGAGAAAAATGATTCTGCCAAAACAGTTAAAGCACTGAGTTATAGAATTGGCATGTCCTTGGTATTATTTATTTTACTCTATATTGCATTGATAACAGGAATGATTAAACCTGAAGGCATAGGAGCAAGAATTCAAATGCAAAAACAGCAAAAACTTTTAGCTAATACAACTCAAACCCCATAATTTTTTCATCTGCTGTATTAATTATTTAACATTTTTTGCTATTCTAGCTATCACCCGACCTTGCCTTAATTCTGTTTTTTGCACAAACATTTTAGGCAAAAAAAAAGCGCAGTCATAATGACTGCGCTTTTTTTATGTCTACTTATTTATTTATATAATATAAACAAAAATAAATAAACCTAGCCATACCACATCAACAAAATGCCAGTACCAAGCTGCACCTTCAAATGCAAAATGATTTTCTGGTGTAAAGTGACCTTTCCAACTACGGAATAGTATGACCGATAACATGATTGCACCTACACAAACGTGAAATCCATGGAAACCAGTTAACATAAAGAATGTTGAACCATATACTCCAGACCCTAAAGTAAGACCCATTTCATGATACGCTTCATAGTACTCAAGTGCTTGACAAGCAACAAAAATAAAGCCTAAACCCACTGTTGCTGCTAAGCCTTTAATCAGCTGACTACGATTCTTAGCAAGCAAGCCATGGTGCGCCCAAGTACATGTAACACCACTTGTTAATAGTAATAAGGTGTTAATTAATGGTAAGCCAAAAGCTCCCATTTCTTCAAATTCACCACCTATATTTCCAGGACCATTTGTTGGCCATGAATTAGTAAACCCTTCCCATAACATGCCTGTTGAACGACCGGGGCCGTCACCAATACCAGCCAGCCAATCAGTTGATAGATTACGTGTGTAATACAAAGCACCAAAAAAAACTGCAAAGAACATGATTTCTGAAAAAATAAACCACATCATTCCCATACGGTAAGAAATTCCTACCCCATGGTTATACATACCTGATTCACTTTCTGTAGACTGTAATGTAAACCAGCCAGCCAGCATCGTGATAAAAATAACCAACCCAATAATCATAAAGGTTGATCCGCCAGCATTACCATTCAAGTAATTTGCAAAGCCAGCTAAAGTGGTCATAAGACCTACTGTACCAATAATTGGCCAGACAGCCTTATTGGGAATGTAATAAGCATCATTTGTAGACATATCGCTACCCCTGTTATTTTTTTACTGATTTCTCAGTATTATCAAAAAAAGTATATGCAAGTGTGACTGTTTTATATCTTTCTGGAAGTTCCGGATCTATCACAAAACGAACTGGCATAAGTTTTACCTCATTAGGTTCGAATGTTTGCTCCGTAAAACAAAAACACTCTGTTTTCTGTAAATATTCTGCTGCTAGTCCGGGTGTAACACTCGGTACTGCTCTAGCAACCATCTTTTTATTTGTTTTATTTTCAGCATAAAAGTTTACCGTGTAATATTTCCCAGGGTGAATTTTTATCTTATTCTTTTCAGCACGAAATACCATGGTAGAGGTTGATTTTGGAAGAGAGGTTATAAACTCAATCGTTATTTCTCTACTGAGATCAACTTCATAAACCACATCAACTATCGCTTCAGATGCTGTTTTACCATTAAGCCCTGTAATATCACAAAACACATCGTAAATAGGCACTAAAGCATAGCCAAAACCAAACATACCTAGAACAATAAATACTAACTTACGAACCAGTTTAGTATTTTTTTGTCCTAAATCATCACTCATATCCCATGACTCTCATTACTGCAAACGCATAAATTGATGCTGCTACGGCGATTAAAATAACAGCCGTTAAAATATTCTTTTGTTTTATATTCATTCTATTATCCAACACTTCACTCCCAAGGAGTGAAGTGTCTTTTAGTTTTATCGACTACCTACCAGTACTCATTGTTGGTACTTCTTTAGGTGGTTCAGCAAACGTATGATAAGGAGTAGGTGAAGGCAATGTCCATTCTAGACTTTGTTCTTTAGCACCTTCCCACACTTCATCTGTTACCTTCTCACCAGTACCGCCTTTAATTGTTTTATAAACAATATAAACGAATATCAACTGACTAGGACCGTAGATAAAAGCACCAATACTTGAGATCATATTCCAGTCAGCGAACTGTACAGCATAATCAGGAATACGACGAGGCATACCCGCTAAACCTAAAAAGTGTTGTGGAAAGAAAAGAATATTTACAGAGATTGCTGATAACCAAAAATGTAATTTAGCTAACTTTTCATCATACATATTACCTGTCCATTTAGGTAACCAGAAGTAACCTGCAGCCATCAAAATAAAGACAGAAGCTGGAACTAATGTGTAATGGAAATGAGCAACAATGAAATAAGTATCATGGTACTGAAAATCAACAGGTGCTAATGACATCATCAAGCCTGTAAATCCACCTAGTGTGAACAGAACAACAAAAGCAATTGAAAATAACATAGGTGCTTCAAAAGTCATCGACCCTTTCCACATTGTTGCAGTCCAGTTAAAGATTTTTACACCTGTTGGAATCGCAATCAGCATGGTGGCATACATAAAGTACAACTCACCCGCCATTGGCATTCCCACTGTAAACATGTGATGCGCCCAAACAATAAATGAAAGGAAAGCAATCGCTGCTGTTGCATAAACCATTGAAGAATAACCAAACAAAGGCTTACGAGCAAAAACAGGAATAATTGTTGATGCTACACCGAATGTTGGCAAAATCATTACATATACTTCTGGGTGTCCGAAGAACCAGAAAATATGTTGATAAAGAACTGGATCACCACCACCCGCAGCATCGAAGAAGCTAGTATCGAAGAAGCGATCAGTTAATAGCATAGTCACCGCGCCAGCAAATACAGGCATAATTGCGATTAATAAGAATGCTGTAATTAACCATGTCCATACAAACAATGGCATTTTCATTAATGTCATTGCAGGTGCACGCATATTAAAAATAGTTGCGATTACGTTAATCGCACCCATAATTGATGAGATACCTAATAAATGCACAGAGAAAATAGCGAAGGGCAATGCATTACCTGTTTGCAAAACTAAAGGTGGATATAAAGTCCAACCTGAAGCAGGCGCTCCACCTTCCATGAATAAAGTACTTGCTAGTAATAATACACCAGCAACCAACATCCAGAAACTCATGTTATTCATACGAGGCAAAGCCATATCTGGCGCACCAATCATTAATGGAATCTGCCAGTTAGCTAAACCAACGAATGCAGGCATAACCGCACCGAATACCATCACTAACGCATGCATGGTTGTCATTGAATTAAAGAACTGAGGGTCTACAAACTGCATACCCGGTTCAAAAAGCTCAGTACGAATAATTAAAGCCATCGTTCCACCAACAAAAAACATTGCCAGTGCAAAGATCAGATACATAGTTCCGATATCTTTATGGTTGGTGGTCACTATCCACCTTAATAGACCCTTTTCAGGACCGTGATCGTGATGATCATCATGTTCAGCTGTTGCAGCAGACATATTCAATACCTCTTTATAAAATTTGAAAGATTAGACTTAAGAAAATTTAACGTAACGACTATTCGTCGTCATCCTCGCCTTCATCTTCTGGTAGTGCCGACTGTTTAGCTTGAATTGCTGATGGTTGAATTGAATCACCCACCTCATTTCCTAAGCCATTACGGATAAATGTCGAAACCGCTGCAAAATCAACTGCACTTAGCATTTGACCGAAAGCAGGCATCATACCTTTTCCGTTCATCATTAATTCAACTTGTGCATCTATATCACCTGTCACAACTGAACTTGCTGTGATTGCAGGAAAAGTTCCCGCCATTCCAGCGCCGTCACCCATATGACAAGATGAACAGTTATTGGTATAAACAGTCTCACCTTTAGCAATCAATTCATCAGCAGTCCACTCTTTTGTTGCTGCACTTGCTTCTTCTAATGCTAATCCTTTTTGTTCCATCACCCATTCTTGGTAATCTTCTTTTTCCATAGCGATTACAACAATAGGCATAAATCCATGATCTTTACCGCATAGCTCAGTACATTGACCACGATATGTCCCTGCTTTTTCTACTGAAGTCCATGCTTCGTTGATAAAACCAGGAATAGTATCTTTTTTCCAACCTAAATCAGGCACCCACCAAGAGTGGATAACATCAGCAGCTGTAAACAAAAAACGAATTTTTGTATTTACTGGAACCACTAGAGGTTTATCAACATTTAATAAGTAATGAGGTACTGAACGAGGATCAATACCTGAATCTTTTTGACGGGCTTTGTTGCTCGCCTCATCCAAAGTACTGAAAAAATGAATACCATTATCCATGTATTCATATTCCCACTTCCACTGCCAACCTGTTACTTTAATTGACATCTCTGATTCTTGAACATTGTCCATCTTTAACATTAGTTTGGTAGCTGGAATAGCCATTGCCACTAATATTACTGTTGGAATAATTGTCCAAAGAATCTCTATTGTTGTACTCTCATGGAATTGTTCAGCTTTATGCCCCATTGATTTACGATGATAGTAAATCGAATAAAACATGGCGCCAAATACAATAATACCAATGACTACACAAATCCAGAAAACCCACATATGAAGGCCGTAGACATCTCTACTGAGCTCTGTAGCCCCCTCCATTAGATTAAGTGTGTAATCCGCATGAGCAGAACTCAAACCTGTCACCATCAGGGTGAGAGCAGCGAATAGTTGCTTAGTTTTTATCACGAAGAAACCCCTGTTTTTAATTATAAACTTGTATGCGTTATATTTTTTTTATTAAAAAAGGCTCTTTCGTTTAACGAATACAAGCCTTTTCTTTAGCCATTCCTTCAGCTATTTATTTTTATTTGCAATTTAACTGTTCAATTTTACCCTAACAAGGTTTTCTATTCCAGAGAGATTTACTTGATCAGTTTCCTCAAGGCACAAAAAAGGCCTATAAAATAACTTTATAGGCCTTTTTGGGAGGTATTAAATATGGTTTTCTTAGTTCAAAGCACTCGCTGTTGCAGCATCAAAAGTTGGGATATGGCTATCCAACCAATCTTTTACCATATTACCCACTTCGACTGTCACTTCTGCATTACCTGCATGGAAAGCAGTTTGCAAACCACCACAAACTTCTAATAATTTTGTATGTTCTTCTTTATGAGCATCATAGCCATCGTAATTAGCCGCTATCATTTCTTTTTCTTCATGTGCAAAATGATCAACTACAAAAGTAATTAATGCATCTAATGAATTACCAATTTGAGATCGCTCTGCACCACCTGTTGCATCGTCATATACTTTATTCAACAAATCAAAAAGCTCTTTATGCTCAGTATCAATAAAACCTACTTTTGTTCCATGCTGTGCTTCAGTCCAAGTAATTAAAGCCATATCTTTTCTCCAAGTTGTTTTTTTTATTAGGAGCGGCAATTATGCGGCTTATATTTTTTTAAGCTTTGACCTAGATCAATTTTCTTTCAATTAAATCTTCTGACTGCCTTCCAAAATCTATTTTTTCAGCATAGGGAATTACTCCTAACAATGGTATATCTAACTTTTGTTTCAGTGTTTCAATATTTTCAGTCTGCTTATCCATATCAGGATCGATACAAACAGCCAACCATCCTGCACAATTGACTTTGCTTTGTTGAATAGATTGAACCGTCAACCTAGCATGGTTAATACAACCTAAGCGAATGGCAACTACGACAATAACAGGGACATCTAACGCTACAGCAAAGTCAGCAATATCATTTTCATTATTTAGGGGAACCAGCCAACCACCAGCACCTTCAACAATAACAACATCTGCTTTATTTTTTAATTTATTATAGGCCTGTAATAACACCTCAAACTGCACAGGATTTTTAACACCAGCCAAATGTGGCGAAACAGGCGCTTCAAAAGCATAAGGGTTTATTTCTTCATAAGCTAATTCTATAGATGAATGTTGCTGCAATAATAATGCATCTTCATTTTTTAGCTGTTCATCAATCCACTCACAACCGGCTGCAACAGGTTTCATCCCAACTACGGATAAACCTTGTTGTTTAAAATAATGCATTAATACAAGCGTTGACCAGGTTTTTCCTGCTCCTGTATCCGTCCCTGTAACAAAAAAACTTTTTTTCATTAAACTACCTGCGCTGTAATAAATAAAATTTCATAAGTTGCAGCTATTTTATTTTGGCCTGCACTCTTTTCATAGGCAGAAATCATTGCCTGCATAGCACTTTTACTGGTAGTTTTTCTATTCCGCTTAGACAGTACGTTATGCGCACCAATTCCTTTTAACTCTCTCATTAACTCAATTACGCTTGAATATTGAGATTTATAACACTTAGTTACTATTTCAACATTGTTAAATCCGGATTTTTCTAAAAAGCCAACTATTTCTTCAGCTGAATAAAATTCATTTACATGCGTATAATCATCGACCTCTGCCCACGCTTGCTTTAACTCTTGCAAAGTAGATGGACCAAAAGTTGAAAATACTAATCGCCCTTCTTTCTTCAGTACTTGATTAAATCCAGTAAAAACAGCTATTAAGTTTTGACACCATTGCAAAGCCAGATTTGAAACAATAGTATCTACTGCCTTTGTTTCCAATGGAATAAACTCAGCATCAGCACAAAAATACTTTACGTTCTGAAATCTTCCCGTCTTCGCTTTTGTTTTTTGCACCATTGATAAAGCGATATCCATTGCTATGATCTTTCCCGCAAAACCCCTATCAACAAGTTGCTGGGTTAAAAAACCTGTTCCACAACCCACATCCACAACTAAGTGTGATGCACTTTTCTCAGTAAAGCTCTGTAATAACTTTAATCCGACTTTTCGTTGTAAGGTTGCTAATTCATCATAAGAATTAGCCGCTGAAGCAAATGATTGCCGAACTTTGTTTTTATCAATCGTTAAAACTGCACTCATATACTTTGCTTTATTATGTCAATCACTTGAGATTGATGAGATAAAAAAGGCACATGCCCTGCACCTTTTATAATATTGATATTAGTTTCTGGCTTTAAATCTTTTATATTCTGACTTACTTGCAGGGGAATCAAAGAGTCTTTATCGCCTTGAATAACTGTAACAGGGCAATCCAAGTCTCGTAACATTGGGCGTAAATCTGCATCCTGTAAAATATCTAAGCCACTTTTTAAAACCTTTTCGGTTGGAGACTCACACTCCTGAACCGCTAGCTTTAATTTTTTTAAAAGCTCTTTTCCATTAGCCAAGCTATTAACTTGCAAGGCTAAAAAACGAATTAAAGTAGGCTGACAATTTAATTGTAAATTATTAGCAAATTCAGCTAATATTTTTTGTTTAACCCCAGCCCAAGTATCTTCCTCTACAAAACGAGGATTTCCAGCTAATAAAACTAATGCGTTAATACGTTGCGGATATTGCGTTGCCAACTCAATAGCTACTGACGCACCTAAAGACCAACCAAGCACACAACTTGGGTTTTCTGGCATCGCCTTGATTAATGCCTGACTGATTTCTTTTAAATCATAGGGTTCTACTGTTTCGCTCAAGCCATGACCCGGTAAATCTAAACAAGTCACTTGATAATACTGCGATAATTGCTGAGCAAATTCACGCCAAATTCCTGTGTGCATTGCCCAGCCATGAATTAAAACAATTGACTGTCCTTGCCCATAGACTTCTTTATGAATTTTAATCATATTTCAATTTTATCTAAAGCATCTAACAATTGGTCAACATGCTGGTCTTGATGATTTGCCGAAAAAGTAATTCTTAATCTTGCCTCACCTTTTGGCACAGTTGGGGGACGAATAGCGCTGACTAAAAAACCTTGATTCAAAAGTGACTCACTTATTGCTGTAGCTTTCTGGCTATCACCAATTAACAGTGGTTGTATTGCTGTATTTGAAGGCATGATAGACAAACCCAGTTGATTAGCTCCTAATTGAAAGCGCTGCACAAGGGAGCTTAACTTATCCCTACGCCAACTGTCTTTAATCAACAATTTTAAACTTGTTCGCGTTGCTTCAGCGACTGCCGCCGGCATAGCCGTGGTAAAAACATAGCTTCTGGCTTTTTGGATTAATGTTTCAATCAAAACATCAGATCCTGCAACAAAAGCTCCAAAAGCACCAAAGCCTTTACCCAATGTACCCATTAAAATAGCTACATCTGACTGAGTTATTCCCTGTTGCTGCAAAACGCCCGCACCTGTTTCACCCAAAACACCTAACCCATGCGCATCATCAACCATTAACCAGGCATTTTTTTTTGCTGCCAATGCCGATAATTCAGTTAATGGAGCCACATCGCCGTCCATACTAAAAACACCGTCCGTTACAATTAAAGTACGCCCATCTATGGTTTTTATTTTATTGTTTAAATCATCAACATCAGTATGTAAATAACGTTTAAATCGAGCACCAGATAACAAACCACCATCTAATAATGAGGCATGATTTAATCGATCTTGAAACACTTGATCGCCGCGCCCTAACAACGCAGAAATCACTCCAAGGTTAGCCATATAGCCTGTTGAGAATAACAGCGCGCGATCACGCCCTGTAAATTCAGCTAACTCTTCCTCCAAAGCATGATGACTTTGACTATGACCACAAATTAAATGTGCGGAACCACTACCGACACCATAGTCATTAGTTGCTTGTTGAAAAGACTTAATAACATCAGGATGATTAGCTAATCCCAAGTAATCATTACTGCTAAAATTGATAAGCTGTTTACTATCAATTGATATCTCAACACCCTGAGGCGTTGAGATAACACGCCGTGAACGATACAGGTTTTGCTGCTTTATTTGTTGCAACTCATCTGCTAAATCAACAAAACCTTGCGCCATTATGCGTAACTAGATCCGCCAGAATGTATTCCTAAACGTTCAAACAAGGCTAAATCATGATTACTCATAGGATTATCAGTCGTTAATAATTTATCACCATAAAAAATTGAATTCGCGCCAGCAAAAAAGCATAAAGCCTGCATTTCATCAGACATTTCCTTTCTGCCTGCCGATAAACGTACACGAGAGTGAGGCATTAAAATTCTAGCGACCGCAACCGTTCTGATAAAAATCAAAGGATCTAAGGATTCTGTATTATTTAATGGTGTGCCTTCCACCTGAACAAGCATATTAATAGGCACACTTTCTGGATGTTTAGGAAGGTTAGCCAATTCAATTAATAAATTAGCACGGTCATTATCTGACTCACCCATCCCAACAATACCACCACAACAAACATTAATACCTGAGTCTCTAACACGCTCTAAAGTATCTAATCTATCTTGGTAAGTTCTGGTAGTAATCACCTCAGAATAATAATCTTCTGAGGTATCAAGATTGTGGTTATAATAATCCAAGCCGCCATCTTTTAATGCAGCCGTTTGTTTATCAGATAACATCCCTAAAGTTACACATGTTTCCATACCTAAAGATTTAACGCCTTGAACCATTTCTACAACACGTTCAATATCTTTATCTTTAGGGCTACGCCACGCTGCACCCATACAAAAACGAGAAGCACCTTGATCTTTAGCTAATTTAGCTGATTTAATCACCTCATCCACAGGCATTAAAGCTTCAGGCGTTAAGTCTGAATCATAGCGAGCACTTTGTGGGCAATAACCACAATCTTCAGAACAAGAGCCTGTTTTAATACTTAACAAACTACTGATTTGAACCTCATTAGGATCAAAATTTTCTCTATGGATTGTTTGTGCTTTAAAAAGCAGATCATTAAAAGGTAAGGCATAAAAAGCTTTTACCTCATCTAATTGCCAATCATTTCTAACTGAACTTGCAACATTGGTATGTGCTTTTGATGCTATTTGATCTATATTTGGATTTACTGACATTCGATTATTCTCTTTTTAAGCGGACATTTAGGGCTGAGGATCAAGCAACTTCCGAATTTTGACTTGCCTTTTGACTCCACAGAAGCACCATTAAAATAGTTGCGTAGCCTGCTATGCGCCTATTTTATTGCCACTTCTGTGGAGACAAAATTCTGCGCCAAATTTTCAGAAGTTACTTGATCCTCAACCCTTGTCAACCTAATAAATTAATTATGGTAAACAACTGGCTCAATATTATACAGCAATACCTGCTTCCGCCTACCTGCATATTATGTGAAAACGCAGGATTTGATTCTCAAGACATTTGCCAAGGCTGTTTTGCTGATTTAATAAGGAATATTCATTGCTGCTACCGATGCGCTGAAATATTTGATACTGCAAATACAACCCCTCAATTATGCGGTCATTGTATTAGTACCCCTCCTGCTTTTGATGAAACATATGCCCCCTTCATTCATCTGGGTATTATTCGTCACTTAATTACTCATTTAAAGTTTAATCATCAGTATAAAAATGCAAGATTACTCGGCATATTGCTAGCCAATCATTTACAAAAAACAGCTGAAATGCCTGAGCTAATTATCCCAATTCCTCTACATAAATTACGTTTCCAGCAACGTGGTTTTAATCAAAGTACTGAAATAGCCAACATTCTGTCCAAGCAACTTCAAATCCCAATAAATACAACATCCTGTATTCGTGATAAAAACACGCCACATCAAATAAACTTACACGCAAAACAAAGACATAGAAATATTAAAAATGCCTTTAAAATCGTCAAACCCATTAAAGCTCAGCATGTTGCGATTTTTGATGATGTTATGACCACAGGCACAACAGTCAATGAGCTAGCTAAAATATTAAAAAAATCAGGTGTCAATAGAGTGGATATTTGGGTCTGTGCTAGAGCTTAGAAACACATAAAAGTTAATTCCAATATTTTCCTTGCTGCTTACGTGTTGAATTAACTGTTAATTGATTGTTTTTTATCGCTACAATTATTGCACCAGAATTAGCTGTATTCATCCATTTTTTATTTAAAGCCGCATATCGTTCTATCACTTGCTTATGAGGAAAAGAAAAACGATTTCTATAGCCCGCAGGAATTAAAATAACATCAGGATTAACTGTTTTTAAAAATTCTAATGTAGAAGAGGTTTTACTTCCATGATGAGCAGCTATCAACACATCAGTTTTTAATCGTTCACCTTGCTGTTTAAGCAACCAGCTTTCAGCTTCCCTTTCTATATCACCTGTTAATAAAACACTTTTATCTAAAGAACTTACATTCAATACACATGAGTTATTATTATCACCATCAAAAACATTTAATGCGGGTGAAATAATTTCAAACTCCACTTTATCCCAGACCCATTGTTGCCCTGCTACACATTGGACGGCTTGATAGCTTGTTAATAACGGAGGAACACTACTAAGAATAGTCTGTACATCCATCTTATCAACAATCGTTTTCGCACCACCAACATGATCATTATCTCCATGACTAATTAGCAGAGTATCAATTTTATCTATCCCTTTATATTGTAAAAAAGGGATAACAACAGAACCCCCCATATCAAATTTATCAGAATATTTAGCCCCAGTATCAAATACCAAAGTATGGTTCGAAGTTTGTATCACCGTCGCTAAACCTTGCCCCACATCCAACAAAGTTAATTCAAAGTCACCATCATTCAAATGACTCTGCTTAGTAAACAATATAGGAAATAGAAATACAGCACCTAACCATCGTGCTGGAATTCCTTTTGGTGCTAATAAGATAAAAACACCCAATAAAGCAAAAGGCACTACATAAAAAGGAACTGCTGGGGTTGTAATAGATGCGTATGGCAGATCTGCCATTATTGATAGTAAGTGAAACAATACTTTTAATATTGCATCAATTAGTTGCAAAAAGATTAATGATATATCTGCTGATATAGCCATTGTTAAAACAGCTACAAAACATAAAGGCACAACCAGCAAGCTAACAACAGGAACCACTATAAAATTTGCCAATGGCGCAACAATTGAAATTTGCTGAAAATAAAACAATAGTAAAGGCGATAAACCTATAGCAGTTACAAAGTGAATTTTAGTTGCAGACATCCAATACCCAGCTTTACCAAGCCGTGCAGATAAACTAAAAACAATAACACTGACGGCTAGAAAGGATAGCCAAAAGCCTGCAGATAAGACAGCTAATGGATCGTATAAAACAACAGCAAGCATGGCTAGAGCTAAAGTATTTTTAGTCAGCGTATTTCGCTGCAAAATGATGGCTGACATAATAACAATCAACATAATCAATGCACGTTGAGTCGGTACAGAAAAACCAGCTAATGCGGAATAAACCACAGCCACTAGAACAGCACTTATTGCAGCTATGTTTTGCGGTGAAACAACTGATAACCGAACAGCTATTTTAAGTAATAAGAAATAGACTAAACTGGAAATTAAACCAATATGTAGACCAGAGATAGCCAAAAGGTGAATCGTTCCTGTTTTCTTAAAAACATCCCATTGCTTAGCGTTTATCTCATGCTTTTCACCTATAATCAGAGCCTTTATTAATCCAACAGACTCACTTTTAGGCAACAAAGCAGTTAATTGATCTGAAATATTTTGGCGAATAGCACTATAGCTTTGCCACAAAGAAACTGACTTTAACAGTATAGGCTCAGGTGTGTTTCTAACATACCCTGTTGCCCCAATATTCCCTACAAAAAGCCAACGCTCATAATCAAAACTCCCTGGATTAAATCTACCGTGCGGCTTTTTTAATTTAACCGTTAGCTGCCAAGACTGCCCTGCTTTAATAGCTTGCTTAGGAAAATACCAACTGAGTCTTATTTTTTCAGGAAGTTGTATTGATGATTTAAGCACTGAAAAATCAAACTTTACACGTCGATCATCTTTCTGGGGCAAACCAATAATTCGCCCTTCAATTTGTATATTCTGCCCTTCTAAATCAGCAGCTAAATTATCCGCCAAATGAGCGCTAGCAAAGCAAATCGCCCATAACAAACCGACAGCAAAAAACATTAGCCGCCATAGGCGAAGAAAACTTAAGAGAACAAGCAATAAAATTAAAGCAACAATCCATTGAGTTTCAGGTAATACCGAAAACTGCTGAACTATAACGATACCTGCCACAAAAGACAGGATTGAGAAAACCATGATTAATCAAATTTAAAGCACTTACATTAATCTTCTTCAGTCTCTATCGTATCTGGAGCGATAATACTATCAACAAAATCCTGCAATCCTTGATGAACTAAATCGTATGTAATATCAATATTACTGGCAATATCCCCTTCCAATACTTTAAGTCCATTTAATATCTCTTTTGCCTCAGAAAAACCTTGATCTATTCCTCCAGCAATAAGCTCTGCAAATGATTTAACGGCTTCTTCTGTCGACAATTCAGAATGCTGTTCCTGATACTGAGAAAAAAAACCAGTACTCATAGAAACAATTCTATCCGCAGTCGCTTCAGGACTTACATCTATTCCTGAGTCAGCTGCTGTTTGAATAGCATTGTCACCAAAATCAGCTTGTAAAACTTCATTAATCCCTTCTATGGCTGCTTTATAAAGCAAGGCTAAAGGATCATTTCCAGCACTAACACTAACCTCCATACTTGCCTGTAGAATAGCTTCATTATTTTGTTTTTTTATGCCGCCTAGTGTCGAGTCTATTTTTTTAGCCTCATTTGTCTCATGTGCAGCTGCTGAAACTTCTTGGCCCAAAGGCACGCCACTTTCCTTACTATAACTTGCCTTTAACTGCTTTACATTATGAGAAAATGTTGATGTATTGCTAATATTTTTCATAACAACCTCTTTTGAAGACCTATTCAAATAAGTATAGCGGCTAATTTTATAAAACCTTTAAAAATAACACCAATACAATTAACCTGATAAACTTAAGATCTACTCAATAGAAGATACAGCGTCATGCCAAAAAAACTAATAAAAAAATACATGCCTGATCCTGAAAAACTTAAGCAACAAAAAAGCTTACAGTTCCTGGGTGATCGATTACACGAACCCAATTTATGGCACTTAAACCGTAATTCTGTTTCTTTAGCTTTTGCAATTGGCCTATTTGCAGCTTGGATTCCAACACCTGGACAAATGGCGATAGCGGCTGTTGCAGCATTTTATTTTAGAGCCAACTTACCCATTTCTGTTGCATTAGTATGGATTACCAATCCTCTCACTATGCCCCCCATGTTTTATTTTGCTTATATAGTTGGCTTATTTGCTTTGGGTGATACTCTTCCTGGTGATGAATTTGAATTTAACCTAGAGAGTATTTTATCGAGCTTAAGTGAAATCGGTGGACCATTTCTTTTTGGCTGTTTTATTCTAGGGGTTATTTCTTCTATTATTGGCTATTTTGGCATCCGTCTTTTTTGGCGCTATCATGTCAGTAAGCAGTGGAAAGATAGAGCCAACAAATAATATTAATCATCTTATAAGTTCTGCTAGCATTATTGCCTAGGACTGTAGAGACAAGACATACCTTGTCTCTACTTTAGATGGCTCCAGATAAAGAAGACCCTCTATACAATCAAACCATCTTCCATATGTAAAACTTTATCCATTCGCTTAGCCAAATCAATATCATGAGTTACCACTAAAAAGCTCACATGTAATTCCTGATTTAATTCCAACATTAACTGATAAATATGTTCTGCTGTTTTACTGTCTAAGTTGCCTGTAGGTTCATCAGCTAATACACATTTAGGGTTATTAATTAATGCTCTAGCTATTGCTGCACGTTGCCTTTCTCCACCAGATAACTCGCCTGGCTTATGCTCTACTCTATGCCCAAGACCTACCCGCGTTAATATCTCTATAGATTTTTCACGCGCATTTTTTACAGACTGCCCTGCAATTAAAAGCGGCATAGCTACATTTTCTAAAATAGAAAACTCACCTAGCAAATGATGAAACTGATAAATAAATCCTAAAGAACGATTCCTTAATTTACTCAGTTTTGATGAGCTAATAGTACTAAGGTTTTCACCATCTAATATCACACTTCCTTGAGTCGGTTTTTCTAACCCCCCCAATAAATGCAATAAAGTGCTTTTTCCTGAACCTGAAGCTCCCATAATTGCAACACGCTCACCAGCATTGATAGATAAATCAACCCCTTTTAAAACACTAACATCCAAATCACCCTGCTGATAACGCATTTCCAATTGTTGACATTGTAAGATAACCGAATTATTCATATCTTAATACCTCGGCTGGATTCACTCTAGAGGCCTGCCAAGCAGGATAAAGTGTCGCGACTAAAGACAAAGAGAATGAAATACAGGCAATAGTAATAACATCTCTCCAAACTAATTCTGAAGGGACATCACTAATATAATAGACATCGGCAGCCATAAACTGCATACCAAAAAAACCTTCAATTGCAGGGATAATAGTTTCAATATTTAATGCAAGTAAAACACCACCTAGTGTCCCTAAAGCAGTGCCAATAATACCAATAATTCCACCTAAAACAATAAAGATACCCATCACCGACATATTTGATAAACCCTGCGTTTTTAAGATAGCTATATCTCCACGCTTATCAGTTACAACCATCACCAATGTTGAAACAATATTAAAAGCCGCCACAGCAACAATTAATAATAAGATAATAAACATTACCCGTTTTTCAGTTTTAATGGCTCTAAAAAAGTTACTATGTGCTTTAGTCCAATCACTCACACTGTATTGGTTATAAAGTTCGTTGGCTAGGGTTTGAGTGATTTTAGGTGCATTAAATAAATCATCTAACTTAAGCCTTAGCCCATTTACCGCATCACCTAACCGGAATAACTTTTTAGCATCATCTATATGAATAAGTGCCATATTACGATCATATTCATACATACCTACTTGAAATATTCCCACCACAGTAAATCGTTTTAATCGTGGCAATATTCCAGCGGGGGTTGAATTAACCTGTGAGGTAATAATGGTTATTTTATCTCCCATCATCACACCTAAATAATTGGCTAATTCAGCGCCTAAGACTATTCCAAACTTACCAGCAACCAGGTCAGGTAACTGTCCTGCTTTCATTTTATTAGAGACTTCTGAGACCTTTGGTTCAAGCTCAGGAATTACGCCTCTTAGTAATGTTCCACTTACACGCCGACCTGCATTAACCATAACCTGCCCTTTTATAAAGGGAGCAGAGCCTATAACATGCGCTTTATTAATGACCTCTTTTTCTAGCTTTTGCCAGTCATATAGCTTCCCACCTCTACCAGAAATAGTTGTATGTGCAGTCATCCCTAAAATACGTTCACGTAGCTCAGTTTCAAAACCATTCATTACAGATAATACGGCGATTAAAGCAGTTACGCCTAAGGCTATTCCTAAAACAGAAGTTAAGGTAATAAAAGAAATAAATTGGGTTCTTTGTTTGGCTCGCGTATATCGCAAGCCAATAAAGACAGTAAGGGGTTTAAACATAAGAAACTTTAAGCCTTTTTACACTGAGCACAAAAGCCATATAGATATAAACTATGGTCAGTTAGTTCATATCCTAAATCTTTAGCTATATCAATTTGACGTTGTTCTATCGTACTGTCAGCAAATTCATCTACTTTTCCACACTTCATACAGACAATATGATCATGATGATTTCCTTTATTCAATTCAAAAATGGAATTTCCACCTTCAAAATGATGACGTGTAACTAACCCTGCTGTTTCAAACTGCGTTAATACTCTATAAACAGTAGCTAGACCAATTTCTTCACCTTCACTCAGTAAAATCTTATAGACACTTTCAGCTGATAAATGCTTGTGATCAGTTTGTTTCTCAAGTATTTCTAAAATCTTTACCCGAGGCAAAGTAACCTTTAGCCCAACACTTCTTAAATCATTTGTTTCCAACAGCCATTCTCCATAAAAACATATTTTTCCAAAAACTAATTCATTATATTAGAAACATCTAATCATGTCTTCTTTTATCAAACCACGTAGCTACTTTATATAGGATTATCTTTAAACATACGGTATGATTTTCTTTATACGCTATTTAATTTAAAAAACCATGAGAAAATTCATTCGTCCGCTAGTACTCACTATAAGCATTATTTTATCAGGTTGTTCATCAATAATGAATAATCTTCCCGGTGTTTACACTTTGGATATTCAACAAGGAAATATGATCAGCCAAGAACAAATTGATCAACTTCGCCCACAAATGAGCAAACGGCAAGTTTTGTACATTATGGGCTCATCCATGTTAGTTGATGTTTTTCACCAAAAACGCTGGGATTATATTTATTCTGAACAACTGGGTGGCAAAGAAAGAACACAAAAAAGAATTTCTTTATTTTTTGTGAATGATAAATTAACTAGCGTACAAGGTGATTTAAGACCAAGCACAATGCCGGTTAAAAGAGAATCTAATGAATCTACTGTTGATATTCCTGAGCGTGCTTTTGAAAAAACATTATGGGAAAAACTCACAGGTTTTTTTAGTTCAGATGAGCCTAAAATAGTAAAAATTGAAGAAGATTTAGCCACTCAAAGTACAATGGAATAATAAATAACAATCAATTTCATCTAGCTAGATGAAATTGATTACTACTGAAATATAAAATACTCTACCTAGTCTTAACAGCTCTATTTCTTCTTGCATCCATAGGGTTTTGCACTAAAGGGCGATAGATTTCTATTCTATCGCCTGCTTTTACTTTGGCATCTAACTTACAAAGCTTCCCAAATACCCCCACGCTCATCTTTAGCAAATTAATTTCGGGAAATTCATTTAAAATCCCTGATTCATTTATTACTTGCTGAACAGTATTAGTTTCTGCAGCTGTAACAGAAAAAATCATCTGTTTGCTAGGGCTTGCAAAAGCAACTTCAATCTTATCCATAAACTTGCTTTGCTCTGTCTGTAAATGATTTAACCATGGTGTTACAAATTTGATTAAAAATAGCACCAAAAGCTAGACTGGCAAATTTCCCATGCATTTCAAATTCTAAATCCAGCGATATTTTGCTCGCATCTTCACGTAAAGGCATAAAATCCCACACCCCATCGAGTGAAGAAAAAGGCCCATCCAATAAAGTCATAAACATTTTTCCATGTCCATCACTGGTATTACGTGTTGCAAATGTTTTATTAAAGCCTCCTTTAGAAATATGTAATTCAGCTTCAACAATATCACCTTCTCTTTTCAGAACTGTACTGCCACTGCACCATGGTAAAAAATCTGGATAAGATTCAATATCATCAACAATCGCAAACATTTGCTGAGCTGAATATTTGACCAAAGCACTTTTTTGTACGATGGACATTCTTACAACACTCCAAGAACTTGTAGAAAAACTAAGAAAACAGCTGCAGGCGCAACATAACTTGCTAGATACTTCCAAAGCATATACTGTTGCTCTGGTATGTCTAATTCAGCTCTCACATGTTTATCATGCATAATCCAAGCAGCAAATACAGCAATACAAAAACCACCAATAGGTAACATCAAATTAGCGGTTAAATAATCTAAGAAGTTAAAAATGGTTTTACCAAAGATTGTAAAATCAGACCATTCATTAAACGATAAGGCAACAGTAACACCAACTGCCCACGTTGCAACACCACTCATCACACTAGCTTTAACGCGTGAATATCCTTTATTTTCTACTAACCAAGCGACAACAGGTTCAATTAAAGAAATTGAAGATGTTAAAGCAGCAAAAACTAACAATACAAAAAACAGTATTCCAAATAACCAACCACCAGTCATATTGCCAAATGCAATGGGTAAGGTTTGAAAAATCAACCCTGGGCCAGAACCTGGCTCTAAACCATTAGCAAAAACCAATGGAAAAATAGCTATACCTGCTAACAAAGCAACAATAGTATCTGCGCCTGCAATATATAAACTAGTTTTAACGATTGATACACCACTTGGCAAATAAGATCCATAAACCATAATAGCGCCCATACCTAGACCTAAGGTAAAAAAAGCATGTCCCATTGCAGTTAAAATGGCATCACCATCAATCTCACTAAAATCAGGACTAAAAAGGAAAGCCAGGCCTTGAAAGTAAGCTTCACCTGTAGACATTGCATAGGCAACCAATAATATTAATAAACCTAGTAATGTAGGCATTAATAATTGAACTGCCTTTTCAAGGCCGCCTTTAACACCTCGCATTACAACGCTCATAGTCGCAATCATAAACAGAGTATGCCAAAAAACCAACTGCATTGGACTTGCAATAAAGTCATCAAAAGTTGCTTTAACTTCTACTGCATCAGCAGAAAACCCACCAAAAATAGCTTTAAATACATAAGCATTAGCCCAACCAGCTATCACACTATAATAAGATAGGATTAACATACCTGCGATAACACCCATCCAACCTAGATAATGCCAGCTTTTATGAGCACCAGCTTCAGCAGATAAAGTTGTCAAGGTATTGATAGGGCTTTGTCTTCCTCGTCGCCCCATCATGGTTTCGGCGATCATAATAGGAATACCAATTGCAAGAACACAAGCTAAATAAACTAAAACAAAAGCTCCTCCTCCATTTTCACCCGTAATATAAGGGAATTTCCAAATATTACCCAAACCAACCGCTGAACCTGTCGCAGCCAGAATATAAGCGAATCTTGATGACCATTCTCCGTGTATCGATTTTGTATTTGCCATTTTTTGCTAAGCGTCCTAAAAAAACTAAATAGTTACGTTCATTATCTACTAATCAAGTAAAATACCAAAATATTTCCTTTCCGTCAGTTTAAAAATCACTTTCATTGCTATGGCTGGTAAAAAATCTAAGAAGAACAAACGTCAAGACAATACAATTGCCTTGAATAAACAAGCATCTCATGAGTTTTTCATTGAAGACACATTTGAAGCAGGTCTAGTGCTAGAAGGCTGGGAAGTAAAAAGCCTCCGTGAAGGCCGCATACAACTCAAAGAAAGTCATATTATTATTCATAAAGGTGAGGCATGGTTATTAGGTGCGCATATATCCCCTTTACTATCGGCTTCTACTCATATTGTTCCTGACAGAGTTAGACGTAAAAAATTACTACTACATCAATATGAATTAGATAAATTAATCGGTGGTGTAGAACGTAAAGGTTATACCGTTGTACCACTTTCCATGTATTGGATAAAAGGACGTGCCAAACTTAAAATTGGCCTCGCAAAAGGTAAAAAATTACATGATAAACGTGCCGCATCAAAAGATAAAGATTGGCAACGTGATAAAGCACGGATTATGAAGCATGGGTAAATAACTGCTTGTAGGATGGAATGGCGATAGTGTTTCCCACCAACTCTTTCATACCTAATAATTTGAATACCGGAAAACGCTATCTCTATTCCAACCTACCATCACCTATCATTTCAGTGGTATACCTATAAACTTTAATCTGATCAGACCAAAAATTTTTAGCTAAGCCAGCCTTTTGTTTTAAATGCTGTAAAAACTGTTCAGATGTTGGTATTGATTGCCATACAGAAGGTAAAAAAGTACCTTTTCTTAATCCACTTTCTAAGATTAACCCATCAATATCTGGCCTAATTTGAGCGATAAGGTCCTGCTCTGAGGTAAATACTATTTCTTCTGAGGGGCTCAAAATTGATAAGTGAATATCAAGATCAGCTAATTCTATTTGCTCTACTTTAGGGAATCTAGGATCTTTAAAAGCGGCTGAATAGGCATTTTCACAAATATCTTCAGCTAGCGGAAGAACTGCATCTAGCATTCCAATACAGCCCCGTAATTGTTTGTTTTTCTCTAAAGTTACAAAGGTCGCTCTCTGCTGAGAGAGCTCAAAAGGATAGTCTCTTAGGTTAATATTTAAAGGATGCCCTGTATCCAACCCTGTTTGAATAGATTGATAAGCTAAATCCAACAAAATCTGTTTGTTTTTTTTATTCAATAACATAAGCACCGTACCCTACAACTCTATCTAAATCAGCAAACCCTGCAGTGTCTCCTGAGTTTCTTAAATCAATGTTTTTTATTGCCAGTTTATTTTTTCTGGCTAATGCCATTAGCCCTTTTACTGGGACTCGACCACAAGCAGATTCACCATCCAGTTCTTCATATTGCAATTGTTCAATTATTTCTGAAGTCTTTTTATCCATTTTTTTAGCTGTTTGATAATCATGAAAATGACTTAAATCAGAACTAATGACAATTAATACATCATCCTGTTCCCAGAACTTTTCAATTATCTGACATACTTGATCCGGTGTTGAATCACCAGCAACTAAGGGGATTAAAGAAATTTTTCCTAATACTGTTTGTAAAAAAGGTAATTGCACTTCAAGACTATGTTCCAATTCATGTGCCTGATCTAAATATTGCACAAATGGAAGCTCTGCCAATTGCCTGACAGCTTCAGTATCAATAGCAATATTACCCAAGGGAGTTGAAAACTTATCAGCAGTACTCAGCGCGACTCCTCTAAACCCAACACGATGAGACGGACCAATAAGCAATACTTTTTTAATCGCCTGTTCAGTTGATCGCAAGCGGGCATAAGCAGTTGCTGCAATAGACCCAGAATATATATAACCTGCATGCGGCACTATAATAGCTTTAGGCACTTTATTACTTTGAGGCGCATCATTAAGATAGCCCTTAAGCATTAGCTTCAGCTGATTTTTATCTGCAGGATAAAAAGTACCTGCTACTGCCATGTCTCGAATAATTTCCATTCTTAATTTATAGGCGCTTTATGCTAAATTACAAGTTCATACAAACCACCAGCTAACTATTTTTTTCTTATGCACACATTAATATCAGAAAATATAGCTACAACTGACTACTGGCATACCTTAGAAGATGGTCGCGTACAATGTGATCTATGTCCCAGATTTTGTAAATTACACGATCAACAACGCGGATTGTGCTTTATTCGTCAAAATTTAAATCAACAAATTGTGTTAACCAGCTACGGTCGTTCCAGTGGATTTTGTATAGACCCCATAGAAAAAAAACCACTTAACCATTTTTACCCAGGGTCTTCTGTTTTATCTTTTGGCACAGCTGGTTGCAACCTAGCGTGTAAGTTTTGTCAAAACTGGGATATGAGTAAATCTAGAGAAATGGATACTTTAATGAGCCAGGCCAACCCCCAAAGTATTGCTAATGCTGCTCAAAATTCAAACTGTAAAAGTGTTGCATACACCTACAATGATCCTGTAATTTTTCATGAATATGCTATTGATACAGCTCAGGCCTGTAGAGAATTAGGAATTAAATCTGTTGCTGTTTCTGCTGGCTATGTTTGTGAACAACCTCGTGATGAGTTTTATCAAAATATGGATGCTGCTAATATTGATTTAAAATCATTTAATGAAAGTTTTTACCATAAAATCACAGGCTCACACTTACAAACCGTATTGGAAAATTTAAAATATATTAAACAAGAAACCGATGTTTGGTTAGAAATTACTACCCTGTTAATTCCTGGAGAAAATGATTCAGAAAAAGAATTGCAAGAAATGACTCAATGGGTCGTTGAAAATTTAGGAAGCAATGTCCCTATGCATTTTTCAGCTTTTCACCCTGATTGGAAAATGCGTGATATCCCTAGAACACCAACAGCCACTTTATTAAAAGCCAGAACAATCGCTATAAAAAACGGCGTTAATTATGCTTATATTGGTAATGCTCATAATAAATCGGCTGATAGTACTTATTGTCATCACTGCGGTGAGTTACTAATTGGTCGAGACTGGTACCAACTTTCTGAATGGAATTTAGATACTAATTGTGCCTGTTTAAACTGTCAGACAAAATGTGCAGGTAATTTTGATGCTAAGCCAGGAAACTGGGGTGCAAAACGACAAGTGGTAACAATATAAGTTTGATTGATATGGCTAATAATTAACCACTAATTCAAGTGAACAAACAATGTAGCCTTGATGCAGTGAAACGAAATCAAGGAAAATATCAGCAAATCCTTGATTCCGCTTTGCTTCATCAAGACTACAAAAGCTTAATTTATTTTACGCCAATATAATGCCAATAAACTACCTGAAATATTGTGCCAAATACTAAATAAAGCGCCTGGCAATGCAGCAGCAATTGAGAAATATTTAATTGCTAAGGCCACGCTTAAGCCGGAGTTTTGCATTGCAACTTCAATACAAACGGTTCGACAAGTTTGGGAATCATATTTTAATAGCCAAGGAATACCATAGCCCGCCATTAAGCCCATCATATTATGCAAAACCACAGCCACTAATACAGGTAAAGCCAAAACGTTTAAATTATCATGATTTAAACCCACAATGATGGCAATAATAAAAATAATCGAAAAGGAGGAAAATAAGGGTAATAACGGCTGAATTATATTGAGCTTTTTACCCAACATACTATTCAAAAATGTCCCAACTAATACGGGGACTAATACGATAGATAAAATACTCTTAAGCATGCCATCTACAGGCACGGGTACAACTTGATTCAAATAAACAAAAGTTAATGCCGGCATTAAAAGTACTGCACATAAAGTTGACACAACTGTCATTAGAATTGAAAGTGCTACATTGCCTTTTGCTAAATAACAAATAACATTAGAAGCAGTCCCACCAGCACTTACCCCTACTAAAACCATCCCTGTCATTAACTCTATCGACAAGCCGAGCATGATAGAAATTGCATAGGCAAACAATGGCATTAATAAGAATTGAATACCCACAGCGATAGCAATAACTAAAGGCCTTTTTAGAACGGCTCTAAAATCTTGCCACCTTAATGTCATCCCCATACAAAACATAACTAGGGCTAATAAAGGGACTATGCTGCTTTTAAATGAACCAAAATATTCAGCATTAAAAAAAGCAATACTGGATAAAATGATAGCCCATAAAGGAAATAGATTAACGATTCTATTCAGCATCAGCCTTTTTTCCATCTAAATACAATTTTTCGATTAAAACATACTGTTTAATACTATTAGCATCCAACATTAATAGCTTAAATATATCAGCTATTAGCAGCCCTTTTACCTTATCGACTTTAACACCGTACTTTAATTTAAAAAAAGTGTTTTTCTTGCCGTCTGGGTAGCTATTAATAATTGATTCCATTCGTTCATCAACCATTACCGTGACTTGTTGCAAAGCATCTCTTGTTGCTGGGTTTAAGCCTGAAACAAATACTGACTTCTTTAGTTTTTTATTGGTATTTTCAGCAACTATCAAACCAGCTTTCTTTTTGATCGCTTCTAAGCGACTACTTTTACCCGATGCAACTAATAAAGGACTGTTTTCACTTTTACTTATTTGTTTCATTTTTTATCTGTCAATACTAACGGTTATAATTTTCTAAAAGGGTTGATTAAAAAACGTCCATCTCTAGCTATTGTTCAGTTGAAACCAGAAAAGCATCAGTATAAATATCGGCAATAGAAACACCCTTTAAGAACACTTGTGTTTTCATATCCGTAATCATATCAGGATGACCACACAGAAAAACACGCCAATCTTTTAAATCAGGGACTTTTTCCAATGCCACGGTATTTGCTCTTCCATGCTCAAAGCCCTCAGGTACATTTTCTCCTGTTGAAATACAGGGTGTATAAGTGAAGTTTTTATATTTATCACTTAAAGCACGCATTTCATCAATACGATATAAATCTTCTTTTTCGC
>Ga0209825_1000382_pt1 | contig 35319 bp, 20 predicted proteins | sample EN8Hudsemesocosm_FD_184631 | JGI IMG/M metagenome (GOLD analysis project Ga0209825, IMG submission 184631) | Methane-oxidizing microbial communities from mesocosms in the Hudson Canyon - EN8B Hudson Canyon (SPAdes) (version 2) | ecosystem: Environmental > Aquatic > Marine > Cold seeps | place...
GGCGATCCCTGAGTATGCGTTTTGAAGCGAGTAGCTCTGTTGGTTCGAACGTCTTGTTAGAAACATTGGATGTTTGCCGTTCAATATTCGTAACCAACAGAGGCATATTCCACTTATCAAATATAGTCAATTAATCGATTGATAAATGGATTGGTCCAACTATAAGCCATTCAAGCAGGACTTTTAACAGTTGGCTAGGTTCCGCTTCGCTTCACATTTTAGCCAACAATTAAAAGCCTCTTAATGGGGCGTGAATGTATTTTATTTATTTAATAGAATCAAGCAATTAAGTTGGTGGTTTTTATTTTGTGACAAAGTTGTGACTTGAAAGTGACGGGTTTACTTTTTTATTAATTATTATGTGATATAGCCCCTCATAAAGAAATACTAGTTTAGATAAATAGGTAACGTTGTGCCCATTAGGCATTACGCTTATTCGAAAATGTAGGCCTACTTTCCGATAATACAGCTAACATATATGTTTACTATATTTGCGAGAAGAGCATAGGGCGTCTTAGTTCATTTACTGTATATGCAGGCACGATAGTATGATCCAGTTATCGGTCGTTTCTACTCAAATGATCTTATCCGTGATATTCATAGCTTCAACCGTTATGCATAGCCGTGCGGCAGTCATAGGTTCTCCCCTCGTTATAAGTGCACAAGTTTTAGTCATTTTCGATCAAGAGCTGACCTAAATAAGTCCTCAAAATTAGGTGGGTTTATGTCCTCTTAGGATACGAAACCAGACATTAGCCTTGGTTTATCTAGCGACATTTGAACCGATACAAATCATCCTTGCTTTAGATAAGAGAATTGTTCTAAGTTTTATCAGAAATCTATAAAGTCAAAAATTATAATTTGTTTAGAAAATACCAAAAAGGACATTAAATTAATATGATTTAGGGTATCAATTTTTGTTTCTAGGGCGCTAAGGGGCACATTGCGAGATAGGGGGGTTGCTTAACATTAGTAAGCATTTTATTAAAAAGCCCCTAAATAAAAATACAGGGGCTTTGTCTCACATCATTCCATCTATATTGAGAACACACATCGGTTCAAATATAGAGAAAGTGATTATTACTAATTCTTAGTGAAGTTAATCCAATTTAAATTCCACTCTGCGCCTACTGCGTTTAATTTCAGTTCTACTTGACCAGCGGGCAATGTCAACGTCGTAGTTTTAGTTTCATAGGTCTGCCAACCACCTGTTGCATTTACCGGTATAGACTCTATAGCAACACCATCTACTTGTATCTCAAACCCGTCAGTACCTGGTTGACTAGCTAAGCGAAAGTCAACGGTATATTCACCGGCTATTTCGACAGTAAGTGTAAAATCTACCCAACGTCCTGGTTCAAAGTGACCAATATTAAAACCACCATCAGTATCTCCACTTGCTTCGGTTTCTATACCATCATGAGCGGCGGTATAGTTCTCAGCTTCTAGTTTCCCTGGTACTTGTAAAACGGCTTCACCTGTAGAAACTGTATCGCTAGGGTAACCTTCATCTAAATCGTTATAGGCAATGATGTAATAATAATAAACCAAGCCAGTTTCTATACTACTGTCAATATATGTTGTTTCTTCTACGTCTGAAACATTAACGTAGTTTGATGACGGAGTTGTTGAACGATAAACTTTATAACCCGTCGCGGAGTCACTTGAAGCATCCCAAGACAATGTATTTTCAGACTCAGTAGCAATAACTTCTATACTAGTCACTTTACTTGGAATATTGGCAAAAATACCAGAAGCTTCATCCGCCACCAAACTATCAAAAACGGCTTGATTAATTACATAGTCCATAGAGCCGAATGAAGTGAAAAATGCATTAATTTCTTCTAAAGAGCTATTATGAACATCAACTTGTGGTAATACTCGCCCCGTTACATCTTCCGATTCTTGTGGCATATCAGGTACTAAATAAATTTCTGCCCACATGTCATTGTTGGCGCTACCATTATCTTTAAATTTACCTGTAATAGTGTATGACTGACCACCTGTTACATCAATGGCTTGATAAATTAAGCTATGATTACCTGTTGGTGAAGTAATTCTTAATGCTTCTCCGGTATCACTTCCTGCAAATTCACCGGCTTCATAATTATAATCATAAGTGCGCGCGTCGTCCCATATAGAAAGCTCTGTCCAATTTTCATTACTGCCAAAGTCACCATTTAATAGGATATTGTCGCCTGTAATATCATTCGTTAATGATATATTGTCATAAGTAACATCAGTTCCATTGAAAGCCCCAGTTTTAATAACTAAATACATAGTTTTAGTGCCTTCACCAACAAAAGGCACAGTACTTCTCGATGAAACATCACAAGAATTGTCAAATGTACTTTCCCAGTCGTTACAAGTCCAAGTTTGTGCCTTGGTAAGTAATTGATCGCCTGCATTAGTTACTAATCCCCAAGGTCCATTTCCTAAACCTCCAGCAAATGAGGTTGTTTTGTATGACCAAGCTGTAGCTGCCCAGTCAAGTTCATTAAAGCGATCGAAAGTTGCTCTGGTAATATCTCCGCCTAACTCACCTAATCCGGTCCATGGCTGCATTTCACCAATCAACAACGGCGCACCTATATCAACAAGGGTTTGAGCTAGCGAACAAACACCATCGTCTCCATCTTCACCACACGTTAACCAATCACGATGTACATGATAACCAATTTCTCCCCAGCCAAAAATTCCAGGGTATGTGTGATATTCAAAGGCAACATTGTTCATGCCTAAATCAACAGGGTTACCATAAGCAGCAATACCGTCGGCATTATGTGATGGTAAAATAACAATATGGTTTTCGTCAATTGCACGAATACTTTGATATAACTCAACCATTAAATCTTTTAATGTCTCTGAATCTGTACCCCATGGTTCGTTCAATAAACCATAACCAGCAACTGTTACTTCATCCTTGTATTTTTCAGCAATTTCACCCCATAACCATGCCGTGCGTTGACGGTATTCTTCATTATCCCATAATTCATTTTTTTCAGCACAACCGGTGTGTTGTTCAACACCTTGTCGGCCAACAGCGCCGTGTAAATCAAGAACAATATACATCTCACGTTTTTTAGCTTCAGCAATCGCTAGATCTAAATAGTGCCACGCATCGGCTTTTAATGTCTGAGGCGCACTTGTGTCTTCTAGTAAATCAAAAAGAAAAGGTACACGTATCAAATTAAAGCCCGCTGCTTGCATTTGATCCCAATCGCTCTCTTGAATCCAATTATCTCGATGATTCTTTAATACAGCATTTTTCTCTTCTAAACCAAAGCGTTCTTCTAACTTTACCTCTAAGCGACACTGATCTTTAATGTCACTCCCCACTGGTTCTTCAGAACCAAACATCCACATCTCCATGGCTAACCAATTACCTAAGTTTATGCCGCGTAACGCTACTTTCTGATCTTCTTGGTTCTGCCATTGGGTACCATTAGTCTTTAATTGTGAATAACTAATTACAAGAGGTAGCTCTTCTTGAGGAGGGAGGGGAGTCGGATCAATTTCAGCATTGGTACTTTCTTCACTGCAAGCGCATAAACCAACAAGCAATGCCCCAAGTACAACTTTACGGTAATTAACAAATGGGTTTCTATTTATTATTTTCATTGTCTATCCAAAAATCGTTTAGTAAATTTTACTTAATATCATGATGAGTTATTAAGTTATGTAGAACTATTTCGAGAATTCAAAACACTTTTAGCGCCTTATATCTATCAAAAAAATTCATCCATTACATCATAAAAATTAAACTTTAAAATTGCGTTTTTCTAGCTGAAAAAACCTACACAGAACGTTCTTACTGGCAAACGAACGTCTAATTCCATCTAATTGCATGATGTTTTATGGCTAAAAATTTAAAATTTTTTAACGAGTTATTAATTTGATATAAAAATTTAATTATATGTTAAAGGAAGAGGATTGTAGCGGGTAAAGAAATAATGAAATATGCTCCCATAAAGCACAATTGCACTAACATCGCTTGTGTGTATTTAAAGGGATAATTTTTAAATAGTAATGAAGAAGGTAAGTTAAAGGAGGGTATTTAGCCCTCACTCAATATTGACTCTTTTGGCTAATGCTTGTTTACGGTATTGACTAGGAGTACATTTATAGCATTTTTTAAATAAGGTATTGTAAACCGACTTACTATTAAAGCCGGCGCTATAAAAAATCTCTGTAATATTTTTATTGATATTCTCAATGGCGATAAGACGCTCTTTGGCTTCACTAATTCGATGTTGATTAATATATTCATAAAAGTTCATATTAAAATGGTTATTAATCGTGAAAGACAGTTCTTTGACTGGTATATCCATTTTTTCAGAAAAACGTTCGAAAGATAAGTTAGGGTTAAGGTATATTTTTTCACGCTTCATTGCCTCTTCTATACGCTCAACATGATCCATATTGACAGATTCCAACCGTTTAACCTTTTGATAGTGTCCTTTATTAATTACTTCCATTAACACCACGTAAATTATTAAATTAACTAAAGCAAATTTAGTGTAGTAGCCGGATAAACCAATAAACTCTAGTAAATTAAGGCTGATAGAGGAGTTAAGGCCGAACACCTTAATTGCTGTTAATGACCACTCCCATAACAACAAGACTAAAAATATGGTTAATATATATTGTATCCAAGGCGTTCGTTGTGGTGCTGATTGTGCGGTGTCGCGACTTATATAATGCTTCACTAACCTTAAGGTGATAATGACATAAGTAATGCGAACACTCTTAATTAGCAAATCAATTAATACATAATGCCAACTATAGGCAATGTCATAACTTCTGATTAAGTTGACTTTTTCTGAATATTGCAGAAACCAAAAAGCAACAAAAATATAAGCAGTAAAAAGGATTACAGGAATGAAGTGTATAAGTTTTTTTCTTGTGAATTTAAAGTTTGATATGAACAAACTACACACAAATAAATAGATTAAAGGACCATCTAAAAGGTAAGAAAAATTAAAAATAAAAAATAAAAAATAAATTAGGAGATAATGCTAAAATCCACTCTCGGAAAGTGGCCCCCCAAAAGATCAGTTCATGAAGCGCAATGAACGAATGAGATAATAGGAATAAAGCAAAGAGTGTATACGAATATTTGTTCAAAAATTTATTAGCGTAAATAATAAAAGCGAAAACTATGCACTCAAAACTTGTTAATAATAAAATTAAATCGTGGAAATTGAATAATGATTCCGACATTTATAAACACCCAAATAATCTAAACATACAAGTTACTTGTCCCCACAAAAATCCCTCTTGATTAATATAAATACACCAGTACTTTTCACCCTATTTAAACGTTCTTCTAAAGGGAAGAACGTTCTTTCTTATATTTAAATTTTGATTCGAACGACATTAAAAGTGGGCTTGGGCAATGTGTCTTAGGTATTTTTCTTTACATACCAAAAACAACAACTTTTTTGATTGTACACAAATACATGCACGGATACAAAATTGTAGATATACCCTTTATTATACAAAGTGTAGGATTTTAGTTGGAATTACAAGCGTGTCGTGGTCAAGTTAAATTGGCCACGGTTTTATAGTTTAGCCAAAATTTTGTCCTTGAGTTGATTTAATACTGTTTGTCTGTAGTTGTCTCTAAATGACCAATTTGGTCTCAATGCTAATGTTCGGTAAAAGCGTAGAGTTGCCGTTTTGAAATTGAATGTCAACGTCCGTAATGAGCTTAGGCTGTGTGAAAACTCATAAACAACTGTGCTGTTCGCGCACTATCTTTGTTCTGGTGTGAAAAATAGCTACTTTTACAAGCATTTTAGGTTATTTACGATGACAAACGCAATGGGGGAATTCTGCAGAGTGGTTACGTTTATACGGGGATTTTGGTCCTTATTATCAACTTTGAAGTGCGACATAAAATGGCCTCTCTATGCTTAGTAGACATTAAGCTCCCCTGTTATGAAGGTCAACTTTTCAATCATATAGCTGACATAAACTTCTAACTCGCTTGGGAGGCTAAACCGCCATAGAATTAAGACTCTAAATTTGTTTGAAACTTAAATAATTCCAATGTCCGCTTTTGGGATTTAAGATATAACACCATGCAAAAGTAATAGTTATATTTTTAGTTGTGAATGGATGTAAGTTTTAAATGAAAAAGGAAGCTTAAGAATCTCTGCTCTGCTGTTATTAACTCAAAAGCTAAAGTCAGCAATTGGCTAACTCAATAAGTCACAGGCTCAATGTTAACAAAGATACGACAGCTGACCTTAGCCTTGGCTTATCTAACTACATTTGAACCGATGAAAATGAGCCCTGCGTTAGATAATAGAATTGTTCTAAATTTCACCAGGAATCTATAAAATCAAAATTCTAATTTGATTAGAAAATACCAAAGCGGACATTTGGTTAATATGACTTTAGGTATTAAATTCTATGGCACTTTGGGGCAAATAGCGTATTAGCGTTCACATTGAAATACTCTAAAAATTGATGTTTTCGAGATTGTTGATAATTAAGAATGGCCAATTTCGTCAACCAATTACTTGCCAATGCTCATTGTAACAATATGGCAACTCTTAGATTGAAAGTCATAAATTTATGATTGATATTGTTTTAACTCAAATGAACAGCAATTTGCATAATCAAGCCAAAGCTTACATTGAATATTTTCTGTATTGTAATGATTTACGAGTGAATGTGTCATTATTTACTGATTTATAAGTGTATTTTCACTTATTAAGTACCCTACAATTTAGTTTAAATAAAGAAATGTATAAAGTTGAACGTTCAAATAGTAAGTCTTGTGTATTTGAACGACTATAAAGAGGTCTAAACATTGACCTTTATGGTTGGTTTGGTTAACTTGAAAGCGCTTACATTCAAGGGCTTTGAATATAATTTTCTTACATTCAAAAAATTGGAATCGTCCTTAACTTTGGTCGATAGTGGTTAGCCGATAATAAGTAAAATAAAAAATTAAACTAAATTAAAAAGAGAAACGATAGCAATGCATTCAAATTCAGATACTTTCGGTCAGGTGGGCGATGTGTCGCAAAACAATAATTATGGTTTTGCATTAACGTCACTAACGTCATTATTTTTTATGTGGGGATTTATTACTTGTTTAAACGATATTCTAATTCCGCACTTAAAAGGTGTGTTTGATTTATCTTACAGCGAAGCGATGTTAGTACAGTTTTGTTTCTTTACTGCCTATTTTATTGTGTCATTACCTGCAGGGGCACTTGTTAAAAAATTAGGTTACCAAAAAGGTATTGTCTTGGGTTTAGTAATAGCAGCCATTGGTTGTTTATGCTTTTATCCCGCAGCAAGCCTTCATAGTTATCCCGTGTTTTTGATGGCGTTATTTATTCTTGCCAGTGGCATAACATTATTACAAGTTTCAGCTAATCCTTATGTTAGTTTGCTCGGCGATGCAAAAACAGCTTCATCTCGTTTAACCATGACACAGGCTTTTAATGCCTTGGGTACAACCGTAGCACCATTCTTTGGTGCTTATTTGATCTTAAATGAAGCTGCGGGTGCTATTTCTGAACAAGCATCAGCAGAATCTGTACAAATGCCTTACGTTTTACTTGCAGCCATGTTGTTAGTACTTGCTGCCGTTTTTGCTTGGTTAAAATTACCTAACTTATCAGTATCTGATGACAGATTTGAAGAACAAAACGATACTGAAAATGAAGGTAGTGCATGGCAATATAGGCACTTGGTCCTTGGTGCCGTGGGTATCTTTGTTTATGTTGGTGCTGAAGTATCAATTGGTAGTTTGTTAGTTAGTTTTTTAGCTGAACCTAACATTGCAGGGTTAGAAGAATCTAACGCAGCAAAATATATTGCTTATTATTTTGGTGGCGCCATGGTCGGTCGTTTTATTGGCGCGGCTGTAATGCAAAAAATTGCAGGCGGTAAAGCATTATTGTTCAACGCGAGTGTCGCTATTTTATTAATTTTAATAGCTGTATTCACTTCAGGTACCCTTGCTATGGTAGCAATTTTATTAGTTGGTTTATGTAATTCAATTATGTTCCCTACCATTTTCAGCCTAGCGATTAATGGCTTAGGTAAACATACCAGCCAAGGCTCAGGCATTTTATGCTTAGCTATTGTAGGCGGTGCTATTATCCCACTTATTCAAGGGTTCTTAGCGGATAGTGTTGGTATACAACATGCGCTTTTATTACCTATTGTTTGCTATGTTTTTATTGCTTATTACGGTCTTTCGGGCAGTAAAGTTAAAGCAGTTACTAAATAAAATAGAAGCAAATTATTTATAAACCCCAAGTATTAATATTAATTATTATAAGAATTAACACTATGATAAATAGAAACATTATACAGAAGAAAATTAACAGTAAAAAAGCTAAACTAAGCATGCTCTGCTTGGCTATTTCATCACTTGTTGTGGGTTGCAACGTACAAAAACAAGAATCTGTAGCTGAGTTAAAGCCAGTTAATACATCAGCAGCATCCTCGTCACTCGATATATGGCCAGTACTAGATATTGCGGTGAAGCCGGATGAAAAGATTGAAGCTAAAGTGGTTGCCTTATTAGCGACTATGTCACTTGAACAAAAAGTCGCACAAATGATCCAACCAGAAATACGCGATATTACTGTTGAAGATATGCGTAAATATGGCTTTGGCTCATATTTAAATGGTGGTGGCGCTTTTCCTAACAATGATAAACATGCAACACCCGCTGATTGGATCAAATTATCTGAAGATATGTATCAAGCATCAGTTGATGACAGCTTGGATGGCAATAATATTCCTACTATCTGGGGCACCGATGCAGTACATGGTCATAACAATGTTATAGGCGCCACTTTGTTTCCACATAACATTGGTTTAGGTGCTGCAAATAACTCTGCACTTATTGAAAAAATTGCTGCTGTTACTGCCACCGAAGTGATGGTTACAGGTATCGATTGGGTGTTTGCACCAACGGTTGCTGTTGTTCGTGATGATCGCTGGGGCAGAACTTATGAAGGTTATTCAGAAGACCCAGAGATAGTTCGTGAGTATTCAGCGGCTATTGTAAAAGGTTTGCAAGGACATGCCGATAAAGATTTCTTAGGTGATTCACGCGTGATATCCACTATCAAACACTTTTTAGGTGATGGTGGTACTGAGGGCGGAGATGATCAAGGTAATAACCTTTCTTCAGAACAAGAATTATTTGATATTCATGCCCAAGGTTATGTGGGCGGCTTAGAGGCTGGTGCGCAATCGGTAATGGCATCATTTAACAGTTGGCATGGTGAAAAATTACATGGTAATAAATATCTAATAACCAACGTATTAAAAGAAAAAATGGGCTTTGATGGTTTTGTTGTTGGTGATTGGAATGGCCATGGCCAAATTCCAGGCTGTACAAACGAAAGCTGTAGTCAAACCGTAAATGCTGGCCTAGATATATTTATGGTGCCGACCGATGCTTGGAAACCTTTGTATGAAAATACCATTGATCAAGTTAAGTCGGGTGAAATCAAAATGTCACGAATTGATGATGCAGTCAGTCGTATTTTACGGGTAAAGTTTAGAGCTGGCATCTTTAATAAGCCAAGTCCCGCAAATCGTGCTATATCAGGAAAACTTGAACTAATTGGTGCCGCAGAACATCGCCAAGTTGCCCGTCAAGCGGTACGAGAGTCACTTGTTCTACTTAAAAATAAAAACAACATTTTACCACTTAAACCAAATACTAATGTTTTAGTTGCTGGCGGTGGTGCTGACAATATAGGTCAGCAATCTGGTGGTTGGTCGGTAACATGGCAAGGCACCGGCAATGTAAATTCTGACTTCCCTGGTGGAAGCTCAATTTATGATGGATTTAAGCAAGTCGTAAACAAAGCCGGTGGTAGTATTGAATTAGCAGTTGATGGCACTTATACACAGAAACCAGAGGTTGCTATTGTTGTGTTTGGCGAACAACCATACGCAGAAGGTATAGGTGATATTGACAATCTTGATTATCAACGTGGTAATAAAACTGACTTAGCATTACTTAAAAAGCTTAAGGCTGAAGGCATTAAAGTTGTTTCTGTATTTATCTCTGGTCGTCCTATGTGGGTTAACGCCGAGCTAAATGAGTCGGATGCATTTGTTGCTGCTTGGTTACCAGGTAGTGAAGGTGTTGGCATAAGTGATGTATTATTCACTAAAGCAGACGGTGAAATTAACCATGATTTTAAAGGTAAGCTGTCTTTCTCTTGGCCTAAGTCGGCGACACAAACCGTTGTAAACCGTTTTGATGAAGATTATGCACCTTTATTACCTTATGGTTTTGGTCTGCAATATGGTGACGACAATACGTTACTTGATGATTTAAATGTAGTTGTTGAAAAGTCGGCTAATGCTGATCAGTCTTTGGTGTTATTTGAACATGCGGTAAAAGCGCCGTGGTCGCTAAATGTGATTTCAGGTGAGCAAGCGATTGGTGTATCTAGTTCGGTTGTTGAACTGCCGGGCGTTACGTTAAGTACCATGGATAAAGATGTACAAGAAGATGCTCGAACCTTAACCTTTACCGGTAAAGAGTCTGCTTCAGTGAGATTTCAAAGTACCTTTGTTGAGGATTTGCGTCAATATATCGAAAACGATTCAGCGTTAACTGTTCTCGTGCGTAAAGACCAAGAGTTTAGTGAGTCAGTAATACTTGAAATGGATTGTGATGAAGCTGATTGTCAGAAATCGGTTGATATCAGCGCAGTAATGAAAGGCTTTACTATCCATGAATGGCAAGAGCTTAGCGTTGATCTTAATTGCTTTGTTAAACAAGGCGTTAATTTTGGCCGAGTTACTGTGCCATTTGGTATCACTACCACAGGTCAAGGTGTTGTATCATTTGCAACAATGAAATTGCAACCTAATAAAGCAAAAAGTGCAACGATTAACTGTCAATAAGTAATCTATCTTGGTAATGCTATCAAGTATAACTAGCATAATTCATAACCAATATTGTTCTGAGTTATGCTAGTAATGTATTCCAGTTGTGTTTTTTATCTTATTTTCGATTTTTCGTATAGTAGAACGTTCAAATAAAAACGACTAATGAAGGTAGGACGATTGATTATAGTGAACTTGTTATCCCTAATCTAAATTTAAACAAAAAAATAATTTGTTTATTAGTACTCGAACTATTAACTTACTAAAAATAATGACTATTCATTATGAGTTTCATTAAATTTTTCGCAGATTGATTCTATTTTAATAAAAAGGCGGCTTATTCAATGCATGTATGTATTTTAGGAGGTGGAACAGCAGGATGGATGGCTGCGGCGGCACTTTCAAAAAAATTTGAAAAACAATCGATACAAGTAACTTTAGTAGAATCTGAAAGTATAGGTACTGTCGGTGTAGGTGAAGCTACTTTGCCTCATATACGTTTTTTTAACGAGACTTTAGGTATTAATGAAGCTGAATTTATGCGGCATACACAAGCCACTTTTAAACTTGGTATCGAATTTGTGGATTGGGGGCAATTAGGTCAGCGTTATATACATCCATTTGGCGATTTTGGCGAGTCTTTACATAACATTGATTTTTATCAGCATTGGTTAATGCTAAATCAAAAAGCAGACGCGGGCAGTTTAAGTGATTACGCGTTTGGTATAGTTGCTGCACAACAAAACAAATTTTGTTTTCCGCATCAGGGAAAAACATCTCTTCAGAAAAGTTTCGGTTATGCTTACCAGTTCGATGCTGGGTTGTACGCCGATTTTCTCAGTAAATTTTCTCAATCTCGTGGCGTTACTAGAGTTGAAGGAATAGTAGTGCATACCGATTTGCAACCCGATTCAGGCAATGTTAAAGGTATTCAGTTAGAAGATGGTCAGCAAATTGAAGCTGATTTTTTTGTTGATTGTTCCGGCTTCAAGGGCGTACTAATTGAGGAAACATTAGAATCTGGATATCAAGATTGGTCACAATGGCTACCTTGCAATAGAGCTATTGCAATACCTTGCGAAAATAAAGGCGAGTTAACACCTTATACAAGAGCAACAGCAAAAGAAGCAGGTTGGGTTTGGCGTATTCCCTTACAACATAGAACAGGTAATGGGCATGTTTATTGGAACGAGTTTACCAGCGATGAACAAGCAGCCGATACTTTATTACAAGGCTTGGACGGGCCCGCATTAGCGGATCCCAAACAATTATTTTTCAAAACTGGTCGAAGAAATCATTTCTGGAAAAAAAACGTTGTTGCTATAGGGTTGTCTGCAGGATTTCTTGAACCGCTAGAGTCTACTTCAATTCATTTAATTCAAGAAGGGATTACCGCCTTAGTCGAATTATTCCCGCATGTAGAAGAAACATCACCCTCGACATCAGACAAAACGTTAAATGGAATAACCATAAATGAAAAAGATGTAAATGAGTACAATGCTCGTATGTCGCTACAATTTGAACGCGTTAGGGACTTTTTACTTTTACATTACGTGGCTAATAAACGGACTGATAGCGAAATGTGGCGATATTTTAACTCCATGATATTACCTGACAGTTTGCAAGAGAAAATAGATTTATGGACTCGTCGAGCATATATTCAACGTTATGAATTTGGTGCTTTTTTACCTCCAAGTTGGCTTGCTGTGATGCTAGGTCAAAACTTGATTCCAGAGCATTATGATCCTCGGGTAAATAAATATCAAATAGCGGAACTACAAAAACACGCAGCAGGTATGCGCCAAGACATAGCGCAAGCGGTACAAAATTGTATGACTCATAGCGATTTTATAAAAGCTTACGGAGCTGCATCAAATACAGCACCCTTACGTAAAATTTAATATAAACATTTAAGGGAGTGATGAATAAAATGCCACAAAAACCTAACATTTTACAGCATAAAGCACTGTCACGTATTTTGATTTATGGTGCCGGAATAGCCGCCAATCAAGTTGCTTTAGCGCTGAGCAAAGCTTTAGAATCTAACATTGAATTGGTACTGGTTACTCCAGAACTGCCTTGTTTAAGCGATGTACTTTATGGCGGCGTAACCTCTCCAGAGTCATATGATATGAACTTGAAGCTCAATTTATCTGAGCCAGAGTTATTTCTTAATACCAATACCTCTTTTTCATTTGGTTCACATTATCAAAATTGGGGTCCGCGTAAAAAAAACTGGGTTCAGTGTCATCACCTTCCTTTTCCTAGCGACAACCCTGTTGATTTTCATCAGTTAATCAAACGCCATAAAGCACAATTATCAGACTACCTTATAAGTGCAATCGCTGCGACCGAAGGTAAATTTGCCCATCCTCCAGCAGAAAACCCGTCTTCGGCATTATCTCGAGCGGAGTATGGCTATCATTTTGATCATCATCAACTCAATAATTTGTTAACAACAAAACTTAAATCGACAAAAATAAAGGTAGTTAAAGGGAGCGTTGTTAAAGTCGAGCTGGACGAGGACTCTATTGATACCCTTACCCTTGAGTCGGGTGAAACGATAACCGCAGATCTTTATTTAGATTGCAGTGGCATTAACAGTGATTTGCTAAAGCACCTTAGCCAAGCCAAAACAACATTTAGAGAAGTAAATGTTAGCTATATTGAGCAGAAAAACGATAACGTAGGCAATCCTTGCAGAACGTTGTCACCTCTAAACGACGGCTGGCAAGCTAAAACCTCCTTAAGAGGTAAAAACAGCATTTTAACGGTAACGTCAAAAGTAAGAGACTCTTTGACAAATGATACTTGTCTTTTTGTTAGCAACGAAAATGGTATTCACAGTGACAAAGTAGCCCTTGGTCATCAACGGCAGGCTTGGGTTGGCAACTGTATCAGTTTAGGTCATGCGGCATGCACAATTGAACCACTAACACCTGCTCCGATGAAATTACTAGGTTTAGACATACTTCGATTACTTGAGTTAATCCCTGTTGATACAAACATGAAATTGGAGAGGCAGGAATACAATCGACGCTTTATCAATGACGTCACTCATGCTGAATTGTTCAACAAGACTTTTTACGATTTTCGCACAACGATTACCGATAATAATGAAAAAAAGACGGAAAACGTTAATCAATCATTAACCTCATTTTGGCAGTACGGAATGGAACGTTCGCAGTTACTAGACAGAAAAATTATACAATTTTTACACAGAGGTAACCTTGTGAGCTACGATCTTGAACCCTTTAATCAAGAAGATTGGGCAATATTACACTATGGAATGGGGCGTTCACCCGAAAGAAGCGATAGATTAGTAGAAATAATAGATTATAAAAAAATGCAAGAAAAGCTAGATAATATGAAAGCAGGAATATTGCATTTAGTCTCTAAAATGCCACCACACTCTATTTATTTAAGTAAATTTTTGCAGTATTTAAAGGATAAGTACTAACACAATGATAAATGCATCAAATACACAAATTAAGACAATAGCCATCGCCGGAGGCGGCACCGCAGGCTGGATGACTGCTGCAGCTCTGTCTCGAGTACTCCAACCACAAAATGTAAAGGTCATTTTAGTTGAATCAGAGCAAATAGGTGTAATTGGTGTTGGTGAGGCGACGCTTCCTGGAATAGCCGACTTTAATCGTATGTTAGGCATCGATGAAGCTGAGTTTTTAAAAGCAACTAAAGCAACATTCAAGTTAGGTATTGAGTTTATTGATTGGGGGCGTTTAGGTGATAGTTACTTCCACCCATTCGGTGCTCATGGTGTGGATATGAACGGCATTGATTTCCATCAATATTGGCTACATTCTCGAGCTGCAGGAAATAAAAAAACGCTCGGAGATTATAGTATGTGTGCCCTTACAGCCAAAAATGCTAAGTTTGCCTTACCTAATTCAGACCCTCGTTCAGCGGCATCACATTTACGTTATGCTTATCATTTCGATGCAACGCAATATGCCTTATTCTTACGACAATACGCAGAGAAGCATGGCGTAATACGACAAGAAGGTAAAATTATAGATGTATTTCAAGACCATACATCTGGCGATATCACCGGTTTATCATTAGAAAGCGGGCAAAAAATTGAAGCTGACTTTTTCTTTGATTGCACAGGTTTTTATGCCCATTTAATAGACAAAACATTGAGTACCCCCTATAAAGATTGGAGTCATTGGCTTCCGTGCAATAGTGCACAAGCAGTTGCCAGTGAACGGACCGAACCATTATTACCGTTTACCAAGTCAATAGCTAAAACAGCTGGATGGCAATGGCGTATCCCTACTCAACACCGTACGGGTAATGGACATATCTACTGTACTGACTTTATGAGTGATGCCGAAGCGAATAAAGACCTGCTCGATGGACTTGATGCAAAACCTGTAGGAGATGCTCGAACAATCCGATTTACAACAGGATGTAGGGATAACTTTTGGGTTAAAAACTGTGTAAGTATCGGCCTTTCCAGTGGTTTTCTTGAACCATTAGAATCAACTTCTATTCATCTAATTCAACGCGCAATAACGAATTTTATTTCACTGTACCCAACGGCAAACACATCTGGAATTGTTCGAAACGAATATAACCGTTTAATGACCAAAGAATTTGAACAAGTACGTGATTTCATCATTCTTCATTATAAAGCAACTCAACGTGATGATAGCGAGTTTTGGAAATACTGTGCAAACATGCCAATACCTGCTTCCCTGCAACATAAGATCGACTTATTTAAAGCTGCCGGGCGTATATCTTTTGTCGATGGCGAATTATTTACACGCTCTAACTGGGTTCCAGTTATGATAGGTCAAAATATTATCCCCGAAATCAGCGACCCTATTTTAGCTGATATTTCCAGCTCAGATATACAAAAAAGCTTACTTTCAATGTCAAATGCAATGGAAAAGGCTGTTGGTGATATGCCAGGTCATGCGGAGTTTATTCAACATTATTTACAATCAAAAACAACAAACGGATAATCATTATGAATGATAACGATATAAAGAACATTGTCATCGTTGGCGGTGGCTCAGCCGGTTGGATGACAGCTGCTGCTTTATCCAAGCTACTTTACACCAAAGATACTAACATTCGATTAGTAGAGTCAGAAGAAATTGGTACTGTCGGTGTTGGTGAAGCAACCATCCCTCATATTCTTTACTTCAATCGCCTTCTTGGTATAGACGAAGATGAGTTTGTTCGTAAAACCAATGCAACTTTTAAATTAGGCATAGAATTTGTCGATTGGGATAAACTGGGGGATAGTTATATTCACCCATTTGGTCCGTATGGTCGGGATATGGAGGGCATTCACTTTCACCATATGTGGTTACGCCAACAAAAATTAGGTAATGTAAAACCAATAAGTGAATTCAATTTACCTATTCAAGCAGCAAAAGCGGGTAAATTTCAACGTCCGCAGCCTGAGCTACCTAACTCTCCATTAAGTACAATTTCTTACGCTTTTCAATTTGATGCCGCGCTTTATGCCAAGCTTATGCGTGAAATTGCTGAGCAACGTGGTGTTCGTCGAACCGAAGGAAAAGTAGTAAAGGTTACTCAACATCCTGAAAATGGCCACATAGATTCAATTCAGATGGAAAACGGTGAAGTTATAGCTGGCGATCTGTTTATTGACTGCTCGGGCTTTAAAGGTTTACTCATAGAAGAAACGCTAAAAACAGGCTTTGATGACTGGTCTCATTATCTACCTTGTGATCGTGCAATCACCAGATTAACCGAACGTATGGATCCGCTGCCACCTTACACTAAAGCCACGGCAAAATCGGCTGGTTGGCAATGGCGTATTCCTTTACAAGAACGCACAGGCAACGGTTACGTTTATTCAAGTAAACACTTAACTGATGAAGAAGCCTTAGCTAGCTTTAACGCTGATTTAGATGGTAAACCGATATCTGAACCTAAACTACTTAAGTTCCAAACAGGTATAAGAAAACAACCATGGAATAAAAATGTCGTCTCCATAGGTTTGTCTTCAGGTTTTTTAGAACCATTAGAGTCAACTTCTCTCCACTTTATACAAACGGCGATTGCAAGGTTAATGACTAACTTCCCGGATAAGTCATTTAACCAGCCCGACATTGACTACTATAACCAGCGAACGCGCCTTGAATACGAACAAGTTCGAGATTTCTTAATATTGCATTACAAAGCAACATCAAGAAATGATAGTCCGTTTTGGGACTATTGCCGCGAGATGGATATTCCGAAAACACTTGAGGATCGAATTGCTGTATATAAAGAAAATGCACGTCTATACCGCCATGATAATGAATTATTTAATCATGTTAGCTGGTTTGCAGTGTTTAACGGTCAAGGCATACACCCAAAACGCTATCACCCAATTGCTAACATGCTTTCTGAAGAAGAACTAAATAATCGATTAGAAGCACTTCATACCGTGACACAAAAATGTCAAGCAGTGATGCCTAGCCATGGGCAGTTTCTAGACCAAATAATGAGGTAAGCAGGTAATATTTAAAATCATCAATACTTTCAGCCCTGCTTAATGTAGGGCTTTTTTATACCTTTTAAACACTCAATCTAAATCCTAACAAATCCGAAAAACCCTCATTTTCCTAGAAGGAGCTTTACCGACCACATTATACCAATTCCATCAAATTATTGATCACTTGTGTTGGTTAAAATAAAACCATGACAGCGTGCTTTCAATCCCAATAACCAGTTATTACTCAATCAAGCGCATTGTCCTGGTCTATTTTTCGTGCACAACAAGATCAGAAACATAACGGAATTGGTATTACGTAAAAACTTTTACGATTAATTTTTTAGATATAAAAAAAAGGTAACACCGAAGTGACTACCCTTTTTATCTTTTACCTATAGATTACATCAGATGATGTTAATTTTACCAATAATTAAAACTGGTAAGTTACACCAACTTGTATACGTCTATCGTTAATAAAACTACTACGCATGTATTTTTGTCCGCTTTGGTCAATTTGTTGGTACGCCTTACTTTTCCTATCCAGAATATTGGTCGCTGATATATAAGTAGTAAGTGACTCTGTTATGTTATATTTTGCAGACCAGTCTACATAGCCACCGCCTTGTTGGAATACAGGGTTACCAGGCACAAAATCGCGATATGAGGTTAAGTACTCAGAACGCCAGTTCCATGCAAGACGAGTTTCAAAATCATCACCTTGATATATTGCAATCAGGTTTGCAGTATGTTCAGACTGTCCTAGTAAATTATCTAAACCAAAACGAAGGGCTTGGTTGTCTGGCTCACCATCGCCACTTGTATCTGCAGATGATTCTGGTGCCGTCTGTGATGCATCAATATATGTATAGTTAGCTTGGAATCCTAAATTAGCCCAAAGACCTGGAAGGTCGTCAGTAAAGAAGTATTGCGACGCAAGTTCGATACCTGTCAACTCTGCTTCAGCAACATTAACCTTACCGTTATACAGAACATTAACTGTTTGACCATCTAAAGTCGTTTGAGAAAGTGTAATCCTACCGTCTTGAATAACATTCTTAAGATCTTTGTTGAACAGACCCGCACTAACATAACCACCGTTTTCAAAATACCATTCAAAAGAAAGATCAAGATTGACCGATTCAGTTGAATATAAGATAGGGTTACCGCCATTGTGATTAATATTTTGTAGCGTGATATCTTCCGCTCCACGTAAAATAAGTTCGTCAGGATGCCCGTCAGGAAGTGGGTCATATTCTATTCGTGAAGTATTCGCGTTAATTGACTGACTTGCTCGTAAGTCTTGAACATCTGGACGAGTCATCGCTTTACTTGCACCAAAACGAATTAACATATCCTCGTTAAGGTTTAGTTTAATGTTAATAGATGGCAAGAAGAAATCTTCTTCAACTTCTGAATCAACATGTTGGTCAGCTTGCTCTAAGTAGTCGGCTGTTTCAGGAAGAAAATCTCGTGGGTGATCGTTATCTTCAGCTTCTTGTGGATAAAATTCAGTAATTGGATTTGCTTCATCTTCACTAAACGGGGCGTAGGCTAGAGTACCATCAGTAGTTAGGGTATTCTTAACATAACGTAAACCTAAGTTACCGCTTATATCCATACCGTTATCAAAATCGTGAACAAAATTAACCATGGCATATAGGTTAATAGTTTCTTCTAGTATGTTAGAAGTATCGTCTGGATTGTATACTTCTTTGTAATCAGCAGTACGTCGAACAGTTCCATCAGAATTTGTAAAAGGGTCATAATCGACATTGGCATAATTAGGTTCTGTACCTAGCAAGTCATAAAATGAGTTAGGATTTTTTATGTAGTCTTCACCGAAAAATATAATCGATGTATCGTCTCCTTTTACTACACCACCACCGAAGAAACCACCAAAATCGACTACGTCATGATAAACGCCTGCATTAGTATCCATACCGAGCATACCAGCGCCAGACCACGGAGTATTCATCCCTGCCCAGTTTGCAGCTTTCTCTTTATTGGTTTGTTCACGTTCTTGGTAACGAGCACCAAACTTAATTGATTCGAACCAATCGTTGTCATCAATATAATAAGTTGCGTCTCCTTTAACGGCTGTTAATTCACCCTCACCGTCTTTAAACTCATCAGAGCCATACATAGCGAAAGTTCCGGCCGGATCACTTGGACCAGTTGGTAGAACACCGTTGAGTAAATGATTCGGGTTTACAGTAAATTCTAATTCTGGATTTTCTAGGTCAGGAGTATGGCGAACATCAAGAAAAGTTTGCGTTCCTATCCATTGCTCTCTATGTGATGAATCTGCTGTGGATCTTTGAGCATCAAACTCAAGCATCCAACTATCTGACGGAAGCCATTTTACATTAATACTGATATCTTCGGTTTCAGCAGTATTATCTTGGCTTTTGCCTAAGCCTCTAGCATTATTACCTTGTGCACCCGTCCATGAACGGAAATTACTCGTAATTAAACCTGACTCCATTAGGCCGCCATCAATAGCTTGTGTTGCATCACAATCACCAACTGCAGCTTCTTCACTACCATTACATAAAGCAATGCCGTCTGAAGTAAATGGTGCTAGTTCTAAATCAGTTATGGTATAAGTAGACGCCGATTCAGCATCAGGAAACGACTCGAAGGTACGTTCAAACTGCGATACTTCATTTTGCACGTTTACGTACTTCACTAACACTTCTAATGAATCGTCGTCTCTTTTCCATTGACCAGCTAAATAGATGCTATCTCTTTCACGATCAACTTCATTTGTACGTAACTGCCAACCTGGAACCATAGCAATTGTAGATCCATCATCTAGACCATATGGTGTTGGAGCGCCTGCTTGGTAACCCTCTATTCCTGAATTTAAGTCAGAAGTAGCAAATGAACCAATTAGGCCAAATTCACTGCTATCGAATTTCCAACGTTCGCCTAAGACGAGACTTGCTGCTGGACTCCATTCTTCTCGTACATCAGCATAAGTGGAATTTATATCTACTATTGCAAAACCTTCTTCTTTATCAAAAGGATTCAATGTTCTTAAGTTAATTGAACCACTGATACCACCTTCAATAAGATCTGCCGATTGATTCTTGTATACATCAACACCACCAACTAACGTTGTTGGAATTGATGCCCAATCTAATTCTCGACCACCATCTGCAGTGAATGCATCACGACCATTTAATTCCGAACGAACATAACTTAAACCACGAATTAAGTTACCTGAACCTTCAGGTGAAGGGAAATCGTTTGATGCCGTACCACCACTGTAACGAGATACCGTTACACCAGGAAGACGTGAAAGTGCTTCAGCAACTGATAAATCAGGCAATGCATTAGCATCAGATGCGCTAATTGAATCTACGAAAGTGGAAGAATCTCGTTTGGTTTGTGCAGCAGTGATTAGTGCGCCTCGAATACCTGTAACTACGATGATTTCGGTATCGCTTTCTTCTGCTTTAGCCTCTTCAGCAAATACTGGAGAAGAAATTCCCATAATTGCCGATGCAACTAATGAAAATTTAAATGTTTTGCTCTTGGCAAAACTATTATTAGATTTATTTTTACTCATGAATCCCCCTAGGATTTTTATGTATCTCTACTATTAATACAATTTTTTAGTTATATTTTTTGCAAGCGCTCTAATTAATATTACATATTTATACATTTATACACTTATACACTTATTTACTTATTCGTAAACAAAGCTACGTGTAAGCGCTTACATAAAACTTAATTCAATAGGTAAATAAGATCAATATTAATGGAGTTCAAATGCTTATAAGGCAGTATTTGAACGTACGACTATTGTCATAGAGAATCTCACACGGTTTAAGTGTCTAATAAATATACATTTAGTTGATTTTTGACTTTAGAATTCCAAGGAAGAACAAAAGCGAGATGTTATCGTTGGGCAAAGATATATTCCTCAATTTATGGGGGTATAGGACAACAACCTGAAGAATAAAGTTGAAATACCACTCACTGACGATCTATTTTCTCATCAGCTCTTCGCACATACTGTTGAATAAGAATAGACGTTTCGGGTGTGTAATAACAATTTCATTAATAAGTCCCAAGCTAAAATGAGTGGTTATGATAGTGTGCTTGGAGGATTACAGGGTTAATATTAAGAGATGCTGGTCGAGTTAAAGACAGTAAATTTGTCGCAGGTAATCAACTTCATCAAAATTTTTTTGAAGCAGCACATCACTATAAGCCAATAAAAAAAATCAAATATGCAGGGGGCACGCTACTTTGTGGGCGAGTAGGTTAGGTCACTTATGCTTTTACTCGACAATATTTTGATAAATAGTGTACTTTAACTATATAGATTTTTTTACCTAAAATAATTGTCGGAAATTTTGTATGACTTCGGTTCTTTTTAATATGCATGATGTGATGTTGTTGATCACTATTTATATTTGTGTGCTTTTTGCTATTTTTCTTCTGACCTTAAAAAAAGGCAGTAAAAAAAGTAATATCTTATTAGCATGTTTCTTGTTGTGTCATGCAGCAATACCAACCGATAACTTAATTATGTTTGGAGAAGCTTTTAGAGCTAAGGCTATTGAATTCTCTCCTGATATATTTTATGTTTTTGGCACTGCGTATTGGCTTGAATCTGTTTTTTTACTTTTTTATGTCAAGTCACTTGTTTATAAAAACTTTACAATTAGTAAGTTAGAATATTTGTATTTTTTACCTTTTATTATCTATCTAATACTCCAGTGGGAGACATGGTTTAGTTTATCGAGTGAAATTAAATTAGAAATATTGAATGGCTACTATCTAGAAGAACAGCCTGCATATGTTTTTATGGTTCATTTGTTTAGGGAAAGTTTCAGAGTGTTTTGTACGGTTTTATGTCTTAAAGAATTACTTCATTACCAAAAACAAATTAAGAATGAATTTGCTGACATTGAAAAAATTGATTTAACCTGGTTAAAAATATTAGTTATTGGCTTTTTAGTGATCAATCTTCAATCGGTTATTGTACCTATTGGTATAATAACTTTTGTTGAATTTCAAGCGATTATTGATTATTCCTTGCTAGGTCTGACTGCTAATTACACGGCGCTTATACTCATCAGCGTGATGATTTTCTTTAGTTTATCTGGCTCTACTGTCTTTAAAGGTATTGATCAAAATAAATCTATGCAAGAAGATAATCATAAGCCAATTTCACCGGCATTAATTAAAACAATTGTTGACTATATGGAAGAGAAGAAACCGCATTTGAATCACTTATTAACAATAGATAATCTAAGTAATCAATTATTATTACAGCCTAGATTGTTATCACAAATATTAAACCGTCATTTTAACCAAAACTTCTTTGAGTTTATTAATGGTTATCGAGTTAAAGAGTGCAAATTAATTATAGAGAAACCAGGCAATGAAAAAATAACCATGTTGAAAGTTATGGATGAATCAGGCTTTAATTCCAAAGCAACGTTTAACACTTTCTTTAAGAAGCTTGTTGGTATGACACCTACCCAATACAGGACTGAACATCTTAATAGTTAGTCGTATGAATCTCACATAATTATTTGATAAATGCCTTTAATGAGTTCATTAAGGGCATTTTTTAATGCTATGTTTAATAAATTATGAATGAAAGTAATAGGATTATTATTTCATAATTTGTACTCAACAGTTATCACAATGATACTGCTAAACGTAAAGATGTTCATCTAGAAGAATATTAGGTTATTCAAATCAGAAAATATACTGCTAACGTACTAAAGCCAATAAAAATGTCCCCAAAAATCATAGTGAATAAAAAAGTAATATCAAACCATCTTATTGCAAATAAGTATGTTATATCAACAGTTTAAGTAGTTCAATGTTCTCAAGAACAATAGTTGAACGTTCAAAAGCTCGACTTTTGAGTATTTGAACTCTTTCAATATTGACCTTGTTGTTTTATTTGATAAATTGTAAGCGCTTACATTGGGGGGGTTGATAATTACTTCCTTGCCAAAATAAAATAATAAGCTCAAATGGCCAAAGATATTAAGTTGTTTCGTTACATGTGGGGCCGTTATTGTTAAGAGTATTGGCCCCTAATATTTTGGGTGAAATGTGACCTCCACATTTATCACCCCTTGCCGCTCTTTTTATTTTCTGATGTTAAGAGCGGATTTTTTATTTAACCAATATTTTCTGGGAAGAGGTTATGAGTCAACCAAAAGCAAAACAGCAAAATAAGATAACCAGAATAGTTATTGTGAGTGGAGGCACTGCCGGTTAGATGGCAGCCGCGACACTAGCAAAAGTATTAGTGCGTGATTATTGTGATGCATGGACAAGGATTAATCCCTAACGGATATCATCCACTCGTTGATGTCCTACCTGAAGATGAAGTTGCACGCTGGTTAGAACATATTCATGGAGTGATCCAAAAATCGGTAACAACTATGCCAATGCAAAAAGAGTACATCGCAAAGTATTGTCAGGCTTGTTAAATAAGTAAATAAGTAAATAAACAAATAAACAAATAAATAAATAAAACAAAAAGGTGAGTTAATGAACGTTATCTTTATGAGTGAAGAGTTTAAAAAGCTCATTAATATTACTGCGGTACTATTTTTTAGCATAGGTCTTAGCGCATGTGAAAAAAATAATAAAAGTACTATTACAGAGCCAGTTTTTGATCAGTCAAATAACCGTTTGTCGGCAGTAGAGGAAGATGTAGAAGCTTTGCTGATAAAAATGACTTTACCTGAAAAAGTCTCTTTGGCTCATGCTAGCGGTAAATTTCATATTAATGCCATTGAACGTGTCGGCATTCCTGAAATGTGGTTATCTGATGGTCCTCACGGTGTACGCCATCAAATAGAGCGTCATACATGGGATTCTGCTGGCTGGACAGATGATCATTCAACCTACTTACCCCACCTTACTTCCGTGGCTGCAAGTTGGGATGTTGAAATGGCTCGCTTGCATGGTCAAGTTCTCGGTGCTGAAGCTCGTGATCGTAAAAAAGATTTTATTTTAGGTCCTGGTGTGAACTTAGCACGCTTGCCTTTATATGGTCGAAATTTTGAATATATGGGCGAAGATCCTATTTTGGCCGCAAAATTAGTAGTGCCACAAATTAAAGCCATTCAAGCCAATAATGTCGCAGCAACGGTTAAGCATTATGCATTAAATACACAAGAGTTAAACAGAACAGGTGTTAATGCTAAGCCTGATGAACGTACTTTAAGAGAAGTGTATTTACCGGCTTTTGAAGCGGCAGTTAAAGAAGCTGGCGTGCTAGGTATGATGGGCTCATATAATGAGTATTACGGCACTAATGCTAACCAAAGTAAGCATTTAGTCATGGACATATTAAAGGGTGAATGGGGATACCAAGGTGTGTTATTGACTGATTGGCATGTTGATATTAATACCTACGATGCGGCCGTAAATGGGTTAGATTTAGAAATGGGAACAAATGTTGATGATTATCAAGATTATTTCTTAGCAAAACCGTTTTTGAAGATGATTGAGGAAGGCAAAATTCCAGAGTCAGTTGCTGACGAAAAAGCGCGGCGCATTTTAAGAGTACAACACAGTATTGGTATGTATGACGAAAATCGTTTACCGGGTGCTCGAAATACCAAAGCACACCAAGCTGCGGCACGTAAAATTGCCACTGAAGGTGTTGTATTATTGAAAAATGATCTTGTAGAAGGTAAGGCTGCATTACCTATAAATAAAAACACCGTAAAAAATATACTTGTACTCGGCCCGAATGCGGACAAACAACATGGTACAGGTGGTGGTTCGTCTGAAGTTAAATCCTTATATGAAATTACGCCATTAGCGGGTTTAAAAGCTAGATTTGGTGATGATGTCAATATTACCGTAATGAGAGCGCGTAGCAGTAAATTAGGCGCGATTGCGAGCGACTATGTTGAAAGCCGTCATTGGACGGGTACACCAGCTTGGAATGTATCTTACTTTAAAGAGTCGACCCGTGAAAATATAACGGACAAAGCTTGGATAGTTGATTCCAAATTTAAAGCTAAAGACACAAGTATAACTCAGCACATCACGATGTCAGCTAAAATAAAGCCTTTAACTACCGGATTACATCAATTAAAAGTTGAAACTCTAGGTGGATTTCAGCTGAAAATTAATGATGAAGTTGTGATTAAACATGAAGATAGTGTTGGTTCATCAGCAGATATTAATGTGTTATCTCATGATATTTCGTTAAAAGCAGGTGAAAGTTATAGCTTCGAAATTGAGTACGATGGTAGAGACCGCTTCACTCTAGGTTGGGATGCACCGGGTGAGTTATTCAGTAGTGAAGCAGAGTATATTGCAGCCGCTAAAAAAGCAGATGCAGTTATATACTTTGGTGGTTTAAGTCATGGTGACGACCGAGAGTCAATTGACCGCCCTGATATGAAGCTACCTAACTCACAAGATGAAATCATCAGTAAACTTCTTAATGCTAATGAGAAAACCATTATATTCCTTGTTGCCGGCTCTGCAGTCGAAATGCCATGGGTAGAGCAAGCAAATGCTATTGTTTGGGGCTGGTATGGTGGTATGGAAGCAGGTCATGCGTTTGCTGATATATTAACAGGCGATGTTAACCCGAGCGGTAAAATGCCAATTACCTTACCTGCACGTCTTGAAGATACAGCACCCATTGCCCTTAATGATTATAACGCGAAAGAAAGCTTATATACGGAGGGAGTGTTTATTGGTTATCGCTGGTTTGAACAGCAAAAAATCAAGCCTACTTTTGTTTTTGGACATGGTCTTTCATATACCAATTTTGACCTAACTGATATTGCTTTATCTGCGGTAAATATTACTGCTGATCAGGGTATTACTGTAACAGCAATGGTTAAAAATACCGGTGATGTTGCTGGCGCAGAAGTAGTGCAGTTATATTTGCATGACATAGAGTCTAGTGTTGAACGACCAGCAAAAGAGCTAAAAGGTTTTGCTAAGGTTTACTTGGCGCCAGGTGAAAGTAAGCAGATCAGTATTTCACTTAATAAACGTGATCTATCCTTTTGGGATATAACAACAAACAACTGGAAGGCTGAAAGTGGCAGTTTTGAAGTCATGCTAGGTTCGTCATTGAGCGATATTCGTTTAGCAACACTATTTACTTACCAATAAAGGAAAAACCGATGTTAACGAATAAAGTAACTCTGATTAGAATACTTATTTTAAGTTTTGCGCTTAATCTATTAACGAGTTGTGGAAGTGGTGGATCATCTGATGAAAAACCAAGCGTAATTTCTCAGCAAGCTATACCCGTTATTGAACAAATCACTTTACCTATAACAACACTATATAGTTTGACTGATGAAATAAGTCCGCAGCAAGCTGTTGCTGAAATGGCGATAGGTATTAATTTAGGTAATACACTCGATGCTCCTCATGAGGGGGATTGGGCGTTACCAGCAAAAGAGTCATATATTATTGCTTTTAAAGAAGCGGGTTTTAAACATATTCGACTTCCTGTGACATGGCATGAACATACTCAGCTAGAACCACCCTATGAAATAGACAGTGTGTTTTTAGCAAGGGTAGAAGAAGTTGTTGATTGGGCATTAGCACAAGATCTCTATGTTATTCTCAATGCACACCATGAATCTTGGTTAAAAGAGAATTATCAAGATCAAAACAACAAGAATCGTTTAGACAGTATTTGGATAAAAATTGCCGCTCACTTTAAAGAAAAACCGGCTAAATTAATGTTTGAATTACTTAATGAACCTAATGGTATGACGGTAGAAGAGGTAAACGAAGCGAACAAACGCATACTGTCAATTATTCGCAATGAAAGTCCAAATCGATTAGCTATTTTTTCTGGTCATGGCTTTACCCCCATTGATTCTTTACTCGAGACAGAAATTCCCGACGTCCAAGATAAATTCCTCATAGGTAATTTTCACAGTTACGACCCTTGGGAATTTGCCGGACAATGTCAGAAAAGCTGGGGTACTAACGAAGATAAGTCTAACCTTCGTCAAATTTATCAACGAGCAAGTGATTGGGCTACTATTAATCAAATACCGGTTATGGTCAATGAATTCGGCGCGGCAAAGTTTGACTTTACTCAACCTGAAAATGTTTGTGACTTATCAGAGCGTTTAGCCTATTTAAGCCATCATGTTAGTTTGGCAAGCGAATTTGGTATTGCGGGAAGCTTTTGGGATGATGGCGGCTCATTTAGTACTTATGACCGCACCAATAACACTTGGGGACCAGAAAAAGATATTTTAGTTGCTGAAAATGACTAATATCAGTACCTGAGAGTAGTTGGTTCGTGCAAATTTTAATTGGAGATAATAAATGAAGTTAGTAAAGTTGGTTTTATATTTATTGATAGTTATTTATATATCCGCGTGTGGTGAAAATGTTCAGCAAAGAATAGTCGAAGATGTAGCCATAACCAAAGTAGTGACTCCAACTGAAAATATTGACTATATCGTTGTATCAAGGGCTGATTATTCTGAGAAGTTACACGGCTTTTGGTTAGGGCAAAGTATTGCCAACTGGACTGGGCTTATCACTGAAATGGATAAGGTTGGAACACCAGCAACCATGCCATTTTATACCGATGAAGATTGGGGCAGTGAAGATTTACCGGCTATCTGGGGAGAAGGTGTTCCTCATAGCGATACCATTGATTTTTTCTTTGTTGAGAAAGGGCAACCTTGGGGCTCTGATGATGATACTGATATTGAATATATGTATCAGTATTTACATGAAGTAAACCAAACAAGCTTGTTGAGCCCAGAACAAATTCGATTAGGCTGGTTAAATCATATTTATTCAGAAGAAGATGCCCCGTTATTTAAAAAATTTCCAGATGCTAAAGGTATGCAAGAGAACTTTTTATGGGAGTCGAATCAGCAAGCTAGAATATTGATGCAGCAAGGTATGTTACCTCCAGAGACCAGCGAGCCCCAAAATAATAGCAAATATATGATGATTGATGCCCAATTGACCACTGAAATATTTGGTTTGTTGGCGCCGGTTCGATCTGATATAGCTTTAAAAGTTGCTCAGCTATCTATTAGAGTGTCCGCTAAATATGAAGCTGAATGGATTTCACAATTTTATGTCTCCATGCACTCTTTAGCTTCTAAGGTAGATACTTCACTGACTATGCAGCAGCAAACCTTTTGGTTGGCTGAGCAAGCAAGTAAAGTCCTTCCTGAAGGTTCTTATCCAGAAAAAATGTATACCTTCATCAAAAATGATTACCTGTTAAATCCCAATAAAAATGATTGGGAAAAAACTCGAGATGAGGTTTACCAACGTTATCAAGTTAATCATACTGATGGCTATATATATAAAGATCCCTTCGAAGCAGGGATAAATTTCGCTGCTAGTTTAGTGAGTCTTTTTTATGGTTCTGGGGATATCGTTAGAACTATTCAAATAGGAACATTAACGGGTTGGGATTCAGATAACCCTGCAGCTACATGGGGTGGTTTATTAGGTTTTATGATTGGCAAAGCGAGTGTTGAACAGGCATTTGAGCAAGATAATCTTTCTCAAAGTTATTGGATCCACCGAACACGTAGAAATTTCCCTGATCACACTCCTAATCAATTAGGTGAAGATACTTTTACTATGATGGCACAACGAGCGATTAAGGTGATTGACCAAGTGGTTGTTGAACAAATGCAGGGCAAGGTTGATCTTGAAGGTAATACTTGGTTAATTCCTATAGTAAATATTGATGTTGTAAAAAAGAAAATGGATTAAAGATTGAAAACTCAACTACTCGCAAACGTGTTGCTTCCCTTCATTTTCTCTCAACAAACGGTTCATGCTGAAATGGAGTTTATTCATCCAGGGACTATAAATAGCAAGGCTAATTTAGACTTTATTAAAAAACAAATTAAAGATAATAAAAAGCCATGGGTAACTGAATTTCATCGACTAAAAATATCGACTTTACTAAGCAGAACACCACATGTCTTAGCAACGATAAACTCACAAAACAATCAAGAGTCTTCCAACATGCGCGACGATGCCATAGCGGCATACTCGCTTGCGTTAATGTGGATAATTACCGATAAAGACATTTATGCTAAACGTGCCATTTTGTTTTTTAATGCATGGGCTGGCTTTAAAGGCTTTACTAGCGGAAGTGATCAAGACAAGTTACAAGCGGGTTGGACGGGGTCTGTTTTCGCAAATGCTGCCGAGTTAATGAGATCTTATCAAGGTTGGTCTCAAGGACAAGTTTCAAATTTTAAGTTGATGTTCACAAAAGCTTTTTATCCACAATTAATTGCCGCAAGTTCATGGAATGGTAATGTTGATTTAACCCAAATAGATGCACTTATTTCAATTGCCGTTTTTAATGATGATGAAGAAGCATTTAACATGGCGATTATACGCCTAGCACAACGAAACCCTGCTTATTTTTACTTAACTTCAGATGGTCAAAGAGGTGCCTCAGTTAAAGGGGATGGTGGAAATGTCGAGCAGTTTTGGTCAAATCCCACACAATGGGTAAATGGTTTAAACCAAGAGACATGCAGAGACAATGGTCATCATTCTCAATATGCTTTGGCTTCGGCTTTACATGTCGCTGAAGTTGCTTGGAATCAAGGTGTTGATATTTATAGTGAGTATCAAATACGTTATACCGAAGCAATGGAGCTTTTGGCAAAACAATTGTTATCTAATGATTTTTTTACTTGTAAGAATAACCAAGCCAGTAAAAATTACTTTAACACTTGGGAAGTTGGTTTTAATCATTACCACAATCGAAAAGGGGTTAAATTACCCTATACTCAAAAATTAATTAAACAGAATATCCGGACTAAAAGTCTGCGCACAAGTTGGAATATTGTTTACGAAACACTCACTCATGCCAACCTGACTAGACCATAATGTTGGGCAGGTATCGTACACATAAATCATTGGTAAAGTCGTTTATCTAGCACTTAACAATTACATTCAACATTTACAAAAGAGTCACATGAAAAAGATAACCTATTTATCACTAATGTTTACCTTGTGCTTAACGGCTTGTATTAATCATGGCGAACAACAGCAATTATCACATTCCTTAATTAAATCGTCTTCAGAAGAGCAATTATTACGTGAAGCTTACCAAAGTAGTGTTGACCAAAGTGAACGTGAATATTTTGTTTATTTGCCTCGTGGATATCATGATCAGCCAGATAAAAAATGGCCAGTGATGTTATTTTTACATGGCAATGGTGAACGGGGTAATGGTCAAGGTGAATTAGATTTTGTCATGATGCAAGGACCTTTACATGAAGCATGGGTAAAGAGAAAAGATCTGCCCTTTATTATCATTTCTCCTCAGTTGCATATGTTCGGCTTTGATAAAAAGGGCATCGGCTATATTGATAACCGCTCAAAAGATAATATTCCCAAAAGACTAGCTCAAGGTGTACCGAAACGAAAACCTGCTTTTTCAACGAATGGTGATATTCAACGATTGCTTTCAGTAAAAGGTATGAGTGATGTAGCACCTTTATTACCGCAAGGCTGGGAAATGCTGGAGGCTGATTTAATTACCATCTTAGATAGCGTGCAACATAAGTACCGAGTAAATGTTAATAAAACCTATTTATCAGGCTTAAGTTATGGTGGTTTTGGGACTTGGTACATGGCAAGTAAATACCCTCAAAGATTTGCCGCTATTGCTCCTGTAGTTGGTTGGGGGCATCCTAGTTTAATGGCGCCAATTGCTAAGTATAAAATACCTACTTGGGTATTTGCAGGAGGTAGAGATAACGCGGTGAATATTAAGTACTTTTACGAGGGATTAAATACCTTAGAAAAATTGGGTCATAACGATGTACGTTTTACTGTTCATGAAGATAAAGGTCATGATGTTTGGACGCGCGTGTATTCAGGTGACGACATTTATCGGTGGCTGTTATCACATCAGCTAAATGACTAACATTAATAGGATATCCCCTTTTTGAAAGCTAAAATATTGCTCTTGGTTACTTTGTTTATTTCTCCAGTTCTGTTTGCAGAAACTGTTGATAAGGCCGTCACTGTAATGTCACTTAATATCTATGGCTGGAAAACCATGCCAGAACATAGTGATGATTACGCAAAGTTAATTAAAAAGCATAACGTTGATATTCTTGGTATTCAAGAAGGCGTAGAAGATTGGAAGCTAAAGGGAAGTGATATCGACAGTAGCAAGTTACCCACTAATTATCAGCGTGCTATCACCTTAAAAAAATCACTCGGACAATGCTGGCAACACAAATTTCAAATTTACATTAATCATTGTCAGGGTAATCGTTTTATTGAGTCTGGTCGATTCGATTTAACAGACGGTCCAAATGCTACTAGAACTGGTGAATACGCTGTAATAGAAAAGTTGAATAACCGCTATTTACTCGTTAATGTTCATTGGGATCATCAGAGCATTGATACCCGAATAGCTAATGCGAATGAAACCAGTGACCAACTTCATCAAATAAATGAATATCCTAAAATATTATTGGGAGACTTTAATAGCGCATGCGACAGTAAAGAGGTATCAATTGTTCAGAAAAAATCAGAAATGGTTTTATTAAAAAATGCAGGAATTGATTGTCTTTTTGTTAAGGGTCTTACAGGCAAGGCAAAGGAGATTGTGGCTTATCCATCTGATCACCCTGCTATAGTTGCAACATTGGGTAAATAATAAATTTATATAAACACTTATCAATTGTTGTGCCCGTAAACTATCTAAGATGTTGAACTTGTATCTAATGGGGGCGATTGCGCCATAAACTATATGTTCTAATTCCTGCGTTCCTTGCAGATAACAGATCCAATTCACGTGTGAAAAATAATTTGATTGCAATTAGCTATCCCCAATGGATTCTTCGTAAAAATCACACTTATTGGTCCAATTAATTTTTCACACGTGGTCCAGCGAAATGGTGTGGGCTGGTCCAATCGATGGTGTGAGGTGTTCCAAAGGGAGGGGGATTTACACTGAGTATTTTTTTCATATTCGCTATTCTCTTTTCTTATTAAAATCGTAATCATTAACTGTTTAGCGCCCTGAGAACTGATTAAGCTTTTCAGCCAATACCGTATCCAGAACATGAAAAAGTTCAGGGCATGGTTGTTGAAGGTTCAACGCGTTTATTAATAATTGCCCTAGTCGTAATTCAGGATATTTAACCTGCACACTGGTAATACTTTTTAGCAGTTGTTGTTTAGTCTCATCAAGGATGCTCTCTGCCAAAGCGGAATCTATTGAACTCTCATCATCAATGTTTGTATTGATAAATACGCTGGATAACAGACCTTCGGCAGTTTTATCTTCATCAATAGTGAACTTGGATTTAAAATTTAACCTGCCAGGCATAAAATCATCATCCGTTAAGGGGGCTTCTTTAAAAAAACTGTTCCAATCTTTTTTCTCATAAGCACAAATCAAATCGGCAAGTTGATGAAGCTCATTTCCCTCAGCTGATTTGTACTGTGCATCCCAAAGTTGCTCTACACGTTTCAGCGCCACCGTTAATTCATGGTTATCGGTAATTTTGTTTTTTGATAATATATCTCTTGCATCCAACCTTACATCACACTTGCCTTTAAGCTGAATTGCTTTAGCTTTTGATTGGCAAATCACATCAAAAATATTGCTATATTCAAGCTGGTTCGTCTCACTACTTTCATTGTTTTCAGCAGAAGTATTACATTCATCCGTTACTCTGAGCGTATCGCCACACATATCAGCAAAGCATTGTTGGCATAAATCAATACCAATCTGTTTACCATCCCCATGAATCGAGCTATAGCCACATTGATGCGCTATTGAAATAAACTCATGAAAATCATAGTCACTCCCAGCACTTGCTTGTAAACCACAACCATCACAAACCATTGCCGTTAGCTCCTGCGTAGTGACCGTTTTAAACGTTTTCATCACTGCTGTTCCACCCCCGATAAAACGGACACCAAAATCTAACTAAAGATGAGGTGTCTATGCCCAAATATAATAATCCAAGACGAACTTGGCAGTATTCAAATGACTTCAAAGTCAACGCTATTCAATTAAGTTATGTTGTTGGTGTCACAATCAAATCCGTTGCTGAAAAGCTCGACATACACCCATTTATGCTGTCACGATGGCGAAAAGAATATCGTGATGGAATAATCGTGGCAGATAAACGTAAAAAAGTAGCGGGTCAATCAAAAACCAAAAGAGCACTGACAAAAGAACAACAACTTGAACGTGAAAATAAGCAACTCAAGGAGGAGTTGTTCATTCTAAAAAAGTGGCAACGGTTTGTTGCAGAGGAACATCAGGCCGATATCGATTCATCGAAAAACTCAGAGCAGAAATAAAAGTCGTATCGTTATTAGCTTTCTTTGGTGTATCTAAAAGTGGGTATTACGATTGGCGAGAACGACAGCCTAGTGCAAGAGCAATAGAAGACGCAGAGCTGAAAGGAAAAATCCAACAAATATTTACTGAAAACAAAGGGCGCTATGGTAGCCCTCGCATTTTTAAAGCACTGCTAAAGGCAGGTTACCATATCAGTAAAAGACGTGTAGAGCGCTTATACCGTGAACTTGGTTTAATTGCTCGAGTTATACGAGTGACTAATCGTTCGGCGGGATTAAAACGTTTCTTAGCAACAGGGGAAAACTTACGACCTGACGGTGAAGTGCCCAAAGCGCAAGATAAGGTCTGGGTTGCCGATGTGACTTATCTCAAAGTGAAAGGTATTTGGCGCTACTTGTCAGTGATAATGGATTTATATTCACGGCGTATTATTAGTTGGAGTTTAGATAAAAATCGGACAATGGAAGTGACAAAACGGACACTCAATAATGCGATAAAAAAACGAAAGCCTCAGGGGGAATTGATGCTACATACCGACAGAGGTGTTGAGTATCGAGGGCAAGTCTATCAAAAAGCGTTGAAAAGAAATGGGATTGTTCATAGTTTGAGTCGAGCCGGGAAGTGTACGGATAATGCGCATATGGAGTCATTCTTTCATTCAATGAAAGCGGAAGTTATACGCGGTAATGTGTTTAAAAGTGATAAAGAATTACGAGGAACGCTTGGCAGTTACATTAACAAATACTACAATGCGGTGAGGATGCATTCAGGGATAAGCTATTGTTCACCAATAGAATATGAAGCCCTGGCAGCGTAAAAATAAATGTGTCCGTTTTATCGGGGGTAGATCACAAGCTCAATGTTGCGGTCAAAGCTCAACTTTAGGGTGAAAATACGCCTTATGATGTTGGTTTCATTGATTTAAATAATGACAACATTAAAGACGCTGTAGTTTATTTAAAAAGTCGTAATTGGTGTGGCTCTGGCGGTTGCACCACGTTTGTGTTTAAAGGTACGGATTCAGGTTTCGTGTTCCAATCGAAAATTATGATTGTGAAGAAACCGATTATAATATCTCAGTCAAAAACTAACGGGTACCTTGATCTCATAGTTAATACTGGAGGCGTAGGCACAGTAGTGTTGAAGTTTAATGGAAAAAACTATCCATTAAATCCATCTACTCAACCAAAAATTAACAAACCTCATTCTATAAATGATCAGGTTTTGTTAAATTAGCGCCTAACAAGTTGCTTAAAAGGACTCGTAACAGTTGGCTTGGTTACGCTTCACTTCACATTTTAGCCAACAATTACTCGCATCTTAGCAAGGCGTTATACGAATAAATATTTCTATCAGCATAAATGTAATCTAAATTGAGATTGAGTGATGAAAAGTGGAACGTTAAGAGATTATAGTGAAGACATGTATAAGGTTTATTTTGAAATAGGAGAATTTGAACAAGTAGGTTTAAATGTTCTTTGTAGTGGCATAGTTAATTTGGCCACCTAATTAGAGGTGTTATCATACACCTCATCAAACTTTAGGTGACACTATGAAAAGAAGAACAAGACCCAATTTTACACCAGAATTCAGACTTGAATGTGCT
>Ga0209825_1000384_pt1 | contig 35040 bp, 28 predicted proteins | sample EN8Hudsemesocosm_FD_184631 | JGI IMG/M metagenome (GOLD analysis project Ga0209825, IMG submission 184631) | Methane-oxidizing microbial communities from mesocosms in the Hudson Canyon - EN8B Hudson Canyon (SPAdes) (version 2) | ecosystem: Environmental > Aquatic > Marine > Cold seeps | place...
CTCAAAGAAATGGACGATGCCCATAAGAAACTGGAAGTCGGCCTTGAATCGTTTTATGATTGAATTCGAAGACCGTATTTCAGACTATATTTAAAATCGGTACTTACACAGATTTTGTTACAGGCTCGATTTAAATGTTCTCTTGTAATTATATTTATAATCACAGGTTCCCTTAAAATTTCAACTGGACTGTCCTTGGTAAAATCCTAGCCTGTTTTTATACACTTGTGTCAAATACACGTTCTGGTACAATCAGTTGATAGATGAATTTTAGACTTAACGTGGAACATTATGGTTATTAAAGCACATAGCCCAGCAGGGTTTGCAGAGCAATATATTGTTGAGTCAATTTGGAACGGTGGTTTTCCTCCTGGTTCAATATTGCCGGCTGAACGAGAGTTATCTGAACTTATTGGCGTTACACGTACAACGTTACGAGAAGTATTACAGCGATTAGCTCGTGACGGATGGTTGACTATTCGACATGGTAAACCCACAAAAGTTAATAACTTTTGGGAAACTTCAAGTTTAAATATCCTTGAAACATTAGCGCAACTCGATCAAGAAGGGATTCCTGATTTAGTGGATAACTTAATGTCTGCTCGTACAAATATAAGTGCAATTTATGTTCGTGCAGCGATTAAAAATAATCCAGATAAAGCGATAGAATTAATCAAAGCTTATGAAGAAATCGAAGACAACGGTGAAGCCTTTGCTGAGTTTGATTATAGATTGAATAAAGAATTAGTGGTTGCTTCAGGCAATTCTATTTACTTATTAATTCTTAATGGTTTTAAAGGGCTTTATTCACGCCTTGGAACCTTATACTTTTCTCATCCGAAAGGGCGCGAAATTTCACGTGATTATTATAAAAAATTAATTGAACTCGCTAGCGAAAATAAATTTGATGAATCTGTTTTTGCTGTTCGTAAATATGGTCTTGAATCAGGTAAACTTTGGTTAGAACTTAAAGACGATGTTTTAAAAGAACTCGCAGAATAAAACGTTATTGATTAGCGTATACTTCTCTCAATATAAGGCAAGATTAACTTGCCTTTTTTGACTCTAAACCACGGTCTATTTCTGGACATCTCGCTATAACTTCTTCTTCGCCTTGCTCATTATCTTGCACCAATATTACATCAAATTGCCATAACGAATATAAATGTTTGATTACTTCGTTTTTTGAGTCTGCCAGAGGTACATTTTGATGAGGCGTATATTTTAAGGTTAATGATCTATCACCATCAACTTCCGCATTAATGACTTGAATGTTGACTTCTAAATTACTTAAATTGTATTGTTCAGATAACGCTGTTCTCACTTTTTTGTAGCCGCTTTCATTGTGGATAGCTGCAACCTCAATGAAACCCTGTTGGTCATCGTCGTGTAAATAGAATAATTTGAAATCACGCATTAATTTAGGTGATAAGTATTGGCTTATGAAGCTTTCATCTTTAAAGTTTTCCATCGCAAAATGTAAAGTATCTAGCCAATTGCTACCCGCTATTTCTGGGAACCATAATTTATCTTCTTCAGTGGGATGTTCGCATATTCTTCTAATATCTATGAACATATTAAAACCCAAAGCATATGGGTTGATACCAGAATAGTGTGGACTGTTGTAATCAGGCTGAGCAACAACATTAGTATGGTTATGCAAAAACTCCATCATGAAGTTATCTGTGACTAAGCCTTCATCATAAAGATGATTTAAAATAGTATAGTGCCAAAAACATGCCCAGCCTTCGTTCATTACTTGGGTTTGTTTTTGTGGATAGAAATATTGTGAAACTTTACGGACAATTCGAACAATTTCTCGTTGCCAAGGTTTTAATAAAGGAGCATTTTTTTCAATAAAATATAAGATGTTCTCTTGTGGCTCATTGGGAAATGTCGGTTTTTTATGTTCAATATCATCATTATTTTTAGGTAATGTTCGCCACAAGGTATTCACCTGCGATTGTAAATACTCTTCACGGTTTTTTTGACGTTTTAACTCTTCTTCTAATGAAATTTTTTGTGGACGCTTATAACGATCAACCCCGTGATTCATTAATGCATGACAAGCATCTAAGCATGATTCAACTTCACTAATACCAAACTTTTGCTCACACTCACTGATGTAGTTTTTAGCAAATAATAGGTAATCGATAATAGAGGTAGCATCTGTCCAAGACTTGAATAAATAATTACCTTTAAAAAACGAGTTATGCCCGTAACATGCATGTGCCATGACAAGTGCTTGCATCGTCATGGAGTTTTCTTCCATTAAATAGGAAATACACGGGTCAGAATTAATAACGATTTCATAGGCTAAACCCATTTGTCCGCGTTTATAATTTTGCTCTGTTTGTATAAACTTCTTACCAAATGTCCAATGATTATAACCAATGGGCATACCGACACTCGCGTACGCATCCATCATTTGTTCTGCGGTTATAACTTCAATTTGATTAGTGTATGTATCTAAACGGTAATGTTTAGCGACTCTATCAATTTCAGTTTGATATTGGTGAAGCAAATCAAAATTCCAGTCACATTGATCGCTTAATGGTTCACGTTTTTTCATTATTAACATCCTTTTCTATTGCTAACTTAGGCTGCTTTTTTATTGTTCTTTTTGAAAAGCTCTCTGAACACGGGATAAATATCTTCAACAGTTTCTATGTGTTGCATGGCAAAGTGTTCGGAAGATAATGCAACTTGTTGATATTGCTGCCAAAGCGTTTGATGAGGTCGTTGGGTTATTTCAATGTAACTAAAGTACCGCGCTTTAGGCAGAATACTTTCAGTTAATAACTTTTTACAACGTGGGGAATCATCAGCCCAGTTATCACCGTCAGAGGCCTGAGCGGCGTAAATATTCCATTCACTTTCGTTATAACGTTCTGCCATGATTTTAACCATCAATTCCAGTGCACTTGATGCAATGGTTCCACCAGTTTCTTGTGAATAAAAAAACTCTTGCTCATCGACTTCTTTTGCTTGGGTATGATGGCGAATATAAACAACATCAATCGTTTTATAGGTTCGTGTTAAAAACAAATATAATAAGATATAGAATCTCTTGGCAATATCTTTAGTCGCTTGATCCATTGATCCTGATACATCCATTAGACAAAACATTACCGCTTTTGATGTAGGAACGGGTTGTTTAGCAAAATTTCTGAAGCGTAAATCAAAAGTATCTATAAAGGGGACTTTTGAAATTTTATTCTCTAATATTGTTATCTGATCTTTTAAGCTTTTAATTTCTTGAATATGCTCATGTTTGTCATCAACTAATACGGTTAATTCACTTTCTAGTATTTTCAGCTCTTTACGTTTACCCGATGTCATGGCAATACGTCTCGCAATTGATCCTTGTAGAGATTTTACAATATCTATATTTGAGGCTACACCTTCAGCACAATAGCCTGAGCGCACTGTCTTATAATCGATTAATTTATCTAACTGGTTTTTTTCTAAATTTGGTAACTCAAGATCTTCAAAGAGTAAATTAAGATACTCATCTTTAGAAATTGAGAAAACAAAATCATCATCACCTTCTCCAGAGTCACTTGCATCTCCTTCGCCACTCCCTTGACCTTGCTGTTGTGGAGGACGTTTTATTTGGTCGCCTGTGACAAACTGATCATTACCCGGGTGTACTCTATCTTTAACCCCTCCTTTATCTTGGTGAAAAATTGGCTCAGATAAATCTTTTTTAGTTATCGTAATATTTTCACCACGATCAACATCAGTTACACCACGTTTATTAATGGCTTGTTCAACCGACTTTTTAATCTGGCTTTTGTAACGTCTAATAAAGCGCTGACGATTAACCGTACTCTTATTTTTGCTGTTTAAACGCCTATCAATAAAATTCGCCATGATTTTCTCCTTACTTTATTGGCTTTTTTCTACAAACAATAAAGTAAAACTTAAGAAGATTTTCGAACGCGTAAATACCACTCGGATAACAATCTGACTTGTTTTTTGGTATAACCCTTAGCCATCATTCGATCAATAAAGTCGTCATGTTTTTGTTGATCGTCATTCGATGTTTTAGTGTTAAAGGAAATAACAGGTAACAAGTCTTCTGTATTCGAGAACATTTTTTTCTCGATAACTGTGCGGAGTTTTTCGTAGCTGGTCCAGTTAGGATTTTTACCATTGTTATTCGCTTTTGCACGTAAAACAAAATTGACGATTTCATTGCGGAAATCTTTAGGATTGCTGATACCTGCAGGTTTCTCAATTTTCTCTAATTCATTATTCAATGCTTCTCGGTCAAAGAGTTGACCTGTTTCTGCATCACGATATTCTTGATCTTGTATCCAAAAATCGGCATAAGTAACATAACGATCGAAAATGTTTTGTCCGTATTCCGAATAAGATTCTAGATAAGCGGTTTGAATTTCTTTTCCAATAAATTCTATATATTGAGCCGATAAATAACCTTTAATGAACTCTAAATACCGTTCTGCTGTGTCTTTGGGTAATTGTTCACGTTCTATTTGTTGTTCAAGCACATAAAATAGGTGTACTGGATTTGCTGCTACTTCTAAATGATCAAAGTTAAATACTCGTGATAATATTTTAAAAGCAAAGCGTGTTGAAAGACCTGACATACCTTCATCCATCCCAGCATAATCACGATATTCTTGATAAGATTTTGCTTTGGGATCTGTATCTTTCAAACTTTCACCGTCGTAAACACGCATTTTTGAATAGATGCTTGAATTTTCTGGGTCTTTTAAACGAGAGAGAACGGAAAATTGCGCTAAGGTTTCTAGTGTGTCTGGTGCGCAATGTGCATTTTTTAATTCACTGTTTTGTAGTAACTTCTCATAAATTTTAACTTCCTCTGAAACACGCATACAGTATGGCACTTTAACAATATAAACTCGGTCTAAAAATGCTTCGTTATTTTTGTTATTCCTGAAGGTTTGCCATTCAGATTCATTAGAGTGAGCGAGGAGAATTCCATTAAAGGGCAGGGCTGATAAGCCTTCAGTGGAGTTATAGTTTCCTTCTTGTGTGGCAGTTAATAAAGGATGTAATACTTTAATGGGCGCTTTAAACATTTCTACAAATTCCATCATGCCTTGATTTGCACGACATAACGCGCCTGAGTAACTATAGGCATCAGGATCGTTTTGTGAGAAATGTTCTAATTGTCGAATATCAACTTTACCCACGAGGGCTGAAATATCTTGATTGTTATCATCACCGGGTTCTGTTTTTGCAATAGCGATTTGATCAAGAATAGATGGGTACAGTTTAACTACTTCAAATTTAGCAATGTCGCCCTTAAATTCATGTAATCTCTTTGCGACCCAAGGAGACATAATTGTATTTAAATAGCGTTCAGGAATTTTATATTCTTTCTTTAATATTTTTCCATCTTCATTAGCGTCGAATAAGCAAAAAGGGTGGTCGTTTACCGGACTCCTTTCACCGTTAGCGCTGAGCACGTAAATAGGTTCTTGTTGCATTAATGCTTTTAATTTTTCAGCGAGTGAAGATTTCCCGCCACCGACAGGGCCTAATAAATAGAGTATTTGCTTTTGTTCTTCTAAACCTTGAGAGGCGTGTTTTAGGTAAGCAACAATTTGCTCTACCGCTTCTTCCATACCATAAAATTCTTTAAAAGCAGGGTAACGTGCAATGACACGATTAGAAAATATACGACTTAAGCTGGGTTCAGCAGAGGTATCTATCATCTCTGGATCACCGATGGCGAGTAATAATCGCTCTGAGGCTGTGGCGTAAGCGAGTTTGTCTTTTTGACAAATACTTAGAAACTCTTGAATACTAAAGCTCTCTTCTTGAGCTTCATCGTAACGGGATTGATAATGCTGAAAAATACTCATAACTGCCTCCATGAAGGAAAAAATTTGCAGATGAGTAAAAACTTATCGTGAAAAATTTCGATATTGTTTAACTCACTCAAATAAGACCGAGAAACTATCGATACCTACTTCAAATACACAAATATCTTCAATTGAAATGGGTATGTCTACGTTTAAGTTTAGACGGTATTTTTTAAGGTATGAGAATAATTAGAAAGTTTTTTGTAACAGCCCTGTGAAATTAAAGCCCTTAGTATTGATAACTATAGAAAACTTATTGTTAAATTTTACGTATAAAAAAACCAGAGTATAAACTCTGGTTTTATTAAAATGCGGTAAAATTATTTATTAACGCGTTTTATACTAAGCGAAATTTGCAGAAGCAAAATCCCAGTTAGCTAATGCCCAGAAACCAGCCATGTAGCTTGGGCGAAGGTTACGGTAATCAATGTAGTAAGCATGTTCCCATAAATCTACTGTTAACAATGGTGTAACGCTATCGTCAGTTAATGGTGTTGCTGCATTTGATGTATTAACTATCGCAAGACTACCATCAGCGTTTTTAACTAACCAAGTCCAGCTTGAACCAAAGTTGTTGATTGCACTGTCAGTGAATTTAGCTTTAAATTCATCGAAAGAACCGAAGCTTGCATTAATTGCGTCAGCTAAAGCACCTGTTGGTTCGCCGCCGCCAGTTGGACTTAAGCTGTTCCAGTAAAAAGTATGATTCCAAATTTGTGCTGCATTATTGAAAACGCCTGCAGATGAAGTTTTAACGATGTCTTCTAAAGACTTTCCTTCAAATTCAGTACCCTCAATTAATCCATTAAGTTTTACAACATAAGTGTTGTGATGCTTACCGTAGTGAAACTCAAGTGTTTCAGCTGAAATGTGTGGTGCAAGTGCATCTTGTGCATAAGGTAATGCTGGTAATTCAATAGCCATTATTTTCTCCAGAAATGGGTTGTACAAATTTATTTTTGCGCAAAAATAAAGAAATTGTTTGCTGTTATTTAAAACTCAGTTAAAACCTAGTAAACTAGTCAAGTATTATTCAAGCTTGCATAGTGTACTCACTTATATAGGTTTTGCCACTGTAAATATCAAGCTTGTTATTACTTATAAGACTAAATAATGCTTTTTAGTCTTTATTGCCTTGATTATTTTAGTGCTGACTCCATTGATCAAAGCAATAAACATTAAATTTTATATTAAAGGTCGATATTGTTTCGGTCGCATTTAGAGGTATCCCATGGACACTATTGAACGTATTAAAGAACAGATTTCAGAAAACAGCATATTATTATTTATGAAAGGCTCACCTAAATTACCGAGCTGTGGTTTTTCGTCTCAAGCTTCACAAGCATTAATGCAATGTGGTGAAAAGTTTGCTTACGTTGATATCCTTCAAAATCCAGATATTCGCGCTGAATTACCAAAATATGCTGACTGGCCAACATTCCCGCAATTGTGGGTTGATGGTGAATTAGTAGGTGGCTGTGACATTATTATGGAAATGTTTCAACAAGGTGAATTACAAACCTTGATCAAAGAATCTGCAGAAAAAAACATTTCTGAAGAAAAAGCTTAATCAAATAGAAAACTGATGAATTTAACTTTTTTATCGAAAACGATGAAAATAAGTTGAAAATCAGCTTATTGTCTCAATAATAGGTGTAATCAGTTTTTAGTTTAAATCAATTTAATAATAATATTGGAGAATGAAATGAGTGTATTAGTTGGTCGTTCAGCACCAGATTTTACTGCAGCAGCTGTTTTAGGTACTGGCGAAATCGTTGATAGCTTTACGTTGTCAGAAGCTATTAAGGGTAAAAAAGCCGTAGTATTTTTCTACCCATTAGATTTTACTTTTGTATGTCCATCAGAGCTTTTAGCTTTTGATCACCGCATGGAAGAATTTAAAAACCGTGGCGTTGAAGTTATCGGCGTTTCTATCGATTCACAATTTTCACATAACGCATGGCGTAACACTCCAGTAAATGAAGGCGGTATTGGTCCAGTTCAATACACTTTAGTTGCTGATACTAAACATGAAATATGTAAAGCATATGACGTTGAGCATCCAGAAGCTGGCGTTGCATTTCGTGGTTCATTTTTAATTGATGAAGAAGGTAATGTACGTCATCAAGTAATTAATGACTTACCATTAGGTCGCGATGTTGATGAAATGATCCGTATGGTTGATGCATTACAATTCCATCAAGATCACGGTGAAGTTTGTCCTGCTGGCTGGAATAAAGGCGATAAAGGTATGACTGCTTCTCCTGAAGGTGTTGCATCTTACTTAGCTGATAACGCAGATCAACTTTAAGTTCTTGCGCAGTATAGCAATGGGATGATACTCATTTTAAAAAATAAAAAACCGCATTAATGCGGTTTTTTTATATGCGTAATTTATCGAAATAGCTCTTTAATAATCAATATACCTAGTTAACAACCAAAAAATCAAAGTTAAATCACTAGAAGTCCTGAAATAAATAAAAATCGATCTACACTTAATTTATTACCTTATTTATTGTTGGAAAAGATTTGTTTTTACCTAAAGTTGTTTATGAGAATTTACCCTATGTTTATTTTATTTTTAGCGGTTTTTTACTCACTTTTGAAATGACATGGCCAATATTGTTTTCAGCCAGTCTATTTTATAGTGCTGGATGTATTACATTAGTATCGCGTTCAGCACACCGTAGACTCGACAGACAAAAAAATCTCGGTATTAAACATAAAATACCTGAGCTGCTTTATGAATATTTACCCTACATTTATAGTGCGATTGGCATTTTTACGATAATGATCACAAAAAATGCACTTTTTCAATTTTGTGCATTTACTTTACTTGTTTTAGCGGTTAGAAATTTACTATGTCGGCACAAAAATCGTACGAGTGCAGTGAAACATTTTTAATCATTATTAGAAGGTTCAGCGTGTAGCTGAGCTTCATCATCTATGACTAAAGGCCAGCCACCCATTTTTTGCCATTTATTGACAATAAAACAAAAAAGTTCAGCCGTTTTTTCAGTATCATAAAGTGCAGAATGCGCTTCACTATTATTGAACTCTAAACCCGCAGCCAAACATGCTTTAGCCAATACTGTTTGCCCCAGCGCTAAACCAGACAACGTTGTAGTATCAAAACTAACGAAAGGGTGGAATGGAGAACGTTTTATCAAACAGCGTTCAGTAGCAGCATTGACAAAACCTAAATCAAATGACGCATTATGAGCAACCATTACTGCACGTTGACAGCCAGCAGCTTTCATCTTTTTACGAATTAATTTAAATGTTCCTGTTAAAGCGGTGTATTCATCAACAGCTCCACGTAAAGGGTTTGTTGGATCAATACCTGTAAACTCTAATGCGGCTTTTTCTAAGTTAGCACCTTCAAACGGGTCAACGTTAAAGTGGATAGTTTCATCAAGCGAGAATAGTCCGGTTTCTTCATCAAGTAATAAAGTTGTTGCGGCTATTTCTAATAATGCATCTGTTTGCGCATTAAATCCTGCTGTTTCAACATCAACAACAACGGGAAAGTAACCTCGAAAGCGTTGGGCAAAAGCACTTTTAGCATTTTTATCGTCAGAACTATTATTTTTATTTTGAAGGCTTTTACTCATAGTTACGTCTTTTTTAAGTTAATATTCAATTACAATAAGCAAATTATCGCAGAAATAAATTGGAAACACTATGCGAACACGGCGATGTGGCTTGAAAATTATGAAAAAATTGTTGATAACTGCTAAAGTTATAAAATACATTGTCGATAACAGATACGTGGCAGGATAAAAAGATAAATATTTTATGAAAAAATCTATCATCTCAATATTATTATGCGTATTTGCAAGTCAAGCTGATGCTGGTATTCGTCAGTATGGTGCAGATTTGGAGCATGCTAATTGGCAATTAACCAATAATTCTCGATTGCAGTGTACGTTATCGCATCAAATACCTAATTATGGCGAAGCAAAATTCTATAGTACGGCTAGCCGTAAAATGAATATGGAATTTGAACTCGATATGATGCGCTTACCTGATACTTATTCCCTGGCAGAAGTTCGCTCTGTTGCTCCTAATTGGCGTCCGGGCAAAAATGGACGGACTATTGCCGACATGAAACTTCATAAACAGTTTACGCCAACCTTACCAAAAAAGGTTGCTTGGAATATGCTGAATGAATTAGAACAGGGTATGAACCCAACTTTTTACTATAACGATTGGTATAGTGAAAATGAACTGATTTCAGTAGGTATATCTACAGCAAAATTCAACCGTGCTTATCAAGAATTTATTGGCTGTGTTGGTAATTTACTTGATTATAATTTTGATGATATTTCTTACACGGTTTTGAATTATCAATTTGGCGGTGACAGCTTAACTAAATCGTCTAAAAAACGTTTATCGATGATTGCAGAGTATCTTACTTTAGATCAAGACCTTGAATTAGTACTTATTGACGGTTATACCGACAGTTATGGTGGCAGAAACGATAACTTGAAAATATCTAATCGACGTGCAAAAACGATTCGTGAACATTTTGTAAAAAATGGTATTGATCCAAGCAGAATTGAAGCAAAAGGTTATGGTGAAAAACGTCATGTAGCGTCGAATAATACTATTATTGGTCGAGCTCAAAACAGACGTGTTGTTATTCGAATGGAACAACCGTAAAGACGAATTTACTGTTAAAAAATATATTTTATCAATAATCAGTTGAATAGGCTGGTAGGTTATCTTAATCTACCAGCCTATTTTTTTATTGGATCTTCTATAATGCGACCATTGTTTAAATCGTTATTCGCTTTGTTGGTTTTAACAAGCTTTACCAGTTTGGCAAAAACTAATGATGCATATACTTATGCTAATTACGACCAAGTAAAAACAACCCATATATATTTAGACCTAGCGGTTAACTTTGATGAGAAGTCGCTTTCGGGCTTTGCTGAATTATCATTAGACTGGTTAAGCAAAACGTCGAAGCCGATTATTCTTGATACGCGTGATTTGATCATCCACCGTATTATGGCGCAAACAAACTCAGGCCAATGGCGTGGTGTAAGTTTTAAACTTGATGAACGTGATAGCGTTTTAGGTTCCAAACTGACCATTAACAATACATTTAAAGCACAGAAAGTTCGTATTTATTATCAATCTACTGAAAAAGCGTCAGGTTTACAGTGGCTATCTCCAGAGCAAACAGCGGGTAAAAAGCATCCTTTTCTCTTTAGTCAAAATCAAGCGATTCATGCTCGTTCTTGGATCCCAGTTCAAGACACACCAAGTGTACGTGTAACTTATACAGCACGTATAACCACTCCGGATAATTTATTAGCTGTAATGAGCGCAAACAATGAACCTGATACTGCTCGTGATGGTGATTATTTCTTTAGCATGCCTCAAGCTATTCCACCATATTTGATTGCGATTGGCGCAGGTGATTTGCAATTTAAGTCAATGAGCAAGCAAACCGGAATTTATGCTGAAGCAAGTATCTTAGATGCCGCAGTTGCTGAATTTGATGATACTCAAGCGATGATTGATGAGTCTGAAAAATTATTTGGACCTTATCGTTGGGGTCGTTATGATTTACTGATTTTACCGCCTAGCTTTCCTTTTGGTGGTATGGAAAACCCACGTTTGTCTTTTATTACGCCAACCGTTATCGCAGGTGATAAAAGTTTAGTTAACTTAATTGCTCATGAACTTGCTCACTCTTGGTCTGGTAATTTAGTTACCAATGAAAGCTGGCGAGACCTATGGTTAAACGAAGGCTTCACCAGTTATGTTGAAAACCGCATTATGGAAGCTGTATTTGGTGAAGACAGAGCTGTAATGGAACAAGCGCTTGGTGCACAAGATTTAAACTATGAAATTGCAGAATTACCCCCTGGTGATACTCAGCTTTATATAGATCTGAAAGGACGAGATCCAGATGATGCCTTTTCTGGGGTGCCTTATGTTAAAGGTCAATTATTTTTAATGTTTTTAGAAGCTAAATTTGGTCGTGAAAAATTTGACTTGTTTATTCTAGATTATTTTAATAGTCATGCTTTTGAAAGCCTAGGAACTACTAATTTTGTTATTTATTTAAAGAATAATCTCACACATAAATACCCAAATATTGTCAGCGATGAAGAAGTCAATGAATGGATATATGAGCAAGGTTTGCCAAGTTATGCGCCTAAGCCTACATCAAGTGCATTTACGACTATTGATGGCCTTATTAATCTGTGGGTTGGGGATAAAATAACGATAGCTAAATTACCAACTAAAGCATGGACACTTCATGAATGGTTGCACTTTATTAATAACTTGCCAGTAACATTACCTTCTGAGCGAATGAGTGCTCTTGATAAAGCTTTTAACTTAACTGCTAGCACCAATGCTGAAATTGCTCATGCATGGTATTTATTGGCATTAAGAACAGGCTATGATGCTGTTTATCCAGCAATGTCAGAATACTTGATTTCAATTGGCCGACGTAAGTTAATTGTGCCGCTATATAAAGCGCTAGCTGAAACACCTAAAGGAAAAGCTTGGGCACTTGAAGTCTACGCAAAAGCGCGTCCGGGTTATCACGGTTTAGCTCAAGGTACTATTGATGGAGTTCTAAAAGGTAAGTAATCAACTTTATATATTCGCTTTTTGAAATGAAAACGCCACACTAAAATTTATTAGCGTGGCGTTTTTTATACTAATTGTTCACATGTTTTTTCAGTTATTTATTCGAACTATCTTCAACAATCACATCGACTTGTCTCATGTTGTTTTGATGTGAAATAACCACACGAATACTCTGCATTTCTTGATTGAAATTTAACGTTAAACGGCCACGCTTTCTCTCTTGCCCTAACGGTTGACCGTACTCTTTTTGATAGAAAGAAATAATATCTTCTTCCGTACTTTTAGAAAAGTAATTAACCACCGCAGGAATTTCATCTTTAAATTCGGCAAAAATACGTGCGTCACTTATGGTTGGAATTGTTACGATAACTTTTTCATCCGCAACGGCCAAGTTGACGTTTAACAAAGTACAAGCCAACAAAATTGCACTAAATGAAGAAGCTGATTTTTTGTATGTTTTTGAAGCGAAATTGTTAAACATAGATTTTGATCCTTTCATGATTCTCCTCAATTTAGTTTGTTGAAACGTAACTATCAAGGTTATTTTTAGCAATTTGAAATTTATGCGTATTAATCCATTGTTTAATTAATAAATAGCAACAGGTTTAATAATCATCTAATTGTATGAATATCAATAACTATATGATTAATAATTAATTAACCTGTACGGTCAACAAAATCATCACGATAATGGTCAACCCACAGTGCCGTTGCACCACAAATAGCGACAGGCATCACCACTAAATTAACGATGGGGATCATTGAAAATAATGCGGTAGTTATGCCAAAACCATAACTTAAGCCTTGTTTTTGTTTGAGGGCTTGACGCATTTCATCAAAGTTGATTTTATGGTTATCAAAAGGGTAATCCTTATATTGAACAGCCATCATCCATGCTAAAAATAGAAACCATAGCACTTGGCCTATAACAGGCAATATCCAATAAAGAATAAAAAACCCTAAAGCACGAGGCAAATAATATCGTAATTTACACCATTCTCGAGAAAGCACGCGAGGTACGTCTTTTATCACATCCATTGTCGATGCTGGAGGTATGGTTTTGCCGCAGAGCAATAGCTCCACTTTTTCTGACAATAAGCCATTAAAAGGGGCTGCAATCCAATTTGTAACGGCGCTAAAAATAAATGAAAACATTACTAATAAAAAGAGTAAGGCGATAGGCCATAAAAAGGTACTTAACCAAGAAAGCCAATCAGGAACCCAATCATCTAACATTGACATATAAGTGTCTAGTTCGAGAAATAAACGATAGAAGGCGAAACTAAACAAAACCAAATTGACAAAAAGAGGTATCAAAACAAAACGACGAATGCCTTTTTTTCTGACGAGTTCAAATCCTTTGATAAAATAACCTGCGCCGCTGTTTGCTATAGGCTGATTAATATTTGTGTTCATTGGTTGATTTTTATCCTTACGCGCTGTTTTAACTGTCATTATAAAATATATTCATAAATTGAACAGATGTTTCATGTTACAAAATATAGATAATTCTGGTAACCTTTTCTTGTTACGTAGAATTAGAATATAACATAGAAGGCTTCTCCATTTTATGCGTTTAAAGCATATAAAACTAGCGGGTTTTAAATCGTTTGTAGATCCAACCAAAGTACCATTTGAACAACAAATGACTGCTGTTGTTGGGCCAAATGGTTGTGGGAAATCTAATATCATTGACGCTGTTCGTTGGGTGCTAGGTGAAAGCTCTGCAAAAAACTTGCGCGGCGATGCGATGACCGATGTTATTTTTAATGGTGCCGCTACACGTAAACCAGTAGGGCAAGCTTCGGTTGAACTGTTATTTGATAATGTTGACGGTCGTATTCAAGGGAATATGGCAGACCGTAACCAAGTATCAATTCGTCGAGTGATCAACCGAGATAGTCAAAATACTTATTATTTAAACGGCACTAAATGTCGTCGACGTGATATTACTGACATTTTCCTTGGTACTGGTCTAGGTCCTCGCAGTTATGCGATTATCGAGCAAGGTACCATCTCAAAACTTATTGAATCTAAACCTCAAGAATTACGAGTTTTTATTGAAGAAGCTGCTGGTATATCAAAATATAAAGAACGTCGTCGAGATACTGAAAATCGTATTCGACACACGCGTGAAAATCTGGCGCGCTTGAGCGATATCCGTGTCGAACTTGGTTTACAAATAGACAAATTACACCAACAAGCAGAAGCCGCAAAACGTTTTAAAACGCTGAAAACTAAGGAGCGAAAATATCGCGCTGAGTTTACCGTTTTGAAATGGCAAAAGTTTGATCTACAAGCTAACCAACAAAAAGAACAAGTCAGTAAATACCAAACTGAAATTGAAGCTTTAGTGGTTGAACAAAAACAAATCGACATTCAGCTGTTCAATGCTAAGCAGCAAATGACAATGGGTGGAGAGTCTAGTGGAGATCTTCATCAGAAAAAATTATTACTTAGTAATAATATTGCTCGTGCAGAGCAAAACATTAAACATTTAAAACAACAAAAACAAAAAGCTCAACACGATAATAGTGTTACACAACAACAGCTAATTAATGCTCAACAATTAGTGTTGGTGGAGCAAAAAAATCTACAACAAAGCACGTTGAATATTTCAGAGCATGAACCAGAACTCGAATTAATAGAGCAGCAATTAACTGAAAGCCAAATACAACTAGATGATTTTTTAGCGCAACAGCGCAGTGAACATCAACAATGGCAAACTATACAATTGCAACATAAAGAATTAAATGATCAAAAAATTGGTGTAAAACAAAAAATATCTCAATTAAGCGAACAAATTAATCAACAACAACAACGACAACAATCTTTAACACTTTCATTAGCAAGCTTGTTTGATGAAAAGCTCAGTGAAAATAATATCAGCATAAATGATGTTCAATCAAAGCTACTCGAGCAAGAAAAACAGCACAATACGTTGTTAAAGCAATATGCAGATAATGAAATTTTACTGCTCGATATAACGAAAGAAATCAACTTCACTTCGCAACAACAAGCCCAGAATAATGGCGAGACCTCAGCATTAAATTTATCGTTAGAGCAGTTCACCATTCAACAGAATGAACAGGCTGATTGGAGCCTTAAACAAAAACAATGGCTAACCGAACAAGGGTTCAATACCTTGGGCTCAATTTATCAATTATTGAATGTAGAAACTGAGTGGCAGGCAAGTGCAGAGTTAGTATTACATCATTGGTTGCAGGGAGAGTTGGTTGAGCGTTTTCCTGAAGCGTTAACCATAGAACCTTTATTTTTAGTGCTCAATGAACAGAACAATAAAATATCCCCTCTTTCTTCTGTAACTCCTAAAGCGGGAACGTTAGCCCAGAAGGTTAACGGTCTTGCTGCGATTACGACCTTTTTAAATACTATTTTTCTCGCTGATGATTATCAACAAGCGCAAAAAATGATTTTAACACTGGCAGATCATGAATCGGTTATTTGCAAAGATGGTACTTGGTTAAGTACGTACTTTTTGAGGAAAGGAAGTGCAGATAACCTAAATGCAATGCTTCAGTTAACCGATAGTATAACTCGTACATCAGAGAAAGTTGCACAATTACAACTCGATATAACAAGTAACTTAGCCAAAGAAACCCAGCTTACTCATCATAAAGAAGCGTTAATAATTAAGGCTAAGTCACTTAAAGGCGCTATCGATAAATCGTTAACTCAAAACCAATCTTTAAAACAACAAATAGCATTAATTAACCAAGCTTTGCAACAGCGTGATAAACAAAGTGCTATATATCAAAAAGAACTTAATGCCCTTGACGCTTTATTGATTGAGAACAGTAAAATGTTATTGGAGCAAGAGTCCGCTCTAGAACGATTACCAAAAAATGATGCTAATCAGCTTATTGATATCAGTACAGCACAAGAACGTCTGCAAAGAAAAATTCAAGATAGCCAAGCAAGTACTCAGAACTTTCATCAAAAAAAGCATCAGCAAGCACTGATTATTGAAAAATCTAAACATGAGCAATCTCAAGGTAAGTTGTCATTAGCACGTGCACAAGAAAGTATTCAACAATTGACTGAACAACAACTGACGCATCAAAAGGTCATTGAAGATTGTGCATCTCCGTTACAAATTGATGAGCAAAAACTACAAACATGGTTAATTGATGTAGCAAGTCTTGATGAAGAGATAAAGAAAATCAAACATGATACAACGGATACTCAAACGTTGATTAATGAAACTGAGTCAAAAGTTCAGCAAATAACTAAAAAATTAAATAATAAAAAAGAACAAATCAACGCTGTGCATCTTACGGCAGAAAGTTATCGATTACGTGCAGATGCAGCACTTGAACAATTAAACGAGATGCAAGAAAACTTATTGGCTGTACAAGCAACTATGCCTGCTCAGGCTAAAGAAGGGATATGGCAAGCTCATATTGTGAATTTAGGAAAGGATATTGGTCGATTAGGCGCAATAAACTTAGCAGCTATTAATGAGTATCAAATACAATTTGAACGAAAAACATACCTTGATCAACAAGATGAAGATTTAACCCAAGCCATTAATACGTTAGAATTAGCGATTGCTAAAATAGATAAAGAAAGTCGTCATAAGTTTAAAGATACTTTTGAAAAAATTAATAGTGATCTCAAAGCATTATTTCCTAAAGTATTTGGTGGCGGTAGTGCATATTTAGCGTTAACAGATGATGATATGCTTGAAACGGGTGTTACTATTATGGCTAGACCGCCAGGCAAAAAAAATAGTACGATTCATTTATTATCTGGTGGCGAAAAAGCGCTGACCGCATTATCATTAGTGTTCGCGATTTTTAGATTAAATCCAGCACCATTTTGTATGCTTGATGAAGTAGATGCACCACTTGATGACGCTAATGTCAGCCGTTTTTGTAATTTGGTTAGAGAAATGTCTCAAACCGTACAATTTATTTATATTAGTCATAATAAAATAGCGATGGAAATGGCGAGTCAGTTAACGGGTGTAACTATGTTTGAGCCGGGCGTTTCAAGAATGGTAGCAGTTGATATAGATGAGGCCATTGCAATGGCTGAACTTGAATAAGAATAAGAATAATAATAATAAGTAAAAGCTAAACAAAGCTGAAAGTAGAATAATAAAAGGTTATACGATGGAATATAATTTAAAAACAGCATTAATTGTTATTAGTGCTGTGGTGATCACTGCAATATTTGTTCATGGTTTTTGGACGATTAGAAAAAACAAAAACCCATACAAATTGAAAGCAAAATCTAATAATGAAAACGTTGAAACACCGCATCGTGGTTTTGACGGTTCAGGATTTGATCAAGACGGCGTGAGCAAACCTAGAGTGGTAGAAAACCCACTCAACGACGAAGTGTCTCATCAAGAAATTCCCATGCCTGCTACAAGTGATTATGAAGAACAAGCGAGCTCATACCGAGAATTTAATGCAGAAGATAATGAACCAAACTTAGGCGACATGTCTTCTTTAGATAAAATGACTAATAATAAAGAAAACAATGTACCTGATTTACGTGCACAAGAAGAATCATTGTTTGAACAAGTAAAAGCAGAAGAAGCACCTGTTGTTAAAAAAGTTGAAAAAAGCCTTTATCAAACTCCAGTAACAGCAGCTAAACCAACAATAAAGGCTTCATCTTATGTGGCTAAAAAAGCGCCTGTTAAACGAGATCAAATAGAGCTTAACTTTGATGACACAGTAAATAAAAGTGCTTCATCAGTTAAAAAAGATCCTGTACTGACCAAGCGTAAGAAAGTAAATATCGAACCTGAAGTGCTGATTATTTCAGTCGTTATGCCTGAAAGCCAACAAATGTCTGGCGCAGCACTTTTACCAACTTTGTTAACCTTAGGCATGAAGTACGGTGATATGAACATCTTTCATCGTCATGAAGACAATGCCGGTAATGGTAAAGTTACCTTCAGCTTAGCAAATATAATGAACCCAGGTACATTTGATCTAGACAATATGGAAAGTTTTACTACACAAGGTATTAGTCTCTTTATGACATTACCTAGTTGCGGTGAAGCTTCTGTAGTATTTGATCAAATGTTAAATGCCGCTAAGCAGTTGGCTTTAGAATTTGGCGGTCAATTATTAGATGACAAACGTAGTGTGATGACCAAACAAACAGAGCAGCATTACACCAGTAAAATTCGTGAATTTGAGCGCAGAAACTTAATAGCCTCAGCTTAAGGTTAACTAAACCACCGACAGGTTAATTGAATAAATTAACCTGTATTTTCAATTCTTTCAAAAGTAAATAATCTTTATGTCATCAACTGATAACACTATTCGCGTAAAAGAACTTCATCAACAAATTAATCAATTAAATCATCAGTATTACGTGCTTGATGAACCTAGTGTTCCTGATGCTGAATATGATCGTTTAATGCGCGAACTTATTTCGATTGAAATCGCTGACCCTGAATTGAAGTTATTGGATTCTCCTAGCCAAAAAATAGGGGGACAAGCGTTAAAGTCTTTTACTCAAGTAACACATCAAGTGCCCATGTTATCGCTTGATAACGTATTTTCGGCAGATGAATGGCAAGCATTTGCTAAGCGCGTTCAAGATCGACTTTTGTCCAAAGAAACAATTAAGTATTGTGCTGAGCCAAAACTTGATGGTTTAGCGGTTAGCTTACGTTACGAGAACGGTGTTTTAGTACAAGCTGCAACACGCGGTGACGGTGCTGTTGGTGAAAATATTACCGAAAATGTGAGAACCATCAAATCAATACCTTTAAAATTAATGGGAGATAATTACCCCGACATATTAGAGGTTAGAGGCGAGGTTTTCATGCCGAAAGCTAGTTTTAATGCATTGAATGCTCATGCCTTAAAAAAAGGCGAAAAGGGGTTTGCTAACCCTAGAAATGCAGCCGCTGGTAGTTTACGTCAACTTGACTCTAAAATAGCTGCGAAACGCAACTTGGCTTTTTATGTATATGGCATTGGTTATGTCGAACAAGCGTCTAGTCAAACATTAGGTGAAGAGTGGTTAGATAATTCACATTATCATCGCCTTTGTCAGTTAAAGTCGTTGGGTCTACCTATGTGTCCTGAAGTGAAGATACTCGATGATTCGACGCAAGTTGACAGTTTTTATCAACATATTATGCAAGAACGCGACAACTTAAGTTATGAAATTGATGGCACAGTTTTTAAAGTTGATGATATAGCCTTACAACAAAAGTTAGGTTTTGTTGCACGGGCGCCACGTTGGGCAACCGCTTATAAATTTCCAGCTCAAGAAGAAACTACACAATTGCTTGATGTTGATTTTCAAGTAGGTCGAACAGGGGCAATAACGCCTGTTGCGCGTTTAAATCCTATTTTTGTGGGGGGCGTTACTGTGAGTAATGCTACTTTGCATAACCAAGATGAAATTGACCGTTTAGGTATTAAAATCAACGATTTCGTTACTATTAGGCGCGCTGGCGATGTGATCCCGCAAATCGTGAGTGTTCAGCTGCAAAAACGCACTGAAGACTGTCGTGATATCCTTTTTCCTACAAGTTGCCCTGTATGTGATTCTACTGTGGTTAAAGCTGAAGGCGAAGCGATATTACGTTGTACAGGCGGGCTATATTGTGGCGCACAACGTAAAGAAGCGATTAAACATTTTTCTTCACGAAAAGCCCTCGACGTTGACGGTTTAGGCGATAAGTTAGTTGAGCAATTAGTTGATGAAAACCTTATTAAAACGCCTGCTGATTTATTTAAACTGACTGAATTAGACGTAAGTACCATGGATCGGATGGGCAAAAAATCGGCAGACAATTTAATAGCTGGCTTAGCGAAAGCCAGAACAACGACCTTACCAAAGTTTATTTACGCTCTAGGTATTCGAGAAGTCGGAGAAACTACCGCAGCGAATTTAGCGAATTACTTTTTGAATTTTTCTGCGATAAAAGTAGCAAATGAAGAGTTATTGCAAAAAGTACCCGATGTTGGAGCTATTGTTGCAAAAAATATTACTCAGTTTTTTCAACAAGACCATAATATTGAAGTGGTGACTGAGCTTGAAGCTATAATGTCGTGGCCTGATATTGTAATGAAATCTGAAGATGAACAGCCATTAAAAGATCAAACCTTTGTCTTAACAGGTACGTTAACTCAAATGGGCCGTAACGAAGCTAAAGCTGAATTACAAGCACTTGGCGCTAAAGTTTCAGGTAGTATTTCAGTAAAAACACACTTTTTAGTCGCAGGTGAAAAGGCGGGGTCAAAACTTACGAAGGCTCAAGATCTTGGTGTAGAAATACTTACAGAAGATGACCTTATTGCGTTACTTGCAAAATATAAATAAGGTCGTTGTTTATATATTGCCTTTAAATAATGATTAATGCGTAAACAAACAACGTCATAGGTAAAGGCAATATAACAGTAAAGATAATTGCCTCACACCATTCGATAGTAGAATAAAACTTTCTCCACGGTTTATTTTCTTCTTTATTCGACTGTAAAGTTTGAAAGAAGAAAATAAAGCTCGCAACGACGAATGTTTGTAAAGCAGCAAACAAAATAAAAATGGCAAACCACACTAATAAAATGGGTGTGGTTTGTGCTATTTGTTTACTTAAAATCAAAAAAAGCACAAAAGAAAAACCGCTCCATGCTATTAAAATCCAGCGATAAGAAGACAAAGTAATGGCGATGTTATTGAAAAGCTCTGGCGTTAACCTATATTTCATATCATTTCTAAAATACTATAATTGTTAATAATTTTGTCATGCTTAACGCTAGTCTTGCAAGTTCTAAAAATTATTATTAATGAGTAGAACCTAAATCCTCAAAAAAATTTCATTACTTTTATAATTAATTCTTGTGATGAATTTGTGATAACTTCGTGAAGCCTCTGCAACACTTCCTCAGCATAATTGATTTCGAACTAACAATTAGCCAAGGAAATTTATGAACACTCTACTTTCAAACGCGGTAAAGAAAACTACAAAAATTAAAAATACAGCGTTATTTTTATCAACTGCATTATTAATGAGCACTTCAGCTTTAACACAGGCACAAGAACTTGATATTAAGGTAACTAACCTTACTCAAGGTATTCACTTTACACCGATATTAATTGCTGCCCATGATGGCGATACACAATTATTCAAGTCAGGTGAAATGGCGTCATCGGAACTTCAAATGATGGCCGAAGGTGGAGACATTTCTGGATTATCTACGATGTTAACGACAGCTGATAAAGCTGAAAATCCAGCAATGGGATTGTTAGCACCAACTATGTCAACTGAAACAATGTTATCAACTGCAGACGGCAATATGTATTTATCAGTTGTTGCTATGATGCTACCAACCAATGATGGTTTTATCGGATTGAACAGTTGGAAAATACCTACAGAAGCAGGAATGTATACTTTTACTGTGAATGCTTATGATGCCGGTACAGAAGCTAATGATGAAATGATCACAGGTGGCGGTGCTCCAGGCGCTGCAGGTATTCCAGCTGCTCCGGGCATGAATGCAGGAACTGGCGGAACTGGCGTTACAATGACAGAAGACAATGCTTATGTTCACATACATCGTGGAAGCTTAGGTGATGATGATTTAGCGGGTGGAAAAAGTGACTTAGATAATACTGTTCACCGTTGGTTAAACCCTGTTGCTCGTATTACCGTAACGGTTAAATAGAGGGAAATCCCATGATTTCAATCAATAAAAAATTAGCGTTAACCGCACTGGTAACAGTAATGCTTAGTGCATGTGGCGGCTCATCTTCTGACTCTGAAGAGATGGTTGTTGTTGTGCCAGCACCAGATCCTATGTTCACTTATACTTATCAAGTAATTGTTACTAATTTAACGTACGCACAACCAATGTCACCTGTTGCGCTGGTTTTACATAACGAAGGTCAGTTATGGTCTGTAGGTGAAATGGCAAGTGTTGCTTTGGAAAACTTAGCAGAAAGTGGTGATAACTCAGCAGTTTTGGCCGAATCTATTGTTCTTTCTGGACAAGGTGGGGCGGGGCTTATACTACCAGGTATGAGTGAAATGGTTGACGTATCGTATACTGTTTCAGATGAAAATAATGCACCTACCATGTTATCTTTGGCAACAATGTTAGTAAATACCAACGATGCTTTTACAGGTATAAATGCATTAGCTATAAATAATTTAGCTGTTGGCGAAAGTATTTCACTAACAACAAGTTCTTATGACTCAGGAACTGAAAAAAATTCTGAGTTAATGACAACTATTCCTGGTCCTGCTGGCGGAGGAACAGGTGAAGGTTTTAACGCTGAACGTAACGATATTGACAAAGTTGCTATGCATAGCGGTGTTGTTTCTGCTGATGACGGTTTGATGGTTTCAGCATTAACGCAAGCACACCGTTTTGATAATCCAACTTTAGCCGTTATGGTAACTCGCACTGAGTAATTAAGTTAGCGTTAAGTAGAAGTTTAAATACTCACCTACAAAAAGCTTTGCACTTAGGGGTATCCCTATCAAGGCAAGTAGGTGAAGATTTTTTGTTAACCGGTATATTTCAGTCCCTATTTATTTTTTCTTATGAACATAAATAGTGAGTTATACATGGATACCATATTAGTGGTTGAAGATGATCAAGATATTGCAGATTTAATGATTTTGAATCTACAAGAACTTTCATTAACGGTTGAACATTGCTTAACAGGTGAGTTAGCGTTGGAAAAGTTAAGCCAAAATAATTATTCTTTGGTTTTACTGGATGTCATGCTTCCTGGGATCTCAGGTTTAGATGTTTGTCGACAACTTCGTGAACAAAAACCAGAGCAAGTGATCTTAATGATAACGTCTCGTGATAGTGAGATTGATCGTGTATTAGGGCTTGAATTAGGCGCTGACGATTATATGACTAAGCCTTTTAGCGTTCGTGAATTACAAGCTCGTGTTCGTAGCCAACTACGACGGTTACATTTAGTGGCTCAGCGAGAACAAAAAAATACAGAGCAACAGCAACCTGAACAGCATTTGGCAGTTGGCGAATTACAGATCAACAATACAACTCACCAAACGTTATTAGCAGGAAAAGAAATAGAATTAACCTCTACCGAGTTCGATTTACTTTTATTTTTAGCTTCTCACCCAGACCAAGTTTTTTCTCGAGAGCAGCTACTCAGTAATGTATGGGGTTATCATCATAGTGGGTATGAGCATACCGTGAATTCTCATATTAATCGCTTACGTAACAAAGTTGAAATAAATGCCACTAAACCTGAAATTGTACAAACAGTTTGGGGTGTGGGTTATAAATTTAATAAAAAAGGTGTTGCCGCATGAAATTGTCTTTATATCACCGTTTGTCTCTTTCTTTATTGGTGGTATTCATCGCAATTATCAGTGTGTTTTATATTTTGGCGCAACAGCTCGAACAGAAAACAAGATATGAATCAGAGCAAAATTTGCACTTATCTTTAGCTGCGAGTCTAGCGAGAGATAACCCACTATTACAACAAGGAGTTTATGATCACAAAGCGTTGGAAAACTTATTTCATACGTTAATGGTTATGGGGCCAGCCTTCGAATTTTATTTTGTTGACCCTGAAGGTGAAATTATTACACACTCAATTGCTCCAACATTAATAAAACGTACAAAAATTGATTTACTTCCTCTTGTTCAATTAACACAAAATCAAGCATCGTTACCTATTTATGGAGACGATCCACAGCATGTTTCTCGTAAAAAAATATTTTCTGCCGCACCTGTTTTTAATGGTAATAGTTTGCAAGGCTATTTATACGTAATTGTTGCAGGAAAACGTTATGAAACAGCTTTTAACCGTTTGCAGTCAAGTAGGCAAACAGAGCTTTCTATCATGGCAATGTGTGGTGCTATGCTGTTCTTATTTGTGGTGATGTTAGGCATATTTGCATATTTTACTCGTCCATTAAGACGATTGAGCAAAGATATTACAGCACTTCGAGCTGTTGGCTTTGATAATAGTAAAGTTAATCTCGCTAAATGGATGCCGAACAGTCGTAATGAAGTACATCAACTTGGTGAAGCGTTTGAACAAATGGTTAAACAAATTAATCAACAGTTTGATATGTTACAAAAAAATGATGAGCATCGACGAGAATTGTTGGCTGACATATCTCATGATTTACGAACTCCGCTGTCTTCTCTACAGGGGTATATTGAAACACTTGAATTAAATAACGATAGAGTCACCAAAGAGCAAAGACAAAAATATGTTGAAATTGCGTTGAAAAACGCTCAACAATTAAAGGGGCTCATTGATCAAATATTCGAATTAGCTCATCTTGAAAGCGGGCAAGTTTCTCTTAATCTTGAAGCGTTCAATTTAGCTGAACTATTATATGATGTTGTTGCTAAATTTAGTTTACAAACATCGGCTAAGAACATAGATATTAGCATTGTGCCAGAGTGCTCATATACTCAAGTACATAGTGATATTGGCAAATTAGAGCGGGTATTAAGCAATTTATTAGAAAATGCTATTCGTCATACCTCTGAACAAGGAAAAATCACTTTAGTGATTACTGAAATTAATCTAAACCAGTGCCAATTAACTATTACAGATACAGGTACGGGGATTAAAGAAGAAGAGCTACTTTATATCTTTGACACACGTTATCGTGGGAGTAATGCCGTTCAAGACAAAGAAAAACATACAGGGCTTGGACTTGCCATCACTAAAAAATTATTGGAATTATTAAAATCAGATATCAAGGTAACGAGTACTTTAGGGGAAGGAACTACTTTTTCATTCAACTTACGCAAAATTTCTTAATAGGTTTTACTTTAACTGTCGAGTTTTGTTGTTAATTTCCTTATTATAGAGGGAAGGATCTCATTTAAGCTCTTTACCGAAGGAAATATTGTGAAAAATAAAGTTACGCTCTCATTAACGCTTGCAGCACTTGTTGTTTTAGCAAGTTGTGCAAAATCTTCTACTGGCCGAAATCAAATAACCCTTTTCTCAAGTTCAGAGCTTGATCAAATGGGCGCTAGTTCATTTGAGCAAATGAAAGAAAAAGAGAAGATCAGTTCCGACCAAGCTGTGAATAACTATGTACAATGTGTAGCTAAAGCCATTACGATTAATGTGCCTAAATCAGCTCATAACGGCGAATGGGAAGTTGTAGTATTTGACTCTGAACAAGTCAATGCGTTTGCTTTACCAGGTGGTAAAATAGGGGTCTACACAGGGATTTTAAAAGTAGCAGAAAATCAAAACCAACTCGGTGCAATTATTGGACATGAAGTTGGCCATGTTATCGAAAGTCACTCGAATGAACGTATGTCATCGAGTAAAATATCTCAAACAGGTATGGCTGCTGTTGATACTGCAATGGCGATGGGAGATGTTGCAAACCGTAACTTATGGATGTCAGGATTAGGATTAGGCCTGCAATACGGTATATTAATGCCATATGGTCGTACTCATGAAAGTGAAGCAGATATTGTTGGTCAAGACTTAATGGCTAAATCTGGGTTTGATCCATCAGCGGCTATCGACTTATGGCAAAATATGGCAAAGCTATCAACCGATTCTCCGCCAGAGTTTATGTCTACCCACCCATCGAATAAAACGCGTATTGATCAATTAACTGCTCACTTGTCGATATCTCAAACTTTTTATCAAGCGAGCAATGCGCCTAGCTGTAAAAAACCCAATAATATATAGGTTCAATGAGAAAAATTAATTTCTCTTATGAACGAGTCTTTAGATTTAGCTCTTATTTATCAGATGATGAGAACTCTTTATGAATAGCAGTGTCTGAGTTAATAAGGTTCATTTACTCAGTCATTATTATGTTAGTTAAAGGGGCTTTCATAATAAGATGAATTATTAAACAAATATTACTTACTATAGATGAAGCGCTAATTTACTTTTATTACCGGATATTGCCACTCGTCGATTATTTTATCAATCTGTCCTGATACTTTCATTTGATTAATTGAATGGCGTAATTGTTTAATAATTTCTGGAGGCGTTTTTATATTACAGGCAAAATAATAATCTAGTGGCTTTGCATTTAGTTGGTAAACATTTTCAAATATTTTGGGATCTAAATTATTAAATTTTGCGCGATAATTAATAGTAAATCCATCCGCTAAAATTAAATCAATGCTTTCACGTTTAGCTAATAACGTTAACAGTGAATGAGTATTATTTACGACGAATAAATTAACACCTTCTTTGAATCCCTGCCTAATTAATAGTTGGTGAGTCACATCATCACGAATCACTGCGGTCATATATTTCTTAGCATCTTCAAATGACTCTATATTCAAACTTCTTTCAGTTAAACCTATTAGGGATACATTTCGCTCGGCTATGCTATTGACCCAAAGAAATTTATCCTCACGTTCAGGTGTTCTTGCAATAGAATAGATACAGGTGTTTGTTTTATTCAAAGCCATATTATATGACCTAGCCCATGGATATATACTGATATTAAACGTATAGGGCGTGCTTGACAGTGCTGTAGATACTACCTCTGTCGCGAATCCTAATACTTTGGTTGGTGTATCTATTTGAAAAGGAGGTAGGTGTTCTGTTACGACTTCAATATGAGGCTGAGTTGTTATTTCTTGTGAGGTTGACGAAAAGGCTGTTATGCCAAATAGGACAATTACAACTTTTAGTATATAGATTATTTTCATTTTTTTTGAATGCACTTTAATTAAAAAACAAACACGAAAGTGTCAATACTATTAAGTTGATTATACCTGTAAGTAAATAATCCAAGACATAATTACTTGTCATAATAATATCCTTTTAGTGCCTGTTACTTTTCCTAAGCAGGAATTTCATTGTTCACGGTGTTACCTCCGTGTCATACCGATAGAAGAACAGGCACAAAGAATAAATTGAACGATAGAAAACAGCAAGTATTCACTTCCATTTTATATTCTTTATTACAAATAAGACTTCTAAAATAATCATGAAATTGCCAACATCAAAAAAAGCACTATATAAGTAATCTTAAGTCAAAATTATTTAGTTATACGCCAAAAAGCAATACTCGCAACAACCAGTAATATCATCGGATAAAAAGCGCTTGATACTACTTCTATAGGAGATATTTTCAATGTTGCTCCTAATAATAAAGCTTGAGCTCCATAAGGAAGCAATCCTTGATTAATACAGGCGTAAATATCTAATAAACTAGCAGAGTGAGCAGGGCTAACGTCGCCGTCGTCAGCGAGTTCTTTTGCTGTTTCACCTGTTACGATAATTGATACGGTATTGTTAGCGGTGAAAAAATTACACGTAAAAGCTAAAGTCGCAATGCCTAAACCAGCTGCACGCTTTTTGTTATTTGGATTAAGTTTGCGGGCGAAACCTTCAATAGCATCAGTTAATGCAGCTAAACCACCTTGTCGTTTAATAAGTTCGCTTAAACCACCAATAAATAGCGAGAGAATGAAAATGTCCTGCATACTGCCAAAACCAGTATTTATATCATTTACCCAAGTTGATAATTGATAACCATTGTCGTACATACCAATTCCTGCAGCGAGAATAATACCTACAATTAATACGAGGAAAACATTTATCCCCATAAGTGCTAGCGTTAAAATCACAAGGTAAGGGACCAAACCTAGGACATTGATATTTTCAACTTGTTCATGAGGAATACTTACCCCCATTGAAGCATAAATAATTAAGCATAAAAGTGCGGCGGGTACGGCAAATTTAAAATTAACTTTAAACTTGTCTTTCATTTGTGCACCCTGGCTTCGAGTGGATGCAATAGTGGTGTCGGATATTATCGATAAATTATCACCAAAAATAGCACCCGAAATAATACAACCCGCAACAATTGAAGCATCTAAATCTGCAGACTCTATAAAGCCTAATGCTACAGGAGCAATCGCGGCAATCGTCCCCATTGATGTACCCATCGCTGTCGCTAAAAAAGCAGCGACAAGAAATAAGCCGGGCAGTAATAAATAATCGGGGAAAAATGATAAGCCTAATTGCACGCTCGCATCAACACTACCTGTTGCTTTAGCGACTACTGCTAAAGCACCAGCGAGTAAATAAATCACACACATAGTAATGATGTTTGAATGACCAGCACCAGAGATGAACTGATTCACTTGATCATTAATACTGTCTTTCCCTAAGTACACAGCGACCAATATGGCAGGAATAATGGCGACACTGGCAGGCAGTTGATAAAAAGCGAAATCAACACCTTGCAAGGTAAGCACAATGCCGGTACCGAGGAATATACCCAGAAAAACGGCAAAAGGTAATAAGCTTAGTAAACGCTTTTCAGGAACAGGTATTACTACATCAGTACTCATAAAATTTATCTTTAACATTAAGTTAACGCTAGTCTATCGTAATATTTAACGATAGCAAAACGATAAAGAGATGGCTCCCATAACAGGAAATTATATAAAATAACAAAATGTCTTAAATTCAGGGTACAGACACGCGACAGTTTATGTTAAACTTTCGCGAATTTTTTATCCAATCACCGTTTTACACAAAAATTGTGTAGGTGAAAACATAAGTGAATATCATGTCAGAAAATACATTTGAAACTATTGAACAACGTGTAAGTTATGGTGTAGGTCGTCAATTAGGTGATCAATTACGTAATAACCCTTTTAAAGAATTTGACGTTTCTGCTGTACAAGCAGGTTTGGCTGATGCGATTGCTAACACAGCAAGCCAAGTATCAGACGAAGATTTAAATGCAGCATTTTCTGTTGTTTCTAAAAAAATGCAAGAATTAGAGCAAGCCGCAGCTAAAGAAAAATCAGCTGAAGGCGAAGCATACTTAGTTGAAAACGCTAAGCGTGACGAAGTTACTGTTACTGAATCTGGTCTTCAATATGAAGTATTAGCAACAGGCGAAGGCGAAATACCAACTGCTGCAAGCACTGTGCGTACTCATTATCACGGTACATTCATTAATGGCGACATTTTTGATAGCTCTGTAGATCGCGGTCAACCTGCTGAATTTCCAGTAGGCGGCGTTATCCCTGGTTGGACTGAAGCATTGCAGTTAATGACTGAAGGTTCTAAGTGGCGTTTATACGTACCTTACAATTTAGCTTACGGTGAGCAAGGCTCACAAGGTGCAATACCTCCATACTCAACATTGGTATTTGATGTTGAATTATTAGCAATTGTTAGCTAATTATTTTTAAAGCCCTCCGTTGAGGGCTTTTTTATGGGCGTAGAAAAGAACAAAGTAATAAAGTAGGAAGGTATGTTAGAACAAGCACTTATAAAACTATTTAAAGATTATATTTCTGCATTTGAACAATATAACTTTACTGCAGCACAGGCTTGTTATCATTTACCTTGTACATTACATACGCCTGACAAAATTGCTTATTTATCAGATAGTGAAAGTTTCGATAAAGAATTTGAAGAAATATTTATCGTATTGGAACATGCTAAAACGAAAAAGATAATACCGACTTCGGCAAGTTTTAATAACTCCATTAATTCGTCTGTTGATGTTTGTGTTGATTGGGCCTTTATTGATGATAAAGGTGAGGTTTTTGCTGACTTCACTGCTTTTTATCATGTTATTAAAATAGCTGAGCAATTTAAAATTGTGAGTGTCGTTTCTCACGACTTATCAAATAGTGTTGAATTGGAATTTCCGTTAATGCTTGTGCGTTAAAATACTTAATACATTAAATAAATTTATAGAGAATAAAAATGAAAGTAAAAGTAGCCATTTTAGGGTGCAGCGGTCGAATGGGACGCAACTTAATTCAAGCTGCCGTTGAGCACCAATCTATTGAGCTAGTGGGTGGAAGCGTTCGAGAATCATCATCATTTGTTAATTTCGATTTAGGTGAATTAGCTGGTATTGGCGCGATTGGACAAAAAACTTCAACACATTTAAATGACCTTCTTAATGCTGATGTTTTTATTGATTTTACTTCTATTGAAACAACATTAGAAAATATTAAATGGTGTCAGCAGCATAATAAAGCACTGGTTATCGGCACTACAGGATTTAGTGACGAGCAAGTGAGTATTATTGAAAAAGCAGGGGAGAACATGCCTGTGATTTTAGCGCCGAATACCAGCGTCGGCGTTAATTTAATGTTTAAACTGCTAGAAGTTACCGCAAAAGCAATTGGTGACTATACTGATATAGAAATATTTGAAGCACACCATAGATTCAAGAAAGATGCTCCATCAGGAACAGCAGTAAAAATGGGGCAGGTAATAGCCGATACTTTAGGTCGAGACTTAAATAAAGTCGCGGTTTATGGTCGCGAAGGTATTACAGGTGAACGAGATAAAGAAACTATAGGCTTTGCTACCGTTAGAGCGGGAGATATAGTTGGTGAACATACAGCGTTTTTTGCTGATATTGGAGAACGGTTAGAAATCACCCATAGAGCAAGTTCTAGAATGACTTTTGCTCTGGGTGCGATGAGAGCCGCATTCTGGTTAAGTGAAGCGGATAATGGCTTTTATGATATGCAAGATGTTTTAGGATTAAAATAAACAAATATTAGAGAAAACAGTTACTTTTGGCTGTTTTAACTGAATAATCAATTAAACGCTTAGTTTTTACAATTATCACTAGACGAATATGTGATACAAGCGTAAAATAAGTGGATTTTGTCAAAAATTTAGTCATTCGGTTAATAATAACGAAATTTTTGACATTTTTTGTGGGTGTTTCAATAGAAACAGCCGATACGTAATTTATACTTAATGATGTGTTTAGTTGTACATCGTTAAGCTTCTTTCTTCTTTACGGAGGTTAAATTGACTAAATCTGCCATTTTAGTGCTTGAAGACGGCACTGTATTTAAAGGCACCGCTATTGGTGCAGACGGAGCGGCTGTTGGTGAAGTAGTATTCAATACTTCAATGACCGGTTACCAAGAAATTCTTACCGACCCATCATATGCAGAGCAAATTATTACCCTAACTTACCCGCATATCGGTAATACAGGTACCAATAGTGAAGATGAAGAATCAGACACTATTTGGGCAAAAGGTTTAGTTATTCGTGACTTACCGCTTTTAGCGAGTAATTTTCGAAATGAACAAAATTTAAGCGACTACCTAAAAGCACGTAATATCTTAGGTATAGCAGATATAGATACGCGTAAATTAACGCGAATTCTTCGTGAAAAAGGTGCGCAAAACGGTTGTATCATGACAGTTGATGCAATCACAGAAAGCGCAGAAACAGACGCTTTAGCTCAAGCGAAAGCATTTCCAGGCATTAAAGGTATGGATTTAGCCAAAGTTGTTTCAACGAAAGAACAATACCAATGGACAGAAGGCAGTTGGGAATTAGGAAAAGGTCATATTACCCCTGAAAACTCACAGTTTCATGTAGTTGCCTACGATTTCGGTGCTAAACGCAATATTCTACGTATGTTAGTCGACCGTGGTTGTAAAGTTACGGTTGTTCCAGCTCAAACATCTGCAAGCGACGTTTTAGCCATGAACCCTGATGGAATATTTTTATCAAATGGTCCTGGTGATCCTGAGCCATGTGATTATGCAATCTCTGCAATTCAATCATTTTTAGAAACAAAAACCCCAATCTTTGGTATTTGTTTAGGCCATCAGTTACTTGGCTTAGCAAGTGGTGCTGGTACAGTTAAAATGAAATTTGGTCATCACGGTGGCAACCATCCGGTTAAAGATTTTGAGCGTAATGTTGTAATGATTACAGCGCAGAACCATGGTTTTGCAATTGATGAAAACAAAATGCCTGAATATTTAAAAGTAACGCACGTATCGTTATTTGATAATTCAATTCAAGGCGTTCATCGCACAGATAAAGCAGCCTTTAGTTTTCAAGGTCATCCTGAAGCAAGCCCTGGGCCTGCAGATGCTGCACCATTATTTGATCATTTCATCGACTTAATGAACGATGCAAAAGCTTAGCACTTAAACAAGATATAAGAGAGAACTGAAAAATGGCAAAACGTACTGATTTAAAAAGTATCTTGATCTTAGGCGCTGGCCCAATTGTTATTGGTCAAGCATGTGAATTTGATTATTCAGGCGCTCAAGCTTGTAAAGCACTTCGTGAAGAAGGCTACCGAGTTATTTTAGTTAACTCAAATCCAGCAACAATTATGACTGACCCAGAAATGGCCGATGCAACATATATCGAACCTATTCATTGGGAAGTTGTGCGTAAAATTATTGAAAAAGAACGTCCTTGTGCCGTATTACCTACGATGGGTGGTCAAACGGCTTTGAACTGTGCTTTAGAGCTTGAAGCTAAAGGCGTATTAAAAGAATTTAATGTTGAAATGATCGGCGCAACAGCCGATGCAATTGATAAAGCAGAAGATCGCTCTCGTTTTGATAAAGCAATGAAAGCAATTGGTTTAGACACGCCAAATGCTGAAATTGTACATACTATTGAAGAAGCACACGCAGCAAGTAAAATATTAGGCTTCCCTTGTATTATTCGTCCTTCATTCACTATGGGTGGAACAGGCGGCGGTATTGCATACAATGTAGAAGAATTTACTGAAATATGTACGCGTGGTTTAGACCTTTCTCCAACCTCAGAATTATTGATTGATGAATCATTAATTGGTTGGAAAGAATATGAAATGGAAGTGGTTCGCGACAAAAATGATAACTGTATCATTATTTGTTCGATTGAAAATTTCGACCCAATGGGCATTCACACTGGTGATTCTATAACGGTTGCTCCAGCGCAAACGTTAACGGACAAAGAATACCAAATCATGCGTAATGCATCGATTGCGGTATTACGTGAAATCGGTGTTGAAACAGGTGGTTCGAACGTACAATTTGGTATTTGTCCTAATACTGGCCGTATGGTTATTATTGAGATGAACCCGCGTGTTTCTCGTTCATCTGCACTTGCTTCAAAAGCAACCGGTTTCCCTATTGCCAAGATTGCTGCAAAATTAGCTGTAGGTTATACGCTTGACGAATTAACTAATGATATTACTGGCGGTGCAACACCTGCTTCATTCGAGCCAACAATTGATTATGTTGTAACTAAAATACCACGTTTTAACTTTGAAAAATTTGCAGGCTGTGAAGACAGATTAACGACGCAAATGAAATCAGTTGGCGAAGTTATGTCAATTGGTCGTAATCAGCAAGAATCACTGCAAAAAGCATTACGTGGCTTAGAAGTTGGCGTTAATGGTTTTGACTCTATGGTTGATGTAACTCAACCCGGTGCTAAAACTAAAATTATGCACGAGCTTCAAGAAGCCGGTTCAGACCGTATTTGGTATGTAGCAGACGCCTTTCGTTTAGGTTTAACCGTTGATGACGTATTTCGATTAACCATGATTGACCGTTGGTTCTTAATTCAAATTGAAGATATTATTTTAGAAGAAGCTAAAGTCGCTGAAGGTGGTTTAAAAGTTTTATCAGCTGATTATTTACGTAAACTAAAACGTAAAGGCTTTGCTGATTCTCGTCTTGCTGATTTAATTGGTGTTGCTGAAGCTGAAGTGCGTAAGAAGCGTCATAAAGCTAATATTTTCCCAGTTTACAAACGTGTTGATACCTGTGCTGCAGAATTTAGTTCAGACACAGCTTACATGTATTCAACATACGACGAAGAGTGTGAAGCAAACCCGACAGATAAAGAATCAATCATGATCTTAGGTGGCGGTCCAAACCGTATTGGCCAAGGTATTGAATTTGATTACTGTTGTGTACATGCAGCTTTAGCTTTACGTGAAGACGGTTATGAAACCATTATGGTGAACTGTAACCCTGAAACAGTGTCAACAGATTACGATACTTCAGACCGATTATACTTTGAATCAATCACTTTTGAAGATGTGCTAGAAATTGTACGCATTGAAAAGCCTAAAGGCGTAATCGTGCAATATGGCGGTCAAACACCACTTAAATTAGCACGTGCTTTAGAAGCGGCTGGTGTACCAATTATCGGTACGTCTCCTGATGCAATCGATAGAGCTGAAGATAGAGAACGTTTCCAACAAGCGGTTGACCGTTTAGGTTTACTACAACCAGAAAATGCGACAGTTACCTCATTAGATGAAGCTATGGCAAAAGCCGAAGCAATTGGTTTTCCTTTAGTTGTTCGCCCATCTTATGTATTAGGTGGTCGTGCGATGGAAATCGTTTATGACTTAGACGATTTACGTCGTTATATGACAGAAGCGGTAAGTGTTTCAAATGACTCTCCAGTATTGCTTGATCATTTCCTTGATGATGCAATTGAAGTTGATATTGATCTTGTTTGTGACGGCACCGATGTCGTTATTGGCGGCATTATGCAACACATTGAGCAAGCAGGCGTTCACTCAGGTGACTCAGCATGTTCATTACCAGCATATAGTTTAAGCCAAGATGTACAAGATATTATGCGTCAACAGGTTACTGATTTAGCCTTTGAACTTGGTGTTATTGGTTTAATGAATACGCAAATGGCTGTTAAAGATGGCAAGGTTTATTTAATTGAAGTAAACCCTCGTGCTGCTCGTACAATTCCCTTTGTTTCAAAAGCGACAGCTGTACCTTTAGCTAAAGTCGGTGCTCGTGTTATGGCTGGCAGAACATTGAAGGAACAAGG
>Ga0209825_1000391_pt1 | contig 34510 bp, 26 predicted proteins | sample EN8Hudsemesocosm_FD_184631 | JGI IMG/M metagenome (GOLD analysis project Ga0209825, IMG submission 184631) | Methane-oxidizing microbial communities from mesocosms in the Hudson Canyon - EN8B Hudson Canyon (SPAdes) (version 2) | ecosystem: Environmental > Aquatic > Marine > Cold seeps | place...
CTTGATAAAGGTTTTGTCTAAGCTTATATAACAGTATCAAATCGTTAAAAAGGTGTGCTTTGCACACCTTTTTTCGTTGGGGCTTTGTATTAATTGGTGCGCCTATCGCCTTAGGATGGATGTCGGAAAGCTGATACGGTCAACGTAGGGTATCAAATCCTTATAGGGTGTGCTCTGCGCACCGTTTTTCGATAGGTTTTGTATCAATTGGTGCGCAAGCACACCCTATAGAAATCGGAATGCGTAAATTTTCCTCGTACATCTTATCTTTCGATAATCGCCGTGATGTCTTTATTGTCAGAAAAGGGTTCATCTAGCATTTATAGGGTGTGCTTGCGCACCGTTTTTTCGGTAGGCTTTGTATCAATTGGTGCGCAAGCACACCCTATAGAAATCGGAATGCGTAACATTTTACCTTGTACGTCTTATCTTTCGATAATCGCCGTGATGTATACATCGCCAAACAAAGGCTTATCTAGGCGTTTATAGAGTGTGTTTGCGCACCGTTTTTCCGGAAGGTTTTATATTAAATGGTGCGCAGGGCGCACCTATAGAAGCCGGAAAGCTTATGCTTCAATAATAGCTGTAGTATCTTCACCGCCAAACGCATTTAATACATCTGGAATTAAGCGATCAAACTCAAGTGTCATAATGGCGAAACTTGCGTCAAATGCACTGGCTGCATCTTCTGCGTTCGCGTCATCTAGTTGATCTTGTAATACATCACCAAACTTTATACGTTTAATACCTAGATCAGACCCTAGCATGAAGGTAACATTTTCTTGCCATTCAACTGCGAGCTTTGTGACTTCCATGCCAGACTTAATTTGTTGTTCAATTTGTTCTTGGTCTAGCTCTAGGCCTTTGTATTTAATGCTACCTTTTTCTTCGCCTGTAGAGGTTAGTTCGCATTCATAACCAACAGTAAAATTTTCAGGTAAGCTTGAATCTTTGGTTACCCAGTGGGTCATGACCGAGCTAGGTGCTTGTTTAACAACTGGGAGGCGAATAGGTAATGAGCCAATAGTCTTACGTAAGTAGCTGGTGAATTCATCAGCAACCTTAGCTGATGCAGTGTTAATGACCATATAGCCTTTGCTGGGTGAAAGGTATGCAAAATGGCGGCTAGTACGTGTAAATGACTTGGGCAGCAGCTGGAGGGTTATTTCTTCTTTAAGGTCAGCTTTTTCTTTTCGTGTTACTTTACGGTGTTGCTCTTCTTCGATTTGGTTTACTTTTTCTTGTACTTGTTCGTTGACCACTGAGCCCGGTAAAATTCGTTCTTGCTTCTGAAGACATATCATCCAATAATCTTGCGATATATGAACGAGTTGGTCAGAATGTTTTTGTAGCGGACTGGTCCATCCTAATTGATATATATCATTAGGGCCGCAGGGGCTAAAAGGTGATTCACTCAGAAGAGTTTCTAATGCATCGCTGCTTGTTTCAAAGGGTTTGCTAAAACGATAAAAGAGAATATTTTTAAACCACATATGACGTTAACTGCCTTTGTCTTGTTGATAGAATGTACTTGTCGATTGAAATTAAATAAGGTTTTTATGTATTATGCGTATCAAATATTCGCTTGCCAAGCGTTAATATAAGCTACTTTAATTTGGAAATATAAGTGTCTGAAAATAAAGAAAAAGATAATAAAATTCTTTTGTTGTATTCAACGTCAGGGTGTCATCTATGTGACCAAGCCAAGACGCTTGTTGAACAGATCGTTTTACCACAGCGGTTTGTTTTAAAAATTATTGATATCGCAAATGATGATGCACTATTCGAAAAATATGGTATTCGTATTCCTGTGATAAAATTTGAGCATGCTCAACAAGAACTCTCCTGGCCGTTTGATTTAGTTGACTTGACCGAATATTTAGTCGTGGAGCTAAGTCACGACTAAAAGGTTTGCGGGGTGTTTAGAGTGTTATTGATAATGAGGGGCGGCACTCATCATTCACTTCACCTACTACCAGTCTCTAGTGGAGTAGTTAGTTGGCGTTAAAATTGTGTCGCTCGCAGTTTCTAAGATCTCAGGGTAGTCTAAGGTGTAATGCAAGCCTCTGCTTTCCTTTCGTTGAATGGCAGAGCAGATAATTAAATCGGCAACAGTTACGAGGTTTCGTAGTTCAAGTAAATCATTGGTGACACTGTAGTTGCTGTAATAATCCAGAATTTCCTGATGTAATAAATCAACTCGATGCTTTGCGCGTTGTAAGCGTTTATTCGTGCGTACAATACCAACGTAATCCCACATAAAGCGACGCAGTTCGTCCCAGTTATGGGCGATTACAACATCTTCATCTGAATCGGTTACTTGTGATTCATCCCAGACTGGGGCTTCAGGAGGTAAGGGTATTTGATCAATTTTATAGTTTATATCTTTTGCTGCTTCTTGGCCGTAAACAATACATTCAAGTAATGAATTACTTGCCATACGGTTTGCGCCATGAAGGCCTGTAAACGAAGCTTCGCCTACTGCATATAACTGATTGATGTCAGTCCTACCCCGATAATCTACCATAATGCCACCGCAGGTATAATGTGCTGCAGGTACAATGGGGATTGGTTCTTTGGTGATATCAATACCAAAGCCAAGGCAGGTTTCATAAATAGTAGGGAAGTGCGATTTAACGAAATCGTCAGGTTTGTGGCTGATATCGAGTAATAAGTGATCTGCACCTATACGTTTCATTTCATGGTCGATCGCACGTGCAACGATATCTCTTGGCGCAAGTTCTAACCTGTCATCAAATCGGTGCATAAATCGTTCACCGTTGGGCAGTAACAAATGGCCGCCTTCACCACGTACAGCTTCAGTGATCAAAAAAGACTTTGCTTGTGGATGATATAAACATGTGGGGTGAAACTGATTAAATTCCATATTGCCCACTCTACAACCGCTACGCCAAGCCATTGCAATGCCGTCACCACTAGCGCCATCTGGGTTACTGGTATATAAGTACGCTTTACTTGCACCACCGGTCGCGATAATGACAAAGCGTGCTCGAAACAACTCTACGTGATTATCATCACGATTAAGTACGTATGCGCCGACACACCTGTTGCCTGGTAAACATAATTTCTTGTGAGTGATTAAATCAATGGCGACTCGGTTTTCGTGAATGTCGATATTCTTAGCAGCCAATGCCTGATCACACAAAGAGTTAGAAATGGCTAGTCCTGTGGCATCGTCAGCATGAACTACTCTACGGTGGCTATGCCCGCCTTCCTTGGTTAAGTGATAATCATCAGGTGCGCCGGATTCATTGTTTTTCGTGAAATCAACGCCTTGATTTATCAACCATTCAATACTTTTTCGGCCATTTTCGGCTGTTTGTCGTACTGCGTCCTCATTACACAAGCCTGCGCCTGCGTTGAGTGTATCTTTAATATGCGACTCAATATCGTCGTCATCACTTAGTACGGCTGCAATGCCACCTTGCGCCCAAGGCGTAGAGCCACTTGCGAGTGATGCTTTAGAAATTACGGCAACTGATACATTTTGGTTTAGGCATAGTGCAGCGCTTAATCCAGCGGCACCACTGCCAATAATAAGAACATCGTATAAAAATGAGGCTTGCATAGTATGTGGTCTTTAAAAAAATCAACGCACATTATTAACGGATTGAACTAAATTGCAAATCTCTAGTCTCTTTAATTAACGAATATATTTTTAAGAACAGTCTCAAGTGGCTGAATAGGGTGTCAAAATGTCGAGCAGTCTTGCTTTAATACGTAAAATGGACGTAAGTTCTTTGGTAGAAAGTAGCACTTTGGAAAGTACGTATGGCAATCAGGTCAAAGGCGTTTTAATTTCAGCGCTTCTAGGTGATAATGCAGACAGTTATGATTGTCAGACACCGTTAGGAACTAAAAATACTCCAAAGCTTATGTATCGATCTCATTCAGCACCACTAAACGATAGCGCCTCAGCTCTTTCAGTAGATCAGAAGTTAGTGCTGCGTGTTCAGAAAGGCGATAAAAAAGCCTTTGATATGCTGGTGATTAAATACCAAGGAAAAGTCGCATCGATTATTTCTCGTTACGTTAAAGATCATCATGAAATTGCTGACGTAAGCCAAGAAGCATTTATTAAAGCGTATCGTGCACTTGAAAAGTTTAGAGGGGAAAGCGCCTTCTATACTTGGCTTTATCGAATAGCGATTAACTGTGCAAAGAATTACTTAACGTCTAAAGGGCGTCGACCACCTTCAGCCGATGTAGATGTAGATGATGCCGAGTATTATTCGGGCAATCAGCGTTTGAAAGAAATTGCGACACCTGAAAGCTTGTTACATAAAGAACAGTTAGAGAAAGTGGTCAATGATGCCATTGCGGCATTACCCGAAGACCTACGTGTTGCGTTGACGCTCAGAGAATTCGATGGTTTAAGTTATGACGAAATTTCTGATGTGATGGATTGTCCTGTGGGTACAGTTCGCTCTCGGATTTTTCGAGCAAGAGATGCAGTGGATAAAGAAATTCATGCGCTGACGAGGGACAGCTAATGTCTATTGTTAATAATCTGTTTTTTTATCAAGGCACACTAAATTGGGGGAATAGATATGGATGATCGTTTAAAGGAATCTATATCCGCGTTAATGGATGATGAAGCCAATGAACTTGAGCTTCAACGTGTATTATCTCATGCTGATCAAGATGAATTACTAGATACATGGAAGACTTACCATCGCGTACAATCTGTTTTACACCATGAACAGGAAGACTTTTTAGCTATCGATATTAGTCAGTCTGTTTCTCAAGCGATTGCGCAAGAAGCACCTTTAAAGTTAAATAATGATCTAACGGAAACGGTTGAAGCAACGTCAGATTTAGCAAATGAGTTGCCTTCATCATTAAGTGCATCAATACCGTTATCAACGACTGAACAGCTACTTGAAAATAGAGCTAAGGTTCGTTCCGCCTCCAAACTTATGACTAAAATAAGTAGCGGATTCGCAATTGCAGCGAGTGTATTTGTAGCGTTCTTTTTTGTGTTACAAAATGGTGTTGATGGGCAAGCGGGCTTAAATGATAACCTGCTTGCTACAATCTCTACTGGCACCACCACGACAGGGTTTCAAAATGTTAATTTATTAACAGTATCTTCTGAGGATACTAGTGTTTCAGAGAAACAGCCTAAAATAATTGTAGAATTTACAGAGGAACATGCGCGTAGATTTAATGAGTATCTACTTCGCCATGCTGAACATTCGGTTGCCAGCTCTCATGCGGGAATGATGCCGCTGGCACGTGTTGCTAGCGTAAATGCAGTTGGAATTTAAAAGGTTTTGGCAATTAATATGAAATTTTTGAGTAATAGAAGGGGGTATTTAGCCGCAATGAGTCTGTTTCCATTAGTGCAGGTTCTTTTGGGTGCGCTGCTGCTCTCAAGTATAGCCAATGCAGACACCTTATCTGAAAGTGCTGTGGCTGAGAATTATTCATCAGAGAATACCCCTGAACAATGGCTTGAAAAGATGCAGTCGGCTTCTATGGAGGAAAACTATCAAGGTACATTTATGTTTTCCAGAGGGCAGATGTCTAGCTCCATGAGTATTGTTCACCGATACCAAAATGGTGAAGAACAAGAGTTGTTAAAGCAGCTTGATGGTGAAATGGGTGAAATTGTACGACAGGGGAACCAAGTGATGTGCGTGTTTCCTGACAACCGTGTTGTGCAGCTTGAAAAGGCTCAGTATTCAAACAAAATTGTGCAGTCATTTTCAAACTTTATGCCTGATCAGAAAAATTACCAGTTACAGAGTTTAGGTGAGTGCCGTCAAGTAGAGCGACCTTGTATAAAATTAGCGATAAAGGCAGTTGATGAGCACCGTTATAGTTATTTTCTTTGGCTAGATAAAGAAACAGGTTTGTTATTAAGGTCTGCCTTAACAAACAATGAAGGGGTTGATCTAGAGCGTTTTCAATACACTAATATTACCTTTCCAGATGAAATTAGTGATAAGGCTTTAGAGCCGATGAACTCGGGTTCTTTGATTAAGCATGTTATGATTCCGGCAGTTCAAAAAGATATGAGTTGGCCATCTAAAATGATGTGGAAAACAGATTGGGCGCCATCTGGTTTTATGTCAATAAACGGTAAGGATCCCTTAGGTGGTAATGTACTGGTATTTAGTGATGGTCTTGCTAATTACAGTGTTTTTATTGAAAAAACAGAAGATGATATGATGCCAGAAGGCGCCTCACAAGTTGGCGCTACTGTCGCCTATGCACAAACATTAACCTTTAATTCTCATCAATATAGTGTGACTGTTATCGGTGAAATACCGGCTATGACAGCAATGTTAGTGGCTGAATCTGTAAAACCAAAGATGCAATAAGTACCTTAGATAGCATTTTACTGATAAAAAGATTAAAACATGATTGAAGAACAAGCGCTTGTTTTAAGTGAGGCAAAGCACGGCTATGTGAATGTCAAAATTCATCGACAAAGTGCGTGTGAAAGCTGTCAATTAAAATCAGGATGCGGGCAGAGTGCGTTGACAAAAATGTCGAGTAATAAATGTATTGAGTTGAGTGTGTTGAACACTATCAATGCTAAACCCGGCGATCTTGTATCCTTATCCATTTCAGAGCAAGGTCTGTTAAGTGCTTCTTTATTAATGTTCATGATGCCTTTATTAGCTATGCTTGGGGTATCTGTTTTTACTAGAAGTGTACTAGCTTGGTCAGACGGTGCTGTAGCGATTAGTGGCTTATTCTCATTATTATTTGGTTTTGCTTATGCTCGATATTATGCACAAAAGCATTCGGATGATGAACGATTTAGGCCGGAAATGGTGCGAGTAAATGCTACAACCTCTCCTTAAACTTAATTATTACTTCGCTCTTAACTATCTTTAAGTTGAAAAGCACGGTTTAAAGCCCAAACTATATAATCTACCTCAAAAATATCTAAGTGTCTTTATGGCACTCTCTAGGAGTACTCATGGGTTATAGAAAACTAACGATCGGGTTGTTTTGTTTAATTAACATTTTTAGTTATAACGTATTTGCATCCAGCCTCCCTGACTTTACTGAGTTGGTAGAAGAGCATTCTGAGTCCGTGGTTAACATTAGTACGGTTAGTCATGTTGATCAGTCTTCACAATTTCAAAGTGATATGAGTCAGTTACCTGAAATATTCAAACACTTTTTTGGCGATATGCCTGACCGTGATGACCGGCAACACGGGAATAAAGATAAAAAGAAAGTTCAATCAATGGGCTCTGGTTTCATTGTAAGCGAAGATGGTATCGTTCTTACCAATAATCATGTGATTGATGGTGCTGATGAAATTTTTGTCCGTTTTAATGATCGAAGAGAATTGAAAGCGAAATTAATTGGTTTTGATAAACGTTCAGATTTAGCCGTTTTAAAAGTTGAAGCTGATGATTTACCGGCTGTGAAATTGGGGAAGTCTAAAGAGTTAAAAGTAGGGGAATGGGTTTTTGCGATTGGCTCACCTTTTGGTTTTGATCATACCGTAACGGCAGGCATTGTTAGTGCGAAAGGGCGTAGTCTGCCGAATGAGAATTATGTACCATTTATCCAAACCGATGTTGCGATTAATCCGGGCAACTCGGGTGGGCCTTTGTTTAATATGGATGGTGAAGTGGTAGGTATTAACTCTCAAATATACACTCGGTCTGGTGGGTTTATGGGGGTGTCTTTTGCTATACCTATTGATATAGCAATGGAGGTTGTAGACCAGCTTAAAGATCAAGGTTATGTCTCTCGAGGCTGGCTAGGTGTATTGATACAAGAAGTGAGTAAGGGGCTAGCGGAATCATTTGGTTTAGATAAGCCTTATGGTGCACTTGTATCGCAAGTGCTTGATGGTTCACCTGCACAAGATGCTGGCTTAAGCACAGGTGATGTGATCATTCAGTATAATGGTGAAGAAATTGGTTTTTCTTCAGAGCTTCCACAGTTAGTTGGTCGTACAAAAGTGGGCGATGAAGTTGAGCTGGTAGTAATTAGAAATGGAAAAGAAAAAGACATCACACTTAAAATTGGCGAGCTTCCTGGGGCAGATAAACCCGCTTCTGAAATTGCCAAGTCGAACGCCAAAAAGAGTAATCGATTAGGTGTAAATGTAAAAATATTGGATGATAGAACGTTAGAACAAATGAACCTTGATGCAGGTGCTCAAGTGGTTCAAGTGCTGGGTCAAGCTGCTAGAACTGCCGGTATACGTTCAGGAGATATTATTTCTCGTTTAAATAATCAACGTTTCACATCGATGCCTGAATTTTTAACGGTAGTTGAAAACCTACCAAGCAATAGATTTGTACCCGTATTAATCATCCGACAAGGTAATCCTTTATTTCTTGTTGTTAAAATTAAAGAATAATGAAGTGCTGAGGTATGGCCTTAAAACGCAGTACTCAATTTTTCGAGTTCTAGGTTTATGTTTGTAACGATGTTGAGTATTTTTATACCTACATTTTTTCTTGTGTCGATCACGCCAGGTATGTGCATGATGCTTGCTTTTACCATGGGGATGAGTATCGGCTTACGGCGCGCTATGTGGATGATGACTGGTGAGCTGCTAGGCGTTGGTTTGGTTGCCTCACTTTCAGCTGTTGGCGTAGCAACCATTATGCTTAATTACCCGAACCTATTTGTTTTTTTAAAGTATGGTGGAGGCGCTTTTTTATGTTATCAGGGTCTACAGCTATGGTTATCTAGAGGTAAATTGGCTTTCAAATTGGAGGGGAGTAGCTTTCAAGGCTTCTCTAGAAAAGAGCTTGCTTTGCAGGGTTTTATTACCGCGATTGCCAACCCTAAAGGCTGGGCATTTTTTATTGCCTTACTACCGCCTTTTATAGACTATGATCAACACATCCCGACACAGTTAATGACTCTGATTCTAGTTATTTTGATGCTAGAATTTTTATGTTTACTGATTTATGCCGGAGGAGCAAGTCGTTTACGCGCACTATTAGTCAATAGTGGTAACGTTAAGTTTATTAATCGTATTGCAGGAAGCTTAATGTTGGGCGTGGGGATTTGGCTAGCAATGAGCTGATTTTTATATCAGTTCAAACCATATCAGGATACCCAAAGTTAGTTAATTTTGTTATTTAGTAATAAGCGAGCAATGGGAATTAAGTCTGTCGCTAGCAATCCTCGTTGGCCATTTTCATCTGCTGCAATATCAGCTGCCCTAGCATGAAGGCAAACGGCCAAATCAAGTGCATTTTCTTTGCTCAAACCTTGAGCGATCAACCCTCCTAAAATGCCACTCAACACATCGCCCATTCCGCCTGATGCCATGCCAGGGTTACCGTAAGGACATAAATTTATTGAGCCATTTGAGTGCGATATTAAACTGCCACTGCCTTTAAGTAATATTGATCCGCCCCATTTTTGTTGCATAGCTTTCACTGCTTCAAATCGGTCTTTCTGAATAGAGGAGGTAGGTAAGTCTAATAAACGTGCCGCTTCACCAGGGTGAGGGCATAATATATGGTCTGAGTGTGTGAGCCACTTAGGCTTTTTACATAGAAGGTTTAATGCATCAGCATCCAGTATAATTATTTTTTTACTTTTTAAAGCACAATGTAACATTTGTTCTGACCAGTCGGATTGTCCTAAACCAGGGCCAATGACAATTACATTGGCTTGTTCTAATAAGGGCAATAAAAAGTCTGTGTTGGTAACGGCTTTGACCATAACTTCGGGTTGACGTGATAGTAGTGCGGTAACATGCTCTGGTTGCGTTACTACACTGACTAAACCTGCACCCATTCTGGCTGCTGCTTCGGCAGCCATTAATATGGCCCCGCCATAACCATGATCGCCACCAATTAATAAAACATGACCATAAAGGCCTTTATGTGCGTGAAGTTCACGGGGTTTAATTAATTTTAAGACTTTATTGATGTTAAGTTTCTTAGCACTGAACGGTACCTGATCATAAATGTCGGCAGTGATATCTAAGTCATCATAAAAAATATCTCCACAGTAGTTCCGTCCTGCGCCAGTTAACATTCCTTGTTTTATACCAATGAATGTTGCTGTGCATTCAGCTTTGATTGCGGCTCCAAGTGGGTGGCCTGTATTTGCAGATAAGCCTGATGGTATATCAATTGCGAGTATGGGAGCTGTGGATTTATTACAAAGCAAAATGGCTTTTTTATAATGTCCTGTCACCTCAGAATGAAGACCTGTGCCAAGCATTGCATCAATAATGATAAATGGTTTATCAGTCGATAAAATATTGATACTATCGCTTGAAAATGGTTTGCAGCTTATATTAGTTTCTTGGCTATATTTGTAGGCTAACAGCGCGTCATGTTTAAGGTTTTCTGGTGGTGAAATGTAGTGTAGCTTGACATCAAAGCCACGTTTTTTTGCGATGCCTGCTAGAATATAACCATCTCCGGCATTATTACCACCACCACAAATAACGTGAATTCTGTTACATGTTGGCCACTGTTTCACGAGGGTATGAAAAGCAAAACGAGCAGCTTTTTTCATCAGTTGAAAGCCATTGACTCCATTGTCTTCAATTGCAATGCGATCAAGCTTTCTTACTTGCTCTGCGGTATATAAATTAGCGGTCATATTTTTATCCTGCTATTTTGAAATAATAGAAATAGACGGCATTAAATAAACAAAGGGTTTTTATGATTATTAGACGAATTAACTCCAGTGACAACCTTTTTATTGGTCAAATTATTCGTGAGGTTTTAACAGAATTTGGTGCAAATCGCGAAGGTTTTGCTTGGCAAGACCCTGAGTTAGATCATATGTCTGATGCTTATTCGCAGCAGGGTCATGTTTATTGCGTGATTGAAATCGATGGAAAGGTCGTTGGTGGGGGTGGAATTAGCCCTTTTAATTGTAATTTGGCGTCTTGTTGTGAATTACAAAAAATGTACATTTTACCTGAAGCTAGGGGGCATGGACTGGGTGACCGACTTATTGATGAGTTGTTACTGGAGGCGAATAAAATGGCGTACCAATTCTGCTATTTAGAAACGCTTAAAAGCATGTCAAAGGCTGTTACGTTATATGAACGGAAAGGTTTTAATTTACTTGAGTCACCGCTAGGGAGTAGTGGGCATAATGCGTGTGATAAATGGTATTTACTTGATCTAGACGTTTTTTATGCAAAGTTGTCTATTTTAGGGAATAATAAGTTGGTAGAAAAAAGTTAAATTTTTAAGGAATTGCTCTTTTACCCTAAACATTGAATTTTAATTTCTGATATAACCCTAATATAACGACTTAAGAGGTAAAAATGCTAGAAAAGACCAATAGGGTACTAAGTAAAAAATCAGAAGGGTTAATTGTCTGGGCGACTAGAGCATCGGTATTGGTTGCATTAATTTTATTAACCGTAAAATGTTATGCATGGCTTGAAACAGGTTCGATGGGGGTTTTGGCGGCATTAGTAGACTCATTATTAGACCTTGGGGCATCACTCATTAATATGTTTGCGGTGCGTTATGCGCTTATGCCTGCTGATGAAGAGCATCGGTTTGGTCATGGTAAGGCTGAAGCTTTAGCTGGCTTAGGGCAGGCTGTGTTTATTGTAGGGTCTGCTGTGTTTCTGATCTTATACACACTTGAACGTATTATTTACCCTGAACAGCTTGAGTCTTTTGATGTAGGATTTAGTGTAATCGCATTTTCGATGGTGCTTACATTCATTCTTGTGGCCTATCAACGATATGTTGTTAAGTTAACAGGGTCTATTGCTGTTAAAGCTGACTCTGTTCACTATGCGTCTGATTTAGTTACAAATGCAGGTATTTTGCTTGGATTAGGGCTTTATTATATGGGGTGGCTCTATTCTGACCCTGTTATTGGTTTATTAATTGGCTTGTATATTCTCAAGTGTGCGCTGGAGATCGGGTATGAGTCGGTACAACTATTACTTGATCGCGAACTACCCGAAGAAGAACAACGGCTTATTCATGAACTGGCGACAAAGCATCCAGATGTTATTGAGGTGCATGATGTTCGAACTAGGCAGTCTGGCCAAACAAAGTTTATTCAGTTGCACCTGGTTTTAGAGGGGAGCTTAACGTTGTTGGAAGCCCATGTTCTTAGTGAAGAAGTTGAAAGCAGTATACGAAAAGAGTTTCAGTATGCAGATATCCTGATACATCAAGACCCACATACTGAAAGCTCAAATAGTTAATTCATTATTCTCTATTACTTGCCGTGCACTCTGCATCCTTAGGGCTTAGCTTACAACGAACCTTACGTAACAACTTCAAGGTTCGTTTGTCATATATTCCTTGTTCGCCTAGTGCTAATCGGCTTTCTCTAAAATCTTCAACCCAATAATCGTATAGATGATCTGGAATATCGATCCAATATTTTTCAGGAATTGTTGCTTCAGGGTCTGTTAAAAACTTAACAAACTTAGAGTAATCTTCGACAGCCTTATTACGCGCTTTTTGGAAAAATCCTTCTGGGAATTTTTCCCAGCGCGCAATAACTTGCATCGTAATATATAGGAATGGTTCTCTATAAATACCGCCGTCAGGCTCTAAACCCTTATGCATTTCGAAGGGTTCATAAACAATTGCAGGTGCCGCTGTAAGATCGACAGTACCATTGTTGAATTTTAAAATTGAGTTAAAAATAGTGGAATTAACAGGGGTGATACCATGTTTATTTGATAGGTATTCTGACTCAGGAATTCCATCTAGTACCGCCATGCGTTTACCAGCAAAATCTTTAGGCTGTAACACAGTTCTATCTCGTGTAAACATGAAAATAGCGCCAGCAGGCCCTAGCGCCAAGACTTCATACTCACCAACGCGCATTAATTTGGCGGCTTTAGGAGAGCTTAACGACTTAATTATGATACCTAAGTGCTTGTAGCTAGGTATTGCCCCAATTGCGCCTAAGCTTCCAGTGAAGGTATTAAATTCACGTGCTCTAAAACCAAGCATGTTCACCGCATCGCAGCGGCCTAATTTAAACTCATCAATCGCAATACGCTCATCTGTGAAAACATCATAAGATAGATCTACTCCCCATTTGTAAGCGTATATTTTTGCTTCTTTCATTATTTGCCCAGCAGGGCCTGCTTTACCTATCGGGTCCCAGACACACATATGAATGGGTACTATTTCTGTCTTTTTGGTTGGATCTTCAGCAAAGGCTTTTAAACTTGTAAGTGATGTACACAAGGATAGAAATAGGAGTATTGATGAAATTGTTTTTGAGTTCATAATAGGCAATTTTTGTTATTGAAAGAAGCTATCTTAACGATGACGTATGTAGCTGTCATGCGTCAGTAGGCAAAATTAGTAATTATTAAAGCATGCGTAGATTCAAGTATCATTTTATGTGGGTCAGAACCCTTATAAATCCCCGTTTTACGCATGAATAGTAGGTTATAGCGGCTAAGTGTCAGTCAACTCTTAAATATGAATAATATTAATGTTTGTTCATTATTTTAAAAAGCCTAATTCATGAGCTTTTGTTAAATAAGGTTGTTTTTATGTGGGTAAACATTATGTGTGCTTTCAAACGCAGTCCAGAACAGTATTTCTCATATAATTCTATAGTCGTGCATCTTTTGTATGTTGTATTATCCTTTTCAACTTTATTTGTGGAGATCAGAAGGCGATGAACCCTGAATTGATTTTATGGCCAGTGCTTGTTCAAATTGTTTTGACTGTTGTGGTTTTTCTTTTGTTGGGCGTTCGAAAATTAAATGCATTTAAAGCTAAAGAAGTCGATCTTCGAAAATCGGCCTTAGATAACAGTGCATGGCCAGACGATGTCAGAAAAGTATCGAACAACATTCAAAACCAGTTTCAACTACCCGTCATATTTTATGTTCTGTGCTTTGCTTTCTTAACGACGAATAGTGCTTCTTTAATCGTTATAACGTTAGCGTGGGGCTTTGTGTTTAGTCGGATTGTTCATTCGTATATTCATGTTGGCTCGAATCATGTGCCAGCACGGTCTCGTGCTTTTATGGTAGGCTGTATTTGTTTAGTCTTATTAAGTGTTTTATTAACGGTTCGTTTAGCGGGAAGCGCTTAATTTAAAGGCGCTGCTGACATTTAATTACTTAGTGACATCCTGAAACTAATCATTTGAGCCATAGCTGATTTTGTAGGTCGGAAATTGTTCCGACAAATCAATATGTTGGTAGGTTTCATTGTCGGGTTAAAACCCGACCTACATCGTTTCAGGATGAGCGCTACTTAAAAAAAGCTTATTTGGGCTAGCAAGGGTACTTATTATGAATAATTACCCCAGATTTTGACTAGCAAACCTCAATGATGACAGGGTTTTCGTTACGATCAAAAACTAAATATTCTGACATAGATTGGCCTGACGAGAGATCGTTGGCCATTTTATTTAAGAAAGGTTCCGCTTCTTCTTCTGTGGGTGGCATGCCACCTTTTCCTGCTAGGCCTACTGTAATGAGTAGGTCCCAGTCTGTTGAAATCCCATCTGCTTCAGTGGTTAATGTTTCAAATGACTCAATGTCTTCGGGCAGTTTATCAACACACATTACTGGTGATAAGGTGCCATGCTGATCACTTTCTTTTTTACTTGTATCTTCACTTTCAGTTTTCGCGAATAAGAATAATAATCGTTGTGGCTCATCTTGCTCAATTGCTGCTGTGAGTAATTCTGAGAAAGTCGAAATCATGTAGCGTAAGCCTTTAATAATGAGTCGGAATAAGAGGTGTGTATACTACGCCTTACTTGTAGTTTTTTATACATAAGCGTTATTTGGTATAACGCATTTTAAAACTGTCGTATTAAAGCCTTTCAGGCTATATTCAGGTAGAACTTTTTAAATTAAGAGACGCTATGGACTTACCTATTTTTTTAAATGCGCTCACTGCATTATTTATTATCATCGACCCCATTGGTGTTGCCTTAATTTTTAATGGTATAGCGCCTAGTGATGTACTTCGTGAACGCGCTAAAATTGCTTTCAAAGCGGTTCTTATTTCAGCAATTGTTTTAGTTTTATTTGGTAATTATGGTGAGCTACTTTTAAAGCAACTGGGGATTAGTATTCATGCTTTACGAATATCAGGAGGTTTATTGTTGTTTTATACTGCGTTTAATATGGTGACCAGTGAGCTTAAATTTTCAAAAGGCAGTGATATCGTTGATATATCTGTTTTTCCTCTGGCAATGCCTTTACTGGCTGGGCCTGGTTCGTTAACGGTTTCTATTCTTTTATTTTCAAATACTATCGACGTTTCAGAGCAGCTTAGTGTGCTTTTTGCCGTAATTTTTATTTGCTGCCTCACATTTTTGTCAATGGTGCTTTCTAAATATGTAAAGCTGCTAATTGGTAGAACAGGGGATGAAATTTTAAGACGTTTTTTAGGGGTGCTGTTAGCCGCGCTAGCTATTCAGTTTATATTTGATGGCGCATCAAGTATAAACCTTTAAGCCATGCGACTAACATATTGTCTACTAAGCTTAATCGACTAAATATGTGTTTTTCTGAGAAAAATTTAAAGTGGAAAATGCATCGTTGGCCGCGATGAGTGATTTATTGTGTATCTGTTCTTTGAGGTGCTGATTTACTACAAGTTTAATTTTTTGTTTCTTGATCTGCATAAACTGAAGTATTTCTTCTTTCATATGGTTGTATTGCAATCGCTCATTTTTACTAGCTGTTGTTTTTTTCTGTTCACTCCTTAAATTCTGCATTCGCCTTAAGTCTTGCACCGGAAGTGATTGTCCTGCTGGAGTTGACATAGTTAAGCCTTTTAGAAATTTAATAGAAATTACTCATGCTTGTCAGTAAAACTTGTAACTACGTTAATGTTCTATCTTTACGTAGTTTTAGAAGTATAGGACTAATGCTGAAGTTTAATTAGCTACATACTGTAGAAGAAAGGTTAAGATTTGTTTCAATTCCTTATAAAAACAAATAATATTTTTGTATTAAATACTATAGGCGAAAAACAATTACTTACTGCTCAAAAATGACTTTGCAGTTATCTTTTTGTAAGCAACAACCTGTTTTACCAACCTCTTCACCCATTAAAGTGTGCGGACATAAGTCGAGGTGATCATAAACACCGTCTCTATCGCTGTCAGTTGTTAACAGGTTCTTTTTGCGAGACGAGTGTTTTTTCTTTGGTGGAGCAGGAGGAGGGGCTTGTCTTTTTTTGTAACCAAAATAACGGCCGATTTGTGTACCAACCAATGCCGCATCTTTGGAATAACTTTGGTATTCAAAATTCATAAACCAAGGGCTATCATCAAAACGATATTGAACACCTGCTGCAAATGAAAATTGCACATCTGATTGGTTTTCAAGGCTGATGCGTGAATCAGATTCTTTAGTTTTCAACCAGGTCGCACCGGCTTTTAGGTAGTAATTAAAGGGTTTGTATTCTGGTAATAAACGGTAGCCAATCATGACGCTTGGGCCGTGATATTCTATTTTGCCGTCAACATCGTCATTAATCGCTTGATTGATATTGCTTAATTCCGCTTCGCCAATATAGGTATAGTTAAGTTCTGCTAGCCAATGGGGAGAAAAATGAAACCCTAAATGAATGTCTGTTCCTATACTGTTGTCTTCACTTGTAGACCAGCCCCCATCTCCTTCTGGGTCGACATAACTTAATCCTAGACCTATGGCTCCATACCAACAGCGTTGGAATAAATTGGGACTACTTTTGAGACTTTCTTCTATGGTTTTATTCGTGACGATGCCTTGTTTTGAATTGAGAGTATAAGCGCAAAGTTCATCACCTGCCTGTGCGGTATTGGGTGAGAAAAAAGAAGGTACTAAAACAAGCATTAAAATGAATTGTACAGCCTTTAGTTTTTTTCGATGACGAAATAATACCAGTAGCCCTATCAGACTAATGGTGTACACACCAAATGCACCAGCGCCTTGTATCCCTGTTTCCAAGTCACCTTCATTTGTTTCAAAGCGATCATTAATACCGTTTTGATTGTGATCTCCATTTTCAAGGTCGTCAGTGAAGCCATCATTATCACTGTCAGTGTCAATAAAATCTTCATCGCCATCGTCATCTGAGTCAATTGGCTTGAAGACTGTAAGAGGTAATCCTATGTCACCTATTTCATCAACTTGCCCATCATTGTTTGCATCAATAACAGAAAAATCGGTATCAGGTTTATTGGCTTCGACTAAGTCAAATATTTGATCGCCATCTGAATCTAAATCAAGAAAGTCAGGAGCGCCATCATTGTCAGTATCCCTTGTTGTAAAATCGATGGTGATACTGTCATCTAAGCCATTTGAATCAGTATCATTGAGAGTGTCTACTACACCGTCAGCATTGTTATCAATGAGCTCTGTATTGCCTTCTATTATATCGGTAATACCATCGTTGTCGCTGTCTAAATCGATACTGTCGGGGTTGCCATCTAGGTCTGTGTCGATCAACCCAAAACCTTCCAAAATGTCTGGAATACCGTCGTTATCATCATCTAGGTCTAGTCGATTCGTCACACCGTCATTATCATGGTCTTCAAGTGAACCGAATAATGAAGGGGCATCATCAACAATATTCGCTAGACCATCGTCATCGGTATCTATAACACTATCAACTAATCCGTCATTATTGGCATCGATTAAACCAGCGTCTGGTAATGCTGCAATATCAAAAGGCCCCGCGCCAATATTTGCTGCATTAGTGCTTTCTAGGTCAAGGTGGTTGGGCGTGCCGTCAGAATCGGTATCAATTGGGCTATTAGTCAATAATGCTCCAGCATCAAGTAAGGCATCAACGGGTGAAATATCAACACCGCCGGATTCCCTTATATCTGTTATACCATCATTATCACTGTCTAGATCTAAATAATCAGCAAATTCATCGTTATCCATATTAGGTGGCTTAATTGAGTCATCTAAACCGTCATTGTCGGCATCTAAACCGCCAGTTGCATCAACATCGTATTGGTCATTTATGCCGTCACCATCACCATCTTGGCTTAGGGTAACGTTTCCTTCCAGTGAATCATTAATACCATCGTTGTCAGAGTCAAAATCAAATAAGTTATAGATATCATCACTGTCGGTATCAAGCGGCTTTAGATAGTCATCATCAATACCATCATTGTTACTGTCATTACCACCTGTGATGTCTACATCGAAAGCATCATCAATGCCATCGCTATCGCTATCTTGATGTAGTGCGACGCCATGCTCGATTGCATCTGGGAGTCCGTCATTGTCACTGTCGGTATCTTGGAAGTTTAAAATTAAGTCTTCGTCAGGATCTTTATCGATAAAACTATTCTCGATTGCATCGGGAATATGATCATTATCTGAGTCATTGTCTTGGTAATCTGGCTTACTGTCGTCGTCAGTATCAAGTGGGTTTGTGGGTATAGGACCAACTTCTTGAGCATCTAGAATGCCATCGTTGTCTGAGTCTGTATCTAGGGCGTCAATGATACCATCTGCATCTGTGTCGACAGGGTTTGCTGGGTCGTCACCAGATTCTTCTTTGTCTAAAATTCCGTCGCCATCACTGTCGGGGTTAGCAGGGTCTAGACCGCTTGGGTTTTCAATTCCATCGGGAATACCGTCTAGGTCGGTATCACAAATGGAAACAGTATCATCTGGAATGCAGCTATCTTTTGGTTGTATCACGGTATATAGAGTTTGGTTTAAGGCAATATCAACTATTAGTGCTTGAATAGTAATGTTGCCATTGTTAAGTGTGGTGAGATCAAAAATGTTTGAAAATGTACCTAAGCCAGTGCCGTCATCACTACAGTTTATGTCTGTCTGGCTGATCGTTGATATTGAATCTGAGATCGTTAAAGTGATTAAATCATTTAATCGGTCGCAACTACCTGAAATAACGTAGCTTGGGACATTAAAGCTACCTGGTGTTAGCAGGGGGTCTAATAATATGGTGGGTATAAGTGTATCTACTATAAGCTCGTTGTTAGTCGTATCACTAGTAGCTTGCGAGGCACTATCGGTTAGGGTGGCTACTACAGAATAGGTGTCATCACTAAAAGCGTCATTATCTGGCACAGTGAGTGTCCAGTCTGAGCCATTGAGAATAAGGTGTCCGTCACCGATTACGTACTGTAGTCCGTTAAGTGATACCGTTAAGTCTGATCCAGTTATAAGGGGTATTGTCCCATGAAGGATAGGGGGAGATTGATTGCTTATTTGAGACGTGACGGTAGGGCGCGCTAAAAAATTGACCGTTTCATTTGTCGAAATATTTGTATTATTTACGGTTCCGGTTATTGTGCTTGTTCCGGTTATTGTACCTGATCGTAGTACAACAGAATAAGTACCATCAGCATTATCAGCGACACTTCCGCGTGAGCCTAAATTGCTACTTATTGTGACGTCATCATTACCACTGGTAAGGCGGTTTCCAAAGGCATCTTTTAGGGTGATCGTAATTAAAGAAACTGTTGTGCCATCTGCAATAATGCTTTCTAGAGAGCTGGTTATTGTTGATTCGGTATGATCAGCTGAACCAGAAACAAAAGAAACAGTTGCGTTATCTATAATTGTTTGTATACCAATTGAGCCTGTAATAATGGCTTGTTCAACCGTTGTGGAGGCGGTGAGTGTGGCAGTATATTGCCCATCACCTTCATAAACGATTGGGCTAATGGTGCCTGCACTTGTACCGAGGGATATTGAACCATCGGGTACTATTAAGGGGTTATTATTAATATCAAAAGTTTTAACAGTAATAAGGGTTGATGATGAGCCATCAGCAACTAGCGTAGGGCTGGCAACAGAAATTGTTGTGTTGGCGGTCGAGGCATCTCCGGCTAAAAAACTTACTGTGGCGTTGTTTGACATGGGTGTGCCATTGATTGAACCTGTAATGGTCACTGATCCGCTTGTTAGTGTTGAGCTTAGTTGTGCAGAATAAGTGCCGTTTCCATTATCCGTGACTACTGAGAGGGTGCCAATATTTGGTGAAACCTGAAAAACGACCGTTTCGCCACTGCTGTTTGACAGGTTGCCATGAATATCATAAGCCTGAAATGTTACAGAGGTCGTGCTTATACCATTGGCTATGAGGGAAGTACTTTGCGGTGTGATCGTAGAGGTCGAAGCATCAGCGTCACCTGCATAAAAAGTAACGCTTGTACTGTTTGACATAGGGGCGCTATCTAAGGTGCCTGTTATCGTAGCATTACCTGTTAAAGTAGAGGAAGTTAAAGTGGCTGAATAGGTGCCAGTGCCATTATTATTGTCGGTGACAGCTGAAATAGTACCTAGTGACGTGCCGAGCACGAATATACTGCCACCCGCAGTGGTATCTGCCCCAAATATATTGACACCTTGTATAGTTATGTTTGTCGTAGTAATACCATTGGCAAGTATTAGGGGCGGTGAAGCTGAAATTGTGCTGTTAGTTGCGGATGCCGGTAAAGCTGTAAAGGCCACTGTTGCGGTGTTTGCAATAGCTACAGCGTCGACATATGCGGTAACGATTACGTCTCCTACATTGAGTGAAGAGGTTAATGTTACTTGATAGCTTCCATCACCAACATCGGCAACCGGGCTTAAGCTTCCTCCATTTGGTGACCCAGGTGATGTAGTCACAGTTACATTATCACCACCTATAGTACGGTTAGCTCCATTGTCCTCGATTAATTGAATGGTAATAAGGGTAGAGCTCGTCCCATCCGCATCAATGTCTGCATCTTGAGAGATTACTGTAGAGTTGGTTGTGATCGCCAAAGCAGAGCTGACGAATATGAATTGTCCTAATGACAAAAACACAGCAAAGCTTAATGTCATGATTCTCGAAGTGAATTTTGACATTAAGAAATTCGGAATTAGGTCTGTTAGTTTAATTAGCATAAAACAGCAAAACTTATGTAATGTATGAATCGAAGTAATCTATTGGCTTGCTATCTTTAGATTAACTATCGGATATAGTAATTACTTATACAATAATTATGCCATAAAAGCCTGTTTGCTTGCGTAAAATTATTACAATATTTGTAAGCCCGATTCGGGTGATATTGCAGGGATGTGTTGAGCTGTTGCTACAGAGTCGCAGGTAAGCTTTCCTCTAACAATATTTAAACCTTGTAAGAGGCCTGAGTTTTCAGAAAGCGCTGTTTTAATTCCTTTATTTGCTAACTCTAATACATAAGGGAGTGTCGCATTATTAAGTGCTTGTGTGGCTGTTCTTGCGAGTGCGCCAGGCATGTTTGCAACACAGTAGTGAACAACCCCTTCTTCGACAAAGGTAGGTTTTTCGTGAGTGGTCGGGTGTGAAGTTTCAAAACACCCACCTTGATCTATTGCTACGTCAACAATCGCGGAGCCTTTCTTCATTGTTTTTAATAACTTACGTGAAACTAACCTAGGGGCCTGCGCACCCGGGATTAATACAGCGCCGATTACTAAATCGGCTATTAATAGTTGTTCAGCTAAGGATTGCTGTGTTGAAAACAGCGTTTTAATTTTATTTCCATAGAGCGTATCCAAGCGACGTAGTGCATCAAGTGATTTATCCATAACAGTCACATTTGCGCCTAAGCCTACAGCCATTTGTGTTGCGTTAGAGCCTACAACGCCAGCACCCAATATCACTACATTTGCAGGGTGAACCCCAGGAACACCTCCTAACAAAATCCCTGAGCCTTTTTGTGAGTTTTCTAAACAATGTGCGCCTGCCTGAATACTCATTCGCCCAGCGACTTCTGACATCGGGGCGAGTAGGGGGAGGCGGCCAAGTTTGTCCGCAACTGTTTCATAGGCAATACAGGTAGCACCACTTGCTAGAAGTTCTTGCGTTTGCGGAATATCAGGGGCAAGGTGTAAATAGGTAAATAAGGTTTGGCCTGCTCTAAGCATTGCGCGTTCTACTGCTTGAGGCTCTTTGACTTTAATGATTAACTCTGCAGATTTATATATATGTTCTGCTTTCTCGACGATAACCGCGCCAGCAGCAATAAAATCGGAATTATCAAAACCGCAGCCTACACCAGCGTTGGTTTCAACGTGTACGTGATGACCGTTGTGGCATAACTCATGAACGGATGCAGGGGTTAAGCCTACTCTAAATTCATTATTTTTAATTTCTTTGGGTAAGCCAATTAGCATGTGTTACTCCTCAGAATGAACGGTTGAAAGTCTTAATTACAGACTCTTAAGTTTAGTTCATAATTTAGAGGAGAGGTATATTCTGAAAACTGGTGGCTTGCTATCTCAATTAAATGAGAAATAACGTTTAGCCACCATACAAAGAAGTCAATTTAGACTTGAGCTGTTTTTGGAGAGGAGAACTTAATTATTCGGCTAACAACCGTTAGATATTGCTTGCCAAACGAGCCTGTATTGTAAGGAATACCATATTTTTGACAAACTGCTTGTACCTTAATAGACATTTCCAAATAGTGCGGTGCCGGTACATCAGGGTATAAGTGATGCTCAATCTGGCAGCTTAAATGACCTGTTAATATATGAAACCATCTTTTACCGGTTATATTAGAGGAACCTAAAATTTGTCTGTAATACCATTGGCCTTGAGTTTCATTTTCGATTTCAGATGGCATAAATGTATGCACGTCTTCAGTGAAGTGCCCACAGAAAATGATGGTAGATGTCCAAAAGTTACGAATAACGTTAGCGATCAAGTTACCAATTAACACCTGTAGTGCTACTGGCCAGCATAAAAGTGGAAAAAAGATATAGTCTTTAAAAACCTGTCGTCCTGCTTTACTGAAAAAAGCATTTCTAAGCTCTTTTCGTGTAATGGGGAGATTACTGGTTTCGCGGCGCTTTCCTGTAAAAATTCGTTCAGCAGCAACTTCATGGTATGCGACGCCCCATTCAAATAACGTGCTTAAGCCGAGATAGTGAATAAATTGAAATCTGTTTTTGGGCTTCCAGGGTAAGTCATCACTTAATCGAAGAATACCGTAACCAAAATCACGGTCTTTACCAATGACATTGGTGTAAGTGTGATGCTCGTGATTGTGATAGCGTTTCCAAGAGGCTCCATCGCCTACAATATCCCACTCAAAACTTCGCGAGTTTATATTAGGGTCATTCATCCAGTCGTACTGGCCATGCATAATATTATGGCCAATTTCCATATTATCAAGAATTTTAGCAAGCGCTAATAATGCGATACCTAGAACCCATAGTGCTGGACTTATGAAGCCTAGTACCATGATGATTCGGCCCAGAATTTCACTGCTACGCTGTATACCCAATAAACGCCTAATGTAACGCGCATCTTTTTTACCCACCTTACTCATTGCTTCTGAACGAATCTGGTCAAGTTCTTCAGCGAACTGATCTAAAGTTTCTTTGTTAGGTTTGCTGCAATTTTGCATGATAAATATCCTTGATAATCTAAAGTTCTAGTTCAACATGACCAACGGGTACAGATAGGCAGAGTTGAATGTCTTCACTCCCCGAATCTGAATACTTTTTGGTTTTAATGTTGAAAACACGGCCTTGTTTTTTCTTGCAAATACACTGATGGCAGACACCTATTCGACAACCTGATACGGGTTTAAGGCCTTCGTTTTCAGCTATGTCCAATAATGTTATTGGGGTACTATTGGCCTTAAAACTGACTTGTTTTTTCGAGTTTAGGTAATCGACTTGAATGAATTCTTCATTGTCATTTAGTGAAAGGTTAGTTGGTTGAAGTGGTGGTGGGCCAAAATATTCGAAGTATATATTTTCTTCAGATACCTGATTCTTTTTAAGTAAATTACTGGTAGTTTCGATCATTTTAGGTGGACCACATAAATAAACTTCACGACTACTTAGATCGTCGCAAAAGTCGTCTAAATGTTGTTGGCAGATTCGTCCATTGTCTTCAGAAAAGATGTATTTGTAAGTAAGGCCGTAGTTTTCAAGTTCATTCAAATCTTCTAAGAATAAGCGCTCGGCTTTATTCTTTACGTAGAATAAAAGTTGGGTATCTTTAAACCATGCTTCATTTTTGTACTGTTTCAGTATTGGTCTAATTGCCGTGATACCGCTTCCAGCAGCAATAAAAAGTTTTTTAGCTTGCTTGTTTTTTAGTGTGAAATCACCGTCAGCTTGAGATAAATAAACGCTGCTGCCAGCTTTAACTGAAGTGCGCATCCAAGGGGTGAATAGTCCCTGATCTTGGCTGCGGATAGTCAGTTCTATTAAACCGTTGGCTTCGAAATATGCCGGTTCTGATGAAATACTAAAAGTACGTGTTAATAGTGAACCATTTATTTCAGAGCTTAATTGAACAAATTGTCCCGCATTAAATGTTTTCCATTTTGAACTGGGCTTTAGTATTAGTGTATAAATATTCGAAGTTTCCTGACGAACACCTGTAACCTTTGTGTTGATGTTGCCAACTTTCCAAGTAGGTGAAATAAGTTGAATGATTGGTTCTATGTATATACCAAAGCTCATCGTGTTTGTAAGTGCTTTCATCAGATTTTGTACTTGGCTAAAACAAAACGATGATAATGTTGGGTTTGAAAAATGACTGTTTATTGATTTGTTCATGAGCGTCTCCGTAAATTCAGGGTACAGTTGTACTCTAAAATAATTGAAAAGTCCAAATTATTACCGAGTGCTTGTAATATTTAACATAATTTTATTGTTGATTGTGGTGTTAGGTCAGTAAGCTAATTAAAGAAAGTTATATTGAGTGTAGAATTTTAAGTGTAAGGATAGGTTTTTTAGGAGTGTTCAAGTTGATAAGAAAGAGGTTTTTTTATTAAGTTGATTAAGAAGCACGAAAGGAAAGTTGTTAAAAGTTAGCTTGTTTTTATTTTTGCGTTTTATGCTCAAAGGGTAAAAATATTTGTTCACCTTCGCTTAGGTTATGTCCTGAATGAATTTGTTCAAATAAAGCGGGTAGTTGAGAAAAAGGAGCAGGTTCAGCATATAAATAACCTTGGGCATAGCGACAACCATTAATTTTCAAAAAAGCTTCCTGTTCTTGGGTTTCAACACCGGTCGCAAAAGATTTTAAATTCATTTGGTCACAGATTGCCAGAAGAGTTTCTGTGATGGCCATATCACTTTCATCGTTTGGGATGCCGTTGACAAAAGTTCGGTCGATTTTAATAATATCTATCGGGATTTGTTTAAGTTGGCGAAGTGAAGACAGACCTGTACCAAAGCTATCTAAGGTAAGAGAAATTCCTAATTTTTTTAGTTTATTGAGTATTATAAAAGAGGCATCAATATTTGACGTGATCGTATTTTCAGACATTTCTAAGATTAAATTATGCGGGTTGAACCTGGTTTCTTTAATGATGCTTTCAATTAACTCAACTAAGTTGGGGTGATTAAATTGTCTATTAGAGAGGTTGAGCGCAATCTGCATTGGTTTGGCGGACCATTCTTGAATAGCGCGGCCATGCAGGCAAGCGTTTTTGAGCGCCCACTGACCTATTTCATGAAGTTGCCCGGTTTGTTCGGCTATTTGTAAGAAATAGTCGGGTCTAAGAATACCTTTTTCAGGGTGTATCCAGCGAAGTAATGCTTCAAGTGCGAGCACTTCGCCTGTTTCTATATCAATGATAGGTTGGTAATACAAACGGAACTGATTGTCTTTGAGCGCTACCCGTAACTCTTGTTCGATGTGGAGCTGTCTGCTCATTTCGTCATTCATTTCAGGGCTATAAAATTGAATGTTATTTCTACCTGCTTTTTTCGCTCGGTACATCGCCATGTCTGAATTTTTTAATAGTTCAGGGTATTCAGAACCATCACTGGGGCATAGGGTAATACCAATACTAGAGGTAATAATGAGTTCATTACCCTTTATATCAACGGGTTGTGTTATGGTTTCAAGTATATTTCTTGCCGCTTTCTCGGCGCCATCTTGGCCTGAAATATTGGTTAATAAAATTGCGAATTCATCTCCACCTAAGCGAGCTACTGTGTCTTCCTTTCGAATACACTGCTTTAAACGTTCAGCAAGCGAGACTAAAAATTGATCACCTGCATCGTGCCCAAGTGTGTCATTAATACGCTTAAAGTGGTCTATATCCAAGCCTATTAGGGCGATACTGTGTTTGTGGCGTTTCGCTGATTGTATGGCTTGTTTGCACCTATCTTCAAATAAACGACGATTTGCTGTATCTGTTAATGCGTCAAAGTGGGCTAGATAATGGAGTTGGTTTTGGGTCTTTCTGATTTCAGAAATATTTTGCCCGATGAGTAATAATTGTCCTAATCTTGGGTCATCCTCTAAATCAGATAAATGATTAATGTTCCAAAGCATCGTGTGTGATAGTCCATCATAACTGATGATTTTGCTCTCTAAGCTTTCTTTACTAACACCACTCTTAATTACCTTGGTGAATTTCCATGCAGTTTCATCCTGCATGTTTTCAGGGATAAACATATCGATGTAGTTTCGACCAACGATGTCGTCTCTGGTGTAGCCAAATAAGAATTCCGCAGCGGTGTTCCATTGTTTGATGCAGAAGTTTTGATTCAGAACGATGATTGGGATGCCTGCGGTTTCAAATAAGGCCTTATAGCGTTTGGATGAGGTTCTGAAAGAATGTTCTGCTTGCTCTCGGATATAAACTTCATCTTTTAGTTCAAGGTTTGCCGTTTGTAATTCTTGAGTGCGTTGGAGAACCATTTCTTCGAGTTTAGATGCAATCTTTTGATGGTCTAAGCGAAGTGTATTGAGGTATAGCGTAGTCAAGATTAAGACTAGCCAAGCAAAGTGAAGGCTAAATTGAGACAGGATGGTTAGGTCGGAGGTGGGGGTTGCCACGATTTCATAGATGAAAAATAGTGTTGTAATTAGCAGTGTGGCACTACATGCGAGCTGTTTTAGTCGTATCGAAGACCACATCAATAGAGGAATGCTAAACAGAAAAAATGACTGTTGAAGTAAGTTTGCTGTGATAGCAAGCAGCAGGCAGCTAGCTAACCATGTAAAAGATTCAAACGTAAATGTAAGCTTTTTATGGTTAAGGAAGTGATTCTGTGTCGAAAAAAACAGCGCAGGAATAATCAATAAACTTAACAAATCAGCAGAGAACATACTAAATATTTGGGTGAATTGTGGCTGACTGTGAACAATGAATGTGCAATAAATAATATTGATGAGCACGGATGTTACAAGCGAAATAACAGCGCACAAACCGATGTAAATCATAAGATTGGTACTGCTTGTTAACGGGTTACCTTTTGCCTGAAAGTGTCTGTAAAGTTGGTAAATAGTGAGAGATTGAATGGTTAGGCAGAGTGAATAAAAAACACTATAAACAAAGGCGTTTCCTAGGCTTACTTCTTGAAAACTTATAAATGTTCCAATGCTGGAAGCAATAAAAATAATGGGGGTGATGCGACGGCCAAAAATAAAAATAATACAGAGTGCAAAACCTGCACTTAGCCATACTGGAATGTCGGATAATAAGTTAATGTTGAAAAAAGGAGCGATAGACTCAGATAAAAATATAACACTAAAGATTATTAGCGAGGTTAACGCCTTAGAGGTGTTAGTGGGTATATTGTTAGTTCGCGTCGTCATAAGTTATAAATTGTTTATATTTTGGTCTTTGAGCTGCAAAAATAAGACTTAATTTTGCAGCTTGTTGGTAGCGAAAACCTGAGCCGTATTTTATCGGTAAAGGGTGTGTTGTGTGTGAAACGAACTGTATTGAAATGTTACAATTCGTTATTCTAAAAAACTGCTCATTTGTTCAAATACTAATTCGCATTGAAAGGTCGATCGATTGGCAGTCTTTTGTTAATGCGCCAATAGAGATGTAATCAACACCTGTTTCAGCAATAGGCACTATTGTTTGGTACGTAATGCCGCCAGATGCTTCCAATTTTGCACTTCCGGCTGTTAAAGCTACTGCCTTTTTAAGTGTTTCAATGGGGAAATTATCGAGCATAATAATGTCGGCTTTTGCGCTAAGTGCTTGTTCAAGTTCACCCATTGATTCAACTTCAACCTCAACGGGCTTGGATGATGAAATCAGGCGGGCAGTTTCAATTGCCTGCTTAATTGATCCGCAAGCCAAAATGTGGTTTTCTTTAATTAAAAAAGCATCATATAGACCGATTCTATGGTTATGGCAGCCACCACATTTAACTGCATATTTTTGTGCTAACCGAAGTCCTGGTAAGGTTTTTCGTGTATCAAGAAGTTTAACTTGGGTGTGCGCCACTAGGTTTGCATAATACTGGCTAGTGGTCGCTGTGCCGGATAATGTTTGTAAAAAGTTAAGGGCGCTACGTTCGCCGGTTAAAATTGCTCGCGCAGAACCATCAAGCGTAAATAAAATGTCGTTGGCTTGAACAGTGTCTCCATCTTTGAAGGCCCAAATAATTTTGAGTTCATTAGAGACCTTCTTAAAAACTGCATCTACCCAATCTGTACCACATAACACCGCTTTTTCACGAGTAATTACTTTTGCATGGGCTTGTTTGTCAGCAGGAATTAATTGGGCGGTGATGTCACCTGATCCAACATCCTCATCTAATGCGTTTTCTACGTTTCGAATGATGCTTGCTTGCTGATCTTGGTGCATGAATGTCTCTATTTAGAAATTTAAAATTGTGTACGGCTTAATCGAACCTATTATAAAAGGTAAATGAGCGTAATGCTAAACTGATTTTATGACTTATTTTGTTTTTTTTGAAAATATACGTAGACGTAAATGTCTTATATTTGAATGTTGTATCTTTAGGTTTAAATAATTATCTATAACGAATTTATTTGCTGTAAAAGTCAGTAATTTTTTTTGTGAACTAGGTCGCTAGGACACAAAACATGACAAACGTCATAATGTTCAGGGCTTATACTGATTAACAGTGATAAGTTTTAGTCAGTTTTTTTTAATAAGTGGGTGGTCATGAGTAGAGCGAAAATTGTAGGGATTCATGGAGGGAAATCGATGCCGGGTACTCTTGAGCCTCGTCCATTACCTACACCTTTAACTAAGCTTCGTGATGATATGAAGCTTAAGCTCAAAAGTTTACTTCAGAAGTTATTTGAAAATGCTGATGATGCACTGTTTGCGATGGCGGATAAGTCGGGCTCAAATGGTGATCAAACTGTGTACTTTGAAGCAATGCGTGAGCTTCGTCTTCAAAAAAGGGTGGTTGCTACTGCGGTTATTAGGGGAGTAATCAAATCCTTTAATGAAGTTGGTCATTATCGATCTAAAAATAATTCAGAAGACTCGGACCTGGATAGTTTAGCTGATTGGGATAATGTTGGTTTGGTTCAGAATGATGAGCTTGAACTTAATGTTGCCATGGAGGGGATGGTTAGTCGTTTACGTAGTCAGGCTGAGTCTGATTTGAATGAGATAAAGCTTCGTATTGAGAGCTTAATGCCTGGCTTGAGTTTAAATCAGGATCAAGTGCCACTAAGCCCTGAAATGCTATGTGACTGTTTTGCTGAAGGCTGTAATGTATTAGAGGTTGGAATTAAAGTACGGTTGGTTGTATTTAAATTGTTTGAGAAATATGTTTTGTCAGAAATACCAAAGCTTTATGTTGAATCTAACCAACTATTAGTTCAACAAGGTGTTTTGCCTCATTTAAAAGCTCAAAAAGTTAATACTCGCAGAACGAATACTCCACCAGTAGTGCGTAACTCTCGACCTGATTCAAGTGCTAAGCAAGGTCTTAATGGGTTTTCCAGCTCAGATGATCGTCCATTCCAAGCAGTGGGCGAATTAGTGTCGGTAGAGGAGGGGGGATTTCTGAATGAGGGGGGCGCGGAGGATGTTCCTCTCTTAAATGCGGATCAGTGTCTGGCTGGTGGTCAGTTTGAGAGTATTCGGGAGCTAATGCACCCGCAGGTGAGCATTGAACATTCGCAATTACCTCCATCCTCAAATAATTATACGCAAGATGATCTTGTGCTTGCACTTTCAGGTTTTCAGCAAAAACAATTAGATCGACCTGCTGAATTTGCTAGCAATAGCGTTATAGATTATAAAATGCTGTTGAGCGCCTCTTTACCGAAACACACCGCAGAGTCAAAATATACTGAGTTAGATTCAGATGTGATTAACCTTGTTTCTATGTTGTTTGAGTTTATTTTGGATGACCGGCAGCTCCAGCCTGTAATGAAGGCGCTTATTTCACGTTTGCAGATACCAATTCTTAAAGTTGCCATTTTAGATCGTAGTTTTTTTGATCGAGGCGGGCACCCTGCCAGAAAACTCCTGAATGAAATAGCGTCTGCTGCAATTGGTTGGAATGAAAAACCCGAAGGTAAACCTGATCAGCTAAAAGATAAGGTTGAAGCAACAATTCAGTCAATATTAACAGATTTTGATAATGATCAATCTTTGTTTGCTAGCTTACTGGCAGATTTTATTAAGTTTATGGATCTTGAGTTACGCCGTGGGCAGTTAGTTGAGCAGCGTACGAAAGACTCGGAGCGTGGTAAAGCAGCTAATGATGTTGCGAAGAAGGCGGTTCAAGATGTACTTGACGCAGCAATGAAAGATAAGGATCTACCTGTTTGTGTTGTGGAGCTATTAAGTGAGGCTTGGAGTCGTCTCATGGTGCTCTACTATTTAAAGGAAGGTGAAAATAGTTCTAATTGGCGGTCGGCTTGTGAGTTGGTTGCCGATGTCGTTTGGACTGTTCTACCTACAGATGTTGTGCGCGAACTTAATGTTGCGGATGGGGTGAGTGGGCTGTTGTTGCGTAAAATTCCAGCTGTGATGAGACAGTTGCGTGCAGGCTTAAAGGAAATTTCATTTGATGAGTTTAAATCTGAAACATTATTTAAATCTTTAGAATCTGAGCATATTAAAGCGATACAGTACTTACAACAAAATGAACGTGATCGATCAACGATAAATGATACTGTTGGTATTGAGAATACAGTTGCTGAGCCGGAAGCAGTTGAGAAGGCAATAACTAAAGTTGATGATTTGGCTGATGGCGATGTTCAAAAAACTGAACAGAATGAATATATATCCGATTTCATGCGTGAAACTCAAGAGATGGAGGCGGACTTTAAGCATTTTCAGGCTTTGTCAAAAACTCAGCGCCGTGATGAAAGTTCTGTTGCAAGCGAGCAAGTGTCTGAGCCTGTGTCTGTTGCCGATGAAGAAATAGAATTATCTTCTTTAGAGAAAGATGTGGTCGTTTCTAACATAGATGATGCAGACCCCTTTGTGCAGCAGGTGCTCAGATTTACTCCTGGATGCTGGTTTGAATTCAAGAGTGATGCCCAGCCAGAACGTTGTAAGTTAGCGGCAATTATTAAAGCGACAGGAAAGTATATTTTTGTAAATAGGTCGGGTGTTAAGGTGGCAGAAAAAACGAAGTCAGGGCTAGCTGTAGAACTAAAAAGAGGAACAGTACAAGTTTTAAATGATGGCTTATTGTTTGATCGTGCGCTTGAGTCGGTAATTGGTAGTTTGAGAGGGCGTAGCAATAATAAATAAAGCGTTCATTTTTCGAATGGTTTTCTGTTTGTAGCGATTCGCTACAGTCTATTGAATTTGATGTAGCTAATTGCTACAGTTGTATTTCCTAATGACTGGATTATAAGTATGGCAAAGCACAACTCACCAATACGTCTTGAAAAAAACTTAATGACAGCGGCTCAGAGTGCAGGGATAGTGCATAAAAGAACTGCGTCAGAGCAGATTGAGTATTGGGCTGATTTGGGTAAAAGTGTGTCTAAAATTATCGACCCCGAAACTTTGATAGCGTTCAAAAGCGGGCTTGCCAAGTTATCGGTAGAAAAAATTAATGCTGAAGCAATTGACTCTGATGGGGTCTTTAAGCAGCTTGAAAGACAAAGGTCATCGGGAGAGCTTTCGCATAAAGTAACGTCGACAAGCTTAAAATATCAAGCATCAAAAGCGTACCCTGGCTTACTTGAGCAGGTCGATAGCGAAGGAAATCATACTGTAGGGAATTTCAATAATGGAAAGTTTGTTGTATTTGATCTGTCGAATTAATAAATTTACTTAATCAATAAACAGTGCGAAATTGATAATAGGAAAAATTAAAAGGAATGAGCGACAAGCAACTTTGGCTATTAGCAGGAGGAAATGGTTCAGGAAAAACAACTTTTTATAATACTCAACTTAAACCTTTGGGTATGCCATTTATAAATGCCGATGTGATTGCAAAGGAGTTATTTCCCGATGCGCCAGAGGCGCATAGTTATCAAGCTGCGGCGATCGCTGCAGATTTAAGATCAAACCTACTGCTTGAAGGCCAAACATTTTGTTTTGAAACGGTCTTTTCACACCCCTCAAAAATTGATTTTGTTGCTTCAGCAAAAGCTAAGGGTTACCAAATTATTTTGGTTTTCATTCATCTAGTATCACCCGAGTTAAATAAAGCTAGGATTTCACAGCGAATGCAAGAGGGTGGTCATTTTGTACCGGATAACAAAGTTGAAAACCGAATTCCAAGAACAATGGAAAATATTAAGACCGCTTTGTTGCTCGTAGATAAGGCTTATTTGCTTGATAATTCTGATTCAGACTTTCCGTTTGAACAAGTTGCTATCAAGGATGGAGATGAGTTGAAGGTTGTTACAAAGTCATTGCCAGAATGGGCAAGCTATTTATTGAGTTGATTCTTATTGATTGCCTTAAAAACAAAACCCCGATAATTTTCATTATCGGGGTTTTTTATTGCACCTAATAAAAAGTAAAGTTTACTTCTTCTTAGCTTTTGCTGCTTTTCTTTCTCTTTCTGATTCAATTACTGCTTCAGAAACCGAGTTAGGGCATGGTAGGTAGTGAGCAAACTCCATCGAGAACTGTCCACGACCAGAAGTCATTGTACGTAGTGTTCCGATATAGCCAAACATTTCTGATAAAGGAACGTCTGCTTGAATGCGTGCACCTGTTACACCTGCGATCTGATCCTTGATCATGCCACGACGACGGTTTAAATCACCAATAACATCACCTACGTGATCATCTGGTGTAAATACATCAACAGACATGATTGGCTCGATTAACTGAGGGCCAGCTTTCGGCATTGACTGACGGAATGCACCTTTTGCCGCGATTTCAAATGCAACTGCAGATGAATCGACTGCGTGGAAGCCACCGTCGTAAAGTTCAATTTCAACATCAAGTACAGGGAAGCCCGCTAGTGGGCCTTCTGCCATCATGCCTTTGAAGCCTTTTTCAATAGCAGGGAAGAATTCCTTAGGTACGTTACCGCCAACAACTGTTGATGAGAATGTGAATCCAGTTCCTGGCTCGCCAGGTTTGATGCGGTAGTCGATCTTACCAAACTGCCCAGAACCACCTGACTGCTTTTTGTGCGTGTAGCTGTCTTCGATAGGTGTGGTGATTGTTTCACGATATGCAACTTGTGGCTGGCCTACATCAAGGTCAACACCGTAAGTACGTTTAAGGATATCTACTTTGATATCTAGGTGAAGCTCACCCATTCCTTTAAGGATTGTTTCGCCTGAATCTTCATCAGTCTCAACACGGAATGATGGATCTTCTGCAATCATTTTTCCGATCGCAATACCCATTTTTTCAGAACCACCTTTATCTTTTGGTGTAACTGAGATAGAGATAACTGGCTCAGGGAAGATCATTGGCTCTAGCGTACAAGGGTTTTTAATATCGCATAAAGTATGGCCAGTTTGTACGTTCTTCATGCCAACAACAGCAATAATGTCGCCTGCTTGAGCAGAGTCAATTTCATTACGTTCGTCGGCGTGCATTTCAACCATTCGCCCGATACGTTCAGTTTTACCTGTGTAAGAGTTTAGAACGGTGGTGCCTTTGTTTAATACGCCTGAGTAAATACGAATAAAGGTCAGGGCGCCAAAACGGTCATCCATGATTTTAAACGCTAACGCACGGAAAGGCTCATCAATTGCTACTTTAGCAAACTCACCGTTAGGCTCGCCTTCTTCATCAGTTAGCGGCTGAGGATCAACTTCAGTTGGGCTTGGAAGGTAGTCAACAACAGCGTCAAGAATAAGTTGAACACCTTTGTTCTTGAATGCAGAACCACAATAAGTAGGGAAGAAATCCATTGTGCGTGTACCAGTACGAATACAACGCTTAATGTCTTCCATTGCTGGCTCTTCGCCTTCAAGGTAGGCTTCCATTAGGTTGTCATCTTGCTCAACAGCCATTTCGATTAACTTTTCACGGTATTCTTCTACCTGCTCAACCATGTCTGCAGGAATATCTACGATTTCGAAATTTTCAGGTAAGCCTGAATCATCCCAAACGTATGCTGTGCGGCTAAGCAGGTCAACAAGGCCTTTAAAGTCTTCTTCAACACCGATAGGCAGAACCATAACCATTGGGTTTGCACCAAGTACTTTCTCTACTTGGCCAACAACGCGTAAAAAGTCAGCACCCATACGGTCTAGTTTGTTTACGAAAATAATTCGTGCAACTTCTGAATCGTTCGCATAACGCCAGTTAGTTTCTGACTGAGGCTCAACACCGCCAGAACCACAGAATACACCTACGCCGCCATCTAATACTTTAAGTGAACGGTAAACTTCAACAGTGAAATCAACGTGTCCAGGTGTATCGATGATGTTAAAGCGGTGGTCTTTCCAGAAACAAGTTG